>Ga0075017_100000051_pt1 | contig 43239 bp, 38 predicted proteins | sample AleBraG_ABR_2012_FD_71475 | JGI IMG/M metagenome (GOLD analysis project Ga0075017, IMG submission 71475) | Freshwater sediment microbial communities in response to fracking from Pennsylvania, USA - Alex Branch Run_MetaG_ABR_2012 | ecosystem: Environmental > Aquatic > Freshwater > Creek >... | reverse complement strand
CGCTGCGTCGCCGATGTCCTTGGCGTCGAGATAGAAGGTGCTGAGGGCGGCGACGGCTGACACCATCATCCCCATGGGGTGGGCGTCGTAGTGGAAGCCCTCCAAGAAGCGCTTCCGCACGTTCTCATGGATGAAGGTGTGGTACGTGATCTCGTGGCTCCACGTCTCGAACTGGTCGGTCGTGGGCAGCTCGCCGTTGAGCAGCAGGTAGGCCACCTCGAGATAGTTCGACTGCTCGGCGAGCTGCTCGATCGGGTAGCCGCGGTAGCGCAGGATGCCGGCCTCGCCGTCAAGGTAGGTGATCGAACTCTCGCACGCCGCCGTCGACATGAAGGCCGGGTCATAGAACCAGATGCCGGGAAGCAGCTTGGAGAACTCAGAGGCCGCTACCCCGCCGTTCGAGATCGGGATCTCACGGCTCTCACCGGTGCGGTTGTCCGTGATCGTGATGGTCTCAGGCACTTCGAGGGCCTCCTCGTAGGGGGAATTCGTCGTAAGCAGGGCCCATGATATGACGTCCCCGAGGGGGGTCGTACCGGTGGGTCATCAGGAGCCCCTTGCGGAGGCGGCGATAGCTAAGCCGGTCTGGAAGCTGAGCGCGCTCGTGTCCACCTGACCGGCGGGCGCGGCGACCGTCACGGTGAGCTGGACCAGGGCTCCAGGTGCGACGGGCATGGCCGGCAGCACGAGGTTGAGCGCGCCGGAGGCCACGATCGAGCCGGTTGCCTTGGCGGTGCGAAGGATCTGGCCGTTGGGGGCGGTGAGCACGGCGGTGACGCTCACGTTCGGCTCAAAGACGTTGCCGAGGTTCCGGAGCGTGACCGAGACGACGATCCGATGCGTCGGCGGGAGCTGGACGAGCTGGAACGCTCCGGCGTTCGGCAGAGGGCTCGGTGAGATCGAGGTGCTGACGAGTTGCACGTCATGGACGATCGCCAGGCTGGGTGACGAAGAGAGCGAGCTCACGAGCGACGCCATGGACGCCGGGCTGAGCAACGTGGTGTCAGCCACGAAGACGTTGCGGATCAGATGGGCGTTGCCCGGAGCGTGCGCCAGGGCCACCCTCGTGCCCAGCACAGCACGATCAGCGTGGGCGATCTGCGCTCCCGCCGCGCTCAGGCGAGCGACGACGACCGAGGAGGGAAGGAGCGCCGCACCAGAGCTGGGCTCTTGAGCGAGGCCGGGAGACGTGGGCCGCTCGAGCCCCAAGAGACCAGCAACGCCGATCGCGATCTGAGCGACCGCCTGAGCGCGCTCAGAGACGATGGAGGTCATCGAGGAGCCGGCCGAACCGCTCGGACCAGGGTCACCCGCTCGTTGCTGGCCCTCTTGAGCGCGCTGCGTGTCACCGACGAGGTCGGCCAGCTTCAGCGCCAAGCTCTGCCGATCGAGCCTGGGCATGTCCTTGAGCAGCGTCGAGAGCTGCTGACCCTGGACGGTCTGCGCTTGGGTGATCGAGTTCGTCTGCGTGGCGAAGGAGCGGTTGATCTGCGAGAGATAGGCCGACGACGAGTTCGCACCCGAGACGATCCCGTTGATCAAGAGCCCGACGAGCACCAGCACCAAGGCGACCGCTGCAAACGTCGCAAGCCTCGTTCGTCCACTGACGCGGCGCCGTCGACGTGCCATCAGCGCATCACGCTACTCGGGGACCTCGCGCAGGCTTCCTCAGCCCTGGGCGAGCTCTGAGGAGAGCACGGGGCCGCTTGGCTCTCTAAGGGTCGAGCGGCTCGTCGTCGGTCTCGACCAGATGGAGATCGACTTGGCTCCCTGCTGGATGCGACGACGGTCCGAGCTCAGGCGCCTCGAGACGACGGGCCGCGCCATCAACGGGCTGCGGAGCCTCGAGATCAGGTGCCCCGTCGGGAGTCACCCCCAGTCGCTCAAAGCGACGAGCCGACGGGAGGACTCGGCGCTCAAGTGATCCCACGGCGTCGTTGTACGCGTTGAGCGAGCTGTTGAGCGAGCGACCCACCTTGCTGAGGTGACCCGCAAACGTGACGAGTCGCTCGTAGAGCTCGCGACCAGCCTCTTGGATCTCGGCCGCGTTCGTGGCCAGCTGCTCTTGGCGCCACCCGAGGCCCACCGTCTTGAGCAGCGCGATCAGGTTCACAGGACCCGTCAAGAGCACCTTGTTGTCCATGGCCCGATCGATCAGGCTCGGATCGGCCTCGAAGGCTGCCGCCAGGAGCGCCTCTCCTGGAACGAAGCACACCACGAACTCGGGGCTGTTGGGCTCGAACTGTTTCCAGTAGGCCTTCTTGGCGAGAGAGTCCACGTGGGTGCGGAGCTGACGAGCGTGGTCGAGGAGACAGAGCCTCCTCGTCTCCTCGTCTTCTGCCTCGATGGCTCGGAGGTACGCGTCCAAGGGCACCTTGGCGTCGATGACGACGCGGGCCCCGTCGGGCAGCGTGACCAGGAGGTCGGGTCGCTGGATCCCATCGTCAGTGTTCACTGAGCCTTGCTCGATGAAGTCGCAGTGAGCGACCATCCCTGCCATCTCCACCACTCGACGCAGCTGCAGCTCACCCCAGCGTCCTCGGGTGGTCGGTGAGCGAAGGGCCGTCACCAGGCTGTGCGTCTCCTTCTGGAGTCGATCCTCGGACGCCGTGAGCTGCTCGAGGTGCAAGGTGACGTCTTTGTACGCGCTCTCCCTCTTGCCTTCGAGCTCCTTGACGGAGGCGGTGTAGCGATCGAGCAGCTCCCTGAGCGGATCAACCTGCCGGCGGAACTGCTCATCGCGCAGCGCCTGGCCTTGGGCAAGCGAGTTGGTGACCACCTCGAGTCGCTCGGCTGCCAGCTCCGTCAGGCGCGCCGTGCCCTGGGCGACGACCTCGTTGGTGAGGGTGGCGATCGTCTCGGCCAGACGGGCCTGCTCCTCGGTGCGAGCGACGAGGAGACCGTCGTTGGTGGCCTCCAGCGAGGCCACCCGGCGCTGGAGATCGTCCCGCTCTGAACGGAGGACATCTCGTTCACCGACAGCCGTGCCGAGCTGCTCTCGTGATCCGCTCAGCTCGGCTCGCCGAGCGCCAGCACGGCTGGCGAAGACGACCCAAGCGAAGAGCACGCCGACGAGGACGCCGATGACGATGCCAAGCACGATCTGCATCGTTCTGCGCCCCTCTCTCTGCACGGCGGTGCGCGCAGGCCTCGACCACGATCGTAGGCAGCGGCTGTGACCACCCGCGACGAGCATGACGGCACGGACGGCCTCGATTTTGCTGGGATATGCTGGAAGTTGACGCCATTGTCGAGCTTGAGGGCCATGAGCGCCCCGTGCTCGACGCTTGGCGCAAGGCGAAAGGTGGGGGAAGCGTGTCATTGGTGGTCGCACGAAACAGGGCACGCAAGCCTGGCGCCACGACCCTCGTCCGATCGAACCTCCCCACCTGTCAGACCGCAGCACGCTGAGCTTGTGACGTCCTCAGTGCACACCGGCGGCGCGAGAGGCGACGTCGAAGAGGAAGAGAGGGCAGCCTTCCGCGCTCAGGCACGGCTTTGGCTCGATGCGCACGCCGTAGCTCGAGGCGCGCCCGAAGACTTCTCAGCTTCCCATCTGTTCTCCGCCAAGACCCTTGAAGAGTTCTCCTTGAAGGAAGGCGAAGCCTTTGGGAAGGCAATCGAGTGGCAGCGTGAGCTGTGCGCTGGCGGGTGGGCCGGCCTCTCGTGGCCTGACGAGCACGGCGGTCGCGCGCTGCCTGCGTGGACCGAAGAGGTCTTTGCCGAAGAGCACGGGCGCTACGGCGTCTCGACCAAGGTCCTCTCGGTCGGTCTCCAGATGGCGGCCAGCGTGCTGCGCACGCACGGCACCACTGAACAGCAGGCTCGCTTCCTCCGACCGATCCTCCATGCCCAGGAGATCTGGTGCCAGCTCTTCTCAGAGCCTGACGCTGGTTCGGATCTCGCCAGCCTGACCACGCGTGCCACGCCCCGTGACGGCGGCTGGACGCTCAACGGGCAGAAGGTCTGGACCTCTGGTGCCTCGATGAGCGACCTCGGGCTCCTGCTCGCGCGCTCTGTCGCTGGCTCCTCCGGCCGCAAGGGCCTCTCGTGCTTCATCGTTCCCATGGATGCCCCTGGCATCGAGGTGCGGCCGCTTCGTGAGATGTCAGGCGCCTACCACTTCAACGAGGTGTTCATCAGCGACGTCGACATCGCGCACAACGCCCTCGTCGGGGTCGAAGGCGAAGGATGGAACGTGGCGCGCACGATGCTCTCGAGCGAGCGAGGCGCGATCGGCGGCGGCACGAGCGCTCGGTCGTTCAAAGAGCTTCTCGTCACGCTCGAGAAGCGCTGCAGCGCACAGACGAGATCCGATCCCATCGTCCGCCAACAGGTGGCCGAGGCTTTCATCCGCGAGTCGATCCTCGACGTCTTCGGCCAGCGCCTCCAAGCGGGCCAGGGAGGTAGCGGTGGTCCGTCGATCGCCAAGCTGCTCTACTCCGAGCACGCCAGGATCACCTCGGCGTTCGTCATGAATCTCATCGACATGGCATCGGTGGCAGGAGAAGACCCCTGGGCGACCTCATGGCAGGACCGCTTCTTGTTCGCCCCCGGCCTTCGCCTCGGCGGCGGCACCGATGAGATCCAGCGGAACATCATCGCCGAACGAGGGCTCGGCCTTCCTCGTGAGATCCTCGGCTCATGACAGAGCTCGCCACTGCCGCCGAGCTCTTCTGGTCGCACCAGAAGAGCGAGTCAAAGGGTCTCCACTTCGAAGACGGCGAGGTCACCTATCGCCAGTGGCTCGACGAGGCACGGCGTCGCGCTGCGCTCTTCGATGAGCTGCGCGATCCCGACAAGCCGCCGCACATCGGGGTGCTGCTCGACAACACGCCCGACTACCTCTACTGGCTCGGAGCGGCGGCGATCTCAGGCGCGGTGATCGTCGGGGTGAACTCGACCTATCGCGGGGCTGAGCTGCTGCGTCTCATCGACCACGCTGACTGCCAGCTGATGGTCGTCTCCGACACCTTCGGCGACCTCCTGGAGGAGGCCGAGTTCTCCATGGACCCGGCCAAGGTGCTTCGCACCGAGTCGCCCGCCTACCGCGCAGCGCTCAGCGACCTCGAAGGGGTGGAGCTGGCAGGCAAGGCGCCCGAGGAAGAGGACCTCTACCTTCTGATCTTCACCTCCGGCTCGACCAGCTTCCCGAAGGCAGTGCGCTGCACACAAGGTCGCTTCGCTCGCACCGGAGCGCACGTCGCCAGGGTGGCCGATCTCCACGAGGGCGACGGCGTCTACTCTCCGCTGCCCTTCTTCCACTCGAGCTCTCTGTTCTCGGGCCTGGCGAGCTCGCTAGCAGCTGGCGTGCCCCTCGGCACGCGGTCCAAGTTCTCTGCGTCGAGGACCATCGGCGACGTGCGAGCCATGGGCGCTTCGTTCATGACCTACACCGGCAAGGTCCTCAACTACATCCTCGCCGTGCCACCCGACACCAACGACGCCGTGAACCCGCTTCGCATCGTCATCGGCAACGAAGCCTCCGTCAACGACATCCGCAGCTTCGCCGAGCGCTTCGACTGTCGGGTGCACGACAGCTACGGGTCGACCGAGGGCGTGATCACCATCCGCCGCGATGCGTCGATGCCCGACGGTGCGCTCGGCTCCGCAGAAGCCTCGATCGTCGTGCTCGACCCCGAGACCGGCGACGAGTGCCCTCGCGTGAGGCGAGGCGCTGACGGCACCATCCTCAACGCGGCCGACGCCACCGGCGAGATCGTCAACCTGCAGCCGAGCGGTGGCTTCGAGGGTTACTACAAGAATGAAGAGGCGACGACCGAGCGCTTCCGCGATGGCAAGTACTGGTCAGGTGATCTCGCCTACCGCGATGACGACGGGTGGTTCTACTTCGCCGGCCGATCCAACGAATGGCTGCGCGTCGACGGTGAGAACTTCGCGGCTGGGGTGGTCGAGACCATCCTCGGACGCTTCGAGCAGGCTCGCAGTGCGATCGTCTACGCCGTGCCTGACGCGCCGGTCGGCGACGCTGTCATGGCAGCGCTCGAGGTGGGCGATCCCTCACGCTTCGACGTTGGGGCCTTCGACGACTTCTTGAGGGCCCAAGACGATCTGGGCCCGAAGTGGGTGCCAAGCTTCGTTCGCATCGGGAGCGACCTGCCCAAGCTGGCCAGCATGAAGTTCGACAAGACCACGCTCCGTCGAGAGGCCTGGCTCCACGGAGAGGTCTTCTGGCGATCGGCGCGCGGCGAGCCGCTGACGCCGCTCAGCACCGAGGATCGCGCAACGCTCGCGCCGCGTCTCTCGGGTCCCGGAGCTCCTCAGGCGACGAACCACCCATGATCGATGACCCCACAGATCGCTTTCCCAGCGCCCTACATGAAGGAACCCATGACGAGCACCGCTGAGAAAGCACCGAAGAACGTGTCGAGCTTCGCCTTTTGGTCGCAGCCTGCGACTGAGCGAGCACAGACCTTTGCGGAGCTGCGCCACGAGGCACCCGTGAGCTACCAGGATCCGTCCGACATCGGCTTGAGTCGGGCAAGCCGCGGCTTCTGGGCCGTGACCACACACGCCGACGTCCAACACGTCAGCCGAACGCCCGCGCTCTTCTGCTCGGGCGAAGGAGTGGGGATGGGGGAGATCCCGCGCGAGATGCTTGAGCTCAACGCCTCGTTCTTGGTGATGGACGATCCGAAGCACGCAGAGCTCCGCCGCATCGTCAGCGGCGTGTTCACGCCGAAGCAGGTTGCACGTCTGAGCGATGAGATCACGGCGGAGGCAAACCGGATCGTCGACGAGTTCGTGGTCAACGGTGGTGGCGACGTCGTCGAGGACTTTGCCATGAAGCTGCCGCTCTGGACCATCTCGAACATGATGGGCGTCCCACCGTCACTACGTCTCGAGCTGGTCCGAGCTGCGGAAGGGCAGCTCGCGTCCCAGGACCCCGAGTTCCTCCAGGAGGGGCGAACCGCCTCGGAAGTGGCGATCGAGGCCGGGATGACCATGCACTCGATCGCCCACGAGCTCGTCGCGGATCGCCGGAACAACCCTGGCGACGACATCTTGTCCAAGCTCGTGCACTCTGAGCTCGGCGGCGAGCCCTTGAGCGATGCCGTCCTCGGTGGTGTCTTCGTGCTCTTCGCCACCGCAGGCAACGACACGACGCGCACCACGACCAGTCACGGGGTGAAGCTGCTGGCTGACCACGAGAACGAGTGGGTGTCGCTCTACGAGGAGCCGGCGCTGCTGAACAGCGCGGTCGAAGAGATGGTGCGCTACGTCACCCCGGTCATCCACTTCCGCCGCACGACCACGCAAGACACCGAGCTTGGAGGCGTGGAGATCAAGAAGGGCGAGCCGGTCGTGCTGTTCTACGAGTCAGCCAACCATGACGAGACCGTCTTCAACGATCCTGGGCGTTTCGACATCCGGCGAAACCCCAACCCCCACGTGGGCTTCGGAGGGGGCGGTGCGCACTTCTGCCTGGGAGCGAACCTCGCTCGCGTCCAGCTGCGGGCCCTCTTCGGCCGGCTGGCCGAGCAAGCTGAGCTCATCGAGGTCGGCACGCCTGACTACCTCATCAGCAACTTCTCCAACGGGATCAAGCGGATGCCTGTCACCATCACGCCGCGATCTCACAGCTCGTCATGAGCAGCCCGCCGTCGTCGACGCCCACCCGACGACGCTGATGGAGCAGCTCACCGAGCTCGGCATCTACACGCTCGCTGGCCACTCCGACGCGCCCCATGACCTCATCGGCGAGGTCCGCCAGGCCGAAGCGCTCGGCTTGGGAGCGGCGTTCATCTCCGAGCGCTTCAACCTCAAGGACGCGCCGACCCTCTGCGGTGCGGCGGGTGCGGTGAGCGACTCGCTGGGCATCGCCACGGCGGCGACGAACCACAACACCCGGCACCCCCTGGTCACCGCCACCTTCGCGACCACCATGCACCGCTTGACCGCTGGTCGCTTTGCCCTGGGGCTCGGACGCGGGTTCGACGCGCTCTTCAAGGCGATGGGTCTCGAGCCCGTCACCTTCGCTCAGATGAAGGACGCCGTCGAGATCTATCGCCGTCTGTGGAAGGGCGAGACGATCACCGGCCACGACGGCCCTGCAGGTCGCTATCCCTACCTCCTCCAAGACGCCACCTTCAACGAGGACATCCCCGTCCTGTTGGTTGGGATCGGCGAGAAGACCTTGGAGTTCGCCGGCAGCTGCATGGATGCTGTGGTGCTGCACACGTTCTTCGGTGACGAGGCCATGGCTCGATCGGTCGCTGCGATCCACCGCGGCGCGGAGCGCGCCGGCCGGGACCCGAAGCGCGTTCGGATCTGGTCGGTGCTGGCCACGGTCGGTGATCACATCGAAGAGCCGCTCCGCCTCAAGAAGACGGTGGGTCGACTCTCGTCCTACCTGCGCGGCTACGGCGATCTCTTGGTCAAGGCCAACGACTGGGACCCTGCCGTGCTCGAGCGGTTTCGAGCCGATCCCCTCGTCCAGAACTTCGAAGGGGCCATCGATGCCCGGGCGACCACCAGCGAGCTCGAGCACTTGGCCACCCTCCTCCCTGACGACTGGATGGGTGCTGCGGCCACCGGCACCCCCGAGCAGTGCTCCCAGGCGATCCTCGGTCAGTTCGCTCTCGGAGCAGACAGCGTCTGCCTGCACGGAGCAACCCCCGAGGAGCTCGAGCCGATCCTTGCGACCTATCGCTCGATGCGACCAGCGTCGCTCATGGGGCTTCCAGCAAATCCGGGGTGGGCCAGGTGACCGAGCCGATCGTCTCGAAGACCCGCGAGCTCAACGAAGCCTGGCTCTCCGCCGTCCTCGGCAGACCAGTTCGCTCGGTGCGAGCCGAGCGCATCGGCGCTGGTCAGACCTCTGCGACCTGCCGGCTCACGATCGACGCCGATGGCTTGCCGACGACGCTGATCGCCAAGTTCGCCCAGGGCGACCACGCTGCTCGCCTGCGCGTGGCCACCGCCCACCGAGCAGAGGTCGGGTTCTACACACAGATGGCCAGCCGAGTGGATCTGACGACGCCGACGTGTTGGCATGCATCCCTCTCGGAGGATGCGAGCGCCTTCACCTTGGTGCTTGAAGACCTGAGCCCTCGTCAGATCGGCCGTCAGATCGACGGCTGCACCCCCGGCCAGGCGCATGCTGGCGTCGAGGTCCTTGCGGCCCTCCACGCCGCCAGCTGGCGCGACCCTGCACTTCGCGAGCTCGACTTCATGGTCCCGCTCACCGAGGAGCGCGCCGACTTCCTCGGCGGGCTTGTGGTGCGAGCCACCGAGCTGTTCGTCGAGCGCTTCGCCGATGACGTCAGCGAGGCTGACCTCGAGACCCTCCGTCAGGTCGCCAAGGTCATCGTGCGCTTCCAGCGGTGGGGAGCGGAGCGCTTCTCCGTCATCCATGGGGATTTCCGCCTCGACAACCTCATGTTCTCCCCTCACGACGACGAGGTGGTCGCCGTCGACTGGCAGACCGTCACCGTCGCCCACCCGGGTCGAGACCTCGCCTACTTCCTCGAGACGAGCCTCCCGACGCCCTTGCGAGCGGCGCACGAAGGTGACCTCGTCACGAGCTACCACCGAGCGCTCGTCGAACGCGGCGCCGAGGATCTCTCGCTCGACGAGTGCTTCGCGTCCTACCGCGTCGGGCTGCTGCACGGCGCGATGATCACCGTCCTCGGCGTCATGACCTCGGCTGAGGTCCTCGAGGACTCGGCCCGCGAGATGTTCGCCTCCATGGCCACTCGCTCGTGTGCGGCCATCCAAGACCACGATCCCTTCGAGCTCCTCGGTGATCGTTGATGGCGGAGGACACCTACGAAGGCGAGGGTCCGTGGTTCCCTGGTCGCGGCGCCCGTGAGACGCCGAGCAAGACCGCCCTCATCAACGCCACCACGGGCGAGACGCGCACCTATGAGGAGCTCGACGTCCTCGCCAACAAGACCTCGCAGCTCTTGGTCTCACGCGGGGTGGCCCCCGGCGGTCACGTCTGCCTCTGGTTCGACAACGTCATCGACTTCCCCGCCTTCTGGTGGGGCGGGCACTACGCGGGGGCCTACTTCACCCTGATCAGCGCTCGGCTGACGCCGGGTGAGACGGCGTACATCATCAACGACTCCGGCTCATCGCTCGTGCTGCTCGGCGCTCGACAGGAGGATGAGGGCGGCGAGGAGCTGCGAGCGCTCCTCAGCGGCGACGTCACGTGCCTCGCCGACGTCCCTGGTGAGGGTGGCCTTCGTTTCCAGCTCGACTCGATGCCCGCTCAGCCGCTCGAGGCACGGAGCGAAGGGCTCCCTCTGCTCTACTCCTCGGGGACCACCGGCAAGCCCAAGGCGGTCAAGCGCCCGATGTCAGGCGCTCCGCTTGGTACGGCGAGCACGAGCGTGAAGCTGGCAGGGCTCTTCGGTCTCGACGAGTCGGCGATCTACCTCTCGCCGGCCCCGCTGTACCACGCGGCCCCCTACGGCTACATCAGCGCGATCACGGCCCTCGGTGGCACGGGCGTGATGATGACACGCTTCGACGCTGAGGGCTTCTTGGAGGCCATCGAGCGCTACCGGGTCACCCACGCCCAGGTGGTCCCCACCATGTTCGTCCGCCTCTTGGCGCTTCCCGACGAGGTGCGGGCTCGCTACGACCTGAGCAGCCTGCGCTGCGTCTTCCACGCTGCCGCTCCCTGCCCGGTGCCCGTCAAGCAGCAGATGATGGACTGGCTCGGGCCCATCATCCACGAGTACTACTCCGGTACCGAAGGCGTGGGCATGACCTACTGCGCGCCCGAAGACTGGCTCGCCCACCCCGGATCCGTCGGCACGACGATGTTCTCTGAGCTGCACATCGTCGATGACGAGGGCAACGAGCTGCCCGCTGGCCACGATGGCCTCGTCTACTTCGCCGGGATGGGGACCTTCGAGTACCTGAACGACCCTGAGCAGACCAAGGCGTCCCACCATGAGCAGGGCTGGGCCACCTACGGCGACATCGGGCACGTCGACGAAGACGGCTACCTCTACCTCACCGATCGACGCTCCGACCTCATCTTGGTGGGTGGCGTGAACGTCTACCCACAAGAGGCCGAGAACCTCCTGATCTCTCATCCGAAGGTGCTCGACGCCGCCGTGTTCGGCATTCCCCACCCGGAGTTCGGAGAAGAGGTCAAGGCAGTCGTCCAGGTGGCGCCAGGGATCGAGCCCGACCAAGCCCTCGAAGCCGAGCTCCTCGATTTCTGTCACGAGAGCTTGGCTGGCGTCAAGTGCCCCCGCTCGATCGACTTCCGAGCCGAGCTGCCACGCGAGCCCAACGGCAAGCTGCTCAAGCGCTTGCTGCGAGACGAGTATCGAGCCAACGCAGAGGAGGGGACCTCATGAGCCACGGTGTGCTTGTAGGCAAGACGGTGGTGGTCACAGGAGCAGCCTCGGGCATCGGAGCAGCGGTCGCCGAGCTGGCACGAAGCCAAGGCGGCTCCGTCATCGGCCTCGATCGAGACACCTCGACCGGCTGCGGTGAGCTCGATCTCAGCGACGAGACGTCGATCGACGCCGTGCTCGCCTCGTTGCCGTCGACGATCGACGTGCTCTGCAACGTGGCCGGGGTGCCCGGCACGAAGCCCGACCAGCTCGTGCTCGCCGTCAACCTCTCGGGGCTGCGCCACCTCACGCTGGGGCTGCGAGCGCGCCTCGTCGGTGGCAGCGTGGTGAACGTGGCGTCGACCGCCGGGAGCCAGTGGCCGTCGGTGCTCGATGAGATCAACGAGGTGCTGGCGACGACGTCGATGGGTGACGGTGCGGCATGGCTCGAGGAGAGCTCGCTCGAGATGGACACCTACAACTTCTCCAAGGCAGCGCTGATCGTCTGGTCGATGCGCACCGCGTGGGAGTGGCGAGACGTCGGTCCTCGCATCAACTGCGTCAGTCCCGGCGCCGTGGACACGCCGATCCTCGGCGACTTCCACGCGTCGATGGGTCCGATCCTGGGTGCCGTCTCGGCGCTCGTGGGAAGAGACGGCCGCCCCGAGGACATCGCTCCCGCGGTCTGCTTCCTTGCGAGCTCAGCGAGCACGTGGATCAACGGCGTGAACCTGATCGCTGACGGCGGCTTCGCGGGCGGCATGGCAAGTGGAGCGGTCGAAGTGGCCGCCCTGCTCGGAGGAGGAGGATCGTGACGGACCAAGCGATGGTGATCGAGGGACGCAGGTGGGCGACCTCGTCGAGCTTCGACGTGGTGAATCCGGCAACGGAACGAAGCGCGGGGCTGGCGCCTGACGCCAGCAAGGACGATCTGGAGGCTGCGATGACCGCTGCCCGGCGAGCCTTCCCCGCGTGGTCGAGAGACGAGGAGCGCCGCCGAGCGCTGCTCCGGGAGGCGGCCGCCGCACTCAGCGCTGCGGCCGAGCAGCTCGGGGCGATCCTGTGTGCCGAGAGCGGCCACCCTCTGGCACAGGCCGTCACCGAGATCTACGGCGCCTCGATCTGGTTCTCGTACTACGCCGACCTTGAGGTGCCCCTCGAGTCCATCGAGCTCGACGCCACCTCGATCGCCGAGGTGCGGCGTCGCCCGCTCGGCGTCGTCGCCGCCATCACGCCGTGGAACTATCCGCTGGTGCTTGCCTCGTGGAAGCTCGCCCCCGCACTCCGAGCCGGCAACACCGTGGTGCTCAAGCCCTCTCCGTTCACCCCGCTTGCCACCCTGGCCATGGGCGAGGTCCTCGCTGAGGTCTTTCCCCCAGGCGTGCTCAACGTCCTGTCGGGTGGTGACGAGCTCGGTCAATGGATGACCGCTCACCCCATACCGCGAAAGGTCTCCTTCACCGGCTCGGTCGCGGGCGGACGCTCCGTCGCCCTCTCCGCCGCGGCTGACCTCAAGAGAGTCACCTTGGAGCTCGGCGGCAACGATGCCGCCATCATCCTCGACGACGCTGACCTCGACGAGGTGGCTGACGGGATCTTCAAGGGAGCCTTCGTCAACTCCGGTCAGGTCTGCTCGGCGATCAAGCGCGTCTACGCCCCGAAGAGCCGATACGACGAGTTCGTCGACGCGCTGGCGGCGCGTGCTGGCGCGGCGGTGATGGGCGATCCGCTGGCCGAGGGCACCACCCTCGGACCGTTGAGCACGAGGCCGCAGTACGACCGCGTGTTGGGACTCCTCGGCGATGCCCTCGACCGCGGCGCGGTCGCGGCCTCAGGCGGTGCGGCTCGGGACAGCGCGGGGTACTTCATCGAGCCCACCATCCTCCGAGATCTGGGCGAAGGCATCGCCATCGTGGACGAGGAGCAGTTCGGGCCGGTGCTGCCCGTGCTCTCCTATGACCACGTCGACGATGCTCTGGCCAGGGCAAACGGGACGATGTTCGGTCTTGGTGGCTCAGTGTGGTCGGCCGATCCTGAGCGAGCTGCCGAGGTCGCTGGTCTCCTCGAGTGCGGCACGGCCTGGGTCAACACCCACTTGGCGCTCTCGCCCCTCCAGCCGTTCGGTGGCTTCAAGTGGAGTGGGATCGGTGTCGAGAACGGACCATGGGGCTTGGCCAGCTTCAGCGAGATCCAGATCCTCCATCGACCCCGCAGCTCGACGACATGAGCGGCCTCTCATCATCGGCTGAAGGCGTCGAGGGAGCCTTGGCCTATCTCTCAGGTCCCGCCGCGGTGGCCGAGCGGCTTCACAGCGAGGCCGACGAGGCTCCTCGCACCATCCTTCGGTTGTTCTTCGAGAGGCTGGCCGGGGAGACCGTGGGTGACGTCGCCCGAACGCTCGCTGCGGTCACTGACGACTTCGCCCTGTCGGCAACCGATCCTGGCGGCACCAACGTCTCAGGTCGAGCCGACCTCAGGGCGTCGGTCGAGCGGCTCTCCTCCCTCGCTGGCCAGATGCTGATCTGGTTCGACTTCGACGAGATCGTGCTCCAAGGGGGGTCGCTGGGCGTCTTCGGAACCATGCACACCACGTGCAGCACCTCTTTCGCCGTCGCCAACCTGGGGCACAGCGCCGAGGTGGGCGAAGGTACGTTGACGAAGGACTCGGCGCTCAGCATCTTGTGCCGGTACGAAGGAGGGCTCATGAGCCGTGAGGACGCCATGTTCATCCCTTCTGCCTCAGAGATGCTGCACACCCCCGGCGCGAGGCTGCCGACGCTTGGGTCGCTCGATCGTGCCCTCGCCTCACTCGTCTGAGCGAACCCCTCACGCAACAAGGAGAGACCATGGAGATCCAACACAGCGCTGCGCTCATCTCCGGGGGCGCCTCTGGGCTGGGGGCAGCGACCGCCACCGCGCTTGCCCGCGCAGGTGCTCGCGTGACGATCGCAGACGTCAACGAGGCGGCTGGTGCGGCGCTGGCCAGTGCCCTAGGCGGGTCCTTCGTCAAGACCGACGTCTCGAATGAGGCAGACGTCGAAGAGGCTGTGGCGATCGCCCACGCCGATCCAGCCTCGCCGCTGCGCGTGGCGGTCAGCTGTGCGGGGATCGGCTACGCCGGCAGGATCATCAACCGCGACGGCGTCCCCCATCCGCTCGACGTCTTCCGCCGCCTTCTCGAGGTCAACGTGATCGGGACCTTCAACGTGATGCGCTTCGCCGCCTCGGTGATCGCGCAGGCTCCCGCGCTCGAGCCCGACGGCGAGCGCGGTGTGATCATCAACACCGCCTCGGTCGCGGCCCTCGAAGGCCAGGTGGGCCAGGTGGCCTACGCAGCGGCCAAGGGCGGGATCACGGCAATGACCTTGCCGGTGGCCAGAGACCTCTCGGTGAGTGGCATCCGGGTCTGTGCGATCGTGCCCGGGACCATGGACACGCCCCTGTTCGTGAGGGCCTCTGAGGAGATGAAGGCCGGCCTGGCCAAAGACGTCCTGTTCCCCCACCGCATGGGAGAGGCGAGCGAATACGCAGAGCTGGTGATGGCGATCGTCAAGATCCCCTATCTCAACGCCGAGATCCTCCGACTCGACGGCGGCATCCGGATGGCAGCCAAGTGAGCCGATGATGGACGATGACCAGCGGAGCGCGCGCCTCGAGGCATGGATCGCCGAACAGCTCCCTCACGCCACGACGGTGCGGATCGAAGGCTTGAGCAAGATACCGATGGGCCACTCGGCCGAGACGTTCACGTGCACCGTCTCTTGGACCGAGGCCGAGCGTGCCGTGAGCGCCGACGTGGTCTTCCGACTGCGCCCGCCGTTCCCCGGCCTCCTCGAGCCCTACGATCTGGCGCTGCAGTTCAAGATCCTGCGCGCCTTGGAAGCCACGTCGGTGCGCTCGCCACGCGCCCTGTGGCTAGAGGCCACGGGCGAGGTCTTGGGCCGGGAGTTCTACGTCATGGAGCAGCTGGCGGGCACGGTCTATGAACGAGAACTGCCCCAGGCGCTCAAAGACGACCCCGCTCGCGCCCTCAAGATGTCCCAGAGCCTCGTTGAGGCAATCGCCTCGATCCACAACGTCAGGCCCGAGACCACCGATCTGAGCTTCGTCGCCGCGCACGACCAGGTTGACCGAGAGCTCTCGCACTGGCGCTCTGAGATCGAGCGAGTGAAGAAGGGCCCTCTCCCTGCCCTCGAACGCCTCGCTGACGAGCTCGTCGCCACGCGACCGACGTCGCCAGGGATCGTCACCTTGGTCCATGGGGACCCGAAGCCAGGCAACTTCGCCTTCGACGAGCACGGCGAGGTCACGGGGATCTTCGACTGGGAGATGGCGACCGTCGGAAACCCTCTGACGGACATCGGCTGGGCTGAGGTCAACTGGAACACACCGAACGCTCCCACCAACCTTCCCGGGGCGCTCTCTGCCGACGAGTTCATCGCGCTCTACGAAGAGCTGACCGGTATCGAGGTCACCGATCGAGCGTGGTATCGGGCGTTCCAAGACTTCAAGATCGCGGTGATCTTGTTGGTGGGGGCCATGCTCTTCGACGCTGCGCTCGTCGCCGATGAGCGCTTTGCCTCCATGGGGGAAGCCGTGCCCTTCTACACCGATGCCGCGCTCAGAGAGCTCGGCGTCGCTGAGACGCTCGACCCAGGTCCGGTCGCCCCCGATCCAGAGAGACTGGCGTCGCTCGAGACGAAGGGCTGAGGCCAGCGTTCCGATCGACCGATCACGACGAAGGGAAGGCACGTTCACCATGAGCACGCTCGAGGACAAGACGATCATCGTCACCGGAGGTGGCACCGGGATCGGGGCAGCATGCGCCCTCGACGCCGCTCGCCGGGGCGCGGCCGTGACGATCTGCGGTCGACGAGAGGAAGCCCTGGCGGCCACGGTGAGCGCAGCAGCAGGCGAAGGCCTCTTGATCTCCTCACTCACCACAGACGTGACCGAGGAAGACGCTGTTCGCCATCTCTTGATCTCGACCTTTGAGGCGACCGGCCGCCTCGACGGCGTGGTGGCGAACGCAGGTGGCGGAGGTCCCCTCGCTCCCCTCCACCTCCAAGACGTCGAGGAGTTCCAGCGGGTCCTCTCCCTCAACGTGGTGGGCACCATGCTGCTCGTCAAGCACAGCGCTGATCTCATGCGCTCGTCAGGCGGCGGTTCCTTCATCGGGATGTCGTCTCTGGCTGGCTCGGTCACCCACCCCTACTTCGGCGCGTACACGGTCGCCAAAGCGGGGATCGATCACCTCATGCGCAACGCGGCCGACGAGTACGGCCGACACCGAGTCCGCTTCAACTCGGTGCGGCCGGGCTTCATCACGACCGAGATCATGCAGGGCATCCAGCCGGGCTCACCGATCTACTCGAGCTACATCGACAACACCCCGATGCACGACGTGGGCGAGCCAGAGGACGTTGCCAAGCTCTGCTCGTTCCTGCTCTCTGACGACGCTCGGTGGATCACCGGTCAGTCGATCGCGGTCGACGGCGGCAACGAGCTGCGAAGTGGGCCTGACTACGGCGCCGCCGTTCGGGGTCGCTTCAGCCCTGAGGAGCTCATGGAGGACTGAGCATTGCCGCTCGGTCAGCTGGGCGTGAAGCTGATCCGGATCCGGTCGAAGGCACGGGCGAAGGTGGCAGCCAAGATCTTGGGCTCGCCAGGATCCACCAGCTTCCAGTCGGGCATCCGAGCCAGGAGCTCTTCAAACATCACCTTGATCTCAAGGCGAGCGAGATGAGCACCTAAGCAGAAGTGCGTCCCGAACCCAAAGGCAACGTGCCTGTTGGACGCTCGAGCGACGTCAAGGACGTCGGGGTTCTCAAACGCACGTGGGTCCCGGTTGGCAGCGGGATACATCAGCAGGATCTCATCGCCCTCCGAGAGCTCGTGGCCCTCGAAGGTGTGGTCGCGGGTGACGGTCCGCCGCATGTTGAGGACTGGGGAGACCCACCGGATGAACTCGTCGACGGCCGGTCCGCCCAGGAGATCCGGCTCATCGAGGAGGAGCTGTCGCTGGTCCGGCTGGAGCGCCAGCTCTCGGATCATCGTGCCGATGACGGTCCTCGTGGTCTCCGCGCCACCGTCGAGCACCAGGATCGTCTCATCGAGGACCTTCTTCGTGCTCCAACCCTGTCCGGTGGCCCAGAGCGAGATGAGGTCATCTCTTGGTTCGGCGCGGCGCTGATCGATGAGCTCGGTCGTCATGGCCATGAACTCCTGGATGACGCCGGGGATCTCAGGATGCACGGTGTGGGGTGGTCCTCCGGCATCGGTCAGGCCTGAGAGGTACATGATCTTCTCTGACCAGCGACGCACGTTCTGCCACATCTCGCGCGGATAGCCCAGGAGATCGCCGATCACCATGGCGGGAAGTCGAGAGGCGATCGCCTCGATGGCCTCGCACTGGCCGAGAGGAGTGACCTCGTCGAGGATCTCAGTGACGACGCCTCGGATGTGCTCTTCATGCTCGCGCACGCCTCGCGGGCTGAAGCGGCTGGCCACGACCTTGCGCTGACGCTGATGGTCAGGCTCGTCGAGGTTGATCATCGACTCATCAGCACGCTGGTCGATGTGGGGCCGAGATCCAGAGAACGAGGAGTAGAGCGCCCCGTCCTTCTCGATGGCCATCACGTCGGCGAAGCGCGAGATGCCCCAGAGCCTCTGGACCGGGTCCCAGAACACCGGTGCTTCATCTCGAAGCCAGCGATACGACTCCCACGGCTCGACGTAGAACTCTGGATCGAGCAGGTTGACCCTCGGTGTGGTTGCCACAGAGCTCCTCATCAGGCAAACCCCACCGTACAAGTAACGGCGAGAGCAAGCCTTGATCACAACGTTGATTTTGATGTCGATTCTGACATTGTTCGCGGGTCTGATCTAGTCTCGGTCTGCTCAGGAAGGGACCGAGATGGCACCGCGGGGAATTGGACAGCTACGCCAGGCTGACGAGGGGCTCAGCCATCAGATCGTCGACACCTTCGCCAGGGTCTCGGAGTCTGATCGAGCCTGGACCGAGAAGGTCTGGGGCTCGTTCTGCGCTGCTGACGGGAGCCTGCAGGTCAGCTTCGGGTTGGGCAAGTACCACAATCGCGGGATCATCGACGGCTTCGGTGGCATCTCGCGCGGGCAAGAGCAGTGGACGGTGCGAGCCAGTCGCGAGCTGCACTCAGCGCCTGAGGAGACCACCGTCGGACCGATTCGCTACGAGGTCCTCGAACCGCTCAAGGCCATCCGCTTCACGTTGGAGCCCAACGACATCCAGCCGATCTCCTTCGACGTGACGCTCTCCGCAGTCACCCCTCCGTTCTTCGAGGATCGCAACCACGTCCGCGACCCGGGCACCGGCCGAGTCGAGGTTGACGTCATCCGCTACCACCAGGGCGGTTGGGTCTCTGGTTCGGTGACGGTCAACGGCGAGACGACCACCATCTCCCATGAGGAGTGGTTCGGCTTTCGCGATCACTCCTGGGGCGTGCGCCACAGCGTGGGTGCTCCGCCGAGCGACGTGATCAGCTCAAGCGCCGCTCATCGCAAGCCCGGCAGGAGCGACATGAAGTGGTCCCCGTGCTTCTTCCGCCGACCGGATGGCAGCTACTACGAGACGGCGCTGTTCATCAGCTCGGCGTGGAGCGACTTCAGCTCGGCCTATCTCAACGAGGCCGACAAGGAGCAGATCCCGGTGGACTCGATCGAGTCAAAGATGGCGTACGACCCTCGCACCCGCTTCGTGCGCGGTGGCGAGATGATCTTGCACCTGGCATCGGGCGAGCAGCGCGTCGTCGAGGTCGAGGCACTCGGTCAATCCGGCTTCTTCTTGAGGACGGCGGGCTACGGCGCGTGGGCCGGAGCGATCCACGGCAGCTGGCGAGGTCCGCTCCATCTCGACGGCGAGTACATCGCTGACTGCTGGGCCGATGAGTACCTCGACGTCCTGGGCCAGTTCAGAGACACCCCGGTGCGAGTGCGCGAGGGCGACGCCGTGGGCTACGGCGTCATGGAGAGCATCATCTCGGGAGAGTGGCCCGAGCTCGGGTTGACGAAGGCGTCCGACCACTTCGTCTCGTACTCCTAGGGCCCAAGAGCACGGCACCAAGAACGAAGCGCTCTCGATCCCCAAGCCAGCGCTCTGGGGGACAGGCGCCATGAACGAACACAAGCAGACCGGAAGGTGGGAGTCGCCATGAAGACGAAGGGCGCTGTCCTCTGGGGCATCGAGCAACCCTGGTCCATCGAGGAGATCGAGGTGCTCGCGCCCAGTGACGGAGAGGTCCTCGTCGAGTGGAAGGCAGCAGGCATGTGCCACTCCGAGGAGCACTTTGTCACTGGCGACATGGTGCTCCCCGAGGAGCAGGCGATCGCCGCTGGCGTTCCGAGCCCCTTCCCGCTGCTCGGCGGCCACGAGGGCGCCGGCGTGGTCCTTGACGTGGGAGCGGGCGTGCACTCGGTGGCACCTGGAGATCTCGTGTCGTCGTCGTTCATCCCAGCCTGCGGTCGCTGTCGGTTCTGCGTCAACGGCCAGCAGGTCCTCTGCATGCAGGGAGCTCAGCTGATGGTGGCCGGACAGATGGTTGACGGCGTCGTCCGGCACTTCTGTCGCGGCGAGGCGCTCAACCTGTACTCGAAATGCGGCACGTTCGCCCAGCACTCAGTCCTCTCGGAGCAGTCTGTAGTGAAGGTGGACGCGGATCTGCCTCCGCAAGTCGTGGCCCTCGTCTCGTGCGGCGTGGCCACCGGCTGGGGCTCTGCAGTCCACGCGGCAGGGACCGAGCCCGGCGAGATCGTCGTGGTGGTGGGCTGCGGCGGCGTCGGCATGAACGCTGTTCAAGGGGCCGCCATGGCGGGCGCCAAGGTGGTGGTCGCCGTCGATCCCGTGGCGTTCAAGCGAGACGAGGCCCTCAAGTTTGGGGCCACCGTCACCTTTGACTCCATGACGACAGCGATCGACGAGATCAGGTCGATGACCAACGGCCTGATGGCCGACAAGGTCATCATGGTCCCGAGCGTCCTCTACGGCGACCTGATGGCCGAGGCGCTCACGCTCACGCGCAAGGGCGGCACGTGCGTGATCACGGGCGTCGCGCCGATGACCCAGACCGAATCGTCGATCAACCTCATGTCTGTGGCGATGATGTCGAAGCGGATCCAGGGCACGCTCTTCGGTTCAGGCAACCCTCGCTTCGACATTCCCAACCTCTTATCGATGTATCAGGCAGGTCAGCTCAAGCTCGACGAGCTGATCACCAACACCTATTCCCTCGACGACATCAACCAGGGCTTCGACGACATGCGCGAGGGCAGGAACCTCCGTGGCGTGATCGTCTTCGACTGAGCGGAGCTCTCACGGCGTGAAGCACGCAGACCACTCGCCAGACGCGACGGAGCAGCCATGGTGACCGCACAGCCACGTGGCCAACGACCTCTCTCAGGTGTGCGGATCTGCGACCTGAGCGGCCAGCTTGCAGGCGCAGGTGCCACCAGGATGCTGGCCGCCCTAGGGGCGGAGGTCATCAGGGTCGAGGACCCCTCCAACAACGGAGCGTGGGACCTGTTGCGGGTAGCAGGACCCTTTCCGGGTGGACAGGTGGGCACCAATCGGAGCGCGGCGTTCAACAACCACAACGTCGGCAAGCTCGGCGTGACGATGAACCTACGAACCGAAGAGGGCAAGGCGCTGCTTCGTGAGCTCATCGCCGTCTCCGACGTGGTCACCGAGAACTTCGCGGCAGGGGTCTTCGCACGGCTCGGCTTCTCCTTCGACCAGCTCGTCGCGATCAAGAGCGACGTGATCTACGTCTCGCACAACGGCTTCGGTTCGACGGGACCCTACGCGCACTTCAAGTCCTGGGGTCCGATCGTGCAGGCCTTCGCCGGTCTCACCAGTCTGAGCAGGCTGCCCGATGAGGAGCCTGCCGGCTGGGGCTACTCCTACATGGACCACCTCGGTGCGTGGTACATGTCGATCGCCATCTTGGCTGCCCTCCACCACAGAAGAGCCACCGGAGAGGGCCAAGCCATCGACCTTGCGGGCACCGAGGCTGGTGCCAATCTCCTCGGCCCCTACTTCCTCGATTGCACGGTCAACGACCGCTCGATCTCGGAGGCACCAGCCTGGAGCTCGAATCGATCGATCTCTCCCGCCATGGCGCCTCACGGCATCTACCCCACCGTCGCCGACGATCGTTGGGTCTCGCTGGCCGTTCGCACCGATGCCGAGTGGGCCCGCCTGGCCGCTGCCATCGCCGAGCCCTGGTGTGCGTCGGGATCCCTTGCGTCCTTGGCCCAGCGACTCTCCGGGATCGAAGAGCTCGATCGCAAGATCGCAGCGTGGAGCGCAACGAGAGAGCCTCGTGAGATCGAGGCATCGCTGCGCGTGGCCCGCGTCGCCGTGGCAGTCGTCGCCTCTCCCGAAGAGCGCATCGATCGTGATCCAGCGGCTCGAGCATTCGGGCTCTGGCCCGAAGCAGAGCACAGAGAGCTCGGGACGCTTCGTGTCGATGGTCTGCCGTTCCACCTCTCTGAAGGTGACTGGGAGATCACTCGTGGAGCCCCGTGCCTTGGTGAGCACAACGACCAGGTCATCGGTGGGCTCCTCGGTCACGGGCACGAAGAGCTCAGGGCCTGGCGCGAGGCAGGCGTGCTGTGAGCATGACGGCACCACGGCGCACCGGCGCGCTCGAGGGGCTTCGAGTCATCGAGCTGGCGGGCGAGTGGTCGCCGATGGCCGGCAAGATCTTGGCAGAGCTTGGCGCAGACGTCATCGTGGTGGAACCCCTTGGCGGCCACCACACCCGCGAGTGGGGACCGTTCCTCGAAGACCGACCCGACCCCGATGGCTCGCTGTGGTGGTGGGCGGCTCACACCTCGAAGAGGGCTGTCGAGCTCGACCTCTCCTCGTCGAGCGGCCGCGACGCGTTCCTCAGACTCCTGCAGAGCGGAGACGTGCTGCTCGACTCGGAGGTTCCCGGTGCTCTCGAGAAGTTGGGTCTCGACGAAGTGACGTTGCGAGGCGCTCGTCCTGATCTCATCTGGACGACGGTGTCGACCTTCGGACTCAGCGACCCTCGCTCGTTGCTGCCCGCCACGGATCTCACGCTGCTGGCCGGGGCAGGTCCTGTGTGGATGTGCGGCTATGACGATCACGGCCTGCCTCCGGTCAGAGGCGAGGGGGGCCAGGCGATGAACGCGGCAGGGCTCCATGCGGTCATCGCCACCATGGCCGCCCTCTTCGACCGCGATCGACACGAGCAGGGCCGCCGTATCGACGTGAGCGTGAACGCCGCGCTCAACGTGACGACGGAAGGCGCTCCCTATGAGTGGATCGCCATGGGTGCAACCCTCTCTCGCCAGACGTGTCGTCATGCCTCAGCCACGCCCACCATGCCTGTCCAGGTCCAAGCGTCCGACGGACGCTACGTCAGCACCGGCTTTCCTCCTCGACACGTGCGCGAGGTCACCGCGCTCCTCGGGTGGCTCAGGGACCTCGAGCTTGGCGAGAGCTCCGAAGCGGTGCTTCTCGAGATGGCCGAAGCCCAGGGCGGCATCGATTTCACCAGGATCAAGACCGACGCCCTCCAGGCCGAGATGTTGGCCGCGGGACGCCAAGCCCTGCGAGCGATCGCAGCCATGCTGCCAGCCGCACAGTTCTTTGTAGAGGGGCAAGAGCGAGGTCTCGCGGTGGCGGTGATCAACTCGCCCGCTGCCATGCTTGACGACCCCCACGTCATCGAGCGACACGCGTGGAGCGACGTCGAGCATCCGGATCTCGAACGGGTCATCCGCTATCCGCCGGCTCCCTTCCGCTCAAGTGTCACCCCCTATCGGATTCGCTCACGAGCGCCGAAGCTGGGCGAGCACAACCACGAGCTCTGAACGAGAGTGGAGCGCGCGACAAGAGAAAGGAGCGGTCGACCATGACGGACGATCAACTGACGCCTGAGCTGCTCACTGATGACCTCGTCTTCGGCGAGGGACCCCGGTGGCGAGATGATCGTCTCTGGTTCTCGGACATGCACGGCGAAGCGGTCTGGACCGTGGATCTGGCTGGCCACAAGGAGAAGGTGGCTGACCTCCCAGGACGCAAACCCTCTGGCCTGGGCTTTCTGCCCGACGGCGATCTCCTCATCGTCTCGATGCTCGAGCGCCAGATCCTCCGGCTCCACGGAGAAGCGCTCTCGCTCCACGCCGACCTCTCCGACCTCGTGGCTGATGGGCTCAACGACATGGTCGTCGATCAGCACGGTCGCGCCTACGTCGGTTCGTTCCCCCCGCCGGCGAGCCCCGAGGGCGTCATCGTCCTCGTCGAACCAGATGGCTCTCCTCGGATCGCCGCCACCGACGTGATCTTTCCCAACGGATCGGTGATCACCGCTGACGCCAAGCAGCTGATCGTGGCGGAGTCACTTGGCCGTCGGTTCACCTCTTTTGGCATCGAGGCTGACGGCTCGCTCGTCAACCGGGAGGTCTTCGCCGAGGCACCCGGGCGCGGACCCGATGGCATGTGTCTGGACCGGGAGGGTGCTCTCTGGGCCGCCATGCCCTTGGCCAGAGCGTTCCAGCGGATCTTGCCTGGCGGCGAGGTCGCGCAGACGGTGGTGATCGACGACAGGATGGCGATCGCCTGCGCGCTCGGAGGTCCAGATCGACAGACGCTCTTCCTGCTCACCGCGCTTGAGCACTCGCCCTCGCTGCTCGAGGGCACGCGAGACGCCACGATCCACGTGTGTCACGTGCCCGTGGGGGGCGCTGGCACCCCCTGACGAGGGGATCACGCCGGTTGATCGACCTCGATCAACCTCGAAGCGAATCGCCACGAACCCTTGCGATAGACCAGCTCGTCGACCTGCGAGCCCCCCTCGACGGAACCATCCGCCGCGCTCCAGCTCAGGAAGCTCGACGAGACCTGCACGCGACCGGACTGGAGGTTGCCAGTGAGCACCGGGAGGCTGGTCACTCGCCTCCGGGCTGGAGCGGAGCGAGCGAACCTCGCCCGCTCGTCTGCAGAGACATAGCTCACGCCGCCCACGTTCAGCACCGCGTCATCGAGGAAGAGCGCCGACCACGAATCGACGTCACCGCGCGCGAGCAGGAGGTCGAACGAGGCGAGGGTGCTGTGCACGTCGTCGAGGGCGCGTCGACTTGTCGGGCGCTCTGAAGGCCCCTTGTAGGTGAGGAAGGTCGATCGACGCACGCCGAAGAGCCACCTGTCACGCTCGTGCACCAGCGCGTCGTCGTAGAAGCCGATGCGGAGGTCCCTTGTCTCTTGGTCGACGAACAGGAAGCTCTGCTTGACCGATGCGGTGTCTCCCTCCACCTCGATGAGCGCATCACCTGTGAGGTGCAGGCCTCCCGGTGCCGTGGTCGCCATCTCCAAGAGCCCATCGGGTCCTTCGAAGATCTCCCCGTAGACCTCGAAGCGGCCGGCGCTGGTGAAGAGGTCCACCCACGCAGCGTGCTCACCTCGATCCAGCAGGTTGCAGTACAGCGAGAGCAGCTCTCGGATCTCGCTCTGCGCATCGGACTCACCCGCCATCGCTGCCCCCCATGTTCACGCGGCGCCAGACGTCTGCGAGTGCCTCGAGGGTCCCGTCGCTCTGCGGGTCAGCGATCAACGTGGTCACCGGGCCCCCCCGCCAGTGCTCGAGCTGCTGGCCCACTCGATCAGGTGGGCCCACCAGGGTGAGGTCATCGATCAGCTCATCGCTGACGGCCTCGATCGCCGCGGCGCGGTCACCTCCGAGATAGAGGTCTTGGATGTGATTGGCCTCCTCTTCGTAGCCATAGCGGGCGACGAGCGAGTGGTAGAAGTTCTGTCCTCGAGCCCCCATGCCGCCGACGTGGAGCGCGAGCTGAGGCCGCACGGCGGCGCGCGCGTGTTCCAGGTCGTCATCGATGGCGACCAGCACCGTGGGGGCGACGAGGTAGCCCTCCTTCGCTCCGCTGAGCTGCTCGCCCCAGACGCGCTCCCATCGAGTCGGACTCCACAGATAGGGCAGGAGCCCATCGGCTTCGTCGATCGCCAAGGCAACGTTGCGAGGCCCGATCGCCGCTACGAGGATCGGGATGGTGTGCTTGACCCGAAACGTGGTCCGCAAGGGCTTGCCGAGCCCCGTCGAGCCCTCACCGAGAAAGGGGACCTGGTACTCGGGTCCTTGAAACTCGACGCGCTCTTCTCCTGCCATCACCAGGCGCACGATCGCCACGTAGTCGCGCGTCTTGGCCAGTGGCTTGCCAAAGGCAACGCCATGCCAGCCCTCGACGACCTGGGGACCCGAGACCCCGAGACCGAGCTGGAGGCGCTGGTCAGAGAGGTCATTGAGGGTGAGTGCGGTCATGCCCGTCGCGGCAGGCGTCCGCGCCGAGATCTGTGCGACCGCGGTGCCAAGCTTGATCGTGGAGGTTGCCGCAGCCATGTAGGCCAGCGGCGTGAAGGCGTCAGACCCCCAGGCCTCTGACGTCCAGATCGAGTCGTAGCCGAGCGATTCGGCGTGCTGGGCGAGTGCCGTGGTCTCGGCACCACTTCGCTGCGCACTGCCGATGGCGAGCCCCAGCTCCATGGTGCTCAGCTCTTCTCACGCGCGCTGAAGGCGTCGACGATCGCCCGGTGCTCGTCACTGGCACTTGCTGCTCCCTCGGCGGCCAGCGCGAAGTCCAGCATGTCGTAGATGGCTCGCTGCACGTGGCGGTTGATGGTCCGCTTCGTGTCCTGAAGCGCTTGCGCAGGCTGCGTGGCAAGCCGGTGTGCGAGAGCCACCGCCTCTTCGACGCTGGTGCCGTCGGGCACCTCACGGCTTGCCATGCCGAGTGACACCGCGGTGGCCGCGGGAATCTTGTCGCCGGTGAAGAGGTACTCCTTGGCCTTGAGCAAGCTGGTGAGCGCCGGCCACGTGCCTGCACCGCCATCACCGGCGACCAAGCCCACCGAGACGTGAGGGTCGGCGAGGTACGCGCTCGACTCGATGAGGACGATGTCGCAGAGCCCAGCCAAGCTGCAGCCCAGCCCGACGGCTGGTCCGTTCACCGCGGCGATGAGCGGCAGCGGGAACGCAGCGAGCGAGCGGACGATCTGGCCGGCTTCGTCCAAGATCGCTTGGCGATAGGTCGGCGACTCGTTCATCCGGCGCAGCACGTCAAAGTCGCCCCCGGCGCAGAAGGCACGGCCGTTGCCCGTCAAGACGACCGCACGGCACTCGTCGTCGAGCGCCAGGGTCCCCCAGATGGTGGCGAGCTCTCGATGAAGTGCGTCGTTGGCTGCGTTCAGGGCGTGTGGCCGATTGAGGCGCACTACCCTCACCGCTCCATCGGCCTCAACGAGGATCGGATGCTCGGGCTCGTCCACAGGGTTTGCCATCAGAGCCACGCTACAGAACCTTGACATCAATGTCGATATACACTCGACCCCTCACCACGGGAGAACGTCACGACGATGCACGGCACCATGTTCGAAGGGGATGACCTCGTGACCCGGCCGGACGCGGCCTGAGCGACCATGGTGGACGACGACGAACGATCGCTCCTCATCGCCACCGCCCAGGCCTGCCTCTCGGACCCTTTCGACAGGCGTGAGCCGGCACGTCTGGGCTGGGTCGGCCTCCTCACCTCTCCTGAGAGAGGCGGCGAGGGGTGGCTTCCCGGTGAGGCAAGTCTGTTGTCGCTCGAGACGGGGCGCCAGGATGCGGCGTCCACGTGGGTGCTCGGGGCCGCGGCAGCGGCGATGGCCTCACGCTCAGACGCCGATGGCGCCATCACCCAAGGGCTGCTCTCCGGCGACCTGCTCGGGACCATCTCCATGGTGCCAGATCGCCTGTGGAAGGGCGATGGCCTTGAGGCCGGCGGCCTGCTCCAGGTCCTCTGCGATGGTTCGCCCGACGTGGTCATCGCCATCGATCACGCAGCTGAGCGCGTCCGGCTCCTCAGGCTCTCGAGCGATCAGTGCGCCCCTCTCGGCGACCCTGAGGTGCTGGAGACGAGGCGAGGATCCTTCGCCGTGCGCGTCGACGGGGACCCCGGTCACGCCATCGAGCCAGCTGAGGCGCGACCGATCCTCGATGCGGCTCGAGTGCTGCTCGATGCCGACACGGTCGGCACGGTGGGTGCAGCGCTGTCGCTGGTCATCAGGCACCTGGTCGAGCGCGAGGCATTCGGGGTCCCCCTCGCCAGCTTCCAGTCGCTCCAGCACCGATTGGTCGACTGGGTGGTCTTCGAGCGCTCCGCTGACGCGCTCGTCACGCAAGCCGCCGAGAGCGTGGCGCACCGCACCGCCGACGTCGAGCGCTTGGTGGCGGGCCTGCACTCCTTCGTCGAAGCACGAGCCGTGGCGGCCATCGACGATCTCATCCAGCTGGCCGGCGCGATCGGGTTCACCTGGGAGTACCCGCTGCATCACCTGCTGCGAAGGGCAGCGACCAATGCCTCTCTGCTCGGGACCGGTCGTGCCAGTCGGCTCCGTCTCCTCAGCGCTGTGAGAGAGGCGAGCACATGACGCCGAGCGATGAGGAGCTCACCGCCTTTCGCCTTCGGGTTCGCGACGTGATCCTCACCAAGGCGCCTTTGGCCGAAGAGCGCGAAGGGCACCGGGCTCCGACGACACCCGAGCAGGAGCGCTCGCTTCGCTCGTGGTACGCAGCGATGTACAACGAAGGTCTCGCGGGCGCCGGCTGGCCCACCGAGTGGGGTGGCAGCGCCGGGCACCATCCGCTCCACGAGGTCATCGTCAACGAAGAGCTGATCAGGGCGAAAGCCCCTCGGCTGCTCGATCAGGTCAACCTTGCCGCCGGCCTGCTCTTGCGCTTTGGCACCCCCGAGCAGCAGGAGCGCTACCTGCCCCGGATCCGGTCGGGACTCGACGTCTGGTGCCAGCTCTTCAGCGAACCAGGGGCCGGCAGCGACCTCGCGGGTGTGACGACGCGCGCAGAGCCCCAAGAAGACGGCACCTTCGTCCTCCGCGGCCAGAAGACCTGGACCACGGATGGTCACTGGGCCCAGATGGGCGTCGCGCTGGCCCGAACCTCCGCCGAAGAGCGGCGCCACGCAGGTCTGACCGTCTTCGTGCTCTCGATGGACGCACCCGGCGTCGAGGTTCGCCCGCTGCGCACCATCGGAGGCGCGTGGGACTTCAACGAGACCTTCCTCGACGATGTGGTGGTGGGACCAGAAGCCGTGCTCGGCGGCGTTGGACACGGCTGGTCCGTCGTGATGGCAGGTCTCGAGACGGAACGCTTCGGGGTGGCGGGCAACGTCGCCCTGCTGCGGCGTCTTCTCGAGGACCTGCTCGAGGTGGCTGACGTGCTGGAGCTCGACGGCCACCGGGCGCTCGATTTGGCGGACGTCACACAAGACATCGCCGATCTCGCTGCTCAGGCAGAGGCGGCCCGTGCCTTCACCGACGGTCACGTGGTCTCGTCGATGGCCGGACGCGAGGTCGAAGGCGACGCCGCCATCGCCAAGATCCTCCACACCGAGACCTACCAGGCGATCTCGTCGTACGCCGAGCACCTGATCGGCTCCGGCGATCTGCCGGAGAGAGCGACCGGCGCCCGCGCAGCCGCCGGTCGCCTGCGCGACGCGTGGCTGTGGTCGCGCGCGTTGACGATCTCAGGGGGCTCGTCAGAGATCATGAGGAACATCCTGGCCAAGCGTCGATTGGGCTTGCCCTCCACTCCCTGAGAACCGATCAGAGCGCCTCCTCGCCCGCCCAACCATCGAGCCGTGAGACCACGCGGAGCTCAGCTCCCTGAGGCTCCGGTGCGCAGGCGCTCCGCGAGATGTCGCACCCTGCCGTCGGATCCTGCGGCCAGCGCCGTTCTGCTCAGCTTCTGGGTCGTGGTCAGCGGAAAGGGCGTGTCCCAGACGACGAGCTCTTCAGGCAGGCTCCGACGCGAGAGCCCCCGCGCCAGGAGCTCGTCGATGACGCCCTCAAAGCTCAGGCGGGCTTCGGACGAGACGTAGAGGGCGAGAGCCAACCGCTCCCCAGTCGCGGGATCAGGCTGGACGAAGCAGGCGGCGTCACGCACGCCGGGCAGGGAGGCTGCCACCTGCTCGACCTCGACCATCGAGATCTTGAGCCCGTTTCGGATCACGATCTCCTTGAGCCGACCGGTGATCTTGAGCTCGCCGTCCTCGAGGGACCCGGCGTCACCCGTCAGGAACCAATCGCCATCAAAGCTGCCCTCGTTGTCCTCCTCGTCCAGGTAGCCGAGGAAGAGGTGCGGACCGCTGAGCGCGCACTCGGCTGGATCCCGAGGTGAGCCGAGGCGCACAGCCACGCCGCGGTTGGCTCGCCCGTCTCGGTGGAAGCGGACTTCGGAGGGAGCCGCGAGGGGCGTCGTCGTGCTCATCGGAGCCTCAGAGGATCCATAGGCGCGCGTGACGGTGATGGCGAAGCGGTGCTCAGCCATCTCGAGGAGCTCATCATCGAGCATCGTGCCGCCAAGGGAGACCCGGCGAAGCGGCAGCTCGCTCACGCCGCGACGAGCAGCCTCCTCAAAGAGCCGGCGAAGGATCACGTCGGGGCCTCCGTAGAAGGTGCCATGCGCGTCGAGCAGGAGGTCGAAGGACCTCTCGTCGTCCCAGTCCGCCACCAAGGCCGCACCTGCGTGAACCATGGGAGCGATCTCAAGGATCTGGAGGACGCCTGTGACCGATGAGAGGGGGCTCACCACGAAGAGGCACTCCTCGCTGGTGAGCTCCAGCGCTTCGACGTAGTTCCTCGCCCCGTGGCGGATCGTGCTCGCAGAGTGCACCACGCCCTTCGGTCTCGCCGTCGAGCCTGAGGTGAAGAGCACGAGATTGGGGCGCTCGCCCGCGCTGATCGGGAACGTTGCCTCGGGCACGTCGACCATCTCTGGCTCAGCGTCGAGCCAGTGGAGCTCAGGGTGGCGGCGCGCCAGTGCTTCCGCTCGATCGCCGATCGCCACGAGGCGACGAGGCGACGTGCGGTCCGACGCCACGGTGAGCTCTGCGTCACTGCTGTGGTCGCTCAGCAGCACACAGGGAGCGCCGAGACGGCGGAGAGCGTGCACCGCCACCGCAGCTCGACAGCTGTTGTCGGGGACCACGATGATCGTGGTCTCGGGGCTCACTCCTTGGGCGAGCCAGGTCAGAGCCAGGCTCTCCACAGCGGCATCGAGCTCGGCGTAGCTCAGGCGCTCCCGTCGATCAACGAGGGCCAGGCGCTCCGGAGCATGGCGAGCCGCTTGGCCGACGAGATCGACGACGTCGCCCCACGAGCCGTCAGCTCGATAGCGGGCCTGTGCCTCAGTGCTCGGAGGATGCGTGGCTTCGATCATCGACCACCTGCTCTGGCTCGCCTCGTCGATCGGAACTGGTCTGAAAGGTCCAGAGTAGAGTTGTCCTCGGAGGTCACGTGGCTGCTGAGCGTGTTCGAATCCCTAACGCCAGTCGAGGCCGGACGGCCGACACAAGCGAAGACGGAACTGGTCCAAAGCGCCGCGGTACCGGAAGGACGGTTCGCGGGCGTCAGAGTCGCCAGCTGCTTGTCGACGCGGCTCGAACGGTCTTCGAGCGCCAGGGTTTCCTGCGAACGCGCATCGCTGACATCTCCAAGGAGGCAAAGGTCTCGCACGGGACCTTCTACACCTACTTCTTCTCGAAGGAAGAGGTCTTCCGTGAGATCGTCGACTCGGTCGAGATCGATCTCTTGCGGGTTGACGCGGTCGAGAGCACCGATCCGGTGGAGCGCATCCGCGCCGGCAATCGCCACTACCTCGAATCCTTCCGCGACAACGCCGACATCCTCAGGGTCATCCAGCAAGTCTCGACCTTCGATGAGGCTGTTCGCCAGACCAGAGAAGAGCGCCAGACGAGGTTCGCCCACGCGCTCGAGAGGCGAACCCGGTCCTACCAAGAAGAAGGCCTCGTGCGAGGCGACATCGATCCCTGGGTGGCGGCCAACGCCCTCGGAGGCATGGTGTCGAACTTCGCCGATCTGATGTTCATCCAAGGCAGGACGTTCGACTTAGATCACGTCGTCGATCAGCTGACCACGCTGTGGGCGAGAGCCGTCGGCATCGAGGCCTGAGCGTCGCCTGTCAGCTGATCTTGAGCAAGCGCGCCGCGTTGGCTCGAAGGAAGCCGGTCCAGACCTCGTCTTTGAGAGGGACGTCACGCATCTCGGTCATGATCCGCTCAAGCGAGAGCCCCATAGGGAAGTAGCCGCCGTAGATGAGCCGATCTGCACCCCTCGAGTTCGCATAGTCGAGCACAGCTGCGGGGTAGTAGCGGGGTGCGAACGCGCTCGTCGAATAGAAGAGGTTCGGCCACTTGACCATGAGCTTCACCGCAAGGGCCTCCCAGGGCTCTCCTCCGTGGCGAAGCACCACGTTGAGCTCGGGAAAGTCGTAGAGCACGTCTTCGACAAGCTCGACCTTCTGACAGAAGCTCTTGACCCGAGGACCGGGGATCCCTGCGTTGATGAAGACCGGCAGATCGAGCTCCACGCAGGTCGAGTACAGCGGGTACATCAATCGATCGTTGATGGGCACCTGGGGCTGGAACCCCGCGGGGAAGAAGGTCACGGCACGAACGTCGTGCGCGACATGGGCAGCCCGGAGCTTTCGGACGGCATCGACGCCGTCGTTCGGATCGGGGGAGAAGGAGCCGACGAAGCGCTCGGGGAAGCGAGCGAGTGCCACGTCGGCGACGTCGCCCTTGCCGACGCTGATCATCCCAATCTCGACCCCCCAGCGGTCCATCGCCGAAAGGGTGTACTTGACCGGATCAGTCTCTCCCGAGTCGCCGTAACCCTTCTCAGGGACGTCTAAGAACATGTACTCGACAGGCATCTCGAACTCATCGAGAGACGCCTGGTCGCGCGTCTGCTCGAACAACTTCGCGTAGCTTGCTCGCACGTCAGCGTGCGGGAAGCCGATCATCGTGTCGATCGCCTTGATGCCTGCTACGTAGGACATCAGCACCCGCCCCTCGTGCGCTCGGTCACGGTACAGGCACCCCGAGCAGGTCGAGGGCATTGTCGCGTGAGATCTTGCGCGTCACCGTGGCGTCTGCCCACGACAGCGAGTTGGTCACGAAGTCGAGCGGCTTGACCACGCCCTCTGCGTGCGGCCAGTCGGAGCCGAGGAGCATGCGATCGACCCTGACCTCGCTCGAGAGCTCCGCCACGTCGTCCTCCCAGAATGGCGTGACCCACACGTGCTCATCGAGCACGTCGAGCGGATCCGTCTTGAAGTAGCCAGGGTTGCGGTTGGCAGCATCGGCGAGCCGATGGCGGAGATCAGGCAGCCAACCCGCACCGTTCTCCACTGAGGCAAACCGCAGCCGAGGAAAGCGCTCGAAGATGAGCTGACAGATCGCCGCGGCGTAGAAGTCGAGCACACCACGGTGCTTGGTGATCACGCCTCGCAGGGGGGAGCGAAACAGCGATGAGGTCTCAGACGATCCCTCCCACATGTCCATGATGAAGTCGTAGTCAAGACCAGCGTGCGTCGCCACAATGATCCCACTGTCATTGGCGAGCTCCCAGAATCGATCGAAGATCGGATCGAAGGGCGAGTGATACGTGCCCGTGACGAGAGCGGGACTGCAGCGAATGTTGATGATGATCGCTCCTCGCTCCAGCAGTCGCTGCAGCTCGTCATGGGCAGCGTCTGGGTTGAGCATCGAAACATAGGGAACTGCGAAGATGCGGTCCTGGTAGCGGAAGCCCCAATCATCCTCAAGCCAGCGGTTGAACCCGCTGAACAGCAGGTCTGCCGCCTCGGGATCTTCCTTGAGCGCCTCTTCCAGGCCGACGCCCAAGGTGGGAAACAACAAGGTCCCTCCCACGCCTTGGTCGTCCATGGCCGCGAGCCTCGCGTCGCGATCTCGGTAGGCCGGGCGGATGGGCTCAAGCTCGCCGAACGCCTCCTTGATGCCCAACTTCTTCGGGTTCCCCCGATACCAGTCGTGCAAGATGCCCGGCTTGGCCACCGGGTCAAAGGTCGGGTTGGCTATGTAGCGATTGATCTTGCCCCCAACGACGAAGCGCTGCTTACCGTCGATGGTCTGAAAGCTGGCACCTCGCTCGCCCAGCGACGGGTCGACGTGACGCGTGAAGGCGTCCGTGGCCTCGTAGTAGTGACCATCGAAGTCGAAGATCTTGAAGTCAAGCATCGGCACCTCCAGCGCGTCTCGGGAAGCCCTCACAAGCACGTCGAGTGCTCAAGCCCCTCACGGTTGACAATAGTTGACGTTGATGTCGACGTTTGGGGGATCGCTCGAGGTCCACGTCAACCCTGCTCAAGGGCGAAATGCTCCAAGATCGCTGCGAAGCGCTCCTGCGACGCCGCGGCACGCGTCGGCACGTGCTCGGTAGGGATCTCAGAGGGCGAGTAGCCCTTCAGCACCTGTCGAGCCACCGACACGCGGTGGACCTCATCGGGCCCGTCGTAGATCCGTGCTGCCCGAGCATGCCGGTACATGGATTCGAGCGGCATGTCCGTCGAGTAGCCGAGCCCACCGTGGACCTGGATGGCTCGATCGATCACGTTGTAGAGCACCTGGGCGCCAAAGTACTTGATCATGGCGATCTCAACCCGAGCAGCTGCCGCGCCGACCTTGTCCATCTTCCACGCCGCGTGGAGCGTCATGAGCCGTGCTGCCTGCATCTCAGCCATCGAGTCAGCGATCCAGTTCTGGACGGTCTGCTTCTCGGCCAAGGGGCCTCCATGCGCCTGGCGAGAGAGCGCCCGCTCGCACAGCATGTCGAAGGCGCGCTTGGACTGACCCAGCCACCGCATGGCGTGGTGGATGCGACCCGGACCAAGCCGCATCTGGGCCAGAGCGAAGCCCTCACCCTCGAAGCCCACGAGGTTCTCGAACGGCACGCGCACCTCATCGAAGCGGACCTCAGCGTGGTTCCAGTAGCGACCGAACTCGACGGTGGGCTCCTCCATCGAGCCGATGTCGCGCACGACCGAGACGCCAGGAGCATCTTTCGGCACGATGATCATCGAGGAGCCCTTGTATGGATGCACGTCAGGGTTCGTCACCGCCATGACGATGAAGAAGTCGGCCACCGATCCGTTGGTGGTGAACCACTTGTGAGCGTCGATCACCCACTCGCCACCGTCTTGCCGGGCTCTCGCGGCCAGGAGGGTCGGATCAGAGCCCGCAGTCCCCGGTTCGGTCATCGCGAACGCGCTTCGCAGCTCGCCGTTGAGCAGCGGCACGAGCCAGCGCTCGCGCTGCTCGGAGCGATCTTGTTGCTCCAAGCCCAGCGCCAAGAGCTCGGCGTTGCCTGAGTCGGGAGCGTTGTTGCCGAAGACCAGCGGACCGTAGAGCGACTGTCCGAGGATCTCGTGCATGAGGCCCAACTTCAGCTGCCCGAAGCCTCGGCCCCCGAGCTCGGGGTCGAGGTGTGCCGCCCAGAGCCCCTGTCGCTTGACCTCTTCTTGCAGAGGCTTGACGAGCACCGAGAGCTGCTCCCAGGTGAGGACCAGCGGTTCGAGGGGATAGATCTCCTCGACCATGAACGAGCGCATCCACGCGAGCTTCGATTCGAACTCCGGCTCCGTCTCAAAATCCCAGGCCATGCGGCTCCTCCTACCTTTGCCTCGAGCACGAGAGCCCGGCGCTCACCGTTGCGTGCGGGACGTGACGACGCACGTCGCTCCCCTGCGCCTCGCTTCTCGGAGCGACACTATCGCCACCGCTATTGTCGCCTCGTGGCCGATCCTCGCCAGCTCCAGGGAATCGACCGAGGAAGCGTCTCGGCCTGGATGGAGACCCACGTCCGAGGTGCCCACGGACCGTTCGACTTCGACCTCATCGCGGGGGGACGCTCAAACCTCACCTTCAAGGTCACGGGCAGCGACGGCGCCACGTTTGCGTTGCGCCGCCCGCCGATCGCCCAGGTGCTGAGCACCGCGCACGACATGCTTCGAGAGCATCGGGTGATCGCTGCGCTGGGGAGCGCCCACGTGCCAGTGCCTGAGGTCTGTGGCGTCTGCGAAGACGAGAGCGTCAACGAGCGTCCCTTCTACGTCATGGAGTTCGTCGACGGCATGATCCTTCGCTCCGAAGAGGTGGTCGAAGAGCTCTGTCCGCTCCCGATCCGAGCTGCGATCGGCCCCAACCTCGCCTGCACGCTGGCCGACCTCCACCGCGTGGACCCCGACGAGGTCGGCCTTGGCACCTTGGGTCGAAGGGACGCCTACGTCGAACGTCAGCTCAAGCGCTGGAGCACGCAGTTCGAGCAGATGGTGGGGCCGGATGACCTCCATGCTGATCTCGTTCGAAGCGTGAACATGCGTCTCAGCGCACACCTCCCCGAACAGCAAGCAGCCACCATCGTGCACGGCGACTTTCGGCTCGACAACACCGTGCTGGACGACCACGGCGAGGTCAAGGCGATCTTGGACTGGGAGCTGTGCACGCTCGGCGATCCGCTGGCCGATCTCGCGCTGCTCATGGTCTATTGGTCAGAGCCAGGCGACACCGTGGTGGCCTTGGAGGGCCAGGCACCCACCCTCGCTCCAGGCTTCGGCACCAGGGCCGAGATCATGGAGGAGTACCAGCGCCAGAGCGACCTCGATCTCTCGGGGCTGCCGTACTACACGGCCTTCAGCTACTGGCGGCTCGCCTGCATCCTCCAGGGCGTCTATCGGCGCTACCAGGAAGGAGCCAGCGCCGGGGACGACTCGAGCGTTGCCTCGTTCCCCGAGCACATCGGTGGTCTGGCCCGAGCTGCCCAGGAGATCCTCGACGGGGAGCACTGAGACGCCACCACGTGCCGGCGACCATGGAGGTCGAGAGGCGCCCTGTCGGGCCGGGGTTCTCGAGAGCGCTCTCGGGGTAGCGTTCAGCCATGGTGTTCAACTTCCCGGCGTGGCGTCGCCAAGGCGACGACGAGGTCGACGAGCACCTCCCGGGCTTGTCCGGACCGCCTCCTCTGCTCCATCAGGTCGATGCGATCCTGCGTCAGGTGTTCGCCCTGGTCGGTGAAGGCATCGCGGGGGCCACCCACGCCCTCCTGACCGGAGATCGCGACGCCGCGAAGGCGCTGGTGGCTCAGGACGAGGTGATCGATGAGCTGGTCTTAGACCTCCACGCCCTGGTCGAGCAAGGGCTCGTCGAGTCAGGTCGCAGCGCCGTCGAGCGCCAACGGCTGATCGGCACGTTGCGCATGCTTCCGGACCTCGAGCGAAATGGTGATCTCGCCGAGCACATCGCTCGACGCGCCGCTCGAGGGCTCGGTCAAGAGATGAACGCTCGCTCACGAGGCCTCGTCGAGCGGATGGGCGAGGTGGCAGCTGCCATGTGGCGCCACACCTCTGAGGTCATCGAGGACCCCACGGGCACCGAAGCGGCCATGGTCGAAGATCTGGACGATGAGCTTGACGACCTGCACGTCACCCTTACTGCGGAGCTCGTCTCAGGTTCGTCACCGTTGCCCATCGCCATCGAGATCGCCATGGTCGCCCGGTTCTACGAGCGCTTCGGCGACCACGCCGTCAACCTGGCCCGACGCATGTCGATCTTCCTGGGCGCACCCGTGCACCTGCCGCCCGCCGGGGCGGACTGACCGCTCCTAGGGCCGCTCGCAGTGGCCCTAGGAGCGCAGCGCGAGCAGGGCTTCGGCGATCTGCACGGCGTTGAGCGCGGCACCCTTGCGAAGGTTGTCGCCGACCACGAAGAGCGCCAGGCCGTTCGCCACGCCCTCGGCCGAGCGCACGCGTCCTACCAGAGAGGGGTCCGTGCCTGCCGCGTCGAGTGCGGTGGGCATGTCGCTCACGAGCACGCCGGGTGCGCCATCGAGGAGGGCGAGGGCCCGCTCGGGGCTGAGCGCTCGGTCGAACGAGGCGGTGATCGACGCGCTGTGACCGGTGAAGACCGGCACGCGCGTGCACGTGCAGCTGACCGGAAGCTCGGGGATCTCGAGGATCTTGCGAGACTCGTTGCGGTACTTCTGCTCTTCGTCGGTCTCTCCGCGACCGTCAGGGACGATGGACCCCGCCAGTGGAAGCACGTTGTGGGCGATGATCCCGGGAAACTTCTTCGGGCTCCCGAGATCGAGAGCTCGGCCGTCCAAGGCGAGCTCGTCAGCTCGACCAGCAGAGCGGTCGAGCTCTGAGGCGAGCTCGGCGACGCCCTCTCGACCACCGCCGGAGACCGCTTGGAACGTGGTGACGATCAGGGACCGAAGCCCCGCCTCATCGTGGAGCGGCTTGAGCACCGGCATGGCCACCATGGTCGTGCAGTTGGGATTCGCCACGATCCCCTTGGGGATGGACGCCAAGGCGTGGGCGTTGACCTCGGGGACCACGAGGGGCACGTCGGGGTCCATGCGCCAAGCCGACGAGTTGTCGATCACGATCGCTCCGGCCTCGGCCAGTCGCGGTGAGAGCACCCTCGAGCTGGTCGCCCCCGCTGCGGAGAGGGCGATGTCGATCCCGGCGAAGTCAGCACCGTCCGCATCCTCGACGATCACCTCACGGCCGCCGAAGGCCAACGCCGTGCCCGCCGAGCGCGCGGAGGCGAAGAAGCGCACCTCGTCGAGAGGAAAGCGACGATCCTCCAACAGCTGGCGCATCACCGATCCGGCTTGACCTGTGGCCCCCACAACAGCGACTCTCATGGCGTCAAGCGTAGGGGAAGGGCGTGGGAGGCCCGAGCGAGCTCAGGCGTCGAGCTCGAAGGCGCTGTGCAGCGCTCGCACGGCCTCGTCGACCTGCTCTTCGTCGATCACGCAGCTGATGCGGATCGAGGAGGTCGAGATCATCTCGATGTTGATCCCGTGCTCGGCGAGCGTCTCGAACATGACGGCGGTGACCCCTGGATAGGACTTCATCCCCGCACCGATGGCTGAGACGCGTGCGATCGACGCATCAGCATCGACACCGTTGAAGCCCATGGTGGACCGAAGGGACTCGGCGACCTCGACCGCCTCGGTGAGGTCCACTCGAGGGACCGTGAACGAGATGTCCGTCGTGCCTGCCTCGGAGATGTTCTGGACGATCATGTCGAGGTTGATCGAACGGTCGGCCAAGGCTCGAAACAGCGTGGCCGCCACCCCTGGGCGGTCGGGCACGCCGTGGACCGTGACCTTGGCCTCTGAGATGTCGTGCGTGACGGCGCTGACGATGGCCTGTTCCATGGAGCTCTCCTCTTCAACGATCCACGTCCCTGGCTCCCAGGTGAAGCTGGAGCGGACGTGGAGCGGGACGTGGTGGTTGCGTGCGAACTCCACTGAGCGGAGCATCAGGACTCGCCCGCCGGTGGCCGCCATCTCGAGCATCTCTTCGAAGCTCACACGCGGGATCCGACGAGCGGTCGGCACGACGCGTGGATCAGCGGAGAAGACGCCGGTGACGTCGGTGTAGATCTCACAGACGTCGGCGCCAAGGGCGCCTGCGATGGCCACCGCGGTCACGTCCGAGCCTCCTCGACCAAGCGTCGTGATGTTCTTCGCCGTCGAGACGCCCTGGAAGCCGGCAACCACGGGGACGATGCCCTGGCTGATGGCCTCTTGCAGGCGCTCGGGCCGCACCTCGATGATCTTGGCCCGGGTGTGATCGGTGTCGGTGATGATGCCGGCTTGCGAACCAGTGAACGACGCTGCCTCGACACCGATCTCGGCGAGTGCCATGCACAGCAGGCTCATGGTGATCCGCTCACCCGAGGTGAGCAGCATGTCCATCTCTCGTGGTGGTGCGACGGACGAGACGTCGCCGGCCAGACGGAGGAGCTCGTCGGTGGACTTGCCCATCGCCGAGACCACGACGGCGACGTCATCGCCTTGGCGGCGCGTGCGAGCCACGTGATCTGCCACGGCGCGGATGCGGTCGGCGTCACCGACCGAGGTCCCGCCGAACTTCTGGACGATGAGGGCCACGGGGTCAAAACCTAGTTGTCATGGCGCTGAGGCCCAAGCCTTGCCGGGCGGTATGGTGTCCGCCGTGCCATCAGACAAGAGAGCCCGACAGAAGGCAGGACGCCAAGAGCGACTTGAGGCTGAGCGTCAGCGAGCCAAGCGCAACAAGCAACTTCGACGGGGTGCCATCATCGCCGTCGTCGTGATCGTGGTGGTGGGAGTCATCTATCTCGTCCAGTCCAAGAACTCGTCGAAGAAGACAGCCGCATCGACGTCGACGAGCACCACGGTGTCCTCCGCTCAGCAAAAGGCGAACGCCGCGGCAGTCGCGGCCGGCTGTCCTGCCAGCCCCAGCACCCAGGTCAACACGCTCTCGTGGCCTTCGGCACCGGCGATGACCATCGACACGTCGAAGAGCTACGTGGCCACGGTCAAGACCACAGCCGGCACCTTCACGATCAACCTGGACGCCGCCAAGACACCACAGACGGTCAACAACTTCGTCTTCTTGGCCGAGAAGGGCTACTTCCACTGCGTGATCTTCCACCGGGTCATCCCAGGCTTCATGGACCAGACCGGCGACCCCACGGGCACGGGAACCGGTGGCGCGTCGTCCAGCTCGAAGGGACAGCCCGGCTACACGATCCCCGACGAGCTGCCCGCCACCGCGAGCCCGCAGTACCCGATCGGTGCGGTGGCGATGGCCAACACCGGTGCGGCCAACACGGGCGGGAGCCAGTTCTTCATCGTGACCGGCTCGCAGGGTGAGATCCTGCCGCCCACCTACTCGCTCTTCGGCCAGGTGCCCACGACCGACATGGCCGTGCCGAACCTCATCAACAGCCAGGGAACGCCAGGTTCGGGCGTTCCGCCCAAGGTCACCCAGCGAATCTTGTCCGTCACGATCACCTCCAGCTGACCCTCACCGCTCACCCGCAGAACAAGGAGCCCCTATGACCGCGATCGAGTGCCCCCAGGCAGACGGCTCCTCGGAGCGACGCACGTCGTTCCCCGAAGAGCCGCCTCTGTGCATCGACGTCGCCAAGCGCTACACGGCGACGATGGTGACGTCCAAAGGTGAGATGGTCATCGCTCTCGACCCGCTTGCTGCTCCGAAGACGGTCAACAGCTTCGTGTACCTGGCGCGCTACCACTACTACGATGGACTGACCTTTCACCGCGTCATCCCCGGCTTCGTCCTCCAAGGTGGCTGCCCCCTCGGCAACGGCACCGGAGGCCCCGGCTACCACTTCGACGACGAGCTGCCCCAAGCCGGTCGCTATCAGGTCGGCTCACTGGCGATGGCCAACGCCGGGCCCAACACCAACGGCAGCCAGTTCTTCGTGATCTCGGGACCCGACGGCGTCCGCCTGCCGCCCGCCTACGCCCTCTTCGGCGCCGTCATCAAGGGTGGTGAGGTCATCGCCGAGATCGACGCCATCGGCACTCGTTCAGGTTCACCTGCCGAGACCGTGGTCATCGAGTCGGTGACCATCACCGAAGCCGACTGAGCTCTGAGCGCGCTCAGAGCTCACCCAGACCTCGGGGCAGAGCGACGCCACCTCGATAGACACTGAGCTCGTCGCTGCCAAACGCCTCGAGCTCGTCGTGAGGTCCGACGAAGAGACCAGCCCCTGGACCCAGGGTGATCACCGGGAGCTCGGCGGGGCACAGCGAGATGGCCCGGTGGAGCTTCTCGAGGTGGCGATCGTCATCTTCACCGAGATGGGTCAGCACGCAGAAGCGATCGATCAGACCCAGACCGACGGTCGGCGCCCCGCCGCGCGGATCGATCATCGGATCGCAGAGCACGGTTGCTGCCCCACCTGACGCGGCCACGACACCTCCTCGCTCCAGCAAGGCTTCGATCCCGTCGAGCAGCGCGGTCGAGCGGAGCACCGTGCGCAGATGCAGTGCTGAGCCATCGGTCAGATAGACCAGATCGGCGTCCTCCAACCGAGCGGCGAGGTCGACCAGCTGTGCATCCTCACGGTTCGACGCCATCAGGGCCTCGACCAGGCCACCGAGTGGGCTCAGCCACTCCGCGACCTTGAGAGCCGCCTTCTCGGGGTGCGAGAACGCTGCTGCGGTGGGGATCACGGCGACACGATGGCCCTTGGCTCGAGCGAAGAGCGCTTCGGCGATAGCTGTCGCCCCCACGTCTGCTCCACCGAGAAATGCCACGCTGCCTGGGAAGGTGCTCATCGATCGAGCATCGCACACGGCTCGAACCAGCACGTTAAGTGACTGATGGGTAACATAGAGAGATGGCTATCAGCACCGTAGGGATCGTGGGCGCGGGGATCATGGGGGCAGGCGTCGCCGAGGTGGCGGCCTCGAGTGGCTTTGACGTCGTCCTCCGAAGTCGCTCACGCGAAGCCGCCGACGCCACCATGAACCGAGTCGCCACGTCGCTCGATCGCTTGGTCGCCAAGGAGAAGCTCCAGGCCGCCGAGGCAGAGGCCATCGTGGCTCGCATCACGCCGACGACTGACTTCGCCGACCTGGCCGAGTGCGACCTCGTCATCGAGTCGGTGGTCGAGAACCTCGGCATCAAGCTGGCCGTCTTCAAGGAGCTCGATCAGATCACCAAGCCGAAGGCGATCTTGGCCACCAACACCTCGACGTTGCCGGTCATCGAGATGGCCACGGTCACCAACCGACCGGGTCAGGTCTGCGGCATCCACTTCTTCAACCCTGCCCCGGCCATGGCGGTCGTCGAGCTCGTCGCCCCGCTGACGGCATCGGCAGAGACCATGGAGAGCGTCACCGCCTTCACCACGGCCTGCGGCAAGACCCCGATCACGGTCAAGGACCAGGCCGGCTTCGTCGTCAACGCCCTGCTCTTCCCCTATCTCAACAACGCGATCCGCCTCCTCGAGGGGGGCGTGGCGACGCGCGACGGCATCGACGCTGCCATGAAGGGGGGCTGCAACTTCCCGATGGGGCCGCTTGCCCTGCTCGACCTCGTGGGTCTCGACACCAGCCTGGCCATCTTGGACGCGCTCTACGAGGAGTACGCCGACGCCAACTACCGTGCCGTGCCACTGCTTCGTCGGATGGTCGCCGCCGGGCAGCTGGGCCGAAAGTCTGGCTTGGGCTTCTACGACTACACCTGAGGCCAGCACGAGACCTCGCCCTAGGCTGACCGTGCGCAGCGCATCCTGAGAGTGGAGACGACGAGGAGTCACGGCCTATGAGCGAGCAGCAGCGGTCCGCCCCGTGGGTCATGCGGACCTACTCGGGGCACTCCACCGCTCAAGCCTCCAACGAGCTCTACCGCGCCAACCTGGCCAAGGGCCAGACCGGCCTGTCGATCGCCTTCGATCTCCCCACGCAGACCGGCTACGACCCCGACGCCCCTCAGGCCGCGGGCGAGGTCGGCAAGGTCGGCGTGCCCGTCGCTCATCTCGGCCACATGAACCAGCTCCTCGAGGGCATCCCCGTCGAGGAGATGAACACCTCGATGACGATCAACGCCACCGCGGCATGGCTGCTCGCGCTCTACATAGCGCACGCCGAAGACAGGGGCGTCGACCTCTCGGTGCTCACCGGCACCACGCAGAACGACATCGTCAAGGAGTACCTCTCGCGCGGGACCTACATCTTCGGACCTGGCCCCTCACGACGCCTCACCGTCGACACGATCGCGTACACCGTGCGCCATCTGCCCAAGTGGAACCCGATCAACGTCTGCAGCTACCACCTCCAAGAGGCGGGGGCGACTCCCGAGCAGGAGCTGGCCTATGCGTTGGCCACCGCCATCGGCGTGGTCGACGCGGTCGCCGCCTCGGGCAAGGTCGAGCCAGACCTGATCGGCCAGGTGGTCTCTCGGATCAGCTTCTTCGTCAACGCCGGGATCCGCTTCGTGGAGGAGACCGCGAAGATGCGGGCCTTCACCGCGATGTGGGACCAGATCTGCCTCGAGCGCTACGGCGTCGAAGACCCCAAAGCCAGGCGCTTCCGCTACGGCGTCCAGGTCAACTCCCTCGGCTTGACTGAGCAGCAGCCCGAGAACAACGTGCCCCGCATCGTGCTCGAGGCGCTGGGCGTCACCCTGTCCAAAGACGCGCGCGCCCGTGC
>Ga0075017_100000050_pt1 | contig 43348 bp, 41 predicted proteins | sample AleBraG_ABR_2012_FD_71475 | JGI IMG/M metagenome (GOLD analysis project Ga0075017, IMG submission 71475) | Freshwater sediment microbial communities in response to fracking from Pennsylvania, USA - Alex Branch Run_MetaG_ABR_2012 | ecosystem: Environmental > Aquatic > Freshwater > Creek >... | reverse complement strand
CGCCATGGATATCCGCTGGCTGGAGCCGATGACGGCGTTTTTCCGTGAACTCGAGCACGACCCCGAGGTGCGCTGCGTCCTCATCAAGGGCAACGGCAAGCATTTCATGGCCGGTGGCGACCTCGAGATCGTCGAGGCCTTCATCACGCAGCCGCCGGCGCGGCGCGCGGCGCTGGGCGAAGAGCCGATCCACGCCTACAACGTCATGGTGCGCGTGATGCGCCGGATGACCCAGCCGATCGTGGCGAGCGTGCAGGGTGGCGTGGCGGGCGCGGCCGTCGGGCTGGTGTCGGCCTGCGATCTCGTGGTGGCAGCCGACTCGGCCTTCTTCTTCGTCGCCCATGTCCTGCACGGCGGTTCGGTCGACGGCCTGACGAGCTACTTCCTGCCGCGGCATATCGGTTCGCGCAAGACGCTCGAGCTGGCGCTGCTCGGTGATCGCCTGCCGGCCGCGGAAGCCCAGCGGCTGGGCCTGATCAACTTCGTGGTGCCGGCGGCGCAATTGCAGGCCGAGACCGCCAAACTCGTGGCGCGGCTGGCGGCGGGTCCGACGCGCGCCTACGGGCTGATCAAGCAGCTGGTCGATGCGTCGCCCGGCAATTCGATGGAAGCCCAGGGCCGCCTTGAAGCGGAGAGCTACGGCAAGGCGGCCATGACCGAAGACCTGGTCGAGGGCATCCGTGCGTTTCTGGGCAAGCGGCCGGCGCGGTTCGCGGGCCAGTGACCGCGGGAGCGGCACCCGCGCCGTTGATCCTGGCGGAGCCGCGCGGCCCGGTGCTGGTGCTGCGCCTGAATCGGCCCGCGGTGCGCAACGCCTTTGACCTGGCGACCGCCCTGGAATTCGAAGCGGCGATGGATCGCTTTGACGGCGACGCGGCGCTGCGGGTCGCGGTGGTGACCGGAGGGCCGGATTTCTTCTGCGCCGGCGTGGACCTGCGCGCTGCGGCCGGCGGTACGCGTCCACGCACGGCCGGACGAGGCTGGTTTGGATTCAACGAGCGGCCGCCTGCCAAGCCCGTGATCGCCGCCGTGGAAGGTCCGGCGCTGGCGGGGGGGTTCGAGCTCGCCCTGGCCTGCGACCTGATCGTGGCATCGCGTACCAGCCAGTTTGGCTTGCCGGAAGTGGGTCGGGGCCTGATCGCCTCGGCCGGCGCGCTGGTGCGACTTCCCGGGCGGGTCCCGGCCGCGATTGCGGCGCAGCTGGCCCTGACGGGGCAGCCGATGCCCGCCGAGCGGCTGTTCCAGCTGGGATTGGTGAACCTGCTCAGTGAGCCCGGCGCGGCCCTTGAGGCCGCACTGGCCCTGGCCGGGCGGATCGCCGCCAATGCACCCCTGTCCGTACTGGCGTCCAAGCGCGTGCTGCAGCTGCGCCATCAGCCGTCGGAAGCGCAGGCCTGGGCCGCACAGGAGCGTGAGTTCGAGGCGGTGCGCAGTTCCGAAGACTACCGGGAAGGCCTGCGCGCGTTCGCCGAGAAGCGCAAACCGGAGTTTCACGGCCGTTGACCCTGAGCGCAGCGGCGCGGGCGCAAGGCGCCGGCTGCCGGCCCGGTGCGCGCCGCGCAGAGGCTCAGGCCGCCTGGAAGCGCTTCAGCAATTCCGCGATCTTCAGCTCGATCAGCTTCTGGCCGGTGTAGGCATTGGCACCCTTGATGAATTCCGTGGTGCCGCCCTCCTTGAAGTTGCGGCCGGAGGCCGCCACCAGCGTGGTGCCCTTGAGGAACTGGATCAGCATGCCGAGCTGCACGCGCCGTTCCGGCACCTGCGGACCGCCCGCCGCGCGGTAGATCTCAAGAAATTCCGCCCACGGTATCGAGCCCTCGGCATAGCAGCGCGCGATTCCCAGATCTTCCGCCGGATCGCCGATGCGCGCGAACTCCCAGTCGAGCAGCGCGGTCAGGCGGTCGTCCTTGACCAGGAAGTTGTAAGGCCCGGAGTCGCCATGCACGAAAGCCATCGACCCCGGCTCCCGGGCGCATTCCTGGCGTGCCCAGGCGTAGGCATAGTCGACCAGTGGGGAGGCCAGGGTGGCATTGTCCCGCCATTTCCTCCGGTACTGTTCGATCAGCGTCGCCATGCAATCCTGCGCAGCGGGGGGCGGAGTCAACCCGAGCTGTGCGGGTGCAATGCGGTGCAGTCGGGCCAGTGTGCGCGCCATGTCGCGAAAGGCCCCGGGACACGTGCCCTGCATGCCGAAGTAGGAGCCCGGCGGCTTGCCCTCGAGCTTCTCGACCAGAATGAACGGCGGCCCGAGTTCGCCGGGTTCCGGCGACAGGTGGACGGGGCGGGGCACCGGCAGGCCGAGTCCCGCCAGGGTGAGCAGCGGCTGGTACTCCTCGCGCACCTTGGTGCCCGCGTACTTGAGCGCGTAGTCCTGGCGCATCACCAGTTCTGACGGAAGTCCACCACTGTCCTGCAGGGAGATGAAGAACGTCTTCTTCGAGCGTCCGCCCGGGATCGGCACGATCGCCGTCACCGCAAGGCCCGGAGCGTCACGGAAGTGGGCGCGCAGATGGCGCGTCAACGCCTCCGGCGTCGGATCCGGTTGCGGGGCACCCTGCGCGGAGGCGGCGGCAGTGCCGGCGGGTGCCGCGCCCTGCGCGTTGGCCGCCGCCTTGGCCGCCTCGAGCGCGATCCGCCAGTCGCAGTCGACGCCACCGAGTTCACCGAGGCTGGCCATGAGGCGCGGCGCGCGCGCCGACGCCGCCTCGGGGTCCGAGGCGTCCGCGAGTTCACGCAGCAGGCGCGCCAGCAGTTCACGCAGCGCCGTGACTTCGAACTGCACGCCGGCCGCACTCGCGGCCGGGCCGATGGCCGCAAACTCGCGGCGGCAGGCGTCGAGGCGCTCGCCGGCACCGACTTCAGCCAGGCGGGCCAGGGCCGAGGTGATGGCCTGCCGGAACCGCGGCAGGAAGCCGGTGGCGAGCCCGGGCAGCACGTCGATGTCGCTGGCCAGGTTCTGCGCGATCAGGCGCGCAAAATTGGCCCGTTCGATGGCGTCGGCCGAGCGCAGTTCCGGAATGACGCGCTCCGCGAGTTCGCGGGCGATCGCGCGCAGCAGCAGCGTGGTCAGCTCAGCCATGGACTTGCTCAGGGGCCCGGGCCCGGGCGGGTGCGGCGAGAATACTGCCGCGCGCACGGCACTTGCAACGCGCCCGCGCCGCAGCCAACGCTGCCCGCGCCGCAGCCCACGCGCCCGCGTTGCAGCGGCGGCTTGCACTGGCTGGATCCATTTGATAAGCATGCATAGTAATTGTATTGTTGCGCCATCATACCGTTGAGATACCGGGGGCGAAGCATTTCCATGTCCAACTATCAAAGCGTGCGCTACGAAATCGAAGGGCATCTGGCGAAACTGACGCTGAATCGCCCCGACAAGCTCAATGCGATTGACGATGAAATGCACACGGATCTGCTCGGGGCGCTGCTGGAAATACGCGGCGAGACCGACGTGCGCGCGGTGCTGCTGGCGGCCGAAGGCAAGGCTTTTTCAGCCGGCGGTGACCTCGACGAGGTCCTTACGCTGCAGAGCGATGCCGTCAAGCGGTCCCGGATGTGTGACACGGGCATGCGCATCATCCACGCCCTGATCGACATCCCGGTGCCGATTGTCGTTGCCCTTCAAGGGGATGCGATGGGGCTCGGCGCCTCGATCATGCTCGGCTGCGACATCATCGTGGCGAGCCGGACGGCCCGGATCGCCGATCCGCACGTCAAGGTGGGGCTGGTCGCCGGAGACGGCGGTTGCCTGTTCTGGCCCGCCTCGCTCGGCATGCATCGCGCCAAGCGCTACCTGCTCACCGGGGACCTGCTGTCCGCGGAAGACGCCTGGAAGTTCGGGCTGGTGACCGACCTGGTGGATACGCCGGCCGAGTCCCTGCCTGCCGCCCGCAAGCTCGCGGACCGGATCGCGGGGTTGCCGCCGATTGCGGTACGCGGCACGAAGCGCTCGATCAACGCGCAGCTCAAGGCCCGTGCCCGCGAGGCCTTCGACATCTCCATGGCCTACGAACAGCAGTCGGCGGCCTCGGAGGATATCCTCGAGGCGGTGGCGGCCTTCAAGGAAAAACGCAAACCCGTCTATCGCAACCGCTGAAGCCGGAGCGGGCGCCGTGCGCACGCCATGCCTGCCGGTGGGAGCCTAGGAGAGCCATGCATCCGCGCGAAGCTGCGGCCCGTGATCCCGGCAAGCCGGCCATCATCATGTCCGGATCGGGTGCCGTACTTGCGTATGGGGAACTGACGGAGCGCGCCAACCGGGCCGCAAAGTTGTTCCGTGCCCTCGGTCTGGCCCCGGGAGACGGCATCGCACTGTGCATGGAGAACCACCCGCGCTTCTTCGAGGTCTGCTGGGCGGCGCATGATGCCGGGCTCTACTACACACCGATCAGCTGCCGGCTGCGCCAGGAGGAGATCGCCTACATCGTGCGGGACTGCGGCGCGCGGGCGTTCATCACGACCGCGGGCATGGCCCGGGAGGTGGCCGGCCTGGGTCTGGGCCCGTCCGTGCAGTGCTACATGATCGATGGGACTGCGCAGGGTTTCCGTTCATGGGAAGCGGCGCTGCAGTCCTTTCCCGGCGTTCCGCTGGCCGACGACGTGCAGGGCGTCGCCATGGTCTACTCCTCGGGCACCACCGGCAGGCCCAAGGGCATCCGGCCGCCCTTGCCGGGACTGGGCGTGGACCAGCCCGCGCCGCTGGCCGCCAAGCTGCTGGAGCTGTACCGCATCGATGCGGACACGGTCTATCTGTCGCCGGCGCCGCTGTATCACGCCGCGCCGCTCAAGTTCACGCTGGCGGTGCTGGCGGCGGGCGGGACCGCGGTCGTCATGGAGAAATTCGATCCGGAGGCCGCGCTGCAGTGCATCGATCGCCACCGCGTCACGCATTCGCAGTGGGTGCCGACGATGTTCTTCCGCATGCTGAAGCTCCCCGCAGCGATACGCGCGGCCTATCGTGGCGGCTCGCACCGGGTCGCGATCCACGCTGCGGCGCCCTGCCCGGTGGAAATCAAGCAGCGGATGCTGCAGTGGTGGGGGCCCATCATCTATGAGTACTACAGTGGCTCCGAGAGCATCGGCATGTGCGCGATCACGCCGCAGGAGTGGCTCGAGCACCGCGGTTCGGTGGGCCGCCCGATGCGCGGTGTGCTGCATATCGTCGATGAACAGGGTGTCGAACTCCCCGCCGGCGCCACCGGCCTCGTGTATTTCGAGGCGGCGACGCCACTGCGCTATCACAACGATGCGGAGAAGACGGCGCGTGCCCACAACGAGCGTGGCTGGGCCACGATGGGCGATATCGGCCATGTCGACGCCGAGGGCTACCTCTATCTCACGGATCGCCGCGACTACGTGATCATTTCCGGCGGCGTCAATATCTATCCGCGCGAGGCGGAAGACCTGCTCGAGACCCACCCCAAGGTGCTCGACGTCGCGGTATTCGGCGTGCCCAACGAGGAATTCGGCGAGGAAGTGAAGGCCGTGGTGGTTCCGCGGCACATGCAGGAAGCCGGTGCGCAGCTCCAGCAGGAACTCATCGACTATTGCCGTGCCCGGCTGTCCGCGATCAAGTGTCCGCGGTCGGTGGACTTTTCCTCACAGCTGCCGCGCGAGCCCACCGGCAAGCTGCTCAAGAAACAGTTGCGTCAGCAATACTGGGACGCGTGGCAAGCAGGGCAGACAGTCTCAACAGACCGGAGTTAACCATGACCAATCAGAAGTCCAAGGCGATGCGCTATCACGATTACGGCGGCCCCGAGGTCCTGCGCTACGAGGATATTGACCGGCCCGTGCCCGGCGAGGGCGAGATCCTCGTGCAGGTGCGCGCGGTCAGCGTGAACCCGGTGGACTGGAAGATCCGCGAGGGCATGGTGCGCAAACGCATCAACGTGCCGCTGCCGGTGAACACCTGCAGCGACCTGGCCGGCGACGTCGTCGGCGTCGGGCCCGGTGTCACCGGCGTCACGGTGGGCCAGGCGGTTTACGCGCTGATTGGCCTGTGGGGCGCCGGAGCGGAGCATGTGGCCTTCAAGGCGGCGTTCGCCGCGCCGAAGCCCGGCAGCATCGACTATGAGCATGCAGCGGCCGTGCCGCTCGTCGGGCTCACCGCCTGGCAGGCACTGTTCGAGCATGGCGGCCTCCAGCGCGGGCAGCGCGTGCTGGTGCATGCCGCGGCCGGCGGCGTCGGCAGCATGGCGGTCCAGTTTGCGCGCGCCGCAGGCGCCCAGGTCATCGGGTCGGCGTCGGCACAGAACGCGGACTTCGTGCGGGGGCTCGGCGCCGCGGAAGTCATCGACTTCCGCACCGATCCGGTCGATCGCTACGTGAACAGCCTCGACATGGTCTTCGACCTGGTGGGCGGCGAATCCAGCGCCCGCTCGCTGCCGCTGCTCAAGACCGGCGGGATCCTCGTCAGCGGCGCACCCGCCGCCGGTCCGGTCCAGGAGGAGGCCGCGAAATCGGGCAAGCGTGCCAAGGGACTGCAGGTGCATCCGGACAGCGGGCAGCTGCGCGAGATCGGCGCGTTGATCGACGCCGGCAAGGTCAAGGTGCACGTGGCGTCGGTGTTCCCGCTGGCCGAAGCCGGCAAGGCGCAGGAACTGAACAAGCTGGGTCACACGCGCGGCAAGATCGTGCTGAGGACCGGCGCATGACGGTGGCCTCGGGCACAGGCGGCGCGGCCCGTGGCGGCGCCTTCACGTTCGACGCCGGCGTGGCATTGGTCGCCGGCGGGAGCGGCGGCATCGGCGCAGCCATCGTGCGCGCACTGGCGGCAGCGGGTACCGATGTGCTGTTCACCTACAACCGCAACCAGGCCGTGGCGCAGGCGCTGGTGCAGGCCGCCGGCGCGTCCGGACCGAAAGTCGAATGCGTGCAGCTGGCCCTGGACGACAGCGCCGCGGTGACGGCGGGGGTGGCGGCGGCGCGCACGCGCTTCGGCAGGATCCACAGCGTGATCTACGCCGCCGGCCCCCACACACCGATCAATTTCGTCGGCGGTCTCACCGAAAAGGACTGGGTCGAAACCTTCAGGCTCGATACCCATGCCTGCTTCAATCTGGTGCACGCGGTTCTGCCGGTGCTGAAGGAACAGCGTGGCGGGAGCATTACCGCGGTGACGACCACGCAGTACGCGCGGCACGTGCCGATGAGCGTCATGTCCTCGGCCCCGAAGGCCGCGATTGAAAGCATGCTGCAGGTGACCGCGCGTGAGTACGGACGCTACGGCGTGCGAGCCAATGCGCTGCGTTCGGGCTGGCTGGCGGGTGGCAAATTCGCCGACGGCATCGGCGGCCAGGTGGCGGACAAGGCCGTGGCGGCCATCGTGGCGCAGATCCCCCTGGGCAAGCTCGGTGCGCCGGAGGACGTGGCCGATGCGGCCGTATTCCTGTGTTCGCAGCAGGCCCGCTACATCACCGGGGAAGCGCTGTCCGTGGACGGCGGCTGGAAGCTGTGATGACACCTGGATCACTGGCTGCGGTGCCCTTCACGGTCAACGCCAGCGACCTCGAGCTCGAGGATCTGCGGCGCCGGTTGCGCGCCACGCGCTGGCCGGACGAGCAGACCGTGGAGGACTGGTCGCAGGGCGTGCCGCGTGCGTACCTGCGCGAGGTCGTCGAATACTGGGCGGAACGCTACGACTGGCGGGCCCGCGAGCGCGCGATCAACCGGTTTCCCCAGTTCCGGGCCGAGGTCGGTGGGCTGGGCATTCACTTCATTCATGCGCGGTCGAGCCATGCCCAGGCGGTGCCGCTGCTGATGACCCATGGCTGGCCGGGCTCGGTCGTGGAGTTTCTCAAGGTCATCGGGCCGTTGACCGAGCCGGACCGGCACGGCGGCAGCGCCGCCGACGCCTTTCACGTCATCTGCCCTTCGCTGCCGGGCTATGGCTTCTCGGACAAGCCGGCGAAGTCCGGCTGCGGCGTGGAAAAGATCGGCGCCCTCTGGGACGAGCTGATGGTCGGGCTCGGTTACGGGCGTTACCTCGCGCAGGGGGGCGACTGGGGCGCTTCCGTGACCATCCAGATCGCCCTGCAGAATCTCGGCCACTGCCGCGGGATTCACCTGAACATGCCGGTGGTCGCGACGCCGAGCGAGGCCATGGCCCATCCCACGCCTGCCGAGCAGCGGGCGCTCGAAGCGCGCAATCGCTACGCCGCGACCGAGTCGGGCTACGCCGCCGAGCAGAGCACGCGCCCGCAGACCCTGGGGTACGCGCTGGCGGATTCGCCGGCCGGGCAGTGCGCCTGGATCCTGGAGAAATTCCGCTTCTGGACCGATTGCGACGGGCACCCGGAAAATGCGCTGTCGAAGGATGAGCTGCTCGACAACGTGATGCTGTACTGGCTGCCCGGCACGGGCGCGTCCTCGGCGCGCCTGTACTGGGAGAGCTTCCGCAAGAGCTTTGCGGCGGAATTGCCGCCGGTCGATCTGCCCACGGGCTGCAGTATCTTTGCCAAGGAACTGTCGCTGCCGCCGCGTGCCTGGGTGGAGCGGCGGTTCCGGAACCTGGTGTACTGGGCCGAGCCGCCCAAGGGCGGCCACTTTGCCGCGTTCGAGCAGCCCGAGCGCTTTGTCGATGAACTGCGAAACTGCTTTCGCCTGATGCGCGACAGCGTGCGGGTCAGATGACCCGATCGCGCCGCAGCGCCTCGATTTCGCCGCGCGTGTAACCGAGGCGTTCCAGCACCGATTCCGAATGTTCGCCCGCCAGCGGCGGACGGCTCCGGATGGGCGGAAACTCCCCGTCGGCGACCAACGGGGCTTTCATCAGCGGAAACCCTCCGGGGCGTCCCGGATGCGTCACGGTCTGGAACAGGCCGAGCGCCGCCGCCTGCGGATCGTCGAGCGCCTGCTGCAGCGAGTTGACCGGTGCGCCCGGCAGCCGCGCGGCCCGCAGGGCGGCCAGGGCCGCTTCGCTGGTCTGGCCGGCGCACCAGGCGCCCACGCCTTCGCTCAAGGTTTCGCCATGCTCGGCGCGGTCGTTGTCGGTGCGGAACCTCGGATCCTCGATCCACTCGGGGTGACCCACGAGCCGGGCAACCTTGGCAAACATGCCATCGCCGAGCACCTGGACCACGATCCAGCCGTCGCGCGTGCGGAACAGGTCGCTGGGCCCGGAGGACTGGGCGCGGTTGCCGGTCCGGACCCGATTGCGCTGCGTCAGCGCCTGTTCGACCAGCAGCCAGCTCATGGCGGCATAGCCGGTGGTCAGGAGCGAGGTTTGCAGCTCGTGGCCCTTGCCGCTGCGGGCGCGTTCGATCAGCGCGCAGGCGATGGCGAAGGCGGCATAGATGCCGGTGCCCACGTCCACCCAGGAGCAGAAGGAACGCGTCGGCGTATCGCCAAAACCCGACATGTAGGCCGCGCCGCCCATCACCTGGCCGATGCCGTCGAAACCGATGTCGTTGCCGCGCGGACCCATGCTGGTGTATGCCGAGACGTTCAGGTAGATCAGCCGCGCATTGAGCTTCGCGAGCGTCTCGTAGTCGAGGCCCTGGCGGCGCAGCGTGCCGGCCGGTGCACCCAGCACGACGACATCGGCGCTCGCCACGAGGCGCTTGAGCACCTCGCGCCCGGCCGGTGATTCGTGGTCCAGGCACATGCTCTGCTTGTTGCTGTGCAGCTGGAGGAACCCGGCACCGTCGAGCTGCTCGCTGATGCGGAAGGGCTCGCGGTCCGGCGAGCCGCCCACCGGTTCGATCTTGATGACCTCGGCGCCCATGTTGGACAGCAGCCAGGTCGAGTAGGGTGCGGCGACAAACTTGCCGAAATCGATCACCCGGATGTCTTTCAGTACGTCAAACACGGAACACCTCGATGCCCTCGGAATGGTTCAGGCGGCGCTGCCGGCCGCCTTCTTGAGATTGAAGGCCGGATCGGCGAGCTGCGCTGCGGTGACCGGCACCCGCGCTTCGATGAGCCGTTGGGCGAATTTCATGTCGCGCGCCTCGTTGACGCCGGTGGCCCCGACCAGGCGGCCCTCAGCGCGGTGCATCAGCATGAACTTGTTGGCCGCGAGCTGGCCGCGCAGGATGTGCTCGCTGGTGTCGTGGCGCCCGGTGACCTGGATCTTCAGGTCGTACTGGTCGGACCACATGTGCGGCACCTGGTGATAGGGGGTCGTCAGTCCCAGCATGTTGCGCGCCACGGCAGCGGCCTGGTTCTGCGCATGCATCCAGTTCTCGCCGCGTTCCATGCGGCCGAAGAAACTGTCCGGATAGCGCACCGCGTCGCCGGCCGCGTAGATGTCGGCGGCACTGGTCGCACCCAGCTCGTCGACCACGATGCCATCCTGGCAGGTGAGCCCGGCTTGCGCCGCGAGTTCGGTATTGGGCAGCACACCGATGCCGATGACCACCAGGTCCGCGGGGACGGTACGGCCGTCGCTGAGCACGATTCCGGCGGCGGGCCCCGAGGCCTGGCGCTCGGCGCGTACGCCGAGGTTCAGCTTGACGCCCTTGGAGCGGTGGTAGGCGGCGATATGCTCCGAGACCTGCGCGGTCAGTGCGCGCTCCATGATCCGGCCGGCCAGTTCGACGACGGTGACGTCACAGCCGCGCAGCACCGCGCTGGCCGCGACCTCCATGCCGATCACGCCGCCGCCGAGCAGTACCACGCGGCATCCGGGGCGCAGATGCCCGCGCAGGCTGACCGCATCGCCCAGCGTGCGCAGGTATAAGCAGGGCACGGGACCGTTCTCGACGCCGGGCAGCCGCCGCACCCGGGCGCCGGGCGCCAGCAGCAGGCGGTCGTAGTGCAGCCGGGCTCCGCGTTCGAGTTCGACCGTGTGTGCCGCGGGCTCAAGGCGCAGCGCGCGCTGCCCGAGCATGAGCTCGATGCGCTGCTGTTCGTACCAGCCGGCGGGCCGCAGCGCGATCTGCTCGGGCGCCCGCAGCGCGATGTCGCCGGGCTGGCGTGCGGCGATCAGTTCGGCGAATTCATCGTGGACCAGTACGCTCTTGGACAGCGGCGGCCGATCGTAGGGCGCTTCCGGTTCCTCGCCCACGAGCACCAGGCGTCCGGCAAAACCGCCCTCGCGCAGCGTGCCGGCCGCGGTGACGCCGGCCAGGCCGGAACCCACGATCACGATCGTTGCAGCTGGATTGGACATGATGGAATCCCCGTGCCGCTCAGGCGGCCTGGTCGACGACTCCCGCCCAGTTCACCGCCGGCAGGGTCGTGTTGAGTACGAATACGGCGAGCGTGAGCGGATCGTAGAGCCGCGACAGGCTCTTGTGCAGGTACGGCGCCTTGCGCCGGAACTCCACCAGTCCGAGCATCAGCGCCATCGCCGCGAAGGTGGTATCGATGGGACTGCCCTCGCTGCCGACCAGAGCGCCGAAGGCACTGGCCAGCGTGGTGAAAGCGGCCGTCCAGCAGCGCTCGGTCAGCAGCCGGATGCCCTCGTCGTCCTGGTCGATCATCTCGCGGTGCAGGAGCTTGAAGAAATTCTCGTTCTCCAGCAGTTCCGTGCACAGGCCGACGAAGAAATGCAGGATCTTGCGCTCGTTGCTGGCCGCGGATTTCGTCTGGTCCTCGATGGCGCGTTCGGCGCGCGGGGCGAAGGTGGCGATGCACACCTCGAGGTAGAGGCGTTCCTTGTCGCCGAAGTAGTGGTAGATGGTCGGCAGGGTCACGCCGGCGCGCGCGGCAATGCTGCGCATGGTCGTGGCTTGAAATCCAAGTTCCGCAAACCGGTGGGTCGCCAGCCGCAGGATGCGTTCCTTGACGGTGAGAGTGGCCACTGCTGTCCTCCTGCGCTTAAGCGAGGGCGCCCGAGGCGCGCAGCGCGGCGATCTCGGCGTCCGCGTAGCCGAAGTCGCGCAGTACGGCCTCGCTGTGTTCGCCGGGATGTGGCGGTACGGCGGCCGGCTCGAGCTGGCTGCGTGAAAAGCGCGGTGCCGGAGCCGGGTGGCGCACACCGTGGCTGTCGCGAAACGTGCCGCGGAAGCGGGCGTGCGCATGTGCGGCCGCTTCATCGGGTGACAGCACGGGCGAGACGCAGGCATCGGTGCCCTCAAAGAGGGCGCACCAGTCGTCGCGGCTGCGCGTGGCGAACAGGTCCGCGAAGCGGCGCTTCATCGCGGGCCAGGCATCGCGGTCCATCTGGGCGGGCAGCGCGGCCGCGTCCAGTCCCAGTCCGCGCAGCAGCTGGGCATAGAACTGCGGCTCGATCGCGCCGACGGCCATGTAGCGGCCATCCCGCGTCGCATACACGTCATAGAAATGCGCACCCGAATCCAGCAGGTTGGCGCCGCGTTCCGGCTTCCACCAGCCGGCCGCCTTCTGCGTATAGATCGAGGTGGCGAGCAGCGCCGCGCCCTCGACCATGGCCGCATCCACCACCTGGCCGAGGCCCGAGCGTTGCCGTTCGAGCAGCGCGGCCAGCATGCCGAAGGCGAGCAGCAGTCCGCCGCCGCCCATGTCCGCCACCAGGTTCAGGGGCGCGCAGGGCCGTTCCTCGGCCCGGCCGAACATGTACAGGCTGCCCGATAGGGCGAGGTAGTTGATGTCGTGGCCGGCCCGGTCGGCCAGCGGGCCGGTCTGCCCCCAGCCGGTCATGCGTCCGTACACGAGCCGCGGGTTGGCCCCCAGGCAGGCGTCGGGACCGAGCCCCAGCCGTTCCATGACGCCGGGGCGGAAACCTTCGATCAGGCCGTCGGCCTCGCGGCACAGGCGCAGCACCGCCGGCACCGCCGCGGGGTTCTTCAGATCGAGCGCCATCGAGCGCCGTCCGCGCGCGGCGGCGTCCAGCTTCGGGTCGATGTCGATCGAACGCGTACGCCCGGTCGCGCGATCGAGGCGCACGATATCCGCGCCCATGTCCGCGAGCATCATGGCGCAGAACGGGCCGGGGCCGATGCCCGCCATTTCAATGATCCGGTATCCCGACAGCGGCCCCATCCTGATTCATTCCTCCAGAGCCGCCCTGACGCGTCCCTGCCGGCGTTGTTATTTCGGCTTATGATAGCCGAACGGAGCCGCGCCACGGGCAGCCGGTTGTGCGGCGCATTATCGCGGCCGACGGCCTCAGGGCAATAATAGAACGTCAGCGAATTAAATGTTGACGAATATAACAGACGATATAGACTTTCCGGATGTCAGTCCGCAGCGCCTGGGGGTGCCCGATGCCTAGCTTGCCCGTTTCAGAACGCAGACTCGTCGACATCGACTATGCGCGGCAGCGTTTCCGTGTCAACCGGGACGCGTTTCGTGACCCGAAGATCTTCGAGGCCGAGAAGGAGCTGATATTTGCCAAGTGCTGGCTGTATCTGGGTCATGCCTCCGAGATCGCGCAGAAGGGCGATTTCGTGTCGCGCACGGTGGCGGGCCGCGACCTCATCTTCATGCATGCACGGAGCGGTGCGCTGACGGCGCTCTATAATTCCTGCACCCACCGCGGCGCCCGCATCTGCCGCGACAAGCGCGGCAGCACCAAGAGCTTCTCCTGTCCGTACCACGGCTGGGTATTCAATACCGAAGGCAAGCTGCTGTCGATGAATGCCGAGACCGGTTTCGTCAAGGATATCAACGCGGATTCGGGCCTGGACCTCAAGAAGGTGCCGCGGCTGGAGCACTACCGCGGCTTCCATTTCGTCAATTTCGATGCCAACGCCGTCAGTCTCAGCGACTTCCTGGCCGGTGCCAAGGATTTCATCGACGCGATGTGCGACCAGTCGGTGTCCGGCGAGATCGCCGTGCTGCCGGGCGAGCACGCCTACTCGGTCAGCGCCAACTACAAGTTCATGTGCGAGAACAGCTACGACGGCTACCACCTGCTGCCGACGCACGTGAGCTACCTGGAGGCACTGGACGACAAGCTGGGCGCCGATAGCGGCCAGAGTGCCGTCGCGTTCATCGCCAATGCCTACAAGAATCAGGGCCGCGCCCGCGGCCTCGGCCATGGGCACGCCGGCCTCGAGTCCTGGGTGCCGACCGGGCGGCCGGTGGCGAGCTGGATTCCGCCCTGGGGTCCCGAGCTCAAGAAGGAGATCGAGGCCACGCGCGCCCGGCTCGAACAGCGCTTCGGCAAGGAGAAGTCCGATTTCATCTCCGACGTCCAGAAGAACCTGGTGATCTTTCCGAACCTGGTGTTCAACGACAATGCCGGGCTGACGGTACGCACCATCGAGCCGATGAGCGTCAACAGCATGCGCATCAACGCCTGGGCGTTTGCACCGGTCGGCGAGTCGGCGGCACTGACCACGGTGCGCCTCGACAATTTCGTCCACTTTCTCGGCCCGGCGGGCTTCGGCTCGGGAGACGATGTGGAAATGCTCGAGCTGTGCCAGCGCGGACTGGATCATACGGCGGTCGAGTGGAACGAGATTTCGCGCGGCATGAAGCAGGATGGCGATATCCGCACGCAGATCTGCGGGCCGGACGAGGAGGGCCAGATGCGCGCCTATTGGGCGCAGTGGGACCTGATGATGCGTGGGCAGCCGGCATTCGGCGCAGGTTAGGAGCCGACCTTGATCACCGCACAGACCCTGAACCGGGAAACCGTCGAAGACTTTCTCTACCACGAGGCGGAGCTGCTCGATGACTGGCGCCTGCCCGAATGGGCCGAGCTGTTCACGGACGATGCCAAGTACGATATCGCCTCCCTCGATGCCGACGATCCGGCGCATGCCAGCTCGGACAGTTCGCTATTCGTGCTGGCGGATGATCGCGAGCGCATCGCCGGTCGCGCCAAGCGGCTCATGAAGAAGACGGCGCACGCCGAATACCCGCACTCCAAGACCCGCCACCTGACCAGCAACGTCCGGCTGGGCGAAGTGCGCGGCAACGAGCGGTCGGTGAAGGCGAATTTCGTCGTCTACCGGACCAAGGGCGACCGCACGGCGCGCTACATGGGCGAAGCCCGCTATGTGCTGGTCGTCGACGACCAGGGCGGCATCCGCATACGCAGCAAGCGGTGCATACTGGATCTGAACGCGCTCTACGATCAGGGGCGTCTGACGATCATCATCTGAGGCGCCGCGGGCGCCCGGCACGATTCGGTTCGGCATTCCATTCAGCGGAGGATTCCATGGCAGTCAATTTTCGTTATCGCAAGCTCGGCTACGTCGCGCTGAACGTGACCGACGTCGCGCGTACCACGGATTTCGCCACGCGCACCTTTGCGCTCGAGAACAGCGGCACGGGTCCGGCGGGCGAGCAGTTCCTGGCCTGCGGCCAGGAGCATCACGACGTCGTGCTCTACCAGAGCAAGGAGCCGGGTTTCGTGCGCGGCGCCTGGGAACTCGAGTCGCCCGGCGACGTGGAGCGCGCCCATGCACACTACGAGGCGCTGGGCCTGAAGCCCACCTGGCTGGCCCAGGAAGAGAAGGACGTGCTCGGGCTCGGTGTCTTCCCGGCTTTCCGCGTGCGTGAACCGACCGTCGGCCTGTGCTTCGAGTACTACTCGAAGATGACCGTACGTGCGAGCGTGCAGCCTTCACCGGTTACGAAATTCCGCCACATCGGCCATTTCGGCATCAATGTCCCCAACGTCCGCGAGGCCACCGAGTACGCGGAGGCGAACATGGGCGCGCGCGCTTCCGACATTCTCGGCAATTACCTCGGCACGCTGATGCGGATGTGGCCGAACCCGAACCACCATTCCTTCGCCTACCTGCCGGCGCGCGACGGCAAGAAGCAGTTCAACCACATGGCCTTCATGGTGGAGTCGATCGACGATATTGGCAAGCTGTTCAATCGCATCGAGAATCAGGGCGTCAAACGCGCCTTCGGTATCGGGCGCCACCCCACGTCCGGCAGCATTCATCTGTACATCTTCGACCCGGATTCGCTCGTGTGGGAATACACGCTCGGCATGGAGCAGTTTCCGGAGGTCGGCGCCCGCGAGCCGCGTCTGATGTCCGCGGCGCCGGAGGACTACGACCTGTGGGGCGCAGTGCCGAAGCCGGGGTTTGGCGGGTCGGGAAGCGTCGTGACCCACGATGCGCCGCGCATGAAGATAGCCTGAGCTCAGCGGTACCGGCAGCCGGAATGCGCTGCCCGGACCGGGAATTGATCCATGAAAGTCATTGATTTTCACTCGCATATCGTGCCAAGCCGTTTCCCGGACCGGCCGCCCGCCGTGGCCGAGCCGAATTGGCCGTCCATGGAGCGGCTCGACGACACGCATTCGAGAATGATGATCGCCGGGCGCCAGTTCCGGGTCTTCGAGAGCTTCTACTGGAACGTGGCCGAGCGCATTGAGCGGCTGGACGAGAGCGGCATCGCCCTGCAGGTGATCTCGCCGCTGCCCGAGCTGCTGTCCTACTGGCTGGCCGCGGACGCGGCCGAGGCGCTTACGGATTTCATGAACCAGTTCGTGGCGGACATGGTGCGCGCCGCGCCGCAGCGCTTTGCGGGCATGGGGTCGGTCGCCCTGCAGGAGCCGGCGCGGGCGGTACGGCAGCTCGGGCAGGTGAAGAAACTCGGGCTGCGTGGCGTGCACATCGGCAGCCACGTGAACGGGCAGTCGATTGCCGATGCCGCCTTCCTGCCCTTCTTCGAGGCGGCCGAGGCGCTCGACCTGTTCGTGTTCGTGCACGGCATCAAGCCGGGCGGGGCGGCGCTCATGCTCGGGCCGCCGCTGATGCCCGCCGTGGCCGGTGTGCCGCAGGAATCGGCGGTGGCCATCAGCTCGTTCATCATGACGGACATTCTCGGGCGGCTGCCGCGCCTGAAGCTGGTGTTCGCGCACGGGGGCGGCACGCTCGGCGCCTTCATCGACCGCTTCAATGCCGTGTGGAAGGAATTCGAGCCGATGCGCAGGGCGCTGAAACTCCCCCCGGAGGAATATGTGCGGCGCTTCTACTACGATACCGTGGTCTTCGGCCCGGACTACCTGGCCTATCTGGTGAAGAAATTCGGCGCCACCCAGCTCATTGCCGGGACCGACGGGCCGGTGGATTTCGGCCAGCCGCTGGTCAAGAACCTGCTGGCCGCGGCCGGTCTGTCGGCGCCGGATCAGGAACGTATCGCGCACCTCAACGCCGCGAGCCTGCTTGGCCTTTGACGTACAGTAGCAAGGACCGCGGCCGGAACCGCCGGCGGTCCAGGAGTACCGACTTTGAGCACGAAATCTGTCGCCCTCGACGATAAATACACGCAGCAGTCCGGTGACGTCTACATGTCATCGATCCAGGCGCTGGTGCGTCTGCCACTGATCCAGCGGCAGCGCGACGTGGCGGCCGGGCTGAACACCGCCGGGTTCATTTCCGGTTACCGCGGCTCGCCGATCGGGACCTACGACTTCGCGCTGTGGGCGGCGAAGAAGCACCTGGAGCAGAACCACATCCGGTTCGTCCCCGGCGTCAACGAAGAGCTGGCTGCCGCCGCCATCAAGGGCACCCAGTGGCTCGATCGCTACCCGAAGGCGAAGTACGACGGGATCTTTGCGCTGTGGTACGGCAAGCATCTCGGAGTCGAGCGCGCCTGCGAAGCCCTGAAGATCGGCAACTACGACGGCTCTGCCAAGCACGGCGGCGTGCTCGTGGTCGGCGCCGACGACATCGGCGGCAAGTCGTCCATCACGGCCGCCGAGTCGGACCATGTGTTCATTGCCGGCATGCTGCCGCTGCTGTCGCCCGCCGACACCCAGGAGTACCTCGACTATGGCCTGCTGGGCTGGGCCCTGTCGCGCTATTCGGGTCTGTGGGTGGGCTTCAAGGCGGTCACCGATACCATCGAGCTCACGCGTACGGTGGATGCGGATCCGAACCGTGTGCGCATCATCGTGCCGACCGACGTGGAGATGCCTCCGGGCGGACTGAACAGCCGCAAGCAGGACTTCTATCCCCTTCCCATGGAGCGGCGCCTGGTGGACTTCAAGCTGCCGGCGGCGCGGGCCTTTGCGCGCGCCAACGGCCTGGACCAGGTGATCTTCGACAGCGACCGCCGTGGACTCGGCATCGTCACTTCGGGCAAGGCCTACCTGGACGTGCGCGAAGCGCTGCGCGAGCTGCGCATCGATGCGACCCGCGCCCGTGCGCTCGGTATCCGGCTCTACAAGGTGGGCATGGTCTGGCCGCTCGAAACGGTCAACGCCATCGCTTTCGGGCGCGGCCACCAGGAAGTCCTGGTCGTCGAGGAGAAGCGCCCGGTCATCGAGGACCAGCTGACCGCGGCGTTCTACCACGAACCGGTCGCCGACCGGCCGCGCATCACGGGCAAGACCGATGACACGGGCAGGGTACTGAAGCCGGCGCACGGTGAGCTGTCGGTCAACCAGGCGGTCGATATCCTGTCCAGGCGCATCGAGGCGCTGGGTCTCGCGGATGCGCCGCTCAAGGACCGGATCGCCGCACTGCGCGGCCGCAAGGCGCGCGTCGTGCAGCTGCCGACGACCAACCTGATCCGCACGGCCTATTTCTGCTCGGGGTGTCCGCACAACACGTCGACGCGCACCGTGGAAGGCAGCATGGCCTTCACGGGCGTCGGGTGCTACGGCCTGGTGCCGATGCTGATGCCGGACCGCAACACCGAGTGGGCGGCGCAGATGGGCGCCGAGGGTTCGCTCTGGGTCGGGCTGGAGGCCTTCGTGGACGTGCCGCACGCGTTCCAGAATCTCGGCGACGGCACCTACTTTCATTCGGGGATCCTCGCGGTGCGCCAGGCCGTCGCCGTCAAGGCGAACATGACCTACAAACTGCTCTACAACGACGCCGTCGCGATGACGGGCGGGCAGCCCATCGACGGCATGCTGTCGGTCGAGGACATGGCGAATCAGCTCTACTGGGAGGGTGTGCGTCCGATCGTGATCGTCACCGACGAGCCGGAAAAATACCCGGCCACGGTCCAATGGCCCAAGGGCACGACGGTCCGGCACCGCAAGGAACTCGAACTCGTACAGAAGGAGCTGCAGCAGGTCAAGGGCGTTTCCGCCCTGATCTACGACCAGACCTGTGCGGCCGAAAAGCGGCGGCGCCGCAAGCGCGGCACCTTCCCGAACCCCCCGAAGCGCGTGTTCATCAACCAGGATGTCTGCGAGGGCTGCGGCGACTGCAACAAGAAGTCCAACTGCGTGAGCGTGCAGCCGCTCGACACGGAGTTCGGGCGCAAGCGCAAGATCGACCAGTCGAACTGCAACAAGGACTTCAGCTGCCAGGACGGTTTCTGCCCATCGTTCGTCTCGGTCCACGGCGGGGGACCGCGCCAGGGCGAGGCCGCGACGACGGCCGAGCAGCTGGCGGTGCTGTTCGCGGGGCTGCCGCAGCCGGCGACGGCGCCGCTGCATGACGCCTACAACGTACTGATCACGGGCATCGGCGGTACCGGCGTGCTCACGGTCGGCTCCATCCTCGGCATGGCGGCGCACCTCGACGACAAGGCCTGCAGCGTCATGGACATCACCGGCATGGCCCAGAAGGGCGGTTCCGTGGTGACCCACCTGCGCTTCGGCGCCACGCGCGACAACCTGTTTGCGACGCGGTTGTGGGAGGACTCGGCCGATCTGGTGATCGGTTGCGACCTGGTGGTGACCACGGGCCAGGCGATCCTGGATCTGGTGCGCGGCGACAGCGCCCAGATCGTGGTCAACGATGATGTCGTGCCGACCGCACAGTTCCAGGCCAACCAGTCGATCGACCTGAGCCAGGGCAAGCTGCTGAACATTCTCTACCAGCGGGTCGGGCGCGAGCGCGTGTCCTCCGTCCCCGCCACCTCATCGGCGGTCCGGCTGCTGGGCGACAGCATCGGCACCAACGTGCTGATGCTCGGCTACGCCGTGCAGAAGGGCTACCTGCCGATCGGCCTGGCGGCCATCGAGCAGGCGATCCGGCTCAATGGCGTCGCCATCGAAGCCAACCTGCATGCCCTGAACTGGGGGCGGCTGGCCGCGCACGACCCGAAGCGCATGGCCGAACTGGTGGCCCAGGCGAGCGGTGACGGTGTGGGCGAGGAGCCCCTGTCCGAAACGCTCGAACAGGTCATCGCGCGGCGCGTCCGACACCTGACGGGCTTCCAGGATGCCGCCTGGGCGCAGAAATTCGTCGCTTTCGTGCAGCAGGTGCACCAGGCGGAGAGCGCGCGGCTCCCCGGCTCGACCGCCGTGACCCAGGCGGTGGCGATCTCGCTGTCGAAGCTGATGAGCTATAAAGATGAGTACGAGGTGGCCCGGCTGTACACCAACGGCGATTTCCAGCGCCGGCTCAAGCAGCAGTTCGCGGGCGACTACACGCTGAAATTCCACCTCGCGCCGCCGCTGTTCAATCCGCGTGACAAGGTCACCGGCAGGCCCCGCAAGGTCGCCTTTGGCCCGTGGGTATTCACGCTCTTCAGGCTGCTGGCCCGGTTCAAGGGTCTGCGCGGCACGGCCTTCGACATCTTCGGCTACAGCGCCGAACGCAGGACCGAGCGCCGGCTGATCGAGGACTACCGCAAGACGGTCGAGGGGGTGCTGCCGGTGCTGAATGCCGAGAACGCCTCGCTGGTCGCCAGTATCGCGGCGCTGCCCGACCTGATTCGCGGGTATGGGTATGTGAAGGAGGAAAGCCTGAAGAAGTACGATCAGGAACTCGCCCGACTGCTGGCGTCCTTCGACAGCGTCAGAATCGCCAAGTCGGCCTGAAAGGTCAGGCGGTCCGACAGGCATGACCACCGGGACGGACCGCACCGGGACGGACCGCACCGGGACGGACCGGACTGCGGCGCTGCAGGCCCTGTACGGCGAGGTGCTGGCGCGCGGGCGCACCGAAGGGATTGCGGCGCTCATTGCCCCGGCCTACCGCAGTCATCTGCCCACGTTCACGCCCACGCCGGAACTGCTGCAGGGGCGCGAGGCGCTGAGCCGGCGCGTCCTGGCGCAGCAGGCCCTGCCGAACGCCGTACGGCGCCTGGTCCTGGACGGAGAACTCGCCTTCGTCCACGTGCACTATCCGGGCTGGCGGGCGGACATCGACCCGGTGTCGGGCGTCGATATCTTCCGCTTCGAACCCTCGGGTCTGATTGCGGAGCACTGGTGCGTGCGCCAGCCGATTCCGGACGACCTCAGCCGTGGGGTCGATCGTTATGCGGATGCCGGGCTGCCGGCCGGCCGGCGCCGCCGCGATCCGGCGGCGCTTAGGGAGCGCGTACGGGCGATGCTCGAACAGATGTGGGCCAAGGGTGCCGTCGAACTGGTGCCGCAGTTCTATGCCGAACACTACGTGCAGCACAATCCGGATATGCCAGGGGGTTACACCCGGATCCTCGAGGTCGCGGCATCCATTCGCGAGCAGCTGACGCGCGGCGGCAGGCCGTTTCCGATCCAGGTGCATCGCATCGGCGCGCAGGGTGACCTGGTGTTCGTGCACCTGAGCATTCTGATGACCGGCATCAACCGCAACGAGGGCAGCCGCTCGACCAACGTCGATATCTTCCGTGTCGACGATGACGGGCGGATGGTGGAGCACTGGGACGTGCTGCAGATGGCGGACGAACCCCTGCAGGACGGCTCGACGCTGTTTTGAATCCGGGCACCGCCGGTGAATCCGGGCGCCGCCGGTGAATCCGGGCGCCGCCGGTGAATCCGGGCGCAGCCTGCGGATCGCGGCGCCACCTGCGCATCCGGACGCCGTCCGGTCAGATCATCCCGCCCTCAGGCATCGATGAAGACGTCACCGGCTTCGACCGTGACCGGGAACACGCGCAGCGGCTCCGTGCAGGGCAGGGCACAGGGTTTGCCGTCGCGGATGTCGAATTTGCCGTCGTGCCATGTGCATTCGATGATATAGCCTTCGAGGTCGCCCTCGTCGCTGAGCGACGCGGCGCCGTGCGTGCACAGATCCTGGCTGCAGTAGTACTCGTCGCCGACACGATAGACCACCAGCTTCGGCAGCCCGGCGATCTCGACGCCCAGCATTCCGCCGGCTTCCACCTGCCCGGCGCTGCAGAGCCGGATACGGCCTTTCGGTTCAGTCATGATTGAATTATCAGGGAATTGCGGACACGCCGTCCGTGGTGATGCTCACAATACCAATCAGTTTGCCGACTTACTATCGTCATGGCAACGGGCCATGGCCTCATGGCAGCGGGCCATGGCGACGGTACGGCGCGTGGGCCCTCGCCCGCAGGCGCGCCGGGCCAGCCGCCCTGCGGGCGCGGCGTTAGAATCGTACATCAGCCTGCCGCAGGGGCCCCGCTGCCGGGGCGCGGAGCGGGCCTGGAGGTTGAAGCCATGCAGTTGCGGGACAGGGTCGCCATCGTCACGGGCGCAGCCCAGGGCATCGGCGCCGCGATCAGCCGGCGCTTTGCTGCGGAGGGAGCGGCGGTCATGCTGGTTGACCGGCAGGCCGACAGCGGTGCCGCCGTCGCCGCCGAGCTGCGCGCAGCCGGCGCCCGGGCCCGGTTCATCGCCTGCGACCTGAGCGATGGGCGGGCGCTGGAGACGCTCGTGCCCGCCACGCTGGCGGAATTCGGCGACCTGCACATCTGCGTGAACTGCGCGGGCGTCGCACGCACGGTGAATTTTCTGGAGCTCGAGCGCGCCGAGTTCGAACGCGTGCTCAGCATCAACCTGACGGCTCCGTTTCAGCTGGGCCAGGCGAGTGCGCGCCACATGAGCGCCAGCGGTCACGGCGGCGTCATCATTCACGTCAGTTCCGTCAGCGCGGCGCTGGCCAACCCCGGGCAGACGGCCTATTGCGCCAGCAAGGCCGGTCTGGGCGGCCTGACCCGTGAAATGGCCGTTTCCCTGGCGCCGCTGGGCATCCGCGTCAATGCACTGGCGCCGGGCCCCACCTGGACGGGAATGGCCGATGCCCATCCCGAATACCTGCAGCCGATCCTGGCGCGCACGCCGCTGGGCCGCTTTGCGGCACCGGCGGAGATGGCCGCGGCGGCGCTGTTCCTCGCCAGTGATGAGTCGAGCTTCATGACCGGCGAGACCATGATGGTCGACGGCGGCCGCTGCGCGCTCAACTACACGATGCCGCCGGGTCCGGCCGGCGCGGCCTGAATCCGCGCCGGGGCGTCAGCTGCCCTCGACGAGCACCGTGCGGCAGCGCGCCGCGGCGACCCGATGCTGCAGCGCTTGCCGGTACGCCGGCGATTGGTACCAGCTGCGCGCCGCGGCCATCGTGGGGAAGCGCAGCATGAACACGCCCTTGGGCGCAGCGCCCTCGAGGACGTCGAACTTGTCGCTGTGTACGATGAACTCACCGCCGGCCGGCGCGATGGTCGGCACGGCGAGGCGCCGGTATTCGGCCAGCCGGGCCGGCTCCAGGATCTCATCCAGGAAGAAGACGACGTAGGCGTTCAAGGGGTCTCCATGCGTCGGGCGGCTGAAGCCTGGGAGGATGGCCGCATGGCCCACGGTCCCATGACCCCGAAACTAGCACGCGTGCACACGAGCAGCAAGCGCTCTACCGGGCCGGGATCGTGCGCTTGCAAACGGCTGGCGACCATGTCTAGTCTAAGCCGTGGCGGGGGACGGCACACCAGACCAATACGCCGGGGCTTGCGTCAACAGCGAGGGCGGTACATGCCACTGAATCATTATGTGACACTCGGCCGCTCGGGCCTGCGCGTGAGCCCGTTCTGCCTCGGGGCCATGACCTTCGGCGAGGAGTGGGGCTTCGGTACGGACGAGCGCTCGGCGGTCGAGATCCTGGAGCATTACCTGGACCAGGGCGGCAACTTCATCGATACCGCGAACCTCTATACCCGCGGACATTCCGAGCAGATCCTCGGCGACTATTTTGCGCGCCACGCCGGCCGGCGGCATCGCGTCGTGCTGGCGACCAAGTTCAGCGGCAACATGCACCCGGGCGATCCGAACGGCGGGGGCGCCAGCCGCAAGGCCGTCATCGCCGCCTGTGAGGCGTCGCTGGAGCGGCTGCAGACCGATTACATCGATCTGTACTGGCAGCACTGGGAGGATCCGTTCACGCCGCTGGAGGAAACCCTGGCGACGCTCGACGATCTGGTCGCGGCCGGCAAGATCCGCTACGTCGGATTTTCCGACACGCCGGCCTGGAAGGTCGCTGCGGCGCAGGTGACCGCGCGCTTCCGCGGCTGGGCCCCGCTGGTCGCGCTGCAGATCGAATATTCGCTGCTCGAGCGCACCGTCGAAGGTGAACTGGTGCCGATGGCGCTCGAATGCGGACTCGGGATCACGCCCTGGTCGCCGCTGCGCGCCGGCGTCCTGAGCGGCAAGTATTCGCGCGCCCACATGCAGGCGGAGTCACCCGGCCGCGCCGCCACCGTGGCACGCAACGTCAATGAGCACGCCTACCAGGTGCTCGACGTGCTCGCCGCGGTCGCGAAGCGGCGGGGTACGAGCGCCGCGCGGGTCGCGCTGGCGTGGGTGCGCGACCGTCCCGGCGTCGCCTCACCGATACTGGGCGCCCGGAAACTCGAGCAGCTCAAGGACAATCTGGCGGCGCTGGAGCTGCGGCTCGAGCCCGATGACGTGGCGGATCTGGACCGCGTCTCCGCACCCAAGCTGAATTTTCCCAGTGAGTTCCTGCCCGCCGCGCAGTCGCAAAGCTACGCCGGGCTCACGGTCAATGGCCGCAGCTTCGGCAGTTCGCTGCGCTAATCGCGTCCGCGAACCGGCGCGCAACCTCGAGGGATGAATCGACATGGCAGGCGGACCGCTTTCCGGAGTCAGGGTCATCGAGATCGCCGGCATCGGGCCGGCGCCGTTTACGGCGATGCTGCTCGCGGATCTCGGGGCCGAGGTGCTGCGCATCGACCGCAAGGACGGTTCGGCCATCATGCGGGCCATGGGCATGGATCCGGCCAAGGATATTTCGAACCGCGGACGGACATCCGCGGTGCTCGATCTGAAGCATCCGGACGCGACCGCTGCGCTGCTCGACCTGCTGCCGCGCGCCGACATGCTCATCGAGGGTTTTCGCCCCGGGGTCATGGAAGGCCTGGGGCTCGGCCCGCAGGTCTGCCTGGAGCGCAACCCGCGCTTGATCTACGGGCGCATGACCGGTTGGGGCCAGACGGGTCCGCTGGCCCGTGCCGCGGGCCATGACATCAACTACATCGCGTTGTCCGGCATGCTGCACACGGTGGCGCGCCAGGGCGAGCGGCCGATGCCGCCCGGCAATATGGTGGGCGACATGGGCGGCGGCGGCCTGCTGCTCGCCTTCGGGCTGGTGAGTGCGCTGCTCGAGGCGCGCACTTCCGGGCATGGGCAGGTCGTCGATGCCGCGATGTTCGAGGGTGCAGCGCTGCTCGGCACCAGCACCTTCGTGATGATGGGCATGGGCCTGTACGATCCGTCGCGACCCGGCACGCACATGGGCGATACGGGCTCGCACTTCTACGAAGTCTACGAGACCCGCGACGGCCGCCACGTCGCCGTGGGTGCCATCGAGCCGCAGTTCTACGCCGCGCTGCTCAAGGGCCTGGACCTCGATCCCGCGACGCTGCCCCGGCAGATGGACAGCCGGGCCTGGCCGGACATGAAACGGCGGTTCGCGGAAGTCTTCCGCGGCCGCACGCGTGCCGAATGGGAAGCCACCTTTGCCGGTACCGATGCCTGCGTGGCGCCGGTCCTGTCGCCCGTCGAAGCCGCGCACCACGCGCACGCGCGCGCGCGCGGCAGCTTTGCCGAGGTGGCCGGCGTCATCCAGCCGACGCCGGCGCCGCGCTTCAGCCGCACCCCGGCGGAACTGGGACTCGCTCCGGCGCTGCCGGGCGCGGACACGGACGCGGGTCTGGCGCGCTGGGGGCTCGAGCCGCAGCGCATCGCAGGCCTGCGGGCCTCCGGCGCGATCGCCTGAGCGGAGCCGCGGCGGATCGCTGTATCGGGGCCGCCTGCCATGGATCCACAACGACTCGAGCAGTATCTGGCCGAAAAACTGGGCGAGCCGCTGCGCGTGACGGGCCTGTCGCAGGCCTTTCCCGGTTTGTCGCGCGAAACCTGGCTGGTGCGCGTGGCGCGCGGCAGCGCCGGCGCACCGCTCGATGCCGGGTACGTGGTCAGGGCGGATTCGCCCGGTGGACCGTTTCCGCCCGTGCCGCTCGAATTCGAGTACCAGGTGTACGTCCACGTCGCGCGCACGCCGGTGCCCGTCGCGCGTGCGCTGTGGTACGACGCGGCACCGGCGCTGACCGATGGACGGCCGCTGTTCGTGCGCGAAATGGTCGAGGGCAGCACGCTGCTGCCCGGACTCGGTGACGATACCGAGGCGGCGGCCGCGCGCCGCAAGCGGGTGGCGCTCGAGCACGCGGAGAAGCTCGCCCTGCTGCACCGGCTCGACTGGCGTCAGTACGGCTTCGGCGCATTCATGGACGTTCCGGCGTCGGTGGAGGAGGCGCCGCGGCGCGAACTTCTGCATTGGTGGCGGGTCTGGGAACAGGTGCGTACCGCGCCCTTTCCGGTGGTCACCGAAGCGCTGCACTGGTTCGCCGACCATCTGCCGCGGCGGGCCGCCAACCTGAGCCTGTGCAAGGGCCAGAATGGCATCGGCGAGGAAATCTGGCGCGACGACCGGATCGTGGCGCTGTGCGACTGGGAACTGGCCCACATAGGCGATCCCTGCCAGGACCTGGCGCTGTCCCAGGGCATGCTGAAGCTCTGGGACCGGGACCGGCTGATTGCGCACTACGAACGGGCCGCCGGCTTTGCGCTGCCGGCGGAAAATATGTCCTATTACATCGTCTGGAACGCGTTCAAGTCCATGCTGGCGCTCAACAACGGCCTGCACGGCTTCCTTTCGGGCCGCTATCGGCGGCTGGCACGCGCGACGCTGGGCTATGGCAAGGTCAAGGTCTACGAGCAGCTGCTGGGCGCCATCGTCGGCCTCGACGTGCACCGTGCGGCGGAGGTCATCATGAGCGGCCAGCCGAGCCCGTACCACCACCGGCGTGTCGCAGGAGGGTAGAGCATGCGCCCTTCGAACGCGGAACTGCTGGAGAGCATCGCCCAGGCGCTCGAGGACCAGGTCGGCCCGCTGGTGCAGGACCAATGGGCGGCGAGCACCCTGCGCAGCGCCGTGCAGCTGCTGCGGCACGTGGCGATCCGCGGGGTGCGGGAACCGGGCCTGCTTGCCGAAGACCGGGCTGACGTGCGCAGCGTGCTGGAGGCGGTCCGCGCACGGCTCGCCGGCGCCGGTCTGCCCGAACTCGAGCACGCGGTCACCACGGCGCTCGGCGTGGCGGCCCGCGAACCGGCGGACGCCGCAGCGGCCGCCGGGTGTGACGACGCCTGCCAGGTGGCCGTGGAGCGCCTGATTGCCGCGCGCGCCGCCGTGCGGCAGGCCACGGGCGGGGTGGAGATCGAGACGCTGCTGTCTGCGTACCTGGGCCGCCGCCTGGCGCGCGAGCGCGAATTGTATCTGCCGGTCTTCCTCGGGCCCCCGTTCTGAGCGCGCGCGGCAGGCCGTCGCGCAGCGGCCCGACGCCGCCCGCGTCGCTTGCAAACGCCCTGGGCATTTCGTACTTTAGCGCATCAAATCAATCGCGGTGGCCGGCGGCGGCGCGCATCCACTTGGTCCGATGGAGTATGCGATGGTCGCAGTGATCCAGACGCCCCGGTCCTACCGCTCCCGCTACCTGTGGCTCGACCGCGAACGCGGCCGGTTTCTCGTGCACCGCTCGGCCTATACGAGCCCGGAGATCTTCGAGGAGGAGCGGCGGCGCATCCTGCATCGCTCCTGGATCGTGCTCGGCCACGAATCGGAAGTCCGCGAGAAGGGCGACTTCGTCGTCCGTCAGGTCGTGGACCGCGAGCTGATCTTCAACCGCGACGCCGACGGCCGGGTCAACGCGTTCTTCAACACCTGCCGGCACCGCGGCGCAGCCATCTGCCGCGAGCCGCGCGGCAACCGCAAGAGCTTCGTCTGCCCGTACCACGGCTGGGCCTACCGCAGTTCCGGCCAGCTGTTCAACCAGCATGCCACCTATGGCTACGGCGAACGTTTCAACGAAGATGGTTTCTACGACCTGCAGCCGGTGCCCAGGATCGCCGCGCGGGCGGGCTTCTACTTCGTGAATTTCGACGCCGCCGCCGTGGCGCTCGATGATTACCTGGCCGATGCGGGACCGATGCTCGATGCGATCGCCGAGCAATCGGGCGTCGGCATGGAAGTCGTGCGCGGCTGCCATGAGTATGAGATCAAGGCGAATTACAAGCTGATCTGCGAGAACAGCTACGACGGCTACCACCTCGACCTGACGCATTCGAGTTTCGTGGACTACATGCGCACCATGGTCAAGGGCATTCCGGTATCGGAGATGAATATCCGTGGCATCGCCAAAAGCCTCGGCAACGGCCACGCCTGCTTTGAACTGGAAATACCGACCGGACGGCCGGTGGCCCAGTGGCTGCCGGTCTGGGGAGAGCAGGCGCGCGTCGAGATCGAGGCCAAGCGGCTGGAGCTGGAGCGCAGGCTGGGCGCGGCCAAGGCCGGGCGGATCGCCGTGACCAACCGCAACATGGTGATCTTCCCCAATTCCATCATCAACGACCAGCAGACGGTGCTGCTGCGGACCGTGACGCCCACGGCCCACAACCGCATGATCATCCGCGCCTGGTCGCTCGGCCCCGTTGACGAGGGTCCGGTGCTGCGGCGCATCCGCAATGAGGGCGCGCTGTCCTTCCTCGGCCCGGGAGGGTTCGCGACCCCCGATGACGTGGAGATGCTGGAGCTGTGCCAGAAGGGATTCGAGAGCTCTGACGTCGAGTGGAACGACATCTCAAAGGGCTACCGGCCCGATGAAAACACGCTGCGCGATACCGATGAGCACTTCGACAATGAGCTGCAGATGCGCGCCTACTGGTACCGCTGGAACGAGATCATGAGCGCGCCCGAGCTGCGTGCATGAGCGCCGCCCTGCTGCTGCGGCTGACGGTCGAGGATTTCCTTTACCGTGAGGCTGCGCTGCTCGACGCCTGGAAACTCAAAGAGTGGCTCGGCCTGTTCGCGCCGGACGCGCGCTACGAGGTCGCGCCGACCGGAGACGCCGAGGCCGGGACGCTGTCTTCGGCCGAATCACTGTTTCTGATTGCCGATGACCGCGAACGGCTGGAGCAGCGCGTCATCCGGCTGCTCAAGCCGCAGGCCCATGCGGAATACCCGCATTCGCGGGTCCGGCACATCTACAGCAACGTGCGGATTCTGGCCGACACCGGCGCGCAGCTGGAGGTCAACGCCAACTTCGTGACCTTCCGGACCAAGCGCGGCGTGACGGCCACGTACATGGGCTGGCACCGCTACCTGCTGAACCGTCAGGATCAGGGCCTGCTGATCGCGCTGAAGCGCACGATCCTCGACCTGGATGGACTGGTTCCCCAGGGCAAGGTGTCGATGCTGCTCTGAAGTGACCGCCGGCACGCGCGCGCATCTCATTCCTGGCCGCTGCCGGAGGAACCGCCTCCCGGAACCGCGTCCATGCCGATGAGCTGCTGCTTCATCTGGTGCAGGACCATCTCCGTGCACGCGACGTCGGCCGGCGGTATGGCGTCCATGATCTGGGCGTTCACGACCGCGGCCACGTCCTGTATCTCGGCCAGCAGCTTGCTGCCGCGTGCCGTCATCAGCACGCGCTTGACGCGGCGGTCCGCCGGGTCGTCGCGGCGGACCACCAGCCCTGCGGCCTCGAGCCGGTCGATGAGTCCGCCGAGCGTCACCTTGCCGACGTCCATGACCTTGGCCAGCTCAGTCTGCATCATGCCTGCGCCGTGATGGCGGGAGAGATTCGCCAGCACCCACCATTGCGAACGCGTGATGCCCATCGGCCGCAGTGCCTTGTCGACGATCGTGCGGCGCAGGCGCGACACATCGTGAATCAGGAACCCGAGCCGGAATCGCTGCGCCTTGCGCTTGTTCGCCATCGCCTGTCCCCCCACCCTGCTGCGCCATTATAGAATGGCAGCAAATGATAATCATACTTCTTAATATAGGCCCCCGCTCAGGGGTCTGCGGCGATGGGCCGCCGCTCATGGGTCTGCGGTCCAGGCGCGCCGGCCGGTGGCCGCCTTGAATCGTCCGCTACAAAATCGTACTTTAGTTCACCAATGCACCGGTGCCGCGGCATCCAGGTGGGTGGGGGATCGGCGGGCGTGAGCGCGGGGAAGGCGCCGGAGGCGCGAGCATGAGCACGAAATCGTTCAAGGTCTGCGATGCCGCGGACATTCAAGCCGGCACCCACAGCCAGGTGCGGGTGCCGGGGCTCGGGGCAGTGGCCGTCTACCACGTCGAGGGCGAATTCTTCGTCACCGCCGACTCCTGCACCCACATGCAGGCATCGCTCGGCGAGGAAGGGTCGCTTGAAGGCCATGTGATTCAATGCACCTGGCACAACGGCAAGTTCGACATTCGCACCGGGGCGGTCGTGGGACCACCCTGTCCGGCGCCGTTGCGGACCTATCCGGTCACGCTGAAGGACGGCGCCGTGTACGTGGAAGCCGCCGCAGGCTGAGCGGCCGTCCGGCCGCGCCGGGCCGCGCCCGACGGACAGGCGCGGGGGGCGGCCCAGAGGGGAAAGGAACCGATGCAGGCCGAGCAGTCGAGCGTCTACACCCCGGAACACGAGGCCTTCCGCGATACCCTGCGGCGCTTCCTGGTCGAGGAGTTGACGCCCCACATCGGGGCCTGGGAGCAGGCCGGCATCATTGACCGCAGTTTCTGGCGCCGCGCCGGGGCGCTGGGGCTTATGTGCCCGGGAATACCCGAGGAGTACGGCGGCCCCGGCGGCGATTTCGTCCATCAGCTGATCGTCTCGGAGGAACTGGGCCGCTGCGCCGCGGGCGCGAGCGCCGGCGTGGCGCTCGAGTCGGGCCTGCCATCCTTCCACATCCTGAACTTCGGCACGGCCGAGCAGCGCCGCCGGTGGCTGCCCGCCGTCTGTGCCGGCGAGGTCATTCTCACGGTCGCGATGACCGAGCCGCACTGCGGCAGCGACCTGCAGGCGATCCGTACCGCGGCGGTGCGCGACGGCGACGACTACGTCATCAACGGATCCAAGATCTACATCTCGGGCGGGATCAATGCCGACCTCGCGCTGGTGGCGGTCAAGACGGACCCCGCCGCGGGCGCCCGGGGCGTGAGCGTGCTGCTGGTCGAGAGCGACCGGCCCGGATACGTGCGCGGCCGGAACCTGCACAAGATGGGCATGCGCGCGGGCGACACGGCCGAACTGTTCTTCCAGAATCTGCGCGTCCCGGCCACCAGCCTGCTGGGGCCCGAAGGCGGCGGCTTCGCGGTGCTGATGAAGGAACTGCCCAAGGAGCGCCTGACGATCGCGGCGCGCGCGCTGGGTGCGAGCGAACTGGCGCTGGCGCTGACGCTGGATTTCGTCAGGGAGCGCAAGGCTTTCGGCCAGCGCATCATCGATTTCCAGAACTCGCGCTTCGTGCTGGCGCAGCTGCACACCGAGATCGCCTGCGGCCGCGCCTTCTACGACGACTGCGTGGCGCGTGTGCTGCGCGGCGAACTCGACAACAGCCGCTCGGCGATGGCCAAGCTCTGGCTGACGGAGCTGGAAGGCCGGGTCATGGATGCCTGCGTGCAGCTGCACGGTGGCGCCGGCTACATGGATGAATTTCCGATATCGAAGCTCTACACGGCGGCCCGCATCCATCGCATCTATGGCGGCACGTCGGAGATCATGAAGTACACGATCGCGCGCGCGCTCTAGGCCGCCGCACCGCCCCCGCCAGCCCCAGCGCCACCGCCAGGGCACCGCCAGCGCCAGCCACGCCGCCGGGCCGGCGCCCGGCACCCGCCGCCGGGCGTCGGCAATCCATAGGTACATCCCGCAATTGTGCGCAGGGTCAGCTCCGCACTAAGCTGACTATAACGGTTGTTATAGAAGCCCCATCCCGGTCAGCAGCAACACGAGGCGCCGCCATGACGAGTCAACAAGCCATGCCGCTGGAGTTACGCAGGGACGAGCCGCGCGCACGAGGAGACGGGCCGCCGGAGCGGCTGGTGGACGTCGATCGGCAGCGGGCGCGGTTCCGCGTGCACCGTTCCGCCTACAAGAGCAGGGAAGTCTTCGAGCAGGAAAAGCAGCTCATCTTCGACAAGTGCTGGCTCTACGTGGGGCACCGGACGGAGATCCCGAAGGCCGGCGATTTCGTGACGCGTCGCATCGGTGGACGCGACATCATCTTTGCGCGCAACCGCAAGGAGGAGGTGGTCGCCTACTTCAACGCCTGTACGCATCGCGGCGCCGCCGTGTGCCGCGAAACGCACGGCAATGCCAGGGTATTCACCTGCCCGTACCACGGCTGGACCTTCGACACGGCCGGCAAGCTGGTCTCGACCTTCATGAGCGAGGGGTACCGCAAGGATCTCAACGAGGACCGGCGGCTCGACCTGCCGCGCCCGGCGCTGCTGGAGCACTACCGCGGCTTCTATTTCCTGAACTACAACCCGCGCGCCATCTCGCTGGCGGACTATCTGGCGGGAGCGAAGGACGTGATCGATTCCTACTGTGACCAGGCCGCCGACGGCGACCAGGGCCTGTATGTCGTGGGCGGCGAGCACGCCTACTCGATCCGCGCGAACTACAAGTACCTGGCGGAAAACAGCTACGACGGCTACCACGTGGTGCCGACGCACACCAGCTACATCGAGTATCTGGCCGCACGCGCCAAGGGCACGGCCGATGAAGCGGTGGTCGCCGGAACGGCGGCCGGCTTCCGCGGCCGCGGTTCGGCGAGGGGCGTGGGCCACGGACATGCCATGCTGGCCTCCTTCGTGCCCAGCGGCCGGCCGGTCGCGCACTGGCTCGAGGTGTGGGGGCCGAAGGTCAAGCGGGAGATCGACGCCAACTATGCGCGGCTGGTGTCGAACTATGGACAGGAGCGCGCGGACTACCTGGCCAAGATGCAGAAGAACCTGGTGATCTTCCCGAACCTGGTGTTCAACGACAACGTCGGCCTGACACTGCGCGTGATCGAGCCCACCAGCGCCGGCACGATGACGGTGCGCGCCTGGGGCATGGCGCACAAGGGCGAGGCACCGGAGCTCACGGCCATCCGCATCGACAATTTCTCCAACTTCCTGGGACCGGCGGGTTTCGGGTCGGCCGACGACATCGAGATGCTCGAGCTGTGCCAGCAGGGCATTGAGCACGCGCCGACGGAGTGGACCGAGCTGTCCAAGGGCATGGACGTCAACGCGCCGGACCTGCGGGTGCAGGAAGGGGCGCCGGACGACGAGTGCCAGATGCAGGCGTACTGGACACAGTGGGACCGCGTCATGCGGGGTATCGATGGTTTTGAGCGCCCGGAGGGCAAGTAATCATGTCTGCCAATCTCACCACGATGCGGCGGCTGGACGTCGAGGACTTCCTGTTTCACGAGGCCGAGCTGCTCGACAACTGGAAACTGCCCGAGTGGACCCAGCTCTACACGCAGGACGCCCACTACGAGATCGCGCCGCTGTCGGCGGACGATCCGCTGGCCGCCGATCCGGACAAGTCGATCTTCATCGTCGCCGACGACCACGAGCGCCTGCATCTGCGGGCCAACCGCCTGATGAACAAGTCGGCGCACTGCGAGTATCCGCACTCCAAGACGCGGCACCTGATCAGCAACGTGCGCGTCTGCGAAGACGGCCAGAACCTGCGCGCCAAGGCGAATTTCGTCACCTACCGGACCAAGGGCGGGCATACCGCCAGTTACATGGGCGAGGCGCACTACCTGCTGCAGCCCGAGGGCGACGGCTTCAAGATCAAGCACAAGCGCTGCGTGCTCGATCTGGACACGCTGCATGACCAGGGGCGGCTGACGATCATCCTCTGATCCGCGCGGAGGTTTTGCATGCCAGCGAATTTCCGCTATCGCAAGCTCGGCTACGTCGCGCTCAACGCCACGGATCTGGCGCGCACCACGGAGTTCGCCACCAGGATCATGGGCCTGGTCGAATCGGGCCGGGGTCCGGACGGCGAGCAGTTCCTCAGCTGCAGCCCCGAGCCCCACGACATCGGGTTGACGCAGAACGATGAGCCGGGTTTCGTGCGCTCCGCCTGGGAGCTGGAGACCGTCGCGGACGTCGAACGCGCCCACCAGCATTACACCACGCTGGGGCTGAAGCCGGCGTGGCTACCGGCGGAGGAAAAGCAGGTGCTGGGGCTGGGCGTATTTCCGGCCTTGCGCATGCGCGAGCCGACGGTGGGTCTGTGCTACGAGTATTACGCCAAGATGGAGTACCGCGCGAGCTGGAAGGGTTCGCCGGTCACCCAGTTCAAGATGCTCGGGCATTTCGGCGTCAATGTACCGAACGTGCGCGAGTGCACGGAGTACGCGGTGACCAACATGGGCATCGTGGTCTCCGACATCCTCGGCGACTACGTCGGCACGCTGGTGCGCGCTTTCCCGAATCCGAACCACCACTCGATCGGTTTCCTGCCGGCCCGCGATGGCAAGAAGCAGCTCAACCACGTGGCGTTCATGGTCAGCAGCATCGACGACATCGGCAAGCTGTTCAACCGGATGGAGGCCTGCGGGGCGCGGCGCGCGTTCGGCATCGGCCGGCACCCGACCTCGGGCAGCATCCACCTGTACGCCTTCGATCCGGACATGCTGGTGTGGGAGTACACGCTGGGCATGGAGCAGTTTCCGGAGGTCGGGGCCCGCGAGGCGCGGTTCATGTCGGCGGCACCGGAGGATTACGACCTGTGGGCCGCAATTCCACAACCGGGATTCGGCGGTTCGGGAACCGTGGTCACGCAGGATGCGCCGAAAATGAAGATCGCCTGAACACGCCGTCCGCGAGGCGGTTGCCGAAGCGCTTGCGGCAAGGCCGCCGATGAGAATCGCCAAGCCGCTGCTGCTGGTGTCGACGCCGATCGGCGTCGTGGCCGGAATCTACGCAGGCTACCGGCTCGCCGGAGGCCTGGTGTTCCTCATGATCATGCTCCTGGGCGTCATCGGCGCCGCCGCTTTCTCGATCGTGCACACGATACGGCGCGAGCGCCGGGAAGAGCAGGCGGCCGAACGTGCCGCCGCAGGCGCGGCCGCGCCCGGGGCCGTGCAGGGTCCAGGACGGGAGCCGCCTGTTTGATGGACCCGCGGCGCACGCGATGACAGAATGCCGTGATGAACGGCAAGCGACTACGGGTGATCGGCGCTTGCGCCGTCGCGCTCACCTCGGCCCAGTGGAGCGTCGCGGAATCGGTTCCCGAGGTCGCGCGCGTAGCGGATGCTGCCGTCGTGCCCGTGCCGGTGGTCGCGCCCGTGCCGGTGGTCGCGGCGGCGGAGGACCTGACCGAAATCGTGGTTGAGGCGCCCGAGCCGCGTTACGTGGCGCCGACGCGCCGCGATCGGATCGGCCGCATCTGGGCGCCCGTGTACATCAATGAAAAGGGGCCCTTCCGCCTGGTGCTCGATACCGGCGCGAGCCGCTCAGGGATCATCGCCAGGGTCGCCACGGCGCTGGGCATCGAGCCCGACGCCGCCGCGGCGGTCCGCTTGCACGGCGTGACCGGGATTCGGGTCGTGCCCACCGTGCTCACGGATTCGCTGCGCGTCGGCGACGTGCTGCTCAAGGGATCGCGGCTGCCCATCATCGAGGATGCGCTGGGCGGTGCCGAGGGCATCCTCGGCAACGAGGGGCTGGGGGACCGGCGTGTACTGATCGATTTCCGGCACGATCTGATCATCATTTCGCGCTCGCATCTGCAGCGCGCGGCGCAGGGTTTCAGGACGATCCCGTTCACGCTCGAGCGCGGCCGGCTGCTGGTGGCGGAGGTGCGCATCGGTCCGGTCGGCGCCAAGGCCATCATCGATACGGGTGCGCAGTCGACCGTGGCGAACCTGGCGCTGCGTGACGCCCTGACCCGGCGGCACGACCGGGAGCCAGCGACGCCGGACAGTATTGAAGGGGTCACGAAGGACATCCAGGAGGGCGAGTGGCGGCAGGTGCCGGCGATCGAATTTGGCCCGATCGAGATCCAGATTCAACACATGACCTTCGCCGATGCCAGCATCTTCGGCTACTGGAAACTCGGGAACGAGCCGACCGTCCTCATCGGCATGGATGCGCTGGGCACGCTCGATACGCTGATCATCGACTACCGCCGGCGCGAGCTCCAGCTCCTCATGCGCAACGAGTCTTGACGGGCCGTACCGTGCCGGGGCAGCGCCGGGGCGGCCGGCCGTCCCGGGGGGCAGGCAGTCCGCTGTGCCTTTTGAGATCATGCGCATGATGAAATCGGAGACCGGGCGTGCCTGCCGCTATCTGGGCGTCAGCCTTGCGCATATCGGCCTGGTCCGTGGCGGGCGCCGCGTGTTGCGGGATGTGAACTGGCGCATCCGTCCCGGGCAGCGCTGGGTGCTGCAGGGGGCGAATGGTGCCGGCAAGACCCAGTTGCTGAAGCTCGTGGCCGGCGACGTCTGGCCCGAGCCTGGGGTGTCCGCGCGGCGGATCTACCGCTGGCGCGGCGAGCGCCTTGCGGAACCCCAGGGCGTCAAGCAGGAAATCGCCTACGTCGGCGCGGAACGGCAGGACCGCTATGAACACTATGGCTGGAATCACCGGGTCACGACCATCATCGGTACGGGGCTGCAGCACAGCGACATTCCGCTGCGACCGCTGTCCGCGGCCGAACGGGCGCGCATCGCGCCCTTGCTGCGGCGATTCGACATCGAGGCGCTGGCGCACCGCAGGTTCCTGACGCTCTCGCACGGTGAGCGGCGCCTGGTGCTGCTGGCTCGCGCCCTCGCGTGGCGACCCGCGCTGCTGCTGCTGGATGAGCCGCTCAACGGGCTCGATGCCCGCTATCGCCGGCGCGTGCTGGCCGCCCTAGGCACGCTCGCCCGATGGCGGTTGCCCTGGGTCTATGCGACGCATCGGGTGGATGAGGTGCCGCCGGGGGTCACTCACCGCGCGCGGCTGGAACGGGGCCACCTGCGCACGGGTCGCTGGCGGCGTGCGCGGAGCGAGCCCGCCGAGGCCGGCCTCCGGTCGCGCCGGCGAAGCTCGCGTGCCGCCAAGCGGCTGCCTACCGCGCGCGCGGCGCCGCTGATGCGCCTGCGCCGCGTCTCGGTCTGGCGCGAAGGCGCGGCGGTACTGCGTGGCCTGTCCTTCGACATTGCACCCGGCGACTGCTGGATCGTGCACGGACCCAACGGCAGCGGCAAGTCGACGCTGCTGGCCACGCTCCATGGCGACCACGGAGTCGCCGGTCATGGCGAGCTCTGGCGCCATGGCCATGCGCCGGGCGTGCCGCTCGCGCATTTCCAGGCTCGTGTCGGGCTGGTGGCGCCTGAACTGCAGAATGCGCTGCCGCGCCGGCTGACGGCGCTGGAGGCCGTGGTCGCCGGGCTGCGCGGCGCCCACGGCCTGGATCGCCCGACGCGCGCCCCTGAACGCCGCAGCGCCGCGCTCTCGCTGCGCGCCGTGGGGGCGCAGCGGCTGGCCGCGCGGCGGATCGGCGAGCTGTCCTATGGACAGGCCCGGCGCGTGCTATTTGCGCGTGCGCTGGTGCGGCACCCTGATATTCTGTTGCTCGACGAACCCTACACGGGCCTGGATGCGCCAACGCGCGCGCGGCTCCGTGGGTTGGTCGAAACCCTAGTCAACCAGGGACGCACTATCGTGATCGCCACTCATCACCGCGACGAATGGCCGCGGCGCGCCACCCGTGAGATCGAAATCGAGCGCGGCCGTGTCAGCTATGTGGGACCCGTTCGAACCCGTCCCGGACGCGCCACCGACCCGCATTCATGCTGAGCGGCGCCAGGCTCGGGCTGGCCGCGACGGCGGCGGTACTGGCGGCGGGTGCCTGGTACTGGCATGCGCAGGGCAGGCTGCCGGATGGGGTGACGCTCCTGGCCGGTGGCGATGCCGGGGGCCTGGCGCGCGCCGAGCCGGCGGCCGAGGGATTCGATGCCGCGGCGGTGAAGGCGGCGACGGACCTGGCGCGCGACCAGCAGGCGAGCGCACTGCTCGTCATGCGCCACGAGCACCTGGTCATCGAACAGTATGGCGGCCACGGCGGCCCCCAGGCGCTGGTCGATGGCGGCGATCTGGCCCTGGCGCTGGCGCAGCTGGCCGCCGCCGCCGGTCCGGGCGCGGCCGCCGGGCCAGGTGGGGCCGCCGGTCCAGGTGGGGCCGCCGGGCCAGGTGCGGCCGCCGCGATTGATCCGCAGGTCCTGTCCGCCCGGATCTGGCGCCCGCTCAATGCGGCGCCGGCGCAATACGTCACGGCGACCGGTCAGATCCGCGCACGAGCGGGCGATTGGCTGCGGGTCGCCGGACTGCTGCTGCAGGACGGGCGTTTCGAGGGTACGCAGGTGCTCCCGGTGGGCGCGGTCCGGCGAGTGCCCCTGGCGAGCGTCGAGAGCGGTACGCAGCTGCTGCGCGGACCGGGTGGAACGCGGCTCTGGCTGGTACCGCGCCTGGCCCTGGCGGTGCTGCGCATCGGCCCGGAATCGGCCACCGGCGCGGTCGATGAAACGCGGCTGCCGGCGTTGCTGGCCGGTGCGGTGCGCGAGCGGCCGGCCGCCACCGCTCCCGCACTGGGCGATCTCGTGACGGGGCACTGAGGGCACGCCATGCGACCCCTGCTGACGATATTCATAGTCTGCACGATCGACGTGCTGGGGTTCGGCGTCATCGTGCCGCTCGTGCCGTACATGGCCGACCGGTTCGGGGCTGCGCCCTGGGTGACGACGGGCATTCTGGGCAGCTACTCGCTCTGCCAGCTCATCGCCGCGCCTCTGTGGGGCCGGCTCAGCGATCGCTACGGGCGCCGCCGGATCCTGATCAGCAGCATGGCCGGTGCCTGCCTGTCGTACTTCGTGCTGGGATACGCGCCCAATCTGCTGTGGCTGCTGGTGGCGCGCATGCTCAGCGGATTCATGGCCGGCAACATCTCGGCGGCGCTGGCCTACGCCGCCGACGTCAGCGCACCGGAGCACCGCGCGCGCGCGCTGGGGACGGTGGGCGCCGCCATCGCGCTGGGCTTCATGATCGGACCGGCACTGGGCGGGGTGCTGGTGGGCAACGATGTGCGTACCGCCACCTTCATGCGGCCTGCCATGGTGTCGGCGGCGCTCAGCGTCCTGGCCATGCTGCTGGTCGTATTCCTGCTGCGCGAGAGCCAGAGTCCCGCCGAACGCGCGGCCAACCGTGCCAGCGCCACACCCTCGACCGTGCTGCGCACGCTGGGCGCGCGGCCCGCGCTGCGCTGGCTGGTGCTCGCCGGCATACTCGTGACCTTTTCCCAGGCGACGCTCGAATCCATCGTCGCACTCTGGGGCCTGCGGCGCTTTGGGATCGGGCCCCGCACCGTGGGCTACCTGCTGTTTGGCCTGGCCATGATCACGGTGGTCATGCAGGGCGGGCTGGTGCGCGTGCTGGCGCCGCGCTTCGGGGAGCATCGACTGGCACTGGCGGGCATCGTGGCCTACGTCCTTGGACTCGGCCTGATCGGCATCGCGCCGGGCATGGGCGTCGCGCTGGCCGGCATGGCACTGTGCGGCGTCGGTTCGGGTGCCTTCAGCCCCAGCGTCTCGGCGCTCGCCTCCCGGCAGGCCGATGCCGGCAACCGCGGCGTGGTCATGGGTACCTACCAGTCCGGCACCTCCCTGGCGCGTGTCATCGGGCCGTTCAGTTCCGGCGTGATCTTCGGCAGCTACGGGGTCGGGGCGCCGTTCCTCGTGGGCGCGCTGGTGACGCTGCAGGCCGCATGGTGCATGCTGGCGGCGCGGCGCCTGACCGTGCGAGAGGGGAGCTTATGATCGTCGATTTTGAAGGCCGGAAGTTCGCGACCGCGAGCGCCAATTACTACGTGGCCGCCGGGGCCCAGATCATCGGCGATGTCTGGCTGGGCGAGGGCGCCAGCGTGTGGTTCAACGCCGTATTGCGCGGCGACGACGGACCCATCCGGATCGGCGACGGCAGCAACATCCAGGACGCCACGGTCATTCACTGCGATCCGGATGCCCCCGCCATCGTGGGGCGGAACGTCACGGTCGGCCATTGCGTGCTGTTGCACGGCTGCACCATCGGCGACGAGTGCCTGATCGGCAATGGCGCCATCGTCCTGGACGGGGTGCGCATCGGGTCCCGATGCCTGATCGGCGCCGGTTCGATGCTGACTCCCGGCAAGCAGATACCGGAGGGCAGCGTGGTCATGGGTTCTCCGGCGCGGGTCGTCCGCCCGGTCGGTGAGCGCGAGTTATCGCTGATCAGGCGCGGCGCCCAGTCCTACCAGCAACGCGTCCAGCGTTATCGGGCGGAGACCGGGTTGTGCGGGCAGGTTCCGGGAACGGCCTGATGGCCGCCGACATCGAGCCGGTACGCGACGCCGGCGCGCAGGAGAGCCTCCTCAGGCAACTGCGCATCGATCCGGCCGAGCGTGACATGCCCGGGGCCGGCCCACCGGGCCGGCGGCGCCGCGGGCTGCTGCTCACGGTGGCGGTGCTGGCCCTGCTGGCGGCGGCGGTCGCGTTCCGGACCTGGCACGGCGCGCCGCTCGTCGTGGACAGTGCGACCGCCGTGGCCGGCGCCGCCGCGGGCGGCCCCAGCGCCATCCTGCAGGCCAGCGGCTACGTGACGGCCCGGCGGATGGCGACGGTGTCGGCCCAGATCACGGGGACTCTCCAGGAAGTCCTCATCGAGGAAGGCGAACACGTGCGGGCAGGGCAGGTGCTGGCCCGGCTCGATGATTCCGCCTATCGCGCCGCCGTGGCCCAGGCGGCCGCTCAACTGGCGGCGGCGCAGGCCCTGGAGGCGCAGTATCAGGCACAGCTGGCGCAGGCGCGGCGCGATCACCAGCGCAATGCCGATCTCATCGAACGGAATCTGGTGTCGCGTCAGGCGCTGGAAACGACCGGGACGCAGGTGGATACGCTGGCGGCGCAGCTGCAGTCGCAGCGCAAGCAGATTGAACTGGCGCAGGCGAGCCTGCGCGGCGCGCAGGTGCAGCTCGACTACTGCACGGTGCGGGCCCCGTTCACCGGCGTGATCGTGGCCAAGGCGGCGCAGGCCGGCGAGATCATCTCGCCGATCTCCGCGGGCGGGGGGTTCACGCGCACCGGCGTCGGCACGATCGTGGACATGGATTCGCTGGAGATCGAGGTCGACGTGAACGAGGCGTACATCAACCGCGTGCAGCCCGCGCAGCCCGCGCAGGCATTGCTGGATGCCTATCCGGACTGGAATATCCCGGCCCACGTCATCGCCATCATCCCGACGGCCGACCGCAACAAGGCCACCGTCAAGGTACGCGTCGCCCTGGACCAGAAGGATCCGCGCATCCTGCCGGACATGGGGGTACGCGTCTCATTCCTTGAACAGGCCGGGTCCACGCAGGCCTCGCCCGCGGCGCCGGCGGGCGTTCTGGTGCCGGCCACGGCCGTGGTCAGTGCGGCCTCTGCGGGGGGTGCGGGCACCGCGGCCGACGGCAGCGTGGTGTACGTGATCGACGGTGGCCGGGCGCATGCGCAGCCCGTGGTCCCGGGTCAGGTCTATGGCGACCTCAGGGCCGTGACCGGGATTGCGGCAGGCGTGCGTGTCGTGCGCACGCCGCCGCAGGGCATGCGCGACGGCGCCGAGGTCACGGTCGCGGACGCCGGCAAGGGGCCGTGACGTGAGCGCCCTGGTCGACCTGCGCAACGTCAGCAAGACCTATGTGCGCGGGGTGCAGAAGGTCGAAGTGCTGCACGGCATCGACATGGAAATCCGGGCGGGGGATTTCGTCGCCCTGATGGGGCCTTCCGGGTCGGGCAAGACGACGCTGCTGAACCTCATCGGAGGCCTGGACGCGCCCACCGGGGGCAGCATCAGCGTGGGCGGCCAGCGCATCGATCAGCTGTCCGAGAGCGCCCTGGCCCGCTGGCGCGCCGCGCATGTCGGATTCGTATTCCAGTTCTACAACCTGCTGTCGACACTGGCGGCACGCCGGAACGTGGAATTACCCCTGCTGCTGACGCGCCTGAGCGGCACCCAGCGGCGGCAGCGGGCGCAGATCGCACTGCAGCTGGTGGGGCTCGCGGACCGCGCCGCCCACAAGCCCGGCGAGCTGTCCGGCGGCCAGCAGCAGCGCGTCGCCATCGCGCGCGCCATCGTCTCGGATCCCACGCTGCTGGTCTGTGACGAGCCGACGGGTGATCTGGATCGCCATTCCGCCGAGGACGTGCTCAGGCTGCTGCAGCAGCTCAACCGGGATCACGGCAAGACCATCATCATGGTGACGCATGATCCGAAGGCCGCGGAATTCGCGCGCCGGATCGTGCACCTGGACAAGGGGGTGCTGGTGGACGATATCAAGCGGCCCGCGGCGTGAAATACCTGCAGCTGGTGCTGGCCGCGCTGCTGCGGCGCAAGACCCGTACGCTGTTCACGCTGCTCTCCGTGGTCGCGGCCTTCCTGCTGTTCAGTCTCCTGGATTCGGTGCGCAGCGCCTTTGCCGGGGCCGGCAGCAGCGTGGCCGGCCTGAACCGCCTGGTGACGATTTCGAAGATCAGCTTCACCGTGCAGCTGCCCAAGAGCCTGCTCGGGCGCATCCAGGCCGTGCCTGGAGTCGCCGACGCCGCCTACGCCAACTGGTTTGGCGGCATCTACCAGGATCCGAAGAACTTCTTCGCCAACGAGGCGGTGGCGGGCAATTTCCTGGACCTGTACCCCGAGTTCGAGATGCCGGCCGCCCAACGCACCGCATTCCGCAATACCCGCACCGGCGCCGTCGTGGGCGAGCAGCTCGCGCAGCGCTTCAACTGGAAGATCGGCGACAAGCTGCCGCTGCAGGCCACCATCTTTCCGCAGAAGGACGGCAGCAATACCTGGACCTTCGACCTGGTGGGGATCTACCACATCGCCGATCCGAAGCAGCAGGCGCGGGAAAATCTGCTGCTGTTCAACTGGGATTACTTCGACGAGGCGCGTGCGCTGGGCAACGGCAGCATCGGCTGGTACGTGGTCAAGGTGGCGGATCCGGCCACGGCCGATCGCGTCGCGCAGGCGGTCGACGCGCTGTCACTGAACTCCGATCACGAGACCAAGACCCAGAGCGAGCGGGCATTCCAGCTGGCCTTTGCCAGCCAGTTCGGCGATATCGGCCTGATCGTCGGTGCCATCATGGCGGCCGTGTTCTTCACGCTGATCCTGCTGACCGGCAACACCATGGCCCAGGCGGTGCGCGAGCGCATCCCGGAACTCGCCATTCTCAAGACGATCGGTTTTTCCAATGGCAGTGTGCTGGGGCTGTTACTGGCCGAGGCGCTGCTGCTGCTGCTGCTGGGCGGCTGCGTGGGCCTGCTGCTGGCCGGTCTGGTGGCGCAGGCGCTCCAGAAGACGACCGGTTTCACGCTCCAGCCCATCGTCAGTTCGCCGGCGGTCTGGGCGAGATCGCTGGCACTGATGACGCTGATCGGCGTGCTCGTGGGTGCGTTGCCGGCATACCGGGGGTTGAGGCTGCGCATCGTCGATGCGCTGGCGGGCCGCTGATG
>Ga0075017_100000049_pt1 | contig 43558 bp, 33 predicted proteins | sample AleBraG_ABR_2012_FD_71475 | JGI IMG/M metagenome (GOLD analysis project Ga0075017, IMG submission 71475) | Freshwater sediment microbial communities in response to fracking from Pennsylvania, USA - Alex Branch Run_MetaG_ABR_2012 | ecosystem: Environmental > Aquatic > Freshwater > Creek >... | reverse complement strand
TCTGGAGCCCGATGGCCGAGGCCGATCCACGATATCTCAACGCGATGTTCGCGCACCTCGAGGCAGGTCACGGCTCAGTCACCGGATTCTGCCGCGAGGTGCTTGGCGCGGACGACGCGCTGCTCGAGCGGTTGCGGAGTGGGCTGTTGGAATAAGCAGGAGCATTCACGATGACCACGATTCATGACGACCGGCCGCATCCGATCCCGCCGTTTGCGTACCTGCGGTACAAGGAGAATTATTTCTTCATCATCATGAATCCTGAGAATCAGGTATTCGGCATCTCCCACATCAATAACGAGCCGCTCTTCAACCGCAGCCGCTTCACGTTGAACATGAATGTTCGCGGCAAGCAGTATGCTTATACGAACGAGACGCCGTTGCCGACGGAATTCGCCATGGCGGAACAGCTGACGGACGGCAAATTGACGCTTCGGTTCCTCGAGCCGCACCGGAAATTCGAGCTGGACTACGACGGCAGCGACCTGGCCGTGAACGCCGTGTTCGAGGCGCGCCGCCCGACCTTTGACTTTTCGGCCTGCAAGACCGCCGCGCCGGACCTGCCGTCCTTCCAGGAGGTCATGACCCTGGGGTTGAACATGCCCTATAACCACCAACAGCAGTCCATGACCACACGCGGGCGTATAGTGTTGAAGTCGACGGCGGGCGCTCAGCCGCTCGAATTCGGCGGCTGGGGCTATCGCGATCACTCCTGGAGCATGCGGACCGACAACATTGTCCGGCGCCACTTCTGGACCGGGTTGAACTTTCGCGGCCGGGCTTTCGGCATGAAGACCATCGAGACGCTGCATCGGCCGGGTTTGTGGGCCAAGGAGGGCTATGTCAGCGACGCGCAGGGGGAACGCGCCCTCACGGCGATCAAGGTCACGGAACAGGGCGAGCGCGGCGGGTGGCCGGAGCGCCTGCGGTTCGAGTTCCGCGACGTGCTGAACCAGCCCTACACGGTCGAAGTCGACGTGGCGGGACGCTATTCCGAGGTCGGCCTGCATGCGGAAAAAGCCGCCGCCGGGCAGGCCAGCTACCCTATCATTGAAACCTGCTGTCCCCTGCGGCTGGTGGAGACCGGGGAGAAGGGCGTGGGACTGATTGAAATCGGACGCCATCCGAGCCTCGGGAATCCCTGATGACCGGGACGCCCGTCACGGAGTTCGACCGCGTGGTGCGCACGGTGTGCTCCCCGAACTGCCTGGGCACCTGCGGCGTGAACGCCTTCGTCAGGAATGACCGCATCGTCAAGCTCGAGCCCGCGTCGTTTCCGGACCCCGGATTCGAACGCATCTGCCTGCGTGGCATAGCGATGGCGACGCAACGCCTGCATCACCCCGACCGGCTGACCCACCCGCTGATTCGCGCCGGCGAGCGCGGCAGCGGGCAGTGGCGCAAGGTCACGTGGGACGAGGCCTACGACTACATGGTGGAGCGGCTGACGCGCGTGGCGCGGGAGTACGGCTGGCAGGCCAACGCCTGGCTCAAGGGCAGCGGCAACTACGGCTACCGCGCCAGCACGGCGATGAAGCGGCTCGCGAACGATCTGGGCGGAACCACGTTCACGTTCGCGGCATTGACGGGCGATTTTGCCGGCATGGCCGGGTTTCAGTCGATTCTGGGTTCCTTCGGCAGTGCCAACGACATCTCGGAGGTGGGCGGTGCGCGCTATGTGCTGAGCGTGGGACGCAACGTGGCGGACACCGCGCACAGCGAGATGCATTTTCTGTTCGATGCGATGGAGAACGGTACGAAGTTCGTGATGATCGATCCGCGTTTCACGCGCTCGGCGGCCAAGGCCGACGAATGGCTGGCGCCGCGCCCCGGCACCGACGTTGCCCTGGCCCTGGGCATGATCCATGTCGTGGTCAGCGAGGGCCTGCTCAGGGAAGATTACCTGCGGGCGCACACGAACGCGCCGTTCCTGGTCGATCGCGCCTCGAAGGCCATTGTGCGCCAGCATCACCTGCGGCAGGGAGGCGGCGATGAACCGGTGGTCTGGGACACGGCCGCGCACCGGCCCGTCGGACTGTCACGGGCACAGGCGCCGGCGCTGCGCGGGAGCTTCGAGTTTCCAGGCGCCGACGGCCGCACCATCGCCGCGCGCACGGCCTTCGATGCGAACTGGGAAGTCTGGCGCGCGTTTACGCCGGAACATGCCGCGTCGATCTGCGATGTGCCGGCCGCACAGATCCGTCACACGGCACTCGAGTATGCGCGTGCCGACCCCGCCTGGATCTGGTTCGGGCTCGGGCCGCAGCGCTATCACCATGGCCACACCGTCGCGCGCGCCTGGGTCACGCTGGCCACGCTGTGCGGCAACATGGGCAAGCCCTACGCGGGCGTCAATATGTACGACGCCCCCAATCTCGCCCTGGCGATGATTCCCCATCGGCAGTGGCTGGAGCCGGAGGGCCGGCGCGGCCCGGGCCTGCCCGGCACGCGGCTGGTCGAGAGCATCGCGGCCGGCGATCCGTACCCGATCAAGACGCTGTGGATCGGCGCCTACGGCTTCGCCACGCAGGGTCCGATGTACAAGCGCTTTCTGGCCGAGGCCTTGCCGAAGCTCGAGATGTACGCGGTCACGGAACAGATGATGACGCCGGCCTGTGAATACGCCGACATCATTCTGCCGTGCGTGTCCTATTACGAAGATGACTGGGATTTCGTCGGCGGCGGCGAGAACTGGTACATGCAGCTGCGCCGCCAGGCGGTACCGCCGATCGGCGAGAGCCGCAATGACTTCACCATCTGCAAGGGCCTGGCGGAGCGGATCAACGGCGGTGCGGCCTGGCAGATGGCTGCCGAGGACAGCTGCCGGCAGATCCTCGCGACGCACCCCGATCCGCGCATCAGCGCCGTCGACTGGGAAACCCTGCGGCGCGACGGCGTGGCCCGCGTCGTGGTGGAGCGGCCGTACACACCGTATCGGGACATGAAATTCAATACGCCTTCCGGGCGGATCGAGCTGTATCAGGAACAGTTCATCGACCTGGGCGAGGAAACACTGGGCTTCAAGGAGCAGATCGAGGGCCAGCGGGGCGCCCTGGCGAAGACCTATCCCCTGATCCTGATCAGCTACAAGCACGTGCACAGTACCCACAGTCAGCACCTGATGCTGCCCTACATCCGGGAACAGCTGCCCGAACCGAGGCTGGACATTGCCGCCGAGGATGCGCAGGCCAGGGGGATCGGGGAGGGCGACTTCGTCGAGGTCTGCAATGGCCGCGGCCGCTTCGTGCTCAGGGCCACGATCTCACCGACGGTCCGACCCGGTACGGTCGCGGTGCCGCAGGGCTGGTGGCAGCGGGATTTCCGCGCCGGACACCCCTCGGACCTGGGCCACATCCCCAAGAGCGAGGCCCAGGACCGCTTTGCGGAGACCAATTACCCCAACTGGGACGTGCTCTGCGACGTGCGCCGGGTCGAGACGCCAGCATGAGCCGGCAACTCGCCTTCGTGATCGACATGAAACGCTGCATCGGCTGTGACACCTGCGTCATCGCCTGCAAGGTCGAGAACGATGTCGAGACCGGCCGCTTCAGGCTCAAGGTGCTCGATTCCAATCGCGACCCGATCTTCGAGAAACCGCAGGGCGTTTTTCCGAATCTCTCCCAGCACTGGCTGCCCACGATGTGCCACCACTGCGTGGACGCGCCCTGCATCAGCGCCTGCCCCACCAATACGCTGTGGCGGCGCGAGGAGGACGGACTGGTCATGCTCGACAAGGACAAGTGCATCGGCTGCCAGCGCTGCGCCGAGGAGTGCCCTTACGACGCCCTGTCCTTCGATGCCGTGCACGGGGTGGCCGACAAGTGCACGGGCTGCGCCCACCGCGTGGAGCGGAACCAGGCGCCGAGCTGCGCGCTCGTATGTCCGACGCGCGCCATTCATTTCGGCGATATTCATGATCCGTCGAGCACGGTGGCGCAGCTGCTGGCGACGCGCGAGCATAAAGTGCTGGCGGAAGGCCGCGGTGCGAAGCCGCAGATCTACTACCTGGAACCCTGAGGTTCATGGACACGAGCAGCTGGGGAACGCGGACCGAACGGCTCGTGGTCGTCGGCGGCGGCCAGGCGGCGGTGCAGCTGATCGAGGTGGCGCGCCACAAGGGATTCGAGGGACGCATCACGCTGGTCTCGGAGGAGCCGCTGCTGCCCTACCAGCGGCCGCCGTTGTCCAAGCAATACCTGATGGGAACCTGCGGCCCCGACTGGCTGCTGTACAGGCCGGAACGCTTCTACGAGCGGTATGCCGTCGACCTGCGGCTGGGCCGGCGGGTCGTGGCGATCGATCGGCGGGCCGGACGGGTCACCCTGGCGGACGGCGGCCTGCTGGGTTACGAGAAGCTCGCGCTCGCCACCGGCGCGCGGTCCCGGAGACTGGCAGTTCCGGGGAGCGAGGGCGGCAGGGTCTGGCATATCCGCACGCGGGCGGACGTCGACGGGCTGCGCTCGCAACTCAGGAGCGCGCGCAAGGTCGTCATCATCGGAGGCGGCTTCATCGGGCTGGAGACGGCGGCCGTGCTGAGTCAGACCGGGGTTGAGATCACGCTGCTGGTCGCCGGCAGTCAGCTCATTCCACGGGTCGTGGGCGCCGACATGATGGAATTCCTGATGGACCAGCATCGCCAGCATGGTGTGCGGATCGAATTGCATGCCGTGGTCACGGCCCTGGAGCAGGGCAGGGAGGGCGGTTTTGCGGTATGCCTCGGTGACGGACGCCGCTTCGAGGCCGACCTGGTGCTGGCCGGTATCGGTGCACTGCCCAATGTCGAGCTCGCGCAGGAGGCGGGCCTGGACTGCGACGACGGGATCGTCGTGGATGAGCTGGCGCGTACCAGCGACCCCGCCATCGTGGCGGCGGGGGACTGCACCAATCATCCCAATGGCCTGATCCGGCGCCGCCTTCGCCTTGAAACCGTCCACAATGCCGTCGAGCAGGGGCGCACCGCAGGCGCGACGATCGCAGGCATCGAACTGCCCTATGTGCAGACGCCGTGGGTCTGGTCCGACCAATATCAGCTGCGGCTCCAGTCCGTCGGCATCGCCGACGGCTACGACCAGACCGTGTGGCGCGGTGATGCCGGCGCAGGGCGGTTCAGCCTGTTCTATTTCCGTGCAGGCGAACTGCTGGCGGTCAACTGCATCAATCAGCCGCTGGTCTTTGGCGCGGTGCGCCGGCTGCTGAACGAGCGCATCGCCCTGGCGCCCGCGGAGGCGGCAGACGCGGGCTTCGACCTCAGCCGCCGACTGCCCTCGAAGGCCCGCCTGGATTTCGATGTGCCGTGGCCGGCCCGGTCGGCGCGGCGGCAGGCGGCCATCGCCTGGGGATTTGAATGAACCCAAGGATTGGCATGACCCCCGGGGTTTGCCTGACCGACGGCCTGAGCGCTGTGGAATCGGTCCCTGGCCCGGACGATAATGCCGGTCCGGGTTCGGGTCGGCGCCGCCGGAGCCAGCCTGCATAGAACACCGCGGCGCCGCGGGGAAAAGGTGAGCACGATGGACATTGCCGCAACGGCCGGGGCGAATCCGGATCTGAGGCGCATTGCTGAGATGGGCAACGGCGTGCTCGCGAGCCTCAACGCGGTGCGCGAAACCGGACCGGTGGTCTGGAACGACTCCGTGCGCGGCTGGCTCGTGACACGGCATCAGGACGTGATCGACGGTTTCCAGGGCAGGTACCCGTTGTCCTGCGTGCGCATCGAGACGCGTACCTTCAGTCCGGAGCGCCTCGAGCTGATGTCGAAGCGCTATCCGCTGATGCTCAAGTCCCTGCCCAACTGGATCGTGAACACGGATGCGCCGCGTCACACCCGATTGCGGGCACTCATGGCGCGCGCCTTCAGCAGGAAATTCGTCGACAACCTGCGGCCCTTCGCGCGCGCGACCATTGCCCAGGTGCTGGATGGCATCGCCGTGCAGGATGAGGTGGAGTTCGTCGAGAAGGTGGCGCGCCAGATTACCGGCCGGGTCATTCTGCGCAAGTTCGGGCTGCCGGAACGCTATCTGGCCCTGCTGCCCAAATGGTCCTACACCTTCAATACCGGACTCGGCGGCGTGGTCGATCCGACGCTCGAGGTCATGGATGGGGTCGAGCAGAGCTTCGCGCAGATGCAGGAGATCTTCAGCGCCGAAGTGGCGAGCCGGCGCGGACGGCCGACGGACGATTTCCTTTCCGAACTGGTCATGGCCCGGGACGGCGGCGATGGACTGACCGAAGAGGAACTGCTCGGCATCTGTTATCTCGTCATCGTGGCGGGTCACGACACGACGCTGAACACCATGGCGCTGGGCGTCGCCGCCTTGTGCGAGGACGCGCCTGCCCGCCAATATCTGCTCGGCCATCCCGACCAGATTCTCAATTCGGTCATGGAGGTCATGCGTTACGTGGCGATGTCCACGGCGCAGAACCGGGTCGCCGCCGCGGATTTCGACTGGCACGGCGTACCGATCCGCAAGGGCGATCAGGTCTGGCTGATGATTGCCGCGGCGAATCGTGATCCGCGCGTCTACGCCGATGCGGAGCGCATGGACATGACTCGTGCGACCGACCAGGTCGCCGTCTTCGGTCCGGGAATCCACCACTGCATCGGCCACATGCTCGCCAAGATGCAGCTGTGTGAATTCTTTCCGGCCTTCTTCACCCGGTTCCCCGCGGCACGGCTGGCGCAGCAGCAGCTGGACTTCCAGCCCTACCTCACGTTCCGCGGCCTGAACAATCTGCAGGTCCGGCTGAAGTAGCCGCGGCGGTCCGGCGGTCCGGCGATCGGCTGGCGGCGGCCGGTTACGGCTTTCGAATCCTTCCGCGGGCGGCTAGACTTCCCGGTCAACAGCATTTGCCGGGGAATCCAAGCATGGCCTTTTCGCTGCACGCCGCCACGGTGCCGTCCTTCATGCAGATGCTGGCCGCGCAGCGTGCGCTGCTCGACAAGGCGGAGGCCTATTGCACCGAGAAACACCTGGCCCCCGAGTCCGTCATCCAGGCCCGGCTCGCCGAGGACATGCTGCCCTTCGCCTACCAGGTGAAATCCTCGGTGGTGCATTCCGCGGGCGCCCTCGACGGGGTCCGCAAGGGCGTGTTTTCGCCGGACACGTCGCCGCCGCCGGCCGGTTTCCCCGCCCTGAAGGCGCTGGTCGAGGAGGGCCTGAGCCGGCTCGAGCGCACAGCGCCGGCGGAAGTCGACGCGTTCGTGGGCCAGGATATGCAGTTTGCCTTTGGCGAGCACCGCATCGCCTTCACCGCCGAGGATTTCCTGCTGAGCTTTTCGCAGCCCAATTTCTATTTTCACGCCACGACCGCCTACGACATACTGCGCTGGCAGGGCGTGCCGATCGGCAAGCGGGATTTCCTGGGCCAGCTGCGCTTGCGCCGCTGAAGTCCGCATCGCCGGACGAGGTACGGACCCCGGCGCTGCCGGCGCCGGGCCCGCCGCGTCAGAAATACGCCTTGAACCGGTCGATGTAGGGTTTGAACTTTTCGCGGATGAATTCGGCCGACGCCCCGTGGCCCTCGAGGCCGTGCGTGTGGGCGCCGTGCTTGTGGATCCGGTTGTCACGCTCCCAGCGCAGCATCGCCGCGAGCGAGCGCTCCTTCAGGGGCAGCCCGATGTGCGCGTAGAGCCTGCGGATCACCACTTCGATGTGCTGCGTCAGCTCCGTGTAGCCGATGTCGTGATAGCGGATCTCGGGGTGGCGGTCCCGGACCGCCATATGCGTGGCCCAGGCCCCGCCGATACCCTCGGTCAGCTCCAGTCCCATGCCGGCGCGGTAGTCGGCGTCGCTGTAGGCCTGGCGGAAATAGGTCTGCAGGCTGTTGCCTGAGGAGACGACGCTGACCGGATCACGGTGCATGGTCACGATGGAGGCGTCCGGAAACACCTCCAGGATCTTGTCCTCGCGCCCGATATACATGGGATTCTTGAGGAGCCAGGGGCGCGTATCGCCGCGGTGAAACTGCCACTGCAGGTACTGGATCACCTGCTTCACGTACTTCAGGTCCTCGGTGAAGTCGAAGGTCGCCGTGTACCACGTCATGTATCCGGGCACGAACAGGAAGGGCATCATGAATACGCCGTTGAGGCGGTGTTCGAGGATCAGGTTCTCCTCCTCCGGCTCCAGGGTGCTGTACTCGTGGATCAGCTTCGAGCGCGGCGAGTGTTCGCTGAACCAGCGCGCGTAGCCGTCCGCATCGCTGATGCGCGGGGCCGGGTCCTCGGCCGGATCACCGGTAAACAGGGCGGGATTGAGTCCCTGCCAGCAGGTCAGGTAGAGAAAATCGCCGCCGGCCGCCAGCAGTTTGTGCAGCTTGGTCGATCCGGACCGGGGTCCCGGGGCCACGATCAGCGGCCGGACGATCTGCTGGTCATGGATTTCCGGGTAGCGGCGCAAGTCGCGCAGCATGCGCAGTCGATTTCCCAGCACGCGCAGGATCAGGCGCTGTATGCCGAAAGCGCCGGCTTCGCTCAGCTGCGCCTCCGTGTTGAGCGAGACCAGCAGCCGCGTCAGGGATTCCTCGATGTCGGCATCCTTCAGTGCCGTGATGCCGGTCCGCCGGCCGGCCTCTGCCATGAACTCCTGCGCCGACATCGTGATTGTATGCGTACTCATGCCCCACTCCCGGGATCGCAGCGCCTGCGAGCGGCGCCTACCAGCGGCGCCGCAGCTGCGCGCCCTTGCGGCGCAGGCGTATGGCGTTGTCGCGCTGCTGCGCGCTGACCACGGCGGTGCCCGCGGGCAGCGCTGCGCGAATCTGACTGACCTTGACCTTCGTCAATACCGGCAGCGGGCAGTTGCTGAAGTGCATCCAGCGGCCGACGATGGCGCCGCGCGCATAGGCGGCGGTATCCAGCCAGTTGGGCACGCCGGGGTCCTGGGCGCAGAGGACGGCACGGAAGCGGCCGTCCGCGTCGAGCTGCGCCGTCAAGCCGTTCAGGCTGGTCTGCCGGTTCATGGCATCGATCGAACTCATCATCTCGTCGGTCAGGTGAAAGCTCCAGTAGCGGCACTGCCTGGGCAATTCCGTCTCGAGGATCAGCGCCTCGTCGGGCGCGAGTTCAAACATCCCCATGAGGTATTTCTGCGTCGAGATGCCGCCCTGCTGTTCGACCACCTCGAGCCTGTTGATGAGCCCGCGTTTGCGCAGGCTCACGCTGAAGTTGACGATCAGGTGGGTCCAGTTCTCCATCCACGCCGACATCTGCCCGAGCCGTCGGGCAATCTGCTCGGCGGTCCGGCGCGGCCGGATCGCGGGCCGGTCGAGGCGCTCGATGGTCAACCGCCCGTCGACTTCGTGCAGCCAGTCGTAGGCGCGCTGACGCACCAGAATGAAGGTGGCCCTGGGATCCAGCCGCCACCAGTCGCCCGCATGGCCCGCCGGGCGCGTGCCGCTCAGCACGACCTCGAATCCGCCGTCCTGGTCAAAATGCACGCCCTGGTCGATATCCAGGTCGCCCGCCGGCGGCGAGAGTTCTTCGGCGGAGGTCGCTCCGGTCCCGTACGCCATCATGCGATTGGTGCCGATGTGGAATTCGAGCATGCGCACCGTGCCGCGATACCCCGACAAGCGGTAGACGCCGTCACCGTTCACGACCGCCATGTAGTAGGCGTCGTCGGGATTGGGGAAGCCGAAATTGAACACCTGGTTGTAGACCGGCCAGAAATCCGGGTATTCGGGATCCTGGTAGACCAGCCCGAAGATGCCCTGTGCCGCCTGCGCGTACAGCCACTGATACAGTTCCTGCCGCAGCAGCGGATCCTGGAGTCCGGACGGGAGGCCCGGTACGTGCTCGACGTAGGGCGCGAGCACGTCGACATACGATGGCCACGGGCCGGTGCCCTCGGTATTGCGCAGCGTCATTCTGTACCCCCGGAATCCGCAAGGTGCTCGATGCCTGCGCAGGATCGCCCAGAACGCCGCGCTTGTCGATATGGAATTAACCGGCGTTAACCTCGGACCGCCGTTGACATTGCGGCATGCGTTTCTTACCGTATTTCCGGCGTCCGTCCCGGACGCCCCTCCCGGCCGGCATCCGGACTCACCGGACCGGGCAATTCGCTCGCCAACAATGCGCTCGCCAAGGATATGCAGCATGAAGACCATCAGGGACAGTGTCTGGTTCATCACCGGCGCCTCGGTGGGCTTTGGCCTGGCGCTGGCCAACGAGGTTCTGGGGCGCGGCGGGCGCGTCGTCGCCACGGCCCGCCATCGCGCCAGCATCGCCGCGCTGGAGGCGGGCGCGCCGGACCGGGTCCTCGCGCTGGCGCTGGATGTGACCCGGCCGGAGCAGATCGCTGCGGCGGTCAGCGCGGCACAGACCCGCTTCGGGCGGATCGACGTACTCGTCAACAACGCCGGCTATGGTTTCCTGAGCGGCATGGAGGAGGGCAGCGATGCCGAGGCGCGCGCCCAGTTCGACGTCAATTTCTTCGGCCTGGCGGCGGTCACGCGGGCGGTGCTGCCGATCCTGCGGCGACAGCGCTCGGGACAGATCGTCAACATCTCATCGGCCGCGGGTGTGTTTGCGATGGGGGGCAGCGCCTACTATTCCGCCAGCAAGTTCGCACTCGAAGCGCTCTCCGAGGCGCTGGCCCAGGAGGTGGCGCCGTTCGGCGTCGGTGTGCTGATCGTCGAGCCCGGCGCCTTCCGTACCGACTTCTTCGGCCGATCCCTGGCCACGCCGGCCAGGCCGATCGAGGACTACCCCGAGCTCAAGGCCGCGCGCGAGAGCTACAGCCGCATCAGCGGGCAGCAGCCGGGTGACCCCCTCAAGGCCGCCACCGCCATCGTGGATACGCTGTTGAGCGAACGGCCGCCCCTGCGGCTGATCCTGGGCAGCGGCGCGTTCGAACGCATACGCAAGGCCCTGGAAGGGCGGCTGGCCGAGGTGGAACGCAGCCGGACGATTGCCCACCAGGTCGAGTTCCCGGCGGCCTGAACCTCCCCGGTGGGGGGAGGTTCACCCGTTCAGACCGTGCGCTTGGGCAGGAAGGGCCCTTCGAGCACGTCACCGCGCGGGAGCACGTTGCCCGGGTAGAAGCCGTTGGCCGACAGGGCACGCTGCATCCTGCCCGCAGGCCGGTGACCCTCGTAGTAATTCATCGAGGTCTCGATCTGCCCCGCGCCGACCCTGCCGTTGCAGATCGCCCGGCCGAGGGTGTTGTTATTGCCCATGTTGTGGAAGAAATTCATCATGCCGGGCGCCTCGGCGATGATTTCGCAGTCGACGATTTCATCGTCCGGCAGCGTAAAGACGATGCGTCCGCCGCGCACCGAGCAGGAATCGATCTCGGCATAGGCGACGATGTCGATGTCCTTCGGGAAGATCGCCACGTCCTGGCGGTTCACCCAGCCGAAGGCCTCGATCGTGTCGCGGTTATTGTGGATCGCCCAGGCCACGAACGAGAAATCGGGGCCGAAGGTGCCGGAGACGTAGCGATGCGAGCGCATCGTGCCGATGTCGCGGTAACCCCAGCCGTGGTCGCGGCTGCCCATGCCGTCGGCCTTGTGCGTCCTGCCCTTCATGGTGATCTCGCCGATGACGCTGCCGGCCGTATCGATGTGGCTCGGGGCGATTTCCTCGGCGGTCTGGCCGGAATTGGGGAAGCCATTGAAGGATTCATGGAAATCGTGGAAGCGCAGCACGGCGGAAATGCCCTCGGACGGATCGCTGATGGTCCAGACCGAGTCGCCGCTGGCATCGAATTCGACGCGGCAGACGTCATCCCCGCCACCCCAGCCCATGGGCAGCTTGTCGGCTTCACGCAGCGGCAGGTAGACGACGTGCTTGTAGATACCCGTGGGCGTGATCAGGTTGCTCCAGGCGGCGCACTTGGGGCCGTCCACGCCATTGTATTCGTGGCCGATGCGGTGGATGCCGCCGACCTTGTTGGTGACGTCCCACCAGTTCAGCCAGGCACTGTCCTGCCACTTGCGCGGGCCGATGATCGGAGGCTGGCGGATGAAATGCGACGGGTCGTAGACGCGGACCTGGTCGCGACGGCCGATGAACTTCATGAGTAACCCCCGTGGACGGATCCGCATGCCTGTGCCCGGAGGTCCCCGCAGCCGGCCGCCGGATTGGTGTTGATGCGGAAGATAACCCGACGTACGACCGATATGCAAGGCAGGCCGCCGCCGCCGCCGCACGGGTGTATGCTTCGAGGCCGGCACGGCCACCGTGACCTGCATCGGATCGTCAGCGCCCGGTCAGCGAATCAGGAGCCTCGAAGAAGATGAAGATCGATCCCGGGCAGGAATATCCCCTCGATGCGGCGGCACGGCCGTCGACCCCGCTGTGGAGCGAAAACTTCGCCCTGGTCTTCGCCGACCCGGTGCAGCGCGTGTCGGCGCTCTACAGCATCGGCACCTGGTACCGCGACACCTCCGTCTGGCGCGAGAATCTGGCCGTGACGATGCCCGATGGACAGATCCTGGTGGCGCGGAATTTCGGGCGCCAGACCGGTGGCGCCGTCGTGTCGGCCTCGCTGTCGCGCTATGAAATCATCGAACCGGAACAGAGCGTACGCCTGGCCTTTGACGGGCCGGTCTCGACCCAGTCCTTTGCGGACCTGATGCGCAGCGGCGCCAACGGCGGCCAGACCCGGCAGTTGAAGCTCGACCTGCGGTTCCAGGCGCGGGCGCCCATCTGGGACATGCACGCGGGCCACAACACGGACGCCACCGGAGTGGCGGGGGCGATGCACATCGAGCAGCTCGGCGTGTGCGACGGTTCCCTGGAGGTGGACGGCCAGAAGCGGGCGATCGCGGGCGCGCAGTCCTGCCGCGACCACAGCCGCGGGGCGCGCGACATCACCCAGTACCGCAATCACTGCTGGATCAACGGCAGTTTTCCCGGCGACCGGCACTTCCAGCTGTATATCTTCAGGATGCACCACATCGACGGCATCGCGCTGTCGCTGGCCAACGTCTTTCAGGGCCGGGAGCCGCACGCGGCCACCATCGAGCAGGTGGAGTACGTGGAAGGCGTCGCCGATACGGGCAAGCTGCAGACGATCGTGCTGCGCAGCGCGCTCGGCGACATGAAGATCGCCGTCCGTGAGGTGTATGCCACCATCCCCATCACCATGACGGCGCCTTTCAATCCGGCGGTGGGCATCCTCAACGGACCCCACGGGCAGATCTTCGATGAGGCGATCCGCATCGAATGGGAGGGCAAGGTCGGGTATGGCTGGAGCGAACGCGGCTTCTCGAAACAGCCGATCCGCTGATCACAGATTCAACACCGGAGGTACCGCTGATGAGCGCAAACGATCGGAGTGATCCGGAAGTGGGAGTCCTGATGCAGCGCGTCGAGGAATACCGGCGCCTGTACGATTTCAAGGGCCAGAAATTCGACCGCGCCGCGGTGGCGCATCTGTACAAGAAAGACGAGGACTTCACGGCCTACGACATCGCACCTCCACTGGGCGGGTACCTGGGCTGGTCGCAGTACTCAGTGGGCTGGTACAAGGTCATGGACAAGTACCGGGAGATTCATTTCGAGTACCTCGGGGACCTCAGGGTGTTTCGCCGCGGTGACGTGGGCTGGTCGTCGGTCTCCTGCCGCTGGCATGGGATCACCGCCGGCGGAGCGCCCTTCAGCAAGGACATCCGCATCACGCTGGTCTGGGTGAAGGAGCAGGGTGAGTGGGTGATCACGCACGAGCATGCGTCCTCTCCGCGGCTCACTGAGTTGCCCAGCGGCGAGCGCGTCTGAGCGGCCGGCGGCCGGACGAAGCCCTGCTGGAGCCCGCCCCCATGGCGCTGCGCCAACAGCCGCTCGATTCCCCATTCGGTGCCCGCTCGACGGCGGCCGAGGTCGTGCAGGGCGTCGATCTGCGGCACCGCACCGCGATTGTCACGGGGGCTTCCGCGGGACTGGGGGCGGAAACGGCGCGGGCCCTGGCCAGTGCGGGCGCGCACGTGATCCTGGCCGTGCGCTCGGTCGCCAAGGGCGAAGCCGTGGCCGCCCGGATTCGTGCCGCGCTGGACCGCTGCGCCGCCGGCTCCGGCACCGTGGAGGTGGCTGGCCTCGATCTGTCGCAATGGGACAGCGTACGGGCCTTTGCCCGCGGGCTGCTGCAGCGCGGCGCCCCGATCCACCTGCTGGTCAACAACGCCGGCATGATGTGTGCGGATCAGCAGCTCATCGAAGGCCGGATCGAGGCGCAGTTCGGCGTCAATCATCTCGCGCACATGCTGCTGACGGCGCTCCTGGCGCCGCTGCTGCTGGCCGGGGCTCCCGCACGCGTGGTCGCGCTGTCCTCCGCAGCGCACCGGCGACTGCCGGCCTATTTCGACGACGCGCGCATTCTCGATCTGCCCTACGAGAAACTGCAGGCGTATTCCATTTCCAAGACGGCCAGCGCGCTGTTTGCACTGGAGCTGAATCGCCGCCTCGAAGCGCAGGGCGTGACGGCCCTGTCCGTCAACCCCGGGCCGGTGTTCACCGGCATCCAGGCCGCGTTCTCGCCCGAGGACATGAAGGCGCTGAAGTTTCACGACAGCGAGGGCCGGCCCGCCGCCTGGTTCAATCCGGTCGAAGTCGGCGCCGCGACCAGCGTCTGGTGTGCGGTGTCGCCGCTGCTGGCCGGTAACGGCGGCGTCTACTGCGAGGATTGCAACGTCGCCACGCTGCGCAGCGCCGATCACGATGAACTGAACGGCGTGCGTGCCTGGGCGGCCGATCCGGCCAACGCCCGGGCGCTGTGGGCCTTGTCCGAATCACTGCTGGCCAGCGGTCCACTGCTGTGAACCTGAACCCGCGGTGGCTGCTTGGAATGATCTGATTGGAACGAAAAGCGGAGCAGGGCCATGGATAAAGTGTTCGGCATTGCGCAATTCACCGTGCGGCCGGGCCAGGAGGCGGCGTTCCGCGAGCGGGCCGCCGAATGCCTGGCGGCGGCGCGCGCGGATCTGACCGGGACCGGGGCCTACGAATGGTTCCTGACCCCGGACGGCAAGCAGTGCACGGTGCTCGAGATCTACGACGGCCTGGCGGGCATGGCGACCCATATCCAGCAGGTCGGCAGGATCATGCCGAAGCTGCTCGAGCACGTCTCCAGCGAGGTCACGCTGCTCGGAGAGGTCGATGAGGCGATGCTGGCCCGGGTCACGGGCAAGTTGCATGCGAGATTCGGTGGCCGCCGCTTCCTGGGGCGCCTCGACGGTCCTGCGGCGGTCGACGGATCCGTCGGCCCCGAGGGGATCGTCGCCATCGCTCATTTCCGGCTGCACCCGGGGGTCGGCCCGGCATTCCGCGAACGGGTGGCCCCGGCCTTCGCGACGGTGGTGGCGAAAGAGCCCGGCACGATGGTCTACGAATGGTTCATGAACCAGGACGAAACCGAGGCCTTCGCGCTCGATGTCTATCGCGATCAGGCCGCGCTGCTGGCGCACAGCGCCCATGCCGGCACGGCGATGCGTGACCTGCGGGGCATGGCGGAGGCCACGATACGATTATTCGGCGGTGTCGATGAGCAGACCCGCGCGGCCTATGCGGCGCGTCCGGGCCTGCGCTACGTCGCCCCGCGCCTGCAGGGGATCCTGTAGAGGCGCTCAGGCGAGGGTCCACATCCCGGGGGCCAGGTGCGGCACGGAGTTGAAGCTCACCAGGGTCTGCTTGCGCCCCGTGTACGCAAACGAGGTGTAGGAGCCATTGCGGATGAAGGACATCAGATCCACGGATTTTTCGTCCGTGATTTCCAGGGCGCAGGCGGCGAGCATGCCCGTCAGGCCGCCGGAGCTGAAGGCCAGTACGCGCTGACCCTTCCCTGAGGCCGCCATCGTGTCCAGCGCCCGCCGCGCCCGGGCCTTGAACTGCTCCCAGGTCTCGACGTCGGGAACGGCGATACGGCCGGCCGCGTAATCCAGCGTGACTTTCCGCGACAGGACAAAGAACTTCTTCAGCACCGCGGGCCGCTCGTGTTCGGGCACCTCGTGCAGGTGCAGGGCCTCATCGCGGGCCAAGCCGCTGCGCCGACCCGCCAGGTGGCTGAGCACGGCGGCCATGTTGATCTCATCCAGGTCGGTGAGCAGTTCCGGTTCGGGCCAGGGGAGCCCCCGGTCCCGATAGACCTTCGCCACCGCCTGTTCCGTCTCGCTGTGGCGCTGGCGCGGGCCGATGAACACGCGGTCCCAGCCGATGCCGTGATCGGCCCAGTGCTCGCCCAGCCGGCGCGACTGCTCCCTGCCGAGCTCCGAGAGCTGGTCGTATCTTTTTGCGAAGGAACCCGCCTGACCGTGGCGGACGACGGTGATCAGGCCCATGGAAGAACGGATGTGGCGCCCGCTGGATCCCGAATCGGATCCCAGCGGGCGCCCCCGTTGCCTGCTACCAGTGCGTGCCGAGCGTGATACCGAACGTGCGGGGCGGGGCCGCGGAGTACTGCGTGATGAACCCGTCTTGGAGCGCGAAGGACCAGGACTTGACGGCGGAGAGGTTCTTGCTCCACAGGCGTGCCGTCCAGTGCTCATCGTTCGAGGTCCAGGCCACTGAGGCATTGAACAGGTCGAGAATTGCCTGCCGGTTGTTGTTCGGCGAGCTCGGCGGCTGCTGGCCAAGGCCGTTGTCCGCATCGGCGTAATAGTTACCCGTATGGTTCCAGTTGACGCTTAGGTCAACCTTGCCGATCGATGTCGGCAGCAGGTAGTTAAGCGCCAACGAGGAGGAGAACGGCGGCGACTGGATCGTATGGTTGCCGGCGAGGTTGTAGTTGCCCGTCGCTGCGTTATACCCCCGGGGCAGATACGGCGAGCCGACTGGCAGGCCGCAACGCCCGGCGACCGTTGGGGATCCTCCGACGATGGCGCAGTTTCCGCCAGCGAATGGCAAACCAGGTGGGTAATACGGACCAGCTGGGTTATAAATCCAGTACTGACCGTTCTTGAAATCGTTGTAGTGGCCGTCCAGGACTTCTATCGACGCCGTAACTGTGAAGTTCTGGACCGGTTCTGCGGTCAAGTCAAGATCGATGCCTTTGATGGTGGCCGAGGCGGCGTTAGTGAGGTGGGTGCCGGCGCCATTGACTTCGTCCACCTGGATGTCCGAGTACTTGTAGTAAAAGGCCTCAGCATTGACGCGCAGGCGATGTTCGAGGAATTCGCTCTTGGTGCCGACGGTGTAGGAGTCCAGCACCTCCGGGTTGATGGGGGGGTCGATCGGAGCCGTATAAAAGACGACCGGATTGAATAGGCCGCTCTTAAACCCACGGTTGAAGGCGATGTAGGCCATGATATCCGGAGTGAAGCTGTGATCAAGACTCAAGCGAAACGTCGGCTTGGACCAGGCGGCCTCCTGCGGCGAGTTGGGGGAAGCGAAAAAAGTCGGGCCAAATTTATAGCCAGCATTCAGTTCGCGTTGATCCCGCGTGTAGCGAATGCCCGCCGTCACGTTCGTGTCCGGCAGGATCGGGTAGGTCGTCTGCGCGAACCCTGCCCATGAGGTTGTCGTCTCCAGGCCAAAGACCGGGATGGATGACAAACCAGGGACAACTACGATGAGGGGTCCCATGAATAACAAGGGGTCGAAACCGGCGTTGTCATGGTAATAGAACGCGCCCACGATCCAGCTCCACTTCTGGCCCTCGGGGGATAGCAGGCGGAACTCCTGGGTGACGGTCCTCTCCGGCGTTGTGATAAGTGTATTCGCCAGCGGAAGGGGGACCGGATCGTATGGGAACAAGTCGACCGCGTTGTTGTTGCGCCAGGCGGAGATGCTGACCAGCTTTGCCCAGCCCACGTCGCCGGTCATTTTGAGGCTGAAGCCATATTGCTTGTTCAGGGAGTAGGCATCGACGTCGCCGACGTAATCGTAAAACCCCTTAGCTCCCGGGAAGCCCGGCAATGCCAGCGTGCCGGGCCAAGGGTTGTAGACCACGCCCTGGTCGGTACGGGTGCGGTCGACGTCCGCCGTCAAAAGGGCGCTGAATTTTTCGCCGGGTTCCCACAGCAGCTTGATGCGGCCGCCATTGTCCCAGCCGGTGTAGGCGTCATTGCCGGTGGTCAGGTTCTTGCCCCAGCCCTTGTTCTGACTCGACTGGTAAACGGAGATATTGGCGGACAGCGTGCTGGTCAGCGCACCGCTCGCATAGAGAGAAGCGGAACTCGTGTCGTAGTTGCCGTAGCCCACGCTGGCCTCGAAGACCGGCTTGGAACTGGGGTCGCGGGTGTGCACCTGGATGACGCCACCGGTGGCGTTGCGGCCGAACAGCGTGCCCTGCGGACCCTTTTCCACCTCGATGTTCTCGATGCTAGAGAAATTCGACAGCGAGGCCGAACCGGCCGGCATATAGACATCGTCCACATACATGGCTACGGACGGTTCGTCGCCGGATTCACCGGTCGGATTGCCGACACCGCGCAGGAAGGGAATAGAAGCGTTGGACTGCCGGTTGAATTCGAGGCCCGGTACCGCGGCGGCCAGCGACGAGGCATCGGTGATACCCATCTGGGTCGCCGAATCTGCGCTCACCGCCTCGATCGCGATCGGTACGACCTGCAGGTTCTCGTTGCGCCGGTTGGCGGTCACGACGATCTCTTCGAGGGAGCCGCCGGTGTCGGCCTTGGGCGCATCGGCCCAGGCCGGGCTCTGGGAAACGGCCAGCGCGGCCGCCAAGGAAATTGATGTCAGCAAAGCCGCGTGCAGCGCGACCTTCTTGCGGTGCATACGAGTCATGCTCGGAATCCCCCTATCCTGAAAAGTTGACCGTTCCAGTGCACCGGCTCGCCCGCGCAGTCCGGGACCACGTCCTATCCATGCGGAAGGATACGGTGTGCGTGCGTGTTGTACACTGGCCGCACGACGTCGTCAATTCCGGGATGACTGCGGTCATATTGCCGTGGCGCGCCAGCCACACTTTTCCATGAAGACGCTGCATAGATCCTATGCAGCCTTTTCGTGTGCATTCCCGCCGGCGCAATGACTACCATGCGCAACCACTTTAGGACACCATCATGAACAGCGTACCCGCGCCCAGAGTCCGCGAAACCGCGCCCAGCCTGCGTGAGGAGGCGCGGCAGCTCATGGCGAGCCCCGGGGCATTTTTCCATCATTCCGTCGACGAGATGCACGGGATCGCGCGTTCGCGTCTCGATGACCTGCAGCTGCAGGCCGCGGCACTGTGCTTCGAGGAGCAGGTGGAGCGCATCCCGATGGTGGCCAAGCTGGCCGGGAACCAGGGCATCAAGCGCATCGAGGCGGTGGAGGACATCGTTCCGCTGCTGTTCGAGCACACGATGTACAAGTCCTACCCGGTGTCCTTCCTCGGCAACCGCCAGTTCGACAAGCTCACGACCTGGCTCAACAAGATGACCTCGGTCGACCTGAGCCAGGTGGACGCGCGCGGTTGCGACTCGATCGACGGCTGGCTGGACCTGCTGGCCGAGACCACGGAGCTGGACGCGGTGACGACGTCGGGCTCCACCGGGACCATGTCGTTCATCGCCCGCATGAAGACGGACATTGAACGCGGCTTCCGCTCCAACCGCATCACCGAATTCCAGAGCTTCGGTCGGCCCGTGGCCCCAGGCTCGGTGGACGGGCTGATCCACGTGATCTGGCCGATCTATGCCGACGGCCACCTGATGAGCTTCCGTGCCGGCCAGTACCTGAAGAAGATCTTTGCGCAGGGGCGTGAGGACCACTTTCATGCCCTGTATCCCGAGAAGGGCAGTTCCGACCTGATGTGGCTGGCCGCCCAGCTGCGCGCGGCGGCGGCGCGGGGCGATGCCAGCCGGGTGGACGTGCCGCCGAATCTGCTGGCGCGCCGCGCCGAACTCGAGGCCCAGCAGGCGAACATGGGCAAGCACCAGATGGCCTTCGTCGAGTCGCTGGCCGAGACACTGCGCGATCAGCGGGTCTACTGCATGTACCCGAGCTATCCGCTCTATCAGGTGGCGGCACGCGGTCTGGCCGCGGGGCGCAGCTGCCATTTCTCGCCCGACTCCTCGCTCGGCACGGCCGGCGGCTCCAAGGGCATGCCGCTGCCGGAGGACTGGGCCGAGCAGGTGAGCCGCTTCTTCGGCATCGAGCGGCTGGAACGCTACTACGGCATGTCCGAGATCACGGGCCTCTCGAAGATGTGCCCGGCCGGCCGTTATCATACCCAGCCGTGGATCATCCCCTTCATCCTCGATCCGGATACCAGCGCACTGCAGCCGCGGCGCGGCGTCCAGAAAGGGCGCGGGGCTTTCTTCGACTTCACGCTGCGCGGGCACTGGGGCGGAATCATCACCGGCGATGAGCTCGAGATTGATTTCAGCGGGCCGTGTGCGTGCGGCCAGACCTCGACGCACATGTCGCCGGTGGTCGAGCGCTTCGGCGCCAAGCGCGGCGGCGACGACAAGATCACCTGTGCCGCGGCGCCGCAGGCGCATACCGATGCGGTCGAGTTCCTCACCACCTTCAGCTGACCTGCCCGGCAGGAGCGGAGTACCTCCGATGGCGAACCCGATCGCAAGCCTGATCATCCGCGGCCGGATCATCGAGGATGACCTGGTCGAATTCGGCGGACGGGGCGGCGCCCTGCAGTTCCGGGCCCCGGATCCGCACAAGTACGCCGCGCAGCTGCCGGTCGCCAGCCCGGCCGCCCTGGCGGATCTTTACGACCTGCGCTTCGACGACATCCTCGATTACCTGGCGGAACTCGGCGCCCGGCTCGACATCGACCGCAATGCCTACCTGCAGGAGGCCCGGGAACTGACCTACCAGACCGCGCCGACCACGCGGCCGATCGTGGACACCTTCTACAGGGGCATCAGCTCGCTGTTTCGCCGCGAGCGGGTGCGGGCGATCGCCGAGCATGCCATCGGCATCCGTTACCTCGAAGGCTGGGTGGAACAGGCACCCGACGAGGGCGTGCGCGGATTCGTGCGTGCCTTCGGTGCGCGCACGCTGCATGTGATCGCCGGCAATTCGCCGACCGTGGCGGCGGAGACCGTGATCCGCAACGCCATGACGCGCAGCGACTGCATCATCAAGCTGCCCTCGAACGATCCGTTCACGGCCATCGCCATCGCCAAGACGATGTGCGATTTCGCGCCGCACCACCCGCTGACGCGGCACTGCGCGCTGGGCTACTGGCGCGGCGGCGACACCGAGGTCGAGGGCCTGATCTACCAGCCGCACCACATCGAGAAGATCATTGCCTGGGGCGGACACAACAGTGTCAAGCACGTCACGCGCTACATCCAGCCCGGCCTCGAGCTGATTTCTCTCGACCCGAAATACAGCATCAGCATCGTCGGCCCGGAGGCGCTGGCGGATGAAAAGAGCCTGCGCGAGGTGGGGCTGCGCATCGCGATCGACGTCGGTGTCGTGAACCAGGTGGGCTGCGTGAACGCCCGCGTCGTCTATGTGCTCACCGACGGCAGCGACGAGCAGCTGCGCCGTGTGAACACGCTCGGGCAATACACCTACGAGGAAATGGTGGGCCTGCCAACCTCGGTCAGCACGAAACCCAAGCGCTACGATCCGCAGCTGAGGTCGCACGTCGAGTCGATCCGTCTGCAGGACGATTATTTCAACGTCATCGGCGGCCAGGGCGGCGAGGGCTGCGTGATCGTCTCGCAGCTGCCCGAGCCGGTCGATTTCTCGACCAGCCTCGCGGACCGTACCGCGAACATCGTCCCGGTCAGCTCCCTGGAGGACATCGTGCGCCGGATCGATGCCCATACGCAGACCGTGGGCGTGTATCCGGAAGAACTGAAGGAACGCCTCCTGAACGTGGCGCCCCTGTATGGCGCGCAGCGCCTCGTGTCACTGGGCCATGCGCTCAATCATCCGCCCTGGCTGCCCCACGACAGCCTGGAACTGGACCGTCGCCTGTGCAAATGGATCGTGAACGAGGTGGCGCCGCCGGTGACGGAGCTGAGTTTTGCCGCGTCCCGGCCCGGGGCGACGGTGATTCCCGGCACCAAGTATCCATTCACGATCGAAGCCTACGCGGTCGACGCCTGAGGCGCCGTGGGTGATGCTCCCCAGCCGCTGCGCGGCGTCCGCGTGCTCGACCTCGGGCTCGGGATGGCCGCGGCGATTGCGGTCAGGTTTCTGGTCGATGCCGGCGCCGAGGTACTGCGGCTGGAGCCGGCGCAGGGGGATCCCTTCTACGCGGTGTATCCCGCCTACCAGGTCTGGCACCGCGGTAAGTCGATCCGGAAGGTGCCGGCCGATGCCCTGGGCGCCTGCGCGCTGCAGGCGCTGGACGGCGTCGACCTGTGCATCATCGGTGGCGAGGACTATCCCGCTCTGTCCTGGCGCCTGGATCCGCAGGCGCTGCGCTCCGGAAGGGACCGGCTGGTCATCCTCGACATCGCGCCGACGCCGGCGGGCATGGAGGCCGACCGTGTGCCGTCGCTGGAACTGTTTGCGCAGGCGCGCTCGGGCCTGGTGTTCGAACATCTGTCCGCCCGACCGATCATGTTCGCGTTTCCGGCCGCGAGCTACGGCGCCGCCCTCCATGGTGCGGCCGCGCTGCTTGCGGCGCTGTGGTCCAGGAACCGGACCGGCCGTGGCGATATCGTTTCCACCTCGCTCCTGCAGGGTGCGCTGCGCTGGTGCGCCAGCCTCTGGATGGATGCCGAACGACCGGGTCCGGAATTCGCATCGCTGATCCCGAAGGATGTGGTGCCGTTGCGCCTGCGCTGCGCGGACGGCGTGCATGTGCACATCACCCCGGGTGTGCCGGGCACTTATGCCCGGCTGTACGACATTCTGGGCATCGTCGATCCCTCGATCGACCCCAACTCGCGCGGCTCTCCGACCGGTGGCGTCGAACCGCGGCTGTATTTCGGCGATGTCGCGCTCATGACCCGGCATGCGCGCGCCTGGCGGGGCGCGGACCTACTCAAGGCGCTGTGGGCGAAACAGTTGTCCGCCGAGGCGGTGCTGCGGCCCGGGGAGTGCTGGGACGATCCGCAGACGGTCCACAACGGTGTCCTTACGCGGGACGAGACGGGTCTGCAGTATGTGGGCAATCCGATCCACTACGGCGTGACCTCAGAGGTCGGGCCACCGCCGCGCGCGCGTGCGACCGGCTCTGCGCCCCTCAGCGGCGTGCGCATCGTGGACCTGGGCAGCTTCGCCGCCGGCCCGCACGCCTCGGTCATCCTCGGGGACCTGGGCGCCGAGGTCATCAAGATAGAGCGACCCGAGGGCGATCCCATGCGCTCGGGCATCCACCATTTCGCGGCCTCGAGCCGCGGCAAGCGCAGCATCGCCGTCGACGCGAAGCGGCCCGAGGGCGCGGCCGTGATCCAGCGCCTGTGCGCCAGCGCCGACATCGTGCACCACAATTTCAGGCCGGGCGTCTCGGCTCGCCTCGGCGTCGATGCACAGACGCTGCGCAGCATCAATCCCGCCGTCATCGTCCTGGAATCGCTGGCCTACGGTCCCAGCGGTCCGAAGTCGCAGCAGTCCGGGTTTGATTCCTCCTTCCAGGCGATCTGCGGCCACGAGTCCTTTCCTGCCGGCCCGGACAGCGAGCCGATCAACTATCGGATCCCCATCGCCGACTACGGCACCGCCTCGGTGGGCGCCGTGGCCATGATGCTGGCACTGCTCGAGCGGCAGCGCGGCCAGGCCTGCAACGAGCTGTACACCAGCCTGCTGGATGGCGGCATCTTCCTGCGCAGCGAGGTCGTGCGCGGCGCCGACGGGCGCTTCGCGGGCATACCGGCCTACGACGAAGCCCACTTGGGCTTTCATCCGGCCGAATCGCTGTATGCCTGCAGCGATGGCTGGATCGCGATCGCCGCACGCGGGGCGGACATGGCGCAGCGCCTGGCCGGTGCGCTCGCGCTGGACGATGTCGCCGGCGTGCCGCGCGAACGCTGGGGCGGCGCGGAGGCCCAGCGGCTGCGCGCGGCGCTGGCGCCGCGCCGCCGCGCCGATGTGCTGGGTACCTTGGCGGCGGCGCAGGTCTGGGCGGTGTCCTGTGAACGGGAGGTCGGCGCGGTGCTGCAGACGCCCGCACTGGTGGCCGACGGCATGGTGGTCATGGCCGAGGACTCGCCCTACGGCCGGCTGCGCCAGGTCGGGTGTGCCTGCACCTTCGCAGCCGCGCAGCTGCCGCAGCGGGAGCGGGGCCTGCTCGATCGGGTGGGCGGGCACACGCGCGAGGTCCTGGCGGAGTCGGGCTATTCGGCCGCGGAGATTGACGACCTGTTCCAGTGCGGGGCGGTCGCCTAGCCTCCGGCAGGCATGGATTCCTTCGCGTACAGGTACACAAGTCGCGTACACGTGCATAAGAAGTCGCGTACGCGTGCATAAATAAGGGGAGGCTGGAATGGCCAACGGGCCGCTGACGGGAGTGAAGATTCTGGAGTTTGCCGGGATAGGCCCGGCGCCCTTCTGCAGCATGCTGCTGTCGGATATGGGGGCGGATATCGTGCGCATCGATCGCAAGCCCAGGAACCCCGCGCCGGCGGACCGGTTCGATGTGTATAACCGCGGCCGCCGATCCGTGGCGCTCGATCTGAAGAAGCCCGAAGCCATCGCAGCCTGCCTGGACTTAAGCGCCCGCAGCGATGCGCTGATCGAGGGGTTCCGGCCCGGCGTCATGGAGCGCCTCGGCCTGGGGCCGGATGCGGTGCGCGCGCGCAATCCGCGGCTGGTCTATGGGCGCATGACCGGCTGGGGCCAGACCGGTCCGCTGGCCCAGGCGGCGGCGCACGACATCAATTACATCGCCCTCAGCGGTGCGCTGCACGCCATCGGTCCGCCCGAGCGCCCGGTGCCGCCGCTGAACCTGGTCGGCGATCTGGGCGGCGGCGCGCTCTACCTCGCGTTTGGATTGCTGGCCGGTGTGATCCACGCGCGTTCCACGGGGCAGGGCCAGGTGGTCGACTGCTCGATGTCCGAGGGCGCCGCCTCCCTGATGGCGATCTTCTATGGCGCGGTGGCCGCGGGCACCTGGAACACGGAACGCATGTCGAACATGCTCGATGGCGCCGCACCGTACTACGACACGTATCAGTGCGCAGATGACAAGTGGATCGCGATCGGCGCGGGCGAACCGCAGTTCTACCGCCTGCTGCGCGACCTGCTCGGCCTCGATGATCCCGAATTCGACCATCAGAACGATCCAGGCCACTGGCCTGCGCTCAAGGCGAAGCTCGCAGCGGTGTTCCGCGGCCAGACGCGCGCGCAATGGTGCGCGCTGCTCGAAGGGACGGATGCCTGCTTCGCGCCGGTCCTCGACATGCACGAGGCGCCACGGCATCCCCACAATGTGGCGCGCCAGGCCTTCGTGGACGTGGACGGCGTCGTCCAGCCCGCGCCGGCGCCGCGGTTCTCGCTGACGCCCGGCGCGATCCAGCGCGGGCCGCCGGCGATCGGTGAACACTCGGAATCCGCACTCAGCGACTGGGGCGTCAGTGCGGCCGAGATCGCCGCCTTGCGTCGTTGCGGCGCGCTGTAAGCCAGTCCTGGAGGGCCCCATGGCACGCAACCCCACGTCGATGTCCGAGCAAGAGCGCGCCGCGCTGCTCGATGAGCCCGGATACTCGCTGCAGCTGGCCACGATCGGCGCCAACGGCTATCCGCACCTCAGTGCCATGTGGTACGTGTACTGGGACGGCCGCCTGTATTTCAATACCTATGGCACCAGCCAGAAGGGCCTCAACATGGCGCGTGACCCGCGCGTCTCCTGCATGGTGGAAGTGGGCAAGCAGTATTCCCAGCTGCGCGGCGTCGTGATCCAGGGCCGGGTGGTACAGGTGAGCGACGCGCGGGAGTTCGAAGCGGTGAGCCTGGCGCTGATCCGGCGCTACCCCATGCCCGACGCCACTGCCACGCCCGAGCAGATGCTCGAGCACGTCAAGCGAACGACACGCCGGCGGCTCTACCGGGTCGAGCCCGAGCACGTCTATTCCTGGGATCACAGCAAGGCGCAGGCCCGGCAGCCGCGCAGGACTACGCAGCGGCCATAGCCGCCGCCTGGCGCACCCTTGCCAAATCGTCCTTCAGGGTGCGTGTCGCCAGCAGGAAATGCACGGCCGACCAGAGCCAGAAGACGGACATGATCAGCAGCGCATAACGCAGGGAATCGCGGCCATAGTGGCGCGCCAGATGGTCGCTGATCAGGCCCGTGAGCTGCGGGCCCACGCTCTGGCCGACGATCGTGAGGGTGAAGAACAGCAATGCCGAGGCCTGGGCGCGCATGCGTACGGTGGCCAGCCCGTGGGTCATGGCAATGCTGGGCGCAAGATTGGCGGTGAACGCCAGCGACGGGAACACGAACAGCGCCAGCGTGCCGAGCCGGCTGCCGGCCAGATAGGCGGCGACGCAGAAGGGAAAGACCAGCGCATTGGTCAGGGCCGCCAGCCACAGATTCCAGCGCACGTCGCGGCGACCCAGGCGGTCGGCGATATGCCCGCTCAGATAGGTGCCCGTGCCCCCCAGGATGCCCGTATAGAGCGCCATGGCCGTTCCGACCTCGAGGGCCGACATGCCGACGGAGCGGCGCAGGAACGAGGGAAACCAGATGACGATCGAAAAGCTGCCGATGGCACCGATGGCGATCGCAGCGATCAGATGACGAAAGGACCGCTGCGCCCACAGGTGTGCGATCACCAGGCCGAGCGGTGGCGTCGATCCTGCGGCCTGCGCCTGCAGGCCTTCCGACTGGCCCCGTGGCGGCTCCTTCAGCACCACGCCAACGACCAACGCCAGCAGCAGCGCCGGGATACCGGCCGCCAGGTAGGCGGCGCGCCAGCCGTAAACCTGGCTGACCCATCCACCGACCAGGAACAGCAGCAGCTGACCGACGTTCATCCCCGCCAGATAGGTGCTGAGCGCGGCGGCCCGCCGGTGGGGCGGGAACATGTCGGAAATCATCGAATGCGCCGCCGGCGAGGTGCCCGCCTGGGCCACCGCCATCAGCATGCGGGCACACAGCAGGGTCAGGAAGCCTGCGGCCAGACCGCTCCACAGGGTCATGCCGGCGAACAGCACCAGCGTCAGGATGATGAGGTTGCGCCGGTTATGGCGATCGGCCCACATGGCCATGGGAATGCCCATGACCGAATAGAAGAAGGCGAACACGACTCCGGTCAGGAAGCCCAGCTGCGTGTCGGACAGCCGCATCTCGTGCTTGATGGGTTCGAGCAGGATGACGATGATGTTCCGGTCGACGACATTGAAGGCGTAGACCAGCATCAGCGCGACCACGACGCCATAGCCGTGGTGCACGCGCGTGCCGGCGGATTCCGTGCCCTGAACCGGATTCATCATGCGGCGCAGCGTTCAGGAACGGGACAGCAGCGCTACGCGCTCCGGGTCATTGGTTTCGTCGCTGATCCATTTGCACATGCGGCGCAGGGGCTCCATCCCGTCGTGGGGGCCCGCCATCGCGGCCTTGCAGGCGTAGCCGAGCGACACGATGCGCTGGGCGCCGTTGAAGACCAGCCGGTCGCGGATCTGCTCCTTGAGGCTGTCCGGGTAGATGCCGATCGTCTGCGTGTAGGCCGTCACGGCCTCGATGGGGATCTCCAGATCCGGCACCGGCACCAGATTCGCAACGCGATTGTTCAGGAGCGGCGCGAAGTCCACGGGTTCGCTGTGCTGCGAGACGATGACGGCGCCGTCCTGCCCGCCCCCGAAGATCCGGTGCTCGCTGCTGACCATGCGCAGGCTCTGCACTTCCTCGGCCAGGTCGGGATCGAGGGCCACCGCGCCGCTGCAGTGCGCCGGCAGCGCCCGGATGGCCTCGAGCAACACCTGGCCGAACCGGTTGGCCTTCGCCAGGCCCGCCTCGTCGGTGCCCGTCTCGATATACACCACGCGCGCGTTCGCGCAGGCCTGCTGATTGAAGTACGCGACGTCGAGCGCCGCCCGTTCGGCGACCGCACGCATGGAGGACTCATCGACGAAGGCCTGGCGCCCGATGATGGAGGAGGAGAGCTTCGGATCCATCGTGATCAGGTCGATGCCCGGCTGGATGTACTTGGCGATATGCGTGATCGAGGCGTAGCCGCCCCAGGCGATGATCTTCTCGATGCGGTCAGGCCGGTACAGCTCGGCCTCGACGCCGGCGTCGCCGCCCTTCCAGTACGCGACGCTCAGGTGGCGCGTCACGGGATGATCGGGCGCCATCGCCACCATGGTCCGGGCGATGGCCGCCGCGGTGATCGGATCGTTCGACGGCGTCTTGAAGATGGCGTCGCTGCGGATGATGGCGTTGCGGATCACGCCCAGGGCCGAGGGCATCGGTACGTTGCCCGCGAGCACGTGCACGGCGCGTGCGCCGAAGGCGCGCACGTTGCAGACGCAGCCGCTGGCCATGCGGCGCGGCACCCAGCCGTCCAGATAGCGGACGCCGATGGCGTTTTCCGCCAGCTCGCGCACGAAGTCGCGGGAAAACAGGCTGCCGAGCGTGCTGTACAGATGTCTGACGATGCCCGGCGTGAGGCCCGAGGTATGGATGGAAAGCTCATAGGCTTCCTGCAGGAAGGGATTGCGTTCGAAGGACAGCGCCTGGCCGAGGGCGTCGAGGTAATCGAAGATCTCCTCGGAACGCAGCGCGTGGATGTCGCTGAGGTCGGAGGGGTGCTGCAGCGTGAGTGCGGCCAGGTGCTGCTTCACATCCGGCGTGGTGAATTGAGCGCCGCCGCGCCGTCCGCCGAATTCGAGATCGGCATCGTCGATGATGCGGCCGCGGATGATCAGGGGTACGTGGTAGGGCATGGCGACACTCCGGCTCGAGCGCTGCGGGCTCAGTCCGCGATGCCCGCGATGAACTGCAGCGCCCGGTCCTGGATCCCGGGCGCCCCCGCGCAGGTGATCTTGTCGTCGCCGCCGCGCAATTCGCTGTAGCGGCGTATCTCGCCGTCGATGAACGTGCCCTTGCGGCCGCAGCCGCAGGGCGCCGCGTCGCCCCAGTTCAGCGTGATCTCATCCCCGGTGAGAAACCCGCCCCAGCGCGTCTGGCAGCCGACATCGAAGATGCCGAGGCGTCCGGTCTGCGTGCCGCGCCGTGGCAGAACCGCCCCGGTATCCGGATCCAGCAGGTAGGGGATCAGATTGGGCACGATGTGGTAGTGCCCCCGCGGACACATGCGGGTGATCGCCGATGCCGCCTCCGACATGCCATAGCCCGTGGGCGGGAACGGCACGTTGGTGAAGCGTTCCACCTGCTCGCGGTAATCGGCCGGAAAGGCACGGCCCTTGGCGCCGCCGGCGATGAAGAACGGGCTGTCCGGCGCGAACAAGCGCTCAAAACCACGCTTCAGGCCCTCCACCGCCGTTTCCACCACGGGTGGCGTCACACCCTGCAGCAGGACCCGCTCGCCCCGGTAGCGCGTCGCGATCGTGTCGTAGAAATTCTGCAGATGCCGGGGCGCTTCGGCCTGCTCGCGCAGCAGCTGTTCGCGCCGGGCGAGCAGGGCGGCGGAGATCTGCGTCCGGCTGCGCGCCCCCCTGGCCTGGGCGCCCTCGAGCCGGCCGGCGAGCGAAGCCAGGTCGGCGCTGACGCGGCCGGGGTTCAGGCACACCACGCGGCTTTCATCGCCAGCGTAGAATTCGCGGATGATGGCATCGATGGACCGCGGAAAGCTCTGCGTGCCATGCCGGTATCCAAAGGCGATCAGCGGCAAGGTGCCGAATCCGGAATCGTGCGTGCCCGGTTCGTCGCCGAAGCCTTGCATCGCACGCTTCATGCCCATGATGGCGGAGTGGGATTCGATGGTGCTCAGCGGAACAAAGGACAGCTTGCCGCTCGTACCGGAGGAGTGACGCACGCGCAGATCCGACTGCGCATCCAGCCGGTCAATCCAGTCATCGATCGTTGCGCAGCCCGTGGCATCGACGCGCGAGAGGTCGACGGCCGTGAGCGTTCCGAGCCAGCGCGTCATGGCATCGAAGCGGCAGGTCTCGATCGCCGATGAGGGATAGGACTTGTAGAACGTGTGGGGGAACAGCAACAGCGCGCCATCCTCCAGCGTGCGGATCCCGCTCAGGTTCTGGTCCTCGGCGAAACGGCGCAGTACGGCCACGCGGCCCGACAGCTCGGCGAAGCGTTTTTTCAAGCCTGCGAGCTGGATGTCCTCCAGATCGTCGCGTTCGAAGGAGAATTTCTCCGTGACCGAGAGCTCGATCAGCCGGTGTGGCGCCGCCTTCAGCGCATCCCGGTCGACGGCGCCCGATGCCGCGGTGTTCATGGTGTGTTTCCAGCCAGTTGGCGCGGGATGAACGCTGAGCCCCGAGCCTATATCAGCGCGCCGCCCGAAAACCAGTGACGATGCGTCATCCGGCCTATGAATCGGGTTCATGGCCATGGGGCCGCAGCGGTCGTGGAAGCGGCCGGCGCCGGATTTGACAGGCGCTGCGGCCTGTCTACGATGTCCGGATGCCCCCGGTGACGCTCTCGTCCGTCGATCTGAACCTGCTGGTCGTCTTCGATGCCATCCTGACCGAGCGCAGCGTGTCACGCGCGGCCGAGCGGCTGCGCCTGACGCAGTCGGCGGTCAGCCATGCGCTCGCACGGCTGCGCGGCATCATGGGGGACGAGCTGTTCATCCGCACGCCGCTGGGCATGCAGCCGACGATCCTGGCTGAATCCCTGTCCGGCCGCGTGCACGCCGTGCTCAGCGACATCCGCGGCATCCTGACCCCGGACAGCGCCTTCGATCCGGGCCGTGCGACGCAGCGCTTCAGGCTGGGCATGACGGATTTCCTGTCCTTCGTGCTGATGCCGACGCTGGCGCGGGTGCTGCAGAACCAGGCGCCGGGAGTCCAGGTCGTGGTCCTGCCGGCCAGCGCGCGTGCCAGCGTGGCGATGATCGAAAGGGGCGACATTGACCTCTATATCGGTGCCCCGGTGCACCAGCCACCCGAGTTCCTCTCATCCTCACCGCTGTTTGCCGCCGAATCGGTCTGCATCGCCAGGCGCGGACACCCCGCTTTCGCGCGCAAGCTGACCGCGGCGCGGTTCCTGGCGCATGCGCATCTGCATGTCTCGCCGTGGGGCGAGGTGGGCTTCATCGACGAGATGCTGAGCCGGCAGCGCACGGCACGCCGCATCGCGCTCACGGTCGGGCACTTCCTGGTGGTGCCGGCGATCCTGGAGCAGACCGATCTGATCGCCGTGATCCCGCGGCGCCTGGCGCTGCCGATGGCGAAGCGCTACGGGCTCGCCCTGCGCCCGTCGCCCTTCGACCTGGGCGTTGCGCAGATCGCGCAGGTCTGGCACCGGCGCTTCGATTCGGACGCCGGGCTCACGTGGATGCGCGAGCAGGTCGTCGCCGCCTGCGCGACCTGATCCGGACGGGACGCGTGTTCCGGACTAAATCGTGCGGCTCACCATCAGCCGCATGATTTCGGCGGTGCCGGCGAAGATCCGGTGCAGGCGCGCCGCCGTGTAGAGGCGGGACACCGGGTACTCGTCCATGTAGCCGGCGCCGCCGTGCAGCTGGACGCACTGATCGATGATGCGGCCTTCCATCTCCGGCAGCCAGATCTTGGCCATGGCGCAGCGCGTCGTGTCCAGCGCTCCGGTGCGCTGATAGTCGCGGATCAGATCGTCCAGGAACGCCCGGCCCACCGCCAGTTCGGTCTTCATCTCTGCGAGGCGGAAGCGCGTGTTCTGGAAATCGATGATCGCCTGGCCGAAGGCCTTGCGGTTGCGGGTGAAGTTCACGGTCTCGTCGAAGGCGCGCTGCGAGGCCGCATGGGCGATCGAGGGCCAGGTGACCCGGTCCATGTTCAGTCCGGTCATCACCACCTTCATGCCGGCGTTCTCGGCGCCCACCAGGTTGCCGAGCGGTACGCGAACGTTGTCCATCGCGAACTCGCCCGTGCCGGACAGGTGCGAGCCCATCTTGTGCAGCTTCCTGCCGCGCATGAACCCCGGCCGGTCGGCCTCGACAATGATCATGGAGATGCCGCGCGTGCCCTGGCTGGGATCCGTCTTGCAGGCGACGATGAAGGCGTCGGCCGTCGCGGCATTGCCGATATAGGTCTTGGCGCCGTTGATGACCCATGCGTCGCCGTCGCGCAGCGCGGAGGTGCGGATGCGGGCGACGTCGCTGCCGCTGTCGGGTTCCGTGATGCCGAAGCCGAAGCGGATCTCGCCGGTGGCCATCACGGGCATCCAGCGCCGCCGGATTTCCTCGGACGCGTTGTGGAAGATGATCTCGCTGACGCCGTCGCCGATCACGGCCGGGGCGATGCTGGCGCCGGCCACGGTGTAGCCGAGCTCCTCGGCGACGATGACGCGGCACAGGAAATCGCCGCCCGGGCCGCCGTAGGCTTCGGGCACGCCGATGGCGAGGAAGCCCTCCTTGCCGGCCTTGCGCCAGAAGGACTTGGGAATCTCGCCGGCCGCCAGCCACTCATCGACATGGGCCTCGGCCTCCTCCTGGAGAAACCGCCGGTACGAGGTGCGGAACAGTTCGTGCTCTTCGCTGAACAGCGAGCGGGTGTACTGGTAGGGCATGGTGAGTCCTGGTTGCCTTGTGGCTGTGAATTTGACGCCGCCGCCGGCCGGGCGCAATACTGGAAGGCATCATATCGTACGGCACAGTACGAAGTCCCCGGCCGCAGGGCCGGGTGGCGGGCTTTCTTCGGGTCACCGTACGGACTCCAAGCGGGGTGGGTCTACATGAGCAATCTGCGGCGTATCTTCGAGCCCATCCAGATCGGCAGGGTCACGGTCCCGAACCGCGTGGTGCGCACGGCGCACGGCACCTGGATTTCCCGGGCCACGATCAACGACGAGCTCATCGCCTATCACGTGGCGCGCGCCAAGGGCGGCGTGGGCCTCAGCTACATCGAGTACACCTCGGTGCATCCTTCCAGTTTCTGCCTGGGTCCCTGGAACTGGGACGACGGCATCATTCCGAGCTGCCAGAAGCTCATGGCCGCCGTGCGCCCGCACGGCATGCGCATGTTCCACCAGCTCGCGCATGGCGGGTTCATGTATCCGCCGGCCGATGGCCCGGCCTGGTCCGCCTCGACGGTCCCCAACCCGCTGAACGGCCAGGTGCCGGTGCCGATGACGCTGGACCAGATTGCGGAAATCGTGCACGCCTTTGGCGCCGCCGCGCAGCGCAGCGAGGAGGGCGGACTCGACGGCGTGGAAATCCACGTCGGGCACGGCTACCTCCTGCATCAGTTCCTCTCGCCGCTGACCAATCACCGCGCGGACCGGTACGGCGGCAGCCTCGATAACCGGCTGCGCCTGACGCGCGAGGTCCTGGCCGAGATCCGCAAGCGCGTGAGCCCGGGTTTCCCGGTCGGCATCCGGCTCAGCGACTCGCTGGCGCCGGGCGGCATCGATGCCGAGCAATGCGCGAGCGTCGCGGGGCTGCTCGAAGGCGCAGGCCTGATCGACTTCATCAACGGTTCGCAGGGCAGCTATTACGCGCTGCCGGCCATGCTGCCGGCCATGGATCAGCCGTCCGGCTGCATGCTGCCCTCGAGTGCGAAGGTCGTGGCCGGCGTCAAGCGCGTGCCGCGCATTCTCACCGCCGGGCGCGTGCGCACCCTGGAGGAAGCCGAGCAGCTGCTGCGCGACGGGCTCGGGGACCTGATCGGGCTGCAGCGCGCGCACATTGCGGACCCGGACCTGGTACGCAAGACACGGGAGGACCGGGTCGATGAGGTCAGGCCATGCATCGCCTGCAACCAGGGCTGCGTGGGCGGACTGCTGTCGCCGGCGGCCCGACTCGGGTGCGCCGTGAATCCGGCCGTCGGGTTCGAGCTGACGTTGTCCGAGGACCTGCTGGTGCGGAGCGCGACGCCGCGAAAAGTCCTGGTCATCGGGGGCGGGCCGGCCGGCATGGAGGCGGCGCGCATCGCGGCATTGCAGGGGCATCAGGTCGTGCTGGCGGAAGCGGCCGATCGCCTGGGGGGCACGGCCAATGTCGCCCAGCTCGCGCCGCGCATGCATGCCTTTGGCGACTTCACCGCCTGGCTGGAGCGTGAGATCTACCGGCTCGGGGTCACCGTGCGGACCGGCACCTACATGGAAGCCGATGAGGTGCGGGCCGAGCAGGCGGATGTGGTCATCGTGGCGACCGGGGCCCAGGCCCGCATGGATGGCATCCAGGTGGCGGTGCCGGCGCAGCCGGTGGCCGGCGTGAGCCAGCCTCACGTGGTGTCCTCGACGGACCTGCTGACCGGGGCCGTGGCGCGCCTGGGCCCGGCGGCGCTGGTCTTCGACGACTGCGGCCACTACGAAGCGGTCGGCGCGGCGGAGTACCTGGTGGAGCAGGGCGTCGCCGTCACCTTCGCGACGCGCTGCGCCAGCTTTGCGCCCACGGTCGAGACCTGGACACGGGCCGAGCCGGCGCTCGAACGCCTGCACAAGGGCGAGTTCCGGCTGCTGACCCGCATGCAGCTGCTGGAAATCCGCGCGCACGATGCGGTACTGAAGCCGCTGCAGGGCACGCGCACCGAGACGGTGGCCGCGGACCTCGTGGTCCTGGTGCTGCCGCGCGAACCGCTCGCCGCACTGCACGCGGCGCTGCGCGGCAGCGTGCCGCAGCTGGCGATCGTCGGGGACGCCAAGGCGCCGCGCGACCTGCAGGCGGCCGTGCGCGAAGGGCACCTGGCGGCGCGCGGCATCCACTAGTTGCGGCGTCCAGTTCTTCAGTCCATGGCGAGGAGCCGTTCATGACTCAGCAACCGTCGGCCGAGGCCCTGCAGCAGCTGCTCGACAAGCAGGCCATTACCGAGGTCCTGTATCGCTATGCGCGCGGCGTCGATCGCTGCGACCGGGCCACGATGGCCACGGTCTACTGGCCGGATGCCGAAGACGATCACATGGTCTTCAAGGGCGGGGGGCAGGCGCTGCTCGATTATCTGTACAACGCCGTGCTGCACATGCGCACCGCTCACCGCGTCACCAACGTGCTGATTGAATTCGAGAGCGCGGTGAGCGCGCACTGCGAGTCCTATGTCTGGGCCTACCACAACATGGCGGTCGGCGAGGGGCGCGAGGACGTGGTGTTCGGCGGCCGCTACGTCGATCGCTTCGCGAAACGGGCCGAGGAGTGGCGCATCGCCAAGCGGCAGGTGGTGATGGATTACTTCCAGCGCCAGCCCGCCTCCACGGACCTGGGCGTGTTTGGCGCGCTGCAGTTCACCGGCGGCCATTACCCCGCCGATCCAATCTACGAACGGACGCGCACCCGGCGCTGACGGGGCCGCGAGGCCGGTGTTGCACTGCGCCAGGCCTGGAGCGCGGCTATCATGACTGACCCTGGGGCCTCCTGTGGCGGGGGCGATACACCAACAGCGGTTAATAAGCGGCGGTCCGGAGGCCATTGCTCTTGAACTGTTGCCGGCAGGGGACTAAAGTACTTCGCGGGCTTACGGTAAGCACGGTTTATCGAAGTCGCCGCTCCAACACCAACGACAAGCAGGGGATTCTGATGTCCAATCGAAAGATTGCGCTCGCGTTCGTCCTGGCCACGGGGGCCGTCAGCCTGGGACTGGCCGATCTGGCCCATGCGGCGGATGCGCTGGAGGAAGTCACCGTGACAGCGACGCGGCGCGTCGAGAACGTGCAGGACGTGCCCATCCCGATCACGGCGCTGAGCGCCGACGCCCTGGTGCAGGGCGGCGTCACGTCCACCGAGGACATCGCCCAGCTGACCCCGGGTCTGAACCTGACGCAGCAGGCCGGTGCGCTGATCAGCTACATCCGCGGCGTCGGGTCACCGGACGGGTCCGCGGGCCAGGAGGCCTCGGTCACGATGTACCTGGACGGCGTGCTGATCCCGGCCCCGTACGCCTCGATCTTCGATCTGGCCAACGTCGAACACGTGGAGGTGGACAAGGGGCCGCAGGGCACCCTGTTCGGCCGCAATTCCAACGGCGGCGCGATCCAGGTCTTCACCCGCACGCCGAGCAGCAAGCCTGCGCTCGACGTGAGCGCCGGCTACGGCAACTACAACACCGGTGAGTTCAAGGTGTACGGCACCACGGGCATTTCGCCCAATCTGGCGGCGGACTTGTCGGTGTATTACCGCAGCCAGGGCAATCCCATCGGCTACAACATCACCACCGGCAGCGGCTGGGGGAACGGCGACGAGCTGAACCTGCGCTCCAAGTGGCTCTGGACACCGACCGAGAGCACCAGCGTCACGCTCGCGGGCGGCTACACGCGACAGAACACGGGCGGCTGGGGCAACACCAAGCAGATCTTCCCCGGCACCACGGCGGCCGATCATGTCACGACCTATACGGGCAACTATTACAACTATACGGGTGACGTGAACGCGACCGGGTTCAACCAGGGCGAGACGGCCTCGCTGACCATTGACACGAACCAGCCCTGGTTCGAATTCAAGAGCATCACCGCTTACCAGAACTTCGACGCCAACCAGAACTTCGACAATGACGAGTCGCCGATCGTCAACACGGACGTCTATATCAACGGTCAGCGCTACCACACGGTCACCGAGGAGCTGCAGTTCCTGTCGCCCAAGGATTCGCCGGTCAAGTGGATCGGCGGCGCGTTCTTCATGAACAACGCCTCGGGCTTCAGCGGCCCCCTCGGTCTGGGCCTGGGCCTGGCGGCCACTCCGATCGGGCCGGGCGGCATCAACATCAAGGACATCATCAAGACCAAGACCTACGCCGTGTTCGGCGAGACCACGATCCCGGCGAGCGTCGTGGGGCTCGGCGTGCTGGGCGATACCAACCTGGTCGCCGGTATCCGCTACAACACGGATCAGCGCGATGCAACCGGTTATGTCGAGCAGGGGATCGTCAACAACGTGGCGACGCTCAGCACCCTGCTGACGACGCCGTCGGGTTCGAAGAAATACAACAAGGCCACCTATCGCGCGATCCTGAACCACAAGTTCGACGAGCATACGATGGTGTATGCCTCCTACAGCCTCGGGTTCAAGGCCGGCAATTTCAACACGGTCACCTTCCCCGCAGTCACCTCCTATGACCCCGAAACCCTGAACGCCTATGAGCTCGGCACCAAGACCGAATGGCTCCAGGGCCGGCTGCGGCTGAACGTCGACGGGTTCTACTACCAGTACAAGAACATGCAGCTGCCGATCTATATCGGCCCGTCGCTGACGACGGTCAACGCGGCCTCGGCCACGCTGAAGGGCATTGAAATCGAGGGCGAGGCGCTGCCGGTCGATGCGCTCGATATCCGCTACGGCGTGACCATCGAGCAGGGCAGCTTCGATTCGTTCCCGAACGGTCCGGTGACGCTGCCGCTGACCGATCCGCGCTGCGCGGTCGCGGCCCTCAATCCGGCCGCGAACAACTACACGGCCGGTCCGATCGATTGCCTCTACTCGGGCAACCAGTCGGGCAATACCACGCCGCACACGCCGAAGGTCAGCCTGAACCTGTCGCCGACCTACACGCTGCAGACGGCCCAGGGCAAGTTCGATGCCACGGTGAGCTATTCGTATACCGGTGCGTATTACTGGGATTCGACCAACAATCGGCAGCAGAACGCCTACAGCCTGGTCAATGCCAACGTCGGCTGGCTGGACCCGTCAGGCCGCTACGGCATCAACATCTGGGGCAAGAACCTCGGCAGTACGCAGTACATGATCTACGCGGTCGCACAGGGCACCGGGGACTCCTTCGCCGCCGCGGCGCCGCGCACCTTCGGTGTGACCTTTAACCTGCACCTCAAGTAGGGCGGGAGCAAGCAGGGCGGGAGCCGGCGCAATCCAGTTCTCCGTGCCGGCGCATGGCCGGCACGGAGCGTTTGGCGGGGCGGCCGGATTCAGGCCGGGGAAGGCCGAGTTCAGGAAAGTCCGCGGGGATGGAAGCGCAGCCGCAGCGCCGTGACACTGCGGAACACCAGCGCCGGCGTGAATTGCGGTGGTTCCAGGATCTCTACGCCCTCGAAGCGCTGCACCAGGGCCCCAAAGAACTCACTGACCTGGAGCTTCGCCAGCAGGTGGCCGATGCAGTGGTGCAGGCCCGGCCCGAAGACCAGCGCCTGGTCGTTGTTCGGCCGCTCGAAATCCAGCTGTTCGGCATGAGCGTAGACCTTCGGGTCGCGGTTGCCGCCGGCGATCATCAGCATGAGCAGCTGCCCCTGCCTGAGGTGACGCCCGCGCCACTCGAAATCCCTGGCGACAATGCGCGGCAGCGCGGTGGACATGGCGATATAGCGCATCAGTTCCATCGCGCAGTCGACACCCCGGTCGAGGTGCGTGCGCCAGTACTCCCAGGCCCTGGGTTGGGTCGCCATGGCGCGGATCCCCAGCGTCAGCGTGTTGTTGGTGGTGTCATGGCCGGCGACGATGGCCAGGATCAGGGTGGCGATGATCTGGTCCATCGTCAGCCGCTCGTCACCTTCGGCGACCGTGAGCAGCTGCGTGATCAGGTCGGACTTCGGCTGCCGTTTGCGGTCTTCGATTTCGGCGCGGAACATCTGCACCATGTCGGTGACCACGATTTCGAGCTGGTCGAGCCACTCGGGCCTGGGGTTGAAGGAAGTCAGCGCCGCGGTCACGCCGTCGGCCCAGCCCTTCAGGCGCGCCAGGTTTTCCGGGGCCATCCCCAGCAGCTTGAGAATCACGGCACCGGGCAGCTGCCGAGCGATCTGTTCGTGGAATTCGACCTCGCGCTGCGCCGCGGCCTTGTCCAGCAGCAGGGCGACGCGGTCGCGGACAAAGGGTCGCAGATCCTCCACCAGCTTGCGATTGAAGGCCTTGACCAGGAGCCTGCGCAGGTGCGCGTGCTCCTCACCATCGAGATTGGTGACGATCTTGGGCATGTAGCGCAGGGTGTTGGGCAGGCGCACCTGCATCTGCTCGAGCGGCATGCTGCGATACAGGGAGGCGGGGATGTGCGTGCTGGACAGGGGCAGCGTGCCGCTGAACCCCTCGAAGACCTCGGCGTGGCCCGAGACGATCCAGCACTGCGAGGCTGCGCTCCAGTAGAGCGGGTCGCCGTCGCGCAACTGGTTGATTTCCGGAAGCAGTGCGTCTCCGGTGGGCGGCAGGGCGGCAAGATTGATGTCGTGGAAAGCGGCTGCAGGCTGCATGGATTCAGGCCCCCGGGTCAGGTTTGGACGCGTCGACGGGTTCCTCTGTGGTCGGGTCAGAGGCCGGCGGCCGGCTATTATGAGCCGCCGGCCCGGGGTTCGCGACCCGGGATGTCCATTCGGGTATTATTCGCAAGCGATCCAAAGCAATTGTCGATCAACAATGGCGATGCGGGGGCGGGGGCAGCGTGATACCGGATGCACTGATCAATCCCTTCAGGCACGATCCGCAGACCGAGTTGCCGCATGCGCCGGTGGCCATGCCGAACTGGACCGAGCATTACTTCTTCTACGGTTACGACCTGAACGCGGGTCTCGGGATGAACGTGCACATCGGACGCCTGCCCGCGGATCCGGGCACCTGGCGGGCCGTGGTGCAGATGTACCTGCCCGGCGGCGAGGAACTGCTGGTGGCCAAGTACCACGGCCGCGACGGCGACCTGCGCGGGCCGGGCGCAGGCCCGATCAAGCTCAGCTGCGTCGAGCCGCTGCGGCAATGGACGGTCGATTTCGACGGCGCGGCCTTCTCGACCACGCGGCAGGTGCTGACGCGCGAGGTGCTGCGTGATGGTCCGGCCGAACCCGTGCGGTTCCACATGTTCTTCGACGCCGCCGGCCCGCTGTTCGGGCGGACCGAGGACCTGGGCGAAGGCCGGAGCTCCAGTACCTTCCACTCCGAACAGATCTGCCGCATGCACGGCTGCTTCGAGTATCGCGGCAAGCAGGTGCCACTCAGGGGCATGGGCGTGCGTGATCACTCCTCCGGTCCGCGCGACTACGGCCCGGTGGTCAGCGATATCTGGTTTCATGCCCTGTTTCCGAGCGGCAAGGTGATCCAGACCCAGGTCGTGCGCTTCGAGACGATGGAATACAAGACCGCTTATGTGTACCGCGGCGACGGCACGCCGCTGGAAATGGCCGAAGTCCTCGAGCATCCGCATGTCAATGCGCGCGATGCCGCGCCGCAGAGCCTGTGCGCCGACCCGCTCTCGGAGGCGGCCCGCAATTTCCGCATCGTGCTCAGGACCGGGGCGGGCAACGAGACCCTCGAAGCCGAACTGCTGCATTCCCATGCGATCACCTACTTCGCGCCCATGGAGGAATTCATCGGCACGGAACTGGGCCGGCCCGATGGCATCCAGATGTGCGAGGCCCCGGCGCGCGTGACGTGCAACGGCGAAGTCGGTGTCGCGCTGCGCGAGCGCGTGGCGCGCACCGGGACGCTGTTCGCGGCGGCTTAGCGTCGCCGCCCGGCCAGGAGAGCGAGCATGCAGACTCATTCGTTGACGCCTGCGCAGCGATCGCCCGCGACCTTCGATCCGGCCGGGGCGGAGGTCAGTCAGTGCCCCTACGACTTCTATGCTGCGTTGCGTCGCGAGGCGCCGGTCTACCAGGTCCCGGGTGCCGCGTATTTCCTGATCTCCACCCACGAGCTGATTCAGGAGATCCTGAGGAAGCCGGAGCTGTATCAGAACGACATCCGTGGCGACATCGTCAAGACGCCGGAGTTGAAGGCGGTGTACCTGCCGACACCGACGCTGAGTCAATGTGATCCGCCACGGCACGCGCAGCATCGGCGCATCGTCGAACATGCGCTGTCGCCAGCCCGCCTGCGCGCTCTGGAGCCGAGGCTGCAGGCGCTGGTCACCTCGCTGATCGATGGCTTCATCGACCGGGGGGAGGTCGAGCTGTACCGGGAATTCGCCGTGCCCCTGCCCATGAACCTGATGGCGGAGCTGCTCACCGGCGAGTGCACTCATCTGGAATTGTTCAAGACCTGGTCGACCGCCCTGGTGCTGCCCACCCAGGGCGTCCTGTCGGAAGCGCAAGAGCGCCAGGTGGCGCTGCTGGCGCGCGAGTTCAACACCTTCTTCCTGGCCCTGTTCCATGCACGCCGCGGCGCGCCTGCCGAAGACCTGGTATCGGTGCTGGCGAACGCCGTGATCGAGGACGAGGCCACCGGCCCGCGGGCGCTGCGGGAGGACGAATACGTTTCGATTCTGCAGCAGCTGCTCACGGGCGGAAACGAGACGTCGAGCTCCGCGATCTGTGCCTCGATGCTGTACCTGGCCCAGCACCCGCCCGCCGTGCAGCGCCTGCGCCGGGAGCCGGCGCTGCTGGAAACCTTCATCGAGGAAATGCTGCGCCTGGAATCCCCGATCCAGGGCCTGTGGCGCCGGGTCAAGGAAGAGACCGTGCTCGGCGGCGTGCGCCTGCCCGCCGGGAGCCTGGTCAACATGCGCTTCGGCGCGGCCAATCGCGATGCGGCCCGTTACGCCGATGCCGACCAGCTGGACCTCGCGCGCCGCAATGCGGTGCAGCACCTGAGTTTTGGCGGCGGCATTCATTTCTGCGTCGGCCGGACGCTGGTCCGGAAGGAACTCAAATGCGCGCTGGGGAGCCTGATCGCACGACTCGATAACTTCAGGCTGGCGGCCGGGCCGCCGCTGGAATACCGGCGCGCGTTTCTCGAGCGCTCACTGAAGGCACTGCCGATCACATTCACGAAACGAGCGGGGGCGGAGCATGTTTGATCTCAAGGGGAAACGGGCGCTGGTGACCGGTGCCAGCCGGGGTGCCGGCTACGGCATTGCGCGGACGCTGGCCGCGGCCGGCGCGACCGTCGTGGCCACGGCGCGCAATGAGAGCGGACTGCGCAAGCTGCAGGCGGAAATCCGCGCGGCGGGCGGCCAGTGCGACGTCCAGCCCGGCGATCTCGCCACCCGCGCCGGCTGCCGCGATCTGGCGGCGCGCTGCGGGCAGATCGATATCCTGATCAACAACGCGGCGCTGACCAGCGCCAAGTACCAGCCGCTGCTGACCCGGGACGATGCGTACTGGGACCTCGAATTCGCGCTGAACCTGATTGCGCCGGTCACGCTGATGCAGGAGCTGGTGCCGGGCATGGTGAGGCGCGGCCGCGGGGTGGTGATCAACATCTCGTCGATTTCGGCCCAGAAACCCAATCCCCTGCATTCGCCCTATGGAGCGTCCAAGGCCGCGCTCGAGTCGGCCTCCAAGGCGGCGGCGATGGAACTGGGACCCGCGGGTGTGCGCGTCGTGGTCGTGGCTTTCGGCATGACCGACACGGAGGCGCTGCAGGAAGCGCTGGCGGACAACATGACGGTCGAGGAAATGGGCAAGGTGTTCGCGCCCATCGGCCGCGCCACACGGGTGTCCGAGGTGGCCGCCCTGTGCCTGTACCTGTCCTCCGATGAAGCGGCGGCCATCACCGGCACGGTGATCACCATCGACGGCGGCGTGACGGCCGGGATGTATTCGTTCGGGCAGGGCTTCGGGACCGGGTCCACCTCGCCACTCAAGCCATAGGTCGCTGCAGCCGCGGGATCCACAAGCAGCGCGATTCACCTTCGGATAATTTGAGGAACCACTCATGACCACGCTCAGCAAGGCAGAGATCATCAAAGTCGGCACCGAGCCGGTGTCGATCGAAGCGTACTGCTCGGAAGAGTATTTCGAACTCGAGCGCGAGCAGCTGTTCAAGCGCGTATGGCTGCTGGCAGGACGGGAGCTGGACCTGCCCAACGCCGGCGACTTCCTGGTCAAGGAGATTCCGACCTGTCACGCGTCCATCCTGATCACCCGCTCCGATGACGGGCAGCTGCGCGCCTTCCACAACGTGTGCTCGCACCGCCTGGCCAAGGTCGTGTGGGAGCCGAAGGGCAATGCGGCGCGCTTCGCCTGCAAATATCACGGCTGGGGTTATGGGAACCGCGGCGAGCTGCGTGCCGTCCCGGATGAGGGCAACTTCTTCGGCGTGGACAAGTCCAGGAACGGGCTGACTCCCGTAGCGCTCGAGACCAGCAACGGATTCATCTTCATCAATCTCGACCCAAATCCGAAGCAGGGCCTCAAGGAATTCCTGTCGGGCATCGATGCGAAGCTGGCCGATCACGATTTCGCCGACTGGACCTCCACCTACCGGGTCGAATGCGAGATCCCGGTCAACTGGAAATGCATCGTCGACAATTTCCAGGAGACTTATCACCTGAGCTTCGTGCACGCGATCAGCGTCGGCGACCGCTCCGTCGGGCCCGGCAACCCCTTTGGCTATCCGCTCGGCTTCGAGCTGTTCGGTCCGCACCGCATCATGGGTATCTGGGGCAATCTCGAGCACAAGCCGGCGCTCGTTGAAAGCTTTGCGATCCGCCAAGGCGGCGTGATTTCGCAGGGAGCGACCGACGCGGCCAAGGGCCGGGTGCAGCGCCACCCGAACTGGCAGATGGATGTGCATGGCATCTTCCCGAACGTGCTGATCGACGTGACACCGTCGTTCTACCTGACGCACGAGGTGATGCCGCTGTCCGCGGGGCTGACACGCTGGACCACGGCGGTCTATTTTCCGCCGGCGCAGAATGCCGGTCAGCGGGCCAGCCAGGAATACAGTTTTGCCGCCTACCGCGACACGGCCGCCGAGGACCTGGCGGTGCTGCGTACGCAGCAGGAGTCCATGCGGTCCGGCGCCAAGCGGGCGTTCCAGTTCCAGAGCAGCGAGGTGCTGTGCCGGCACCTGGCCGCCAGCGTGGACGTGTACGTGAAGGGGCGGC
>Ga0075017_100000047_pt1 | contig 43950 bp, 40 predicted proteins | sample AleBraG_ABR_2012_FD_71475 | JGI IMG/M metagenome (GOLD analysis project Ga0075017, IMG submission 71475) | Freshwater sediment microbial communities in response to fracking from Pennsylvania, USA - Alex Branch Run_MetaG_ABR_2012 | ecosystem: Environmental > Aquatic > Freshwater > Creek >... | reverse complement strand
GTTGAGACCTCCGACATCTTTTCCGGCGTGTGGTCGAGCAGCATGTCAGCCCAAACACGAAAGCTAGTGCGGATGTTCAGTCCTGAAGTTTGGAATGCTCCATCAAGCGCGATGTCTCTTGGTGCGACAGCATTCCACGGTTGCGGTTCTGATTGCTTCAAACTCCACACCATGGCACAGCCTTCCGCATCGCGCAGCAAATAGCCGTCGTCTTTAACAAGGTAAGGGGCGTTCGTGCGGTCACGCAGAAAGTCGCGATCGTACTGCCTCAGTTCGTGGATCAGCACGTGCGCCATGCCGAGCACAAACGCGCGATCGGTCCCGGGCAGGACCGGAATCCACTCGTCAGCTTTGGCGGCGGCAATCGACATCCTGGGATCAAGCGTCACAACTCTCATACCGCGCATGCGAGCGTCGGCCATGCGCTTGGCGCTGCCGGAAAGATGCAGGTGCGACGAAAAGCCGTCCCCTGAACCGATCTGTATCCAGTAATTGCAGCGATCATAGTCGTTGATGGCTGCGAAAGAGCCGTCAACCGATCCATTCACAGGGTGGTAAGAACCGCCGCAATAGTTCCCCAGCGAAGTAAAGAAATTAGGAGAACCGAACACTGCCGGCCATCCCCATAGCAGGATGCGCTGAAAGTCTCCGATCGCGCACAAAAGCTTGCGCGGATCGTCTGCGCGCACCTTACCCAGTTCGCGAGCGACGATGTCGTATGCCTCGTCCCACGAAATCGGCACCCACTTCGGATCAATGCCTGGACCTTTTTCTGGATTGGTCCGCTTCATGGGATTGAGCACACGAGTCGAGTCGTAAAGGCGCGACAATCCCGCATTGCCCTTGGGACAGAGCTTGCCAAGATTGTCAGGATTGGTCGGGTCGCCCTCGATCTTGAGGGCTACCCCGTCGCGAACTTGCACCAGAATCCCGCAGCCGTGCAAGCACATACCACATGTGCTCGGGATCCACTTGGACTCGTCCAGAACCGCTTGCACCACCGCCATGGGATGCCCCCACGCAAAACGTTGGAAGACACTTTCTATCCAGTGGTCACTGGTATTCAGTGACTTGAATCACAGATGTCTGTGAGGTGCTTTCGGATAGAGGGTCGGAAGGCCGTGATGGAGTTCAAGGTCTACCGTGCCCTGGGTTGTTATGCACGTTCGAAGGGAATCGCGCTTCTTGCTAGTCTCACGGGTTTTTGCTCCTTGAGCCCTGAGAGCAGAGACGAGGCAAAAGGGCGATTTGCGGTCCGAAATCGGGTGCGCTGCGTCGGAACAGAAGTCCAACGTGCTACACAAGAGGCGGCGACATCCGCTGGTAACAATTGTAATGATTTGTAAAGACAGGCCTACGGTGTTCCTACAGCCTGCAAGAATCCGAATATGGGGTCAAGCAGACATACTGCTCAGTTTCTTGCCACTCCTCCCGCTTGAGATGGAGGGTTTGGCTGCTGCCTTCGGCCAAGTGGCGGCCTTGCGCTCGGCCTCTGAGACCTGCGCCGTTGTCATCAATGCCGCGATCCTTCTTTTCTCTACATCGATTGCCTCGGCCAAGTCCTGGTTGCTTGTCTCCGCTATGAGACACCACATGTACGCGGACACAAGGTCTCGCGGACCATCGCCACCGTGCTGGTAGCGCTCAGCCACCTTGAGCTGCGCTTTCGGTAGGCCTTGCTCAGCGGTGTTTCGAAACCGAGCGCTCAAGCTCGGATCCCCAGTTGAGATCTTCTCCGGCTGGCTAAGTGTGAAAAACAACAGTTCCATCCGGTTCGACACACCCATTTTGTCGAAGATGCGAAGAAGGTAATTCTTGACCGTATGCTTACTCACACCCAACCGCTTGCCGATTTCGGCATTGGTCAGTCCTTCAGAAAGGCAGCGGACGACATCCAATTCTCGTTTTGAGAGGAGGTTTACTCCGTTGGAATCGACCGCGCGAACCCCGGGCGCCATGGCGAGCGCGTCCACGAGAAAGCCCAGTTGGTTGTGATTCGCCCAGATGTGGCCTTCGTGCACGCGACGAACGCATTTGCAAAGATTGGTTGTCGGTTCGTGGCTGGAGAAGATTCCTCTCGCCCCCGCGCGAAAAGCCTCGACCACGGCTTCGCCCCTCGAGGAATCGAGCAGCATTATGGTGCGCAAAGTAGAACGTAAGGAGCACAGCTCTCGCACCAATTCGAACCCACGTGACGGGTCCCCGTCCAGATTCGAGCCAACGAGAGCGATGTCCACTGGCAGCTGGGCTGCGATAGCTAGGAGATCATGCACCCGCGAGACCGCACCAACGACTTCGATGCGGCGGTCCCGCTTCATGGCGTCCGCGAGCAACTGACTGTGAATGCGAGTGCTGTCCGCTACCACTACTCGGATCAAACTCTGGGCCTCGGTGTCCCCCACCACTGACTGCCTCCTTACAAGACATACTCATCCCTTGGGCCCTTGGTCGAATTACCCGAGCACAACCCGACGCATTACTTCTGGAATTTCCTAAGGTGCGGGCAATGCGTTCACGCTGAACCCTGGGGGAAGGGGTCATTCGCCGCGCTCTTTAGGCTCGAAGCTCTAAAGTGGGTGAAACTTTAGCAGCATCATTCGTATCGAGGCAAGCGCAAAATCTTGCAATTGTGAATTCTGGGTTACAACACACGAAATTGGATTCAAGTCATGCTTAGGCAAGCGCAGGAGGAATAGTCAAGGATCATGCCGACATCACAGAGCTTCACTGTGCACTTCAATTTCGCGATCAATAAAGAGTCTATTGGGATCGGAGCGAACCGAAGTTGCCGATCTCCGAATGCAATGTAAGTCCAAGCGATGAAATGAGTTTCGCTGAACTGCCTCTCTTCGTTTTCGACTTGCTTGCTACTGTTATCTACGCTCCATGAATGTGAGAGACCATGGCCTGGAATAGGGACATGTGTCCCTAGCCTCCAGTTCCTTGTCGGCAGTAAGGGAGGCTCCCAGGAAGTGGTCTTGTCTTAATCGGTGAGCTCTACCTCTTGCAGGCATTTACATACAATCGTACGCTTTCCTCGCTCCAAACACGGCCACTGACTCTTAATTGGAGTCTCCCCCCATCTGGCCAAGCACTCAAAATTCTGTGCGCACGTGTGCGCTGAAATGGGACCGATCCATGGATGTGACCCATAGGGCGAAGCTATGAGCAGCGGTGGCCACGTCTATGAGATCGGATCGCCGACTCCCGTTGTCGCTCCGGATTGTGCGAGTTGGTATGCGCTCCATACGAGAGTTCGCCGTGAGCGAATCGTTGCGGAGCGTCTCCGGAATCAGGGACTGCAGACGTTCTTCCCGGTTGCAACTGAAGTTCATCGCTGGAGTGACCGACGCAAGTCGATTGAAGTCCCACTTTTTTCTTGCTACGTGTTCGTCCGGATGGCAAGAACCCTGGAGGATCGCGCGCGAATTTTCTCCGTAGACGGAATATTAGGTTTGGTCGGGGTTCGCGGCTACGGAACACCCATTCCCGACGAGCAGATCGATGCGGTGCGAGCATTGTTGACGCAGAAAATTCCCTGGTCTTTTCATCCTTTCTTAAAGGTTGGGCAGCGAGTGCGTATCCGAGGGGGCGCTCTCGATGGAGTCGAGGGCATTTTCCTTTCGCGAAATGGAGACGACACGCTAGTGATATCCGTGGATGCGGTGCAGAGGTCCTTGTCGGTTCGCATCAGCGGATATGACGTCGAAGTTCTGTGAAGACCTCAACCGTTTCCCTACGGCGCAGTCACACCTTACCTACCATTCGGTAACCCGAAAGCCATGCCAGATAACCCAACCAGCTCAGTGCGCATGCTGCTCGTGAGCAAAGAACCCTCGACCGTCGACTGCTTATGGACACTCGGACAAGCGAACGGTTGGCAGCTGGACACCGCCGATAGCGGCCTCCAAGTGTTTGATCGGATACGGTCCGGGGTGATACCTCATCTTGTTCTCCTTGACCTTGGAGCGCGGGATGCGGAGGGCTTGCACACGCTCCGGTGGCTGCGCAAGGTGCGTCCAGAGCTCCCTGTGATCTTGCTTTCCCCTCCGGACGACAACGGGCAAATGGTGGAGGCGGTTCGTTTGGGCGCAGACGACTATGTGCTTAAGCCTCTGCAGTCAGAGCAACTGGAAAAGGTTCTGAAACGCCTCCTCAACGAACCAGGGACCGGCAACGACTCAGACAGTACGAGCGATGAAATTGAGTCCATCGGAGAAGAGCTGTTCCTTGTCTCGAGCAGTCCGGCCATGCGAAAGCTCCGTGCGAGGGCGCAGCTCTTGGCACAGGTTAATGAGCCGGTTCTTATCCTAGGCGAAAGCGGAAGTGGCAAAGAGGTCGCGGCACGTTTGATTCACAAACTGTCCGTTCGTTCGGGGTTCAGGTTCCTGAATGTGAACTGTGCCGCTCTACCGGGTGAACTGCTAGAGAGCGAGTTGTTCGGCTATGAACGCGGACCGTCTGCTAGTGCTCCCCGAACGAAGCAAGGCAAGTTGGAGTTATGCCGTGGGGGCACAATCCTTCTGGATAAGATCGACGAGATGCCGACCGGTCTGCAGACTAAGCTGCTGCATGTGTTGCAGCATAAACAGTTCTTCAGGGTGGGCAACGAGGCCGCGGTGGACGTCGACGTCCGAATTCTTGCCGCTACGAACATAGACATTGAGCGAGCGTTATCGACAAAAAAGCTACGTGAGGATCTCTATTATCACCTGAGCGCCTTCACCATCCACGTTCCTCCCCTGCGTCAACGCAAAGACGACATTCCGCTCCTACTTGGCCTCTTCATGAACCGGATGGCGAAGCACTACGGACTGCCCCCTCGTAGTATTCCGGCAGACGTCCTCGAAGCATGCCAACAGCACGCTTGGCCCGGAAATCTCAGAGAACTTGAGAATTGCGTCAAATGCTATCTCGTGATGGGCGAGGAATCGTTGACAGTGAGAGAACTGATGCCCAAGCCCAATTCTCCGGGGCGAATCATTCCGACTCAAGAGGGGGAACCGAGTGGAGGACAGCCGGCCAGCCTCAAGTCACTGGTTCGAAGTGCGAAAGGCGAGACCGAGAGAAACGCAATCTCTAGCGCCTTGGAGAAAACCCTTTGGAACCGCAAGGCAGCAGCCCGGATGCTGCGAATTAGCTACCGAGCGCTGCTTTACAAGATTGATCAGTACCATATAAAGCCTCCCGAGTATCTTTCTTCCCACGTCATGACAGGCCAAGGAGTTAAAGGCAACGGAAACGCAAGTTGACCCATTTCCGTTGCCTAACATGATTGAAAGCAGAACCGCAGAGGAGCTAGCCATGAAGACGAATATTGATCGGATTCGGGCCGGGACGTCAGTGCTTTGCATGTTGGTGTCGTGCGGTCTTTGCGCGCAAAACGAAAGCGGCGGTAATCACTCGACCCAACAAAAATCGCAAGGGTCTGTTGTGGTCGCTGCTGTGAACAAGGATACAGGTGGAGCGGTTAGGGCACCTTCCAGCAAGGCGCATGACGACGGTTTTGTGATAGGAGCCGATGATGTGTTAGCGGTCAGCGTGTGGAAAGAGCCGGAAATCTCCCGAGCCATCCCCGTGCGCTCCGACGGCAAGATCTCTCTGCCGCTAGTTGGCGAGTTGCAAGCCAGCGGGCAGACCCCGCAGCAGTTGGAGCGAGAAATATCCGCCAAGCTGCAGAGCTTTATCTCTGAACCGGAAGTCACGGTCATTGTTCAGGAGATCAAGAGCCAGCGAATCAACATCATGGGGCAGGTGATGAAACCGGGCTCGTATCTTTTGACAGGGAGCATGACTGCCTTGGATGCTATCGCCCTGGCAGGTGGCTTCCGCGACTTCGCAAAACAAAAGTCGATTTACATCCTCAGGCAGAACTCGAACGGTCCGCAAACGCGCATCCCGTTTAACTACAAGGACGTCATCAAGGGCAAGCATCCGGAACAAAACGTGACGCTTGAGCCTCGAGACACAATCGTCATTCCGTGAGGGCAGCTATGCTCACCCGAGTTTGCTTAATCGTTGTGCTGCTTGTAGCCACGTCACTCTGGTCCCAAGTTGTCGGCAATGGCGCGGGAATTGGCTCCACAAGTCAGGCGGGCGATGAGGATCGGATGCTCACGCCATCGCCTGTGGATATCCAAGGCTATTCGGTAGCCTTGGGCTCCGAAACTCGGTCAAACTATTTACGCACGGGTGTGGCCTTCCGCTCCGAATATAACGACAACTTTTACACCGGAGTAAGCGGCAATCCAGTCAGTGACATGAGCTACTCAATCTGGCCCACCATTGCTCTCGATGAGACCACACCTCGGCTTCGATCCATGCTTACGTATAGTCCGAGTTTGACGTTCTACCAGCACTCGAATACTCCCACTCAGCTGGATCAAATTGTCCGCGCAAATCTGCAATACCGGATGAGCCCGCATATGACGTTAAGTCTCCAGGACAATCTCGCTAGAACGTCGAACGCGTTTACCTTGTTAAATCCAGCATCGGTTACAGTGGCCGGGTCAATACAAGCGCCAACTACACCCTTAATGTTTGCGGTCGGGTCCGGAGACCTGCTCAGCAACACGGCTGCGGGAGAATTCACCTATCAATTTACGGCAAGTAATATGGTGGGGGCGAGTGGAGCATTCAACGACGTGCACTATCCCAACCCTTTGCGGGTGCAGGGTCTCAATGATTCGACGTATACTGCCGGGTCGGCGTTTTACACGCGTCGCGTGCTGAAGAAGCACTATCTGGGCGCCACGTACCTGTATCAGAAGATCCTGACCTATCCCACTGCTGGCCAAGGTGAGACTCAGACTAACGGCGCCTTACTGTTTTACACCACCCATCTGACGTCCAGAGTGTCTGTTTCGGTTTCAGGTGGAATCCAGCACTCCGAATATATTCAAGTGCCGTCACTACCTGTGCAGACGTGGTCACCGGCGGGCGCAGCAAGCATCGGCTGGCAAGGCGTTCACACAACTTTCGCAGTGGCTGGTTCGCGAACGATAAGTGGAGGAGGCGGGCTGGTCGGAGCATATCATTTGATTACCGCAAATGGATCGGTCAGACGCCAGTTAACTCGAACCTGGAGCACAAGTATTTCAGGGAGCTACTCTCTCTCCAAGAATGTGGATTCTTCCCAACTCCTCTTCAATCCTGGCGGACATAGTGTTGCCGGTGCAGCTGCGGTCCACCATGTGCTCAGCGAGCATTTTAACGTGGAGGTTGGTTACGCGAGAATTCACCAGAGCTACATTGGCATAGCAGCCATTGTTAATGTTCCCGATACCAATCGTGGATGGATTTCCATCTCTTATCAGTTCATACGGCCGTTGGGAAAGTAGTTACACATGTCCCTGGATGTACAAGAGACAAGGTCGGAAGGTGTGGAGTTGCAGCATTATCTGGCTATTGCTCGCCGGCGCCATTTGCAGTTTCTGATTCCGCTGTTTATAGGGTGGCTGACGATCTGGAGTGCAAGCTGGATTTTACCGGTGAGCTATAAGTCCGGTACGCTCATTCTTGTCGAGCAGCCAACGATGCCGAGAGATTACGTAGTACCGAACGTGACTGACAACCTGCAAGAGCGGTTGCAGAGCATTACCGAGCAGATTCTAAGTCGCACCCGCCTTCTAACCATCATCGATGATCTGAACCTCTATGCTGATGGCCGTATTCACCGTGCCGAGGATGAGAAGGTTGAGAGGATGCGTAAAGACATCGAGATTGAGTTGGTGCGGGATGGTCGTGACCAAGTCCGGGCTTTCAAGGTCTATTACGCGTCGAAGGATCCACACGTCGCACAAGCGGTGACCGGAAGACTGACGAACCTGTTCATCAGCGAAAACCTGGAGGTTCGTCAGCAGCAGTCCGAGGCGACGACTAAGTTTCTGGAAAGTCAACTCGAAACTGCTCGACAAAACCTTTCCAGGCAGGAGCAGGAGATCAGAGAGTTCAAGGGACAGCACATAGTTGAACTTCCAGCTCAGCTGCAAAGCAATCTCCAAATCCTTCAGGGCCTCCAGTCCCAACTGCAATCGGAAGCAGATGCCATTAATACCGCAAAACAGCAGCGCGTTTACTTGGAGACACTCATCGACCAGTACCACTCACTCGAAGGTGCGGCCAAGCCAGGCGAAGCCACGTCTATAGGGTTGCCAGCTGTTGATAGGGAACTCGACAAGTTAAGGAGTCAGCTCGCAGACCTGACAGCTCACTATACGGACCGCCACCCTGACGTTAAGAAAACAAAAGAGCAGATTGTCGAAACTGAGAAGATGAGAGCACAGCTGATGGCAGATCTGAAAGCGGCAGGAACAAATATCCAAAACGAAGATCCTACGTCTGCAAACCAGGCCGCCTATGCCAAAGAGCCGTCGCCGGTGCGTCAGTTGAAAGGGCAGTTGCAGGCGAATCAGGTCGAAATCAAGAACCGGGAGCAGATCGTCGCTGGCCTAGAAGCGAAGATCAGTGATTATCAGTCACGCTTGAACCAGGAGCCTGTGCGAGAACAACAGTTAGCTGATCTCACCCGCGGCTACGACCAGTCAAAGGCAAACTACGATGAACTGCTGAAAAAAAAGAATGAATCCGCGATGGCCACCCGCATGGAATTGCTCCAGCAGGGCGAGCGATTCCGTGTCCTCGATCCTCCCAGTCTACCGGTTAAGCCGGAGTTTCCAAATCGACTGAAGTTCTGCGGAATTGGACTTGGCGTGGGGCTGGCGCTGGGTATTGTTGTGGCGGGTGCGTTTGAGATGATGGACGACCGTGTGTACAGTGATGGGGAACTGACGCAGCTCTTACCTATCGCCGTGATCTGTGAGATCCCGACCATCGTGATTCCGGATGACCAGAGTCTTCTAAGAAGAAGAATCTGGTTCGGATGGGCTGCGACTGTTGTTGTCGTAGGAGGCATCCTTGCAGGATCAGCATTCAGTTTTCTTCGCGGCTAATCACGCTAATGTACAAAGCCTTTTACAAATTAGAAAGCAACCCGTTCGAGATTGCTCCCGACCCTACGTTCTGGTTTCCCACAAAGAGACACAACGAAGCGCTGGCAGCCCTTTACTATGGAGTGCGCCGACACAAAGGATTTGTGGTCTTGACTGGGGAGGTTGGGACAGGCAAGACCTTCCTACTTAGATGTCTGCTACAACTGATTAAGGAGAGCGACGACATTGCTTACGCTTATCTCTTCAATAGTCGACTTTCCTCGACTGAGTTCCTGCAGTACATTCTCCGCGACTTTGGGCTGTCAGCTAGCGGCAACAACAAGACCGAGCTGCTGCTTGATCTCAGCAATCTGGTCGTCTCACGGGGTCTGAAAGGGCAAACGTCAGTGCTCGTCGTGGATGAGGCACACCATCTGTCGGCCGACCTTCTAGAGGAGATTCGCCTGCTGACGAATCTCGAGACTACGAAGGAAAAGTTGCTTCAAATCTTGCTGGTGGGGCAGCCAGAACTCGACGACAAACTGGATTCAGTAGACCTTAGGCAGCTCAAACAGAGAATCGCTCTACGTGCACAGCTCGCGCCGCTGGATGCAAGCGAAACCAATGGGTATATACAACGTCGTTTGCAGATTGCTGGAGCAGGCTCTCGCGCAACACTCTTGTTTCCCGAGGCGACCATCGCTGCTGTACACGAGCGGTCGCGGGGTTTTCCTCGGCTGATCAACACAATTTGTGAAAATGCACTCATCGCGGCATACGCTCGGGAGGCCGCGAGCGTGACTCCCGAAATCATCGTCGATATCGCCGAGACCTTCCGACTCGGTATGGATTCGTCGCCGACGATCGACCAACTCCATCAAGTGGAGAACAGCGATTCCCGCGGGTTTTTATAGACCGTTATGGATACCCAGGGTTCCTGCCGGTTGAGGCACCGAACATGAGCTATATATTTGACGCGTTACAAAGGCGCGAGGCAGAACATTCCCAGACGAACAGTTCGGACCTGCCGCTCGCAACCGACCTGCTGCGAGCCTTGGAGAGCACGGCAAAGCTGAGCAAACCAGATTTAGAGGCTCCTTCGGAAAGACCTGCAATACTCGATCTGACCCCGCAGTCGGGATTCTCGGAGGAGTTCGAATCGGTGCCGATGTCGATCACTCCAAATAGCAGGTTGGTATGTCTCTCGGACACAAACTGTTTGGCAGCGGAAAAGTTCCGCTTTCTCGGAGTACGCTTGCGGCAATTGCAGCAAACGAGGCCTTTGAAGAAGGTGCTGATTACAAGCACTATTCCAGAGGAGGGGAAGAGCACAGTCGCCGCCAACTTGGCCTACACCTTGGCGCGCAGACGACAGCAGAAGACTCTTCTGTTGGATGGAGATCTCCGGCGACCCGCACTCGCCAAGCAGTTTGGATTGGGCAGCGTTCCAGGGCTGAGTGAGTGGTTACAAGACCCATCAAGTCCTATTAGAAATATCTACTGCCTTGAGGCTACCGGGCTCTGGTTCCTGCCGGCTGGAAATGCTCCTCAGAATTCACTGGAACTTCTACAAAGCGCCGCGCTCTCCCCGCTCTTGAAGCAATTAAGTTCCTGGTTTGACTGGATCGTGATCGATTCCCCTCCGGTATTGCCTCTTGCGGATACCAGCGTCTGGATTCGCTCCGCCGACGGAGTTCTTCTCGTTTCACGAGAAGGTAAGACTGAAAAACAGCAACTGAAACGCGGGCTAGAATCAATTGATAAGTCAAAATTGCTGGGTGCCGTGATAAATGGTAGTACGCACGTTGTGCAAAGCAACTACTACTATCTCTACGGCGCCAAGCCCATATCATCCCCAAAACCAGCTGCGGCAACTATTCCCCCTGCCGAACGATGAAAATCATCATCGCTTCTGTTCTGCACGTGAAGAATCCACCTGCACTTTTGACAGTAGTTTCTATCTGCTCTAAGACGGAAGAGAGGCTGCCGTGAATTTACGCCACCCGGAAAACAGGTCATTTCTGAGGACCGACACCGCGTCGCTTGGGGAACGGAGCATTCTCCACGAAGCGGCCTTTCAAAGAATGATCTCCCTCGAGCGAAGGCGAACAGAGCGCTCCGGGAAGCCGTTTCTGCTCATGCTTATCGACATGGGAGACCATCCAAACTCCGAGAGAACCAAGAAGATATCGAGCAAGATTCTCGCTGCTCTGGTCGCCACCAGAGAAACAGACGTCACTGGCTGGTACAAGGACAACACTGTCATCGGTGTGATCTTCACCGAGATAGTAATGGAAGCGCGAGACGCGATCGTGAGGGCGATGCTGGGCAGGATCAGCACGGCTCTAAGCAAGAAGCTGAGCCCTGAGCAGATTAACGAGATCGGCATCTCGTTTCACCTATTTCCGGAAACCTGGCACGAGACAATGCTGCGACGTTCGAATACTTCTGTGCTTTATCCCGACCTTGCCAAACGGGATGAGGCCCGAAAGGTTTTCTGCATCCTGAAGCGGGTGATGGACGTTGTTGGGAGTCTCATCATGCTAATCGTAGCCAGCCCGGTTTTCGTGGTCGTCGCGCTGGCAATCAAACTGACATCCAGCGGGCCCATTTTTTTCAAGCAACAGCGTGTCGGCCAATGCGGTGTCCCGTTCTCGTTGCTGAAATTCCGGTCAATGCATGCCGATAACAACTGCAGCAGCCACATGGAATACATGCGGCAGTTGATCGCCGGTGTTGCTGACAGAAAGTCTTGCGAGGGGAACGGTCCCGGCGTGTATAAGCTAACCAGCGATCCCAGGATTACCTCAATCGGCGCAGTGTTACGTAAAACCAGCCTAGACGAACTGCCCCAGCTGATCAATGTCCTTAAAGGCGAGATGTCACTGGTGGGACCTAGACCGCCCATTGATTACGAGGTTGAGAGATATGACTTATGGCATCGGCGCAGATTAATCGAGGCTAAGCCGGGCATCACAGGCCTGTGGCAGGTCAATGGCCGCAATCGGATTCCGTTTGACGACATGGTTCGGCTTGATTTGATGTATGCAAAGTCGTGGTCTCCTTGGCTTGACCTCATGATTCTCTTGCGCACGCCGAAAGCCGTAGTCGAAGGGGCTCAATGAGCCCGAAAGGATACAAGTTCAATGTCTTCCAATGGTGACAGAGCGTTAGCTTCATACGATCCAACGCCACAACTAACTCATGTCGCGAAACGAATCAGCGGCAAGGTCAGGTTTGGGGTGGTAGGTTATGGCTACTGGGGACCCAATGTCGTGAGAAACCTGCAGAGCATAGCGAGTGCAGAAATCACGGCCGTATGCGACAAAAGCTCTGCATCGCGCCTGAAAGTTCACAAGAGCCATCCCGGCATTTACGTTACCACGGATGCGTCTGAGGTGATGACCTCTCTTGAGATCGATGCAGTCGCGATTATCACGCCGGTTTGGACACATTTCGAACTCGCCAAAGCAGCTCTTGAGAATGGAAAGCACATCTTCGTCGAAAAACCATTCACAAGCAACGTGCAACAGGCAGAACAGTTGATCGAGCTAGCGCAGCGGAAGAATTTGAAAATCATGGTGGACCATACGTTTCTGTTCACCGGGGCCGTCAAGAAAATCAAGCAACTCCTGCAGGAAGGCGGACTGGGAAAGCTTTATTATTACGATTCTACGAGAGTCAACCTGGGACTGTTTCAGCACGACGTGAACGTAGTCTGGGATCTCGCGCCTCATGACCTCTCGATTATCGACTACTTGATCGAAGGCAGTCCGGAAGCCTTGGTCGCAACCGGACAGAAACATCTTAATGGGTTGGAAGACGTCGCATTCATCACACTTTACTTTCCTGACAATGTCATCGCTCACGTCAATGTGAACTGGCTCTCACCCGTGAAGGTCCGGACCACCTTGATAGGCGGCGAGAAACGGATGTTGGTCTGGAACGATCTCGAAGCCGATGAAAAGGTCAAAGTGTATGACAAAGGGATTGACATTGATAATCGTGAGGGTGTCTATAAGCTCCTAGTGAATTATCGGTCTGGCGATATGTGGGCTCCCCAGCTCGAACAAGTTGAGGCGCTGCGCCATGAATTAGCATATTTCATCAGCTGCATCACGGATGGCGCTGACCCGATTAACGACGGATCGGCTGGGCTGCGAATTGTCCAGATGCTAGAAGCCGCTAATAAGTCACTTCGCAAGAGAGGCGCACTAGCATACTTGTGACTCGTTTGTCCGGCGTTGATCCTTGAGCACCTCCCTCAGGAGCTAGACACGGCAACGTATCTTAGATCGAATGGATGGAGCTTCTCTTTCCCAATGCATCTGCATCTAGCGGTGGAAGACCAGAAGCGGGTGGTCGAGCAGGTCGAGCAATTCACGACGCAATCGGAACCAGCCCCGAACTAGCTTCTACACCGCAATGGCATGCACCGCACATATAGGTTGCGAGCCGCGTGGTTGCGAGACCCTTTCGGCTCGGCGCCATCGTTGTGCGGAATCCCACGAAAGGTCTGAGATACGCTGAAGTGATGCTGGGCGTGAAAAAAGCCCACAGAAACTCCTCAGGAGGCAGTTGCATGAAGATTCGAGTCGAATCCCGACACCTGGAAGACGTTGTAGTGATCGTTCCCGACCTGTTCCAGGACGGCCGGGGCTTCTTTTCCGAGACATTCCGTGCAGACCAGTTCGAGGATTTGGGTCTCCCTACGCAGTTCGTTCAAGACAATCATTCTTGTTCCGCGAAGGGTGTCGTGCGAGGGCTGCACTTTCAGTGGGACCCGCCGATGGGCAAGCTCATGCGAGTGACAGCTGGAGCCGCATTCTTGGTGGCCGTTGACATCCGGAGAGGATCTCCGAGCTTCGGACAGTGGGTGGGTATTGAGGTGTCTTCGGAAAACCGGCGATGCGTATGGGCGCCTGCTGGGTTCGCGCGTGGCTTCTGCGCTCTGTCGGATAACACCGAAATTCAGTACAAGTGTACCGGGATCTACAACAGCAAGGCAGAGGCTGCGATCCGATGGAATGACCCAATGATCGGCATCGAGTGGCCTCTGGTCGATGTCGTCGTTTCTGAGAAAGACCAGAATGCACGCACGCTAGCACAGTGGCTGGCCTCGCCTGAGTCGGACAAAGTTCTTTACAGCGAACAACCAGAACCCACCTTTTCTCTACGGAGCCAATCATGAGGTTACTTATCGCAGGAGGTGCTGGGTATGTGGGGTCAGTTCTGATCCCTAGGCTGATCGAGCGTGGTTACAAGGTGGATGTAGTGGATCTCTTCTGGTTCGGCAATCATTTGCCTCGCCAGGTCGGGATCCTTAATAAAGACATTTTCCAGCTGAGTGTCGAAGATTTAGAACCCTACGACCAGGTCATCTTCCTGGCTGGTCTTTCGAACGATCCCATGGCCGAATACTCACCCAGCAAGAACTTCATTTTCAACGCGGCCGCACCGGCGTATCTCGGCTACATTGCAAAGATCGCGAAAGTCAAGCGCTACATCTATGCGTGCTCCTGCTCGGTCTATGGCTACACCGAAAATGAGCTCTACGACGAGACTCGCGCGGTCAGTTCGAGCTATCCCTATGGAATCTCTAAACTCCAAGGGGAGCAGGCTGTCTTACAACTCGTCGACGACAACTTCTCTGTGATCTCACTACGCAAGGGCACGATTTCCGGATACAGTCCCCGCATGCGGTTGGATTTGATTATCAACACGATGTTCAAGACTGCGATGCGGGATCGAGCGATCACAGTGAACAATCCTTCCATCTGGCGTCCGATCCTTAGCATCGACGATGCTGCCACGGCATACATTCGCGCGATTGAGGCCAATCAAAACACTGCAGGTATTTTCAACATTGCGTCGGGAAACTATACAGTTGGCGAAGTCGCAGACCTCATCAAGAGCGCAGTCGAGGAACGGTTGAACCTTCGAATCAACCTCTGCATCAACCATATCCAGGACTTCCGCAATTACAAAGTCAATATCGAGAAGGCAGCCAATGTGTTGAGCTTTCACCCAACTGGAAGTGTCAAGTCAATCGTTGGCAACCTGATCGACAACAGAAACAGCTTCCAGGACTGGGACAATCCCACTTACTCGAACTTTCTAACGTTCAAACGAATTGAAAACGGCATCGAAGTTCATGACATGGTGGGTGCGGCGTGAACATTGCGGTTATTGGAGCGGACGGACAATTAGGCAGCGATGTCGTCTGCGCCTTTACCGGCCGGGGCGACACGGTTACCTCGCTAACGCATGCGCATATTGAAGTGTCGAGCCTCGAGTCTGTAAGGACGTGTCTCGGTACGCATACGTTGGACGTGGTGGTCAACACTGCGGCCATGCATCACGTAGAGAAGTGCGAACAGAAGCCCGCTGAAGCCTATGCCGTTAACGCAATGGGAGCGCGAAATCTAGCCGTTGTGACGCGTGACTTGGGGGCGGTGCTCGTTCACGTTAGTACTGACTACGTATTTGATGGCAAGAAAGATGAGCCGTATGTCGAGAACGATATTCCTTTGCCGCTCAATGTTTACGGCAATTCCAAGCTGGCGGGGGAGTACTCTGTTCGAACTCTAAACCCGAGACACTTCGTGCTGCGCACCTCGGCTCTGTACGGGAAGCACCCGTGTAGGGCGAAAGGCGGCCAGAATTTTGTTGATCTGATGCTTCGATTGGCACGAGAACGCGGCCGCGTTCGAGTAGTAGATAGCGAGTTTGTAAGCCCCACCCCCACCACCGATTTATCCCACCAGATCGCGGCCCTGACCCGCTGCGAAGCATACGGTTTGTACCATGCGACTGCTGAGGGCAGTTGCTCGTGGTATGAGTTCGCGCGTGAAATCTTCTCTGTTGCGGAAATCGACGTAAAGCTTGACGTCGCCTCAGCCACAGAATTTCCTTCCAAGGTGCCACGACCGCGCTATTCGGTGCTCGAAAATCGTGGGCTGAAGACCATGCGCTTGAACCGGTTTGAGGATTGGCAAGCGGGACTCCGCAAGTATGTCTCGCAGATTCAATCGGCAGTTGTGCATCAGTCGGTCTCGACATGACTGCATTCCAAGCCATGGAGTGGGGAGTAACAACGAGATCCCTGATCTCCAGTTTGCGTCGTTTTGCCATCTCGAGCAGTCGAGGCAGATCGTAGTAGGTCGAGCGGTCGCTCAAATTGTCCCGCATAATCTTGCTACCCACCCATGTGAGCACCTGGCACCTTGCTAACTCCGATACCGGGGAGTCCTCAGTACGACTTGTCACGACGAGTGGAGAAATTCGTGAAAGTCGGATACGGAGATAACGGTCGGAGGTAAATCCATGTCAGAACTCGCATCAAACCTCGACGGCGAACAGCTACAGAAGGCTTCGTTGGCACCTGCCGCTCCCAAAAAACCTCCAAGCCGGTCGGCGAAACTCTGGATTGACCTCGATAATTCGCCACATGTTCCTTTCTTTGCACCGATTATTGAGGCGCTGGAGCATTCCGGCCATAGCATTCTATTGACAGCTCGTGATTGTTTCCAGGTTTGTGAACTGGCGGATCTCCACAATTTGAGCTATCGAAGAGTCGGACGTCACTATGGCAAGAACCTTATCTGGAAGCTTGCTGGGCTGTGCTGGCGTTCGCTACAGCTGGTTCCAACCGTGTTAAGAGACAAACCCGTTCTGGCTCTGTCTCACGGCTCACGCTCGCAATTGTTGGTAACTAATCTGCTCGGGATTCCCTCCGTAACGATTGCGGACTATGAGTTTGCCCGGATCTGGATGCTCGTACACCCGACGTGGGTAATGACACCAGAGATGATTGCGGACAGCACCATTCACGCCCGCACGGAACATATTTTGAAATATCCCGGTATTAAAGAAGACGTCTATGTACCCAGGTTCCATCCAGATCCAAGAATCGCAGCCGAGTTTGGTCTTGACGGAACAGATGTGATCATCCTGGTTCGGCCTCCAGCTACTGAGGCTCACTACCACCGCCGAGAGAGTGACGAGCTTTTCGAAGCTGTTCTCAACTTCCTCGGGGAGAAGCCGCAAGTGAGGATGATCTTGTTGCCACGGAACGAGCGCCAGGCCGCCGACATTCGTTCGAAATGGGTGTCCCTTTTTGCCGCAGGCAAGATCCTGATTCCGAAATCGGTCGTGGACGGACTGAACCTTATCTGGTACTCCGACTTGGTAATCAGCGGCGGTGGCACGATGAATCGAGAAGCGACCGCCCTGGGGGTTCCTGTATACAGCATCTTCCGAGGTAGGATCGGGGCCGTCGACCGGTATCTCGCTTCAGTGAAACGTCTGACATTGATCGAGAATTTGGAAGACATCAGAAACAAGCTGATCTTGAAGAAACGGTATCGTCCCTCCACCGTACAGGAGCGCCCAAACACGGCTCTGTACACGATCATTGAGCACATCACCACAATCCTGAAGCGAACGTATCCAGAAAAATGTCGAGCATTCTAGCCACCCGGCGCAGTGATTCCCGGGTTTCCCATTTGATCAAAACGGCAATTCGGGGACTGGAGCCGATGTTTGATCCAGAGAAAAGACTCTTCTGTTACCGACTCAGACAGACCTCGCACGGCTTAGTTAGGGAAGGAATCTCCCAGCGTTATACGATCATGACCTTGTTGGGCCTGTTGCGAGCAGAATCTGAGGGTTTCCATTTTGCTCTCAACGTCGCTACCACACTCGATTGTCTCCTCACCGATACCGCATGGCTGAACAACATTGGCGACCTGGGTCTGCTGCTTTGGCTTTGTGCGCTTTCCTCTCAGGAACACTTGACACGGTTCTGTGCGATGTTCGACCTGGAGGGGGCCCTGAAACGGTATCCGGATGCGCGTGGTCGACTTACGATGGAACTGTCATGGTTCCTTAGCGGTCTTGTCCACGCCAGCGGAACCGGTTTGCGGCAGCAGCCAACACTCGCACGCTTGGCAGCCCAGACCTACCGGTTACTGCGGGCCAACCAGGGTACTCATGGCATTTTTGGACACTTGGGCAGGTGGAGTTCGTTGGCTGGAGTAGTGCGAGGCCGCGTAGGTAGTTTTGCCGATCAGGTCTACCCAATATATGCGATGGCGTATTTTGGACAGGTTTATCAACAGGAAGAGGCCCGGCAGAGTGCTCTCCACTGCGCCAAGGCGATTTGCCGCCTGCAAGGTCCGCTGGGCCAGTGGTGGTGGCACTACGACTCGGTGACCGGCCGCGTGCTCGAGGAGTATCCCGTGTATTCGGTGCACCAGCACGCGATGGCTCCGATGGCTCTATTTGCGTTGCGGGATACATGCAATGCCGATTTCGGTAAGCAAGTGTACAAAGGGTTGGAGTGGATCAGCGGTGCAAATGAACTTCAGAAAGATCTTGAGAATGCTGCTGCTGGGGTTGTATGGAGATGCATTCGTCCCCCGAAGTCAAAATCCTATGCCGCGCGTATTCGTACTTTGTTGGGGAAAAAGCAGAGCCTGAAAACAATGGAGATAGGATTCGAGTGTCGCCCCTATGAACTCGGTTGGCTTCTCTATGCCCACGCGCGCCGCAGCTCTGTAGCAGTACGGGCTTAGATCACGTTCACAATCATGATTCGAGGCGTTAGTTATGTGATCGTAACTCCGGTACGTGACGAGGAAGGCCACGTCGATGCGACGGTCCGATCCGTTTTGTCCCAGACGATGTCGCCCTCGGAGTGGATCATCGTCAACGACGGTTCGAGCGACAGAACCGGTAACATCATCGATCAGTACGCGGCAAAGGTTCCCTGGATCCACGTGATCCACCGGCGGAATAGAGGATTCCGCAAGTCCGGTGGCGGTGTCATAGAAGCATTTTATGACGGTTACCGTGCACTCCGCCATGACGACTGGGAGTTCATCGTGAAGCTCGACGGCGACTTAACCCTGCCCCCAGATTACTTTGAGAAATGCTTTGAGCACTTCAACCATCAGCCTGCGCTTGGGATCGGTGGGGGAGTTATCTGTCACAAGGTTGACGGAGAGCTGAGAGTTGAGACAAATCCCAAGTTCCACGTCAGAGGCGCCACCAAGATCTATCGAAAAGCCTGTTGGGACGCGATCGGTGGCCTATGGTCGGTTCCGGGATGGGACACGATTGATGAAGTCAAAGCCAATATGCTGGGCTGGAAGACTTACGCATTTGACGATTTGCACCTCGTTCATCATCGCTTCACTGGACTTAGCGATGGCTTGCTGCGCGATCGGGTGAAACACGGACTGGCATGCTACATGTCCGGATACCACCCACTCTTTGTTGCTGCTAGTTGTTTGTATAGGACTGCGCAAAAACCCTACATTGTCGGTTCGGCTGCAATCTTGTACGGATTTCTTAAGGCTCACTTGGACCATGTACCGCGTGTTGAGGATCGGGCATACATGGCTTACATACGCGATCAGCAACTGAAGCGCCTTTGTGGAATGCAGACGATCTGGAGATGAATCCAGATCAGCCCTAACACAGACAGTCTATGTGTGGAATTTGCGGAAAACTGATTCTTAGCGGCGAAGGCACCGTCTTTCCCGCTTTGCTAAAGACCATGGCGGATACGATCCGCCATCGAGGACCGGACGACGAAGGGTACTACGCTAGTGGCCCTATTGGTCTCGGTTTTTGTCGGCTCTCCATCATCGATCTGAGTACAGGGCACCAGCCGATCTCAAATGAAGACGGTCGCGTCTGGCTGGTCTTTAACGGCGAGATCTACAACTATCGGGAACTCCGGCGGCAGCTTCTGGCAAAGGGACATATCTTCAAAACGCAGACTGACACAGAAGTGATTGTCCATCTATACGAGGAGCTTGGACCTCGATGCTTGGAGCAACTCCGAGGAATGTTTGCCTTCGCTTTGTGGGACCAGAAAGCGAAGACTCTCTTTCTGGCTAGAGACCGGGTCGGAATCAAGCCTCTTTACTATTCGCTGACCGACAAAGCACTTGTGTTTGCTTCTGAGATCAAGGCAATCCTGGCCGATCCCTCTGTCAATCGAGAGCTTGCCCCGGAAATCATCGACCGGTTTCTGACTTTCCTTTATGTGCCAGGCGAAGAGACACTGCTGAAAGGCATTTGCAAACTCGCGCCAGGACACTATCTGCTGTTGAAGGACGGCAAGGCAGAGATACGACAATATTGGGATCTTCAATTTGGCAAGTCTTCCGACCGCCCAAGTTTCAAGGATACGGAAAAAGAACTATCAAGCCTGCTGGCCGAGACTGTTGAACTGCATATGATCGCCGACGTTCCCGTTGGCGTTCTTCTAAGTGGCGGTGTCGACTCTACCGCAGTGCTGAGTTGTGCCGCAGAGAGAACCGACAAGGAAATCAGCACCTTTACCGTGGGTTTTTCCGATTCCGGTTTTGCTGATGAAAGACCTTACGCCCGGCTGGCGGCCGAAAGTTGCGGCAGTCGACATCACGAGATGACGATCACCGCCAGCGATTTCGCCGAGTTCCTCCCCCGATACGTTTGGCATATGGAAGAACCGGTCTGTGAGCCACCCGCCATCGCCCTCTATTACGTGTCCAAGCTCGCAAGGAATCATGTGAAGGTGCTTCTCTCCGGAGAGGGAGGGGACGAGGCGTTCGCCGGATATAACAATTATCGCAGTATTTGTTGGCTCGAGCGTCTCAAACACATTTGGCCCGTGGCCAACGGCGCAGCATCCTGGGGGCTCTCTCAGCTCAACTCGTTGATGCATTCGCAGCGAATGACGAAGTACGTGCCTTTGATGAACGCGACGTTTCCCGACTACTACTACAGCCGCACGTCAACTCCGTACCAATATTCCGGGAACGGGATTGGTGAACTATACTCAGCAGATTTTATAAGGTCGATTGATAAGGAATACACGGTTGAGCCGATCCGGAAGCTGTTCTCAAGAGTAAATGACCAGGGTGTGCTGGATCAGATGCTCTATATCGATACCAAGACCTGGCTGCCGGATGATTTGCTCATCAAAGCTGACAAGATGACGATGGCCAACTCACTCGAACTCCGTGTGCCGTTGCTAGATCATCGACTCCTGGAATTTGCCGCCTCTTTGCCGGCACACTACAAACTGAACGGCTTTACTTTGAAATACATTTGGAAGAAGGCCCTGTCAAAGCGGATTCCTAGCAGAATCTTGAAGCGAAGAAAAGTCGGTTTTCCCGTCCCCTATGAATTCTGGCTGCGAGACAATCTTAAAGACCAGGTTCGCGCGGTGCTGACCGACCGGAAGACGATGGAGAGGGGATATTTCCAGAAGGCCGCCGTCGAAAAACTTATTGATGCCAACAGCAATCGCGGCTCCTACTCTAAAGAGGTCTTTTCGCTAATGGCTTTGGAGATGTGGCACCGCATGTTTCTCGATCGTGAACAGGTGTCGCTTAACTAGACGCCCAAAACTCCTGGCGATAGATGAGAACCGCCGAAAAACATTCCTCGACAATGTCACCACGCTTCGCAACGATAAGAGGCCAACTCGGCAGGAAGCGGACTGCCCTGAATTTCGCTGCGGAAACGATGTGGTACGTTCCGGGCGCTTTCGGTATTGCACACCTCCTTGGTCCCCGTTACTCGCTACGATGTGTGCTATTTCATGACGTCGCGGATACGGAATCGTCTTTTACAAGGGGATTGGGTGGCACGATCACGCGAAAGAACTTCGAGGCCGCGCTGAAGTTCATCACCCAGAACTACACTCCTGTCAGCTTGCAAGAAGTGTTGTCAAGTTTCGATGGTCAACGGCTTCCGCCCCGACCAGTGCTTGTTACCTTTGACGATGCCTACAAATCGGTCTGTGAATTCGCGGCGCCACTATGCTCGAAGTTTGGGGTACCAGCAATCTTTTTCGTCAATGGCAATTGTCTCGATAACAAGCAATTAGGGATGGATAATCTGGTGTGCCATGTGGCGAACGTATTCGGCTTGAATACGATCAATGCTTCGATCCGTACTCTTGAGGGCTATGGGAACCTCGAAGTCCGCTCGCTAGCAGAGGTCTTTGAGCGCTTTCTCCCTGCTATTTCACTGGCGGTCAGAAATGCCTTTCGCGACGCTCTGCTTCGGATGGCCCATATCACCGGTGACGAACTCGCAGCTGAGGCAAATCTTTATCTTACGAGCCGACAACTCCGCGAGTTGGTCGGCTTCAATTTTGAGATCGGCGACCATACCTACACCCACGTAAACTGCAGATCTTTGTTGGTGGACGACTTCGTGCATGAGGTAGACGAGAACCGTGCAGCTTTGGAGGCGATCTCGGGAAGGAAGGTGCGTTCATTCAGCGTGCCCTACGGTTCCTCAGCCGACCTTACTCCCGACCTAGTCGCGCACCTTTATTGTTCAGGGTACGAAGCGATCTTCCTTGCAGAAGGTCGCGCTAATTCTCCCCACGCCGGTCGGCTTCAGCTGAACCGGATCAGCCTCAAGACCGGTAGCGAGGCAGGACTGTTTTCGGAGATTGAGGTTCTGCCCAGGCTTCGAGCGATCAGGGATGGATTGTTCGACGCGCCCATTAAGCGAATTTCGGTAGGCAGGGAACAGACTGATCAATCGATGGTGACCGTGCCTGCAGGTCAAGATGGAGACTGAGAAACTTGTCTACGGTGTCTGCGACAACAACAACGACGCTCTGGAGGTCCACAATCAATGCGCGACGAACAAAACCCGCTCTCTCAGCTTTCTTTGAACGATTGCGCGAACATGGCCAACACCGGAATGACCCGCAACGAATTCCTCCTAGAGATGGATGGAATCCTCGACCTTCCTGCCGGGACACTTCGAGGCCACGAAAAGCTGGAAGAGCTGGAAAATTGGGATTCCACATCCCTCATCACTTTTATTGCCCTCGCCGAGACTAACAGCGGTGTGAGCGTCTCTCCTGCTCAGATCGTGAACTGCTCCACAGTTGCTGATCTATTGCGCCTCGCTAGAGCTCAGGGCAGCCATTCCTGACTGCAGTTCACGACGCGCGGCAGATTTTCCATGGAAACAGAAGACAAGATCCTACAACACGAGGGTTCGAGCGCTGGGTCATTGCCGGTCGCGGTGAAGGATATTCTACGGAATCGGCAGAGGCTGAAAAGAGAACTGCTCCAGCAACCGAATCTGTTTTCGACACGTATTGCGATTCTAGGCGGCTCCACTACGACCGAAGTTAAGAGCATGCTAGAGCTCTTTCTCTTGGCGCAGGGCATTCGGCCAACTTTCTACGAATCCGGATATAACCGTTATTGTGAAGATGTCTTGTTCAAGAACCCGGATCTCTGGAATTTCAAGCCCGATATCGTCTTTATCCACACCACTTGGCACAACGTGACGCGGTTTCCCGAGTTACTGGAATCCGAGGCCGAGGTTGAAGAACACGTGCGCCATGAGATGGCTCGGTTCGAGTCCCTTTGGGAGAAGATTAACGCGGAGCTCGGTGCGATTATTATTCAGAACAACTTCGATCTACCTCGGCTTAGGCCACTCGGAAATCTGGAGGCTTCTCAGTCGTTCAGCCGGGTCAACTTCTTATTGCGGCTGAATGCCGAGTTCGCAAAGTATGCTCGCAGCCACACAAAGTTCCTGATTAACGACATCCTTTATCTATCTGCACAAGTTGGCTTGACGGGATGGTCGGGCAACAGCTACTGGTATAGCTTTCACATGGCGGTTAGCCCGACCGCGACGGTGGCTTTGGGTCAAAACGCTGCCGCAATTGTTAAATCGATTTACGGTAAATCCAAGAAGTGCCTCGTCCTGGATCTGGACGACACACTATGGGGCGGCGTAGTCGGGGACGACGGCGTACAAAATCTCATTCTGGGCCGGGACCATCCAGTCGGGGAAGCATTCCTAGATTTCCAGCGATATGTCAAAGATCTTCAACGCCGCGGCGTCATTCTCGCGGTATGTTCGAAGAACGACACTGAGAACGCCAAGGAGGGCTTTTCACATCCTGATAGCGTATTAACGGAGGAAGACTTCAGTGCCTTCAAAGCAAACTGGAATCCTAAGCCCGAGAACCTCCGCGAAATCGCTGCTGAGCTGAACATCGCTCTCGATAGCATGGTGTTTGTCGATGATAATCCAGCAGAGAGGGCGCTGGTCGCAGCGGCGTTGCCAGAGGTGGCAGTGCCAGATGTGGGATCAGATGTCTCTTTTTTTGCAGAAGTGCTTGAGCGCGAGCGATATTTTGAAGTGGACAAACTGGTTCAAGACGATCTAAGCCGCTCTGGCTATTACAGCTCGAATGCGCAGCGGAGCGCTTGCCAAGCCGGATTCTCTGACTACGGAGAGTTCCTCGCTTCTCTCGAAATGACTGCGGAGATCGGGCCTTTCCTCCCCGTCTACTTGCAACGAATCACACAGTTAATCAACAAGACTAATCAGTTCAACCTCACAACGAGACGGTACACGACCGCTGAAGTTGAGGCGATCGTCCGGGATCCGGATTATGTAACCTTGTATGGACGTTTAGCTGACAGATTCGGCGACAACGGCTTGGTATCGGCTCTAATCGGGCAGGTGTCAAATGAGACAGTTCAGGTTGATCTTTGGCTAATGAGTTGTCGCGTGTTTAAGCGCGACATGGAACTCGCGATGTTTGATGCTCTGGTCGAGCAGTGCCAGGCGCGTGGCCTCCGCAAGATTCTGGGCGTCTATATTCCTTCGAAGAAGAACGGCATAGTTTCGGGGCACTATGCCAGCCTCGGTTTCAATCGCGTGGAACAGACTTCCGAAGGCCACGAATTTTGGCACTACGACGTCCCCACGATATATTTGAAGAAAACCCGTTACATCGGCCGGAGTGCGGAGGCGTTCGTTTCGATTCAACGCGCGGAATGTGATGCTGTTTCCTCGGAGGTATAACCTAATCGTGAGCAGTGTAGTAACCGCTGTGGGTAGAGATAGCACAAGCAAGCTTGACGTGCACCCTGTTTGGCATGTTGAGGTGGATCGTACTACGCCTGCCGAATGGTCTCAAATGCTCGACCTTTTCGACGATGCCAACATCTACCAAACCTGGTCCTACGGTGCTGTTCGCTGGGACCAAGAAAATCTCAGCCATTTGGTTTTGAAGCGAAATGACGAAGTCGTTGGAATGGCGCAACTGCGGATCGTTCGCCCGACCAAGCTGAAATTTGGAATGGCGTATCTGCGATGGGGACCCATCTGTCAGCGCCGCGGGAGAAACCTTGATACCGACGTTTTCTTGCAGATGGCAGATTCCCTTCATGACGAATACGTCTGCAAGAGAAGATTTCTGCTTCAGATTCTGCCGAACGTATTTGTTGGAACGCCGCGAGCGAAAATGTTTCAATTGGCATTCTCTGCGTTTGTCCAGGAACGTTCCAGATCCACGAACGCGTATAGAACCTTTGTTCTCGATCTAGTACCTCCACTTGAGCAGCTGCGCAAAAGTTTCGATCCAAAGTGGCGCAACAAACTTACGGGCGCGGAAAAAAATGGATTGAGCATAACTGCAGGGAACAGTCCGGATCAATACCGAACGTTTTGTCATATATACAAGCAGATGCGGAATCGTAAAACATTCGAAACAACAGTAGATGTCGAAGAGTTTGGGCGAATTCAAGAAAACCTCCCCAACAGCCAGCGGATGCAAATCTTGATCTGTGAGCAGAAGGGGAAGCCGGTTGCTGGAGTTGTGGCCTCTGCGATGGGCGATTCAGCAATCTATCTCTTGGGTGCAACTAGCGATGACGGCCTTAAGGCAAAGGGTTCCTATCTGCTCCAGTGGACCTTGGTCCAGTCGCTTAAGGAAGTTGGTATCCGGCGGTACGACTTGGGAGGCATCGATCCTAACGGGAACCCGGGTGTGTACCAGTTCAAGAGAGGATTCTCAGGCGCCGACGTTACTCAATTGACCCCACTTGTGGCGTGCGACAGCATTTTCTCTTCCGCAATTATCAGGGCAAGCGTGGCATTAAACCGCGCGGTTCGTAGCTTGAGTGCCGTACACCTTAGCCGTGCTGTCAAGGCAGCCGGATAAGACAGGTCTCACGTTGTACTGGGAGAACGAGATCCGATCGTGGCACACGAGATCGTAAACAGACTGGACGAGCAGCTAGGCAGTATACCTACGGGGCAGGTCAATCAAGCTGGATTTCTGCTCAGTGAAAATGGCATCCTGCACCATCTGGGTTTTGTAGTGTTTTCAATTTCAGAAGTCGCCGAAGAATTTTCTTCCACTATGTCAGCGCGCTGGGATGGCGAAATTATCCATGATCCGATCCAGCGCGTTCGAGTAGCTTTCTTTTTTCCCTTCGATGAGCGGAACCCGGTGTTCGAGTTAGTGGAGCCTGCAAGCGCGACCTCGCCGGTCAGCAATTTCCTCCAGAAACGAGGCGGATTGCATCATGTCTGTTACGAAATCGATGATTTGGAGGCAGCGCTAGAGGATGCTCGGCGTGCCGGCTGGGGAATCGCGGCCACTCCAGCCCCGGCTGTAGCATTTGATCGCCGCAGAATAGCCTGGGTATGCTCTAAGACCCGCTTATTGGTGGAACTGCTCGAACGCCACTCGAAGTAGTATTTCTCCTCTTCTTCCAATGGATATTTCAGTTGTCATCGTTGGTTGGAACGCCAAGCACTATCTGGACCTGTGTCTAAAGAGCCTTGCGGAAGCGCCACCGGGCCGCAGCATGGAAATCATTGTGGTGGACAATGCCTCGAGCGACGGCTCAGCAGAAATGATCAAAGCTCAATTTCCTCACGTCAAGCTCATTCGGAGTGAGGAAAATCTCGGATTCGCGAAAGGGAACAACGTTGCAATCCGCCAATGCCGAGGCAGATATATTGCGCTCGTGAATCCGGACGTAATCGTGTTTCCAGGTTGCCTCGATGCTCTGGCAGATTTCCTCGACCAGAATCCCAAAGTAGGGAATGTTGGTCCCCGTGTCCTGAACCCTGACATGAGCATGCAGAGTACGTGTCGGCGATTCCCAACTCTGTGGAACAATTTCTGTTCCGCTAGCGGCTTAGCGACGGCGTTCAAGAATTCGAAGTTCTTCGCCGGCGAGCACATGTTCTATTTTCCCCACGACCGAACTTTAGCCGTTGACGTGTTGGTGGGTTGTTTTTCGATGATCCGCCGCGCCACCTTTGATGAGGTGGGCTTGCTGGACGAAGGCCTGTTCATGTATGGCGATGACGTGGATTGGTGCAGGCGCTGCTGGAGGGCAGGATGGCAGGTAGCCTTCTTTCCAGGCGCCAGGGCCATCCATGACCGGGGGAAAATTACGGCCCCTTACCCGGTTCGTTTCGCCGTGGCGCAGCAGCGTTCAGTCTTGTACTACTGGCGAAAACATCACGGCTTAGGGGGCGTAATCGGAATTCGCACGCTCATGATGTTCCACCACGTAGCTCGCTACACATTTGCCGTGGTTACAGGCCTTGCTCGCAAGAAGCAAGGCGGGGAAGACGACGTGCGGAAACGGGTAAGCGGGGCCTGCCTGCGCGCAATGTTTTCCGAAGGCGTTCCCCATCAGGCCTGAGCGCAGCGCGGTATCCGTCAGCATGAGCATTTCAAGCCCGATTTCGCGCTTTACCGGGTACCTCAAGCGCAACGGCTTGGGGGCGACACTTCGCCGGGTCGGCGTAGCGGCAAGGCGGGCGTTGTTTTCCAGTCGCATGGTCTTGTTTTACTGCGACCTCTCAACGCTAAATTCACCGACCGCAGCTTTGAATAGTTCTTTAAAGGTGGAGCGGCACAGCAATCAAACCGATCTCTGTCCCCAGGACCTGCAACAGATAACTGCTGTCTGGAATCCTGAGATCACCGAACGAAATATGAAAGAGCGTTTTGGACTGGGCGCATCGTTGTGGCTCATCAAGTTTAATGATTGCCTCGCAGGGTACGGATGGACCTTACAGGGACGGACCGTCGAGCCGCATTACTTCCCGTTGGGGGAGAATGATGTGCAGTTTCTCGATTTCCATGTTTTCCCGAAGTATCGGGGCCGGGCAATGGACTGGTTCCTGATGACTCACATACTGCACGAACTTGCAGCAGAGGGCAGGGCTCGTGCTTTTGGAGAAGCCGCCGAATGGAACCAGGCATCGTTGTCTTCTTTCGCCATGACCCCATTTCGTCGCTTGGGCTGGGCCAAGAAGTTTACGATTTTTGGTCGGACGATGGTGTGCTGGGAAAAGAACGAAACCGTGGCACAAGAGCAGAATGACGATCTCAAGCGCGCGTCCCTGGCTGCGACCGAAGGGGCCAAGATCAGGCACTTGAGAGCATAACCAGGTAATGCTCATGGGATCAGTTGGTTACAGACCCTTCCAAAAGGCTGGACACCAGCGGAACCGTCCACGCATGGACCGCACCCGTGCCATCGGTCCAGATCTGACCTGCACCTTCGACATCTGTCTTCCTCACTTACCGCTCCGTACACTGGCACAGTGGCCTCCCCGCCGGTTTCGAGCAGGCTGCAGACTTTCGTCTCGGTGCGTTTGCCGAATCGGAGAATTGACGATGGTGTCGTCCAAAGGAAGAACGTGGATTGGGTTTCGGTCAGGGGTCTCTAGGATCGCCCTTCTTCTCATGGTCACTGTATCTGCCGCAGGGGCTGCAATGGGGGCCACCACCCACTACATCGCTGCCACTGGATCAGACACAAATAACGGAACCAGCAAGACAACGCCGTGGCTGCACGCACCCGGTATGCCGAACTGCAGCGGAAGTTGCGCGTCTTATACGGCAGCGGCGGGTGATCAGTTCATCTTTAGGGGCGGGGATACTTGGCACTTCGGGAATTCGTCGGCATCGCCCTACGTCGGGGGAACGTGGACATGGACGTGGGACGGTACCTCGACCAATTGTGATACTTCGGATAATCCAAGTGCAGTACGAACCTCCTGCATCTATGTCGGCGTTGACCAGACATGGTATTCAGGTGGCTCTTGGGCGCGCCCAGTCATGACGGGAGACAACCCTGCAAGCACCTCTGCCGTGGGAAGCTGTACTTATGGCAACGTGGGATCGACCAACAATTTTCTGGCCGTCTACAACGATTACTATGCTTGGTTCGACAATTTCGAGTGGACTGGGATGTGTCAGCAGACAGCATCTTCAGTCGGCAATAATTATTTAAACGGCTGGGACCTGTACATTCATGAAGCCGGTGCGAGTGGAACTGGCAAGATTGTTCAAAACATCTATTCCAATATGTATGCCCACGGCTGGACCCACTTAGCCTTTTCTTGTTCAGACTCCAGTGGCGAACCCATAGGTCAGTGCTTCTCGGAGGCCTTTATCGGTAACGGTGGACTTGGGAGTACCGTAGGGCCCGGGAATGTCTGCGACGGCTGGGATTCTGATCCGGGCGCGGTAGGCTGTATCTTGTACGGCCCAGCCTACCTCGTGTATGACAACGTGTTCGCGAATATGGCGCAGATTGTCGTTAGTCGTTATCACGCCTGGCATGACAACTATTGGTTCAACTACTACCCCACGAGTGATGGCGTAGCGCATGGGAATTCATTTGAGTCTAATAACGACGCGCCAGGGTGCGACTCCGACGGCAACTGTCAACCGAGTACTCCATTCAACGTCTTTTACAACAACATTTTAGGTCATAACTCCACAGGTACGTCTGGCGATGTAAAACTCTGGTTCTGCCCGAATACGACGGCTGCGGAATATTGGTTTAATAATACCGCGTACGACCAGGGGCAAGGTAACAACTGGGATGTTGCGACTAGCGGGTTTGATTGCTCTCCTTCCGGGATTGTATATATGTTCAACAACACCATTGACCTACCGAGCGCCTCAAACACCGTCGCCTGCGGCGGGGCGTCGAAAATGGTAGCGACCGGCAACCACATCATTACGGAGGGCGGTAGTGGTTTCAGTGGCTCTTGTACGGTTTCAAACTCTACCGTGATGAACCACGCCACGGCAGTCTCGCAAGGATACATGGCAAAGGGCACGGGAACGAGCGGCAACAACGGCAATACTACTTGCGCAAACGATACGACTCCTTGCGCTCCGACGGCAGCTAAGAATTCGACGGTTGGGGCGGGACCAAATCTGCAAAGCTACTGCACGTCGTTGCAAGGCTCAAGCGATAGCGAGGTTGTACGAGCCGGGAACGCTTGCCTGAACGGCACAACGGATGCGTGTGCGTACGACCAGTCTACACATTCGGTAAGCTGTCCCGGTCGAATTGCTGTTGCCCGAAATGCACCCTGGGATGCCGGCGCGTATCAATATAGTTCGCAGAATACAGCTCCGAATCCCCCGACGGGCCTCGCTGCCGTAGTTCATTGATCCCAACACCGATTCTTGGTTGACTGGCTGGCTTCGAAGCGCAAGGTCTTCCTCTTGTGAGCTCCACCGAGCCGGGCGGATTCTTCAAGCTCTGCAGCCCATTTCCTTAGCCGTCGGGCATCGTCCAAAACTAAATGGAACCGCGAAACCTTCGATTTGGAGGCGGCGCAACTGAGACCATGCTGCATCCGCTGGTGGCCGTGTGGCTGCTGGTCGCTATCGTCCTGATTCTGACCCGGCCGCGCGGGCAGGCTCTCACAGTCTTCCTGGTCTCTTGTTTCAGCATTCCGATTGCGCAGGTTGTTGTGGTGGGCGGCGTGCACTTTACCGTGCTGCGCATCCTAGTTTTGGCCGGATTGGCTCGAAGGGCCAGTTTCCGAAACAAGTTCCCGGGGGGATTGAACCGGGTGGACCAGGTGGTCGTGCTCTGGACGGTATCAGCGCTGGTCATCCTCTCGCTCCAGTGGATGAACATGCAGGCGCTGATTCATAACTTGGGGGATTTTCTGGACGCTGTTGGCGGCTATTTGGTCGTGAGATCTTTAATTCCTGACGGCGATGCGATCCGACGGGCAGTCAAAGCATTGGCCATGGTTTGTGTAATCCAGGGCATCTTCATGGTCAACGAGCAGATCGCTCACGTAAATGTATTCGGTTACCTTGGAGGAGCGTCGCTCGGGGTTACGGTGAGGGACGGACACATTCGTTCGGAAGGAGTGATGGGTTGCCTGTACGCCGGAGCATTTTCAGGCGCCGTGATTCCCTTGTTTCTCTGGCTCTGGACAGAAAGAAAATCCCGCATGGTCGCGTACGCGGGGCTCGCTGGAGCCTCCGCCATGGTGGCCGCCTCATACTCGAGCACTTCGTGGATGGCTCTTGCCGGGAGCTTGCTAGGGCTTTGCTTCTGGCCTCTTCGCAAGCATATGCGCATAGTTCGCTGGGGACTGGCGCTGACACTGGTAGCACTGCACCTGGTGATGAACGGCCCGGTTTGGTCGCTCATCGCCCGGGTAGACCTGACGGGGTCTTCTTCCGGCTACCACCGCTATTACCTGGTGAACAACTGTATTCGGCATTTTAGCGACTGGTGGCTGCTTGGATACAAGTACTTCAACCTGTGGGGATGGGACATGTGGGATCTCTCCAACCAGTTCGTTGTTGTTGCATTGACAGGTGGCTTGGTCTCCCTCGTCTTCTATATCGCGATTTTCAGCGGCAGCTTCGGCGCGATCGGGAAGGCAAGGAAACGGGTGGATGGAGATCGCGCTCGGGAATGGCTTCTCTGGTGCTTGGGTGCCGACCTGTTTGCCAATGTGGTGGCGCATTTCGGCATTAACTATATGGCGCAGATGATGATGACCTTGTTCCCCTTGCTGGCTTGCATTTCCGTGGCGGCCTTCGAGGCAAAGCAGGCGACCGAGCAGAGCACAAACACCACCACTCGCATGCAACTTGCATGCGCTGCGGGGGGCTACTTGCCCCCAAACGGTATGAAAGAAGAAGCGTGGAGTGACCTTTTCCAGGCATAAAGAGGAGCACTCACAGGTGATTCCAACGGTCCGCGAAATACTGAGGCGAAGGGTATCGCCTCGGTCTTATCAACAAATCCGTTTTTGTTGGTGGCAGAGTAGTTTTTGGCTCCCTCGTCTAGTGGCCTCCTCTGTTGTGCGACGCAATCCGAGGATCCAACGGGGCGGCGTGTGCGAACTTGCGAACCAGCTTCGCTCGATTAATGTGTTTGCCCCGACGGAGATGTGCCGTGTGATGACCAAGTTCGGGAGTGACAAAGGTCATGGATACCATAATTACACTGCTATTTATTCTGCATTGTTGGGCAACCTCCGCGATCGGCCGCTTCGAATCTTCGAACTCGGCTTGGGCACTAACAATCCGACGCTTGCTTCGACCATGGGCACACACGGGTTACCCGGCGCTTCGCTCCGTGCATGGCGCGAACTGTTTCCGCACGCCCTCATTTTTGGTGCCGATATAGATCGCTACATCCTTTTCGAGGAAGATCGTATCAAGACATTCTATTGCGACCAACTTGACAGTGCCGCTATACGTGATCTTTGGTCGCAACCTGCATTGAAGACTGGTTTCGATGTGATAATAGATGACGGCTTACACACCTTTGAGGCCAACGCTTCGTTCTTGGATGGATCGTTGGAGCAGCTCCGGCCGGGTGGGATCTTCGTAATTGAAGATATAACTCGAGAAGCAATCCCAAGATGGCTTCAGCTATTGGAAACATATGCAAAGCGGTTCCCAAGCCATCAATTCGTGCTCGTCGATCTGCCGAACTTCTTCAATTCCTGGGACAATAATTTGCTGGTCATCCGGGGCGAAGCTAACCAGTCGGCTCTTGGTTGCTAGCCGAGTTCCGGTCTCAAGCTAGCAAGACCTGGCTTATCGGGCTGGCTGCAGACACAAATGCGTAGCGGACGTATCAAGGTTTTGTTTAGCTTTCCGCTCCGGTTAGGCGCAGATCGGATCTGCACTACAGCCTGGCACCAGGTGAACGGCCTGGCGGGGGCCGGTGCCGACGTCTTGGCCTTCCCAGCCTCTATCTCACGGCCGGTTGACCCAAGTGTGAGAATCGCGACCACCCTGGCAAGAGGAAAGCTACGCCTTCCGTACCGGATCGTGGGCACCATGCGCGCCGTGGAATTGCACGATCGCATCGTGGCGCGTCGCCTGGAGAAATTGGCGGGGCAGATTGACATCATCCACGCGTGGCCGACGGGCGCGCTCGAAACGCTTAAGACCGCCGACAGGCTGGGCATTCCTACGGTGTTAGAGAGATGCAATGCTCATACCGGCTACGCAATGGAGATAGTGCAGAAAGAGTGCGAGCGGCTGGGTGTCGCGCTACCGGCAGACCATGAGCATGCCTTCAACATGGAGAAGCTCCGCAAGGAAGAAGAAGAGTGCAGGCTGGCGACTCGTCTTTTGTGTCCATCAGACTTCGTACTCAAGACTCATCGCGACAGAGGATCCGGTGAGGAGAAGTTGGTGCGACACATGTACGGATATGACGAAACCGTCTACTACGCCACCAACAAATCGCGAGAGTCGAAGCAGGGATTGACCATGTTGTTTGCGGGAGTATGTGCGGTGCGGAAAGGCCTGCACTACGCACTGGAGGCATGGCTCCGGTCTCCGGCTTCGAAGGAGGGCACGTTTCTCATCGCCGGACAATTTCTACCTGCTTACCAGGAAAAGCTTGAGCCCATGTTGGCGCACCCGAGTGTGAAAGTGCTGGGCCACCGCAACGACGTGCCGGATCTGATGCGGCGGAGCGATATCCTGGTTCTTCCCAGCGTTGAGGAAGGAAGCGCACTTGTCACTTCGGAGGGGCGGGCAAGCGGCTGCGTTCTCGTTGTCTCCGACGCGACAGGCGCAGTCTGCAGGCATATGGAGAACGGACTCACGCATCGCGTGGGAGACGTCGAAGCCCTAACCCAACACATCACCATGCTGCATGAAGATCGTGCCTTGCTGGAAAGGCTGCGTACTGAGTCTCTGCGAACAGCGCCGGAAATTACGTGGAGTGCGGCTGGCGTCAGACTCCTCGACGTGTACCGTGAGACCATTGCAACCTACGGATCCAAAGCAGCTCAGCAGAGCAGTCAGAATCACGAGGCCGTCGGCGTCGGTTCTTGAGTAGATGTTCCCACCAGAATGAGTTCTGTAAGTCCCAAAGTATCCGTCGTCATTCCGACCTATAACCGGGCAGACAAGGTTCGGCTTGGGATCGAAAGCGTGCTGGGCCAGACCTTCGCTGACCTCGAAATCATTGTTGTGGATGACGGATCGTCGGATGGCACGGAAAAGATTCTTGCTGAAACTTCTGGCGATCGTATCCGCTACTACGCGCAGGCAAACCAGGGCGCCAGCGTCGCGCGAAACAGGGGAGTGGAGGAAGCCCGCGGCGAATGGATTGCGTTTCTCGACTCGGATGATCTCTGGGAAGTGGACAAGCTGGAATGGCAGTTTAAAGCCCTGGAGCGGTTTGGGCCCCAGTGCGGCGCCTGCTACACAGATACCCGCTTTTTTAATCACGCGGAAACTCGAACGATGTTCCAATTGGTTCAGCATGAGTATCCGCATGAAGAAACCATGGGTGTCAGCAAGGATGTGCTGCCACGACTAGTGAGACCCGGCGGAGCTGGCATGATGGTTTGCCTGTCCTCACTGCTAGCACGGACCGAATTAATAAGAAGAACGGGAGGATTTGATACCAAGCTCCTCTATAGCCAAGACAGCGAGTTTATGTTTCGGCTAGCGATGCTCACCGCCTTTTGCTATGTCAATCTTCCTCTCGTCCGCTTCGACCGATCGCCCGCTGACATACGCCACGTGGGCGTGCAATCAGAATGGAACAAGTTTGAATTCTGGCTTCGGGATAGCCAGCTCCGACTCGAAGGGCTCTTGCGCTTGAGCGATGGTCTGCCGAGGAAAGTCCGCAAGGTCATTCAAGAACGATTGAGCACGGTGCACAGCGGGTGGGCAAATTGGTATCTGGAAACCGGCGAGTTCGGGAAGGCGCGCGATGCAGTGTCGAGAGCCGCACAACTGAACTTGACGTTTAACGTTGCAACGAAATGGCTGCTGACGTGGATGAGCCCACAATTAGCGTTGCGAACCGTGCGGTACCGGCAGGAAAAAGAGAGGGGATCGTTCACCGTATGAAACCACCTGCCATTGCAGAGCGCGTCTCACCTGCGGAACGCGAGGAGGGGTACAGCTCCAAGGATCTTGGTCCAGCTCCGTGCCCTATTTGTGGTCAGGGGGGCGCGCAGGAATGGCTGCGAGGACCGGATCGGCTACACGGCAGGCAGCAGGAGTACACGGTGGTGCGTTGCCCGTCGTGTTCGCTAGTGTGGCTGAGTAATCCCCCGAAGCCTTCAGAAATGCAGCTGCATTACACGGACGCATATCACAAACTGATTTCGGCTGGAGGCGAGAATTCGCCAGCTCGTTGGCGATTTCGCAAGGAGGCACTTGCGCAATACAAGCAGTCCGGGTCACTGCTCGACATGGGATGCAGCTCGGGCGCATTTCTAGCGTTCATGCGGAGCGAATCCTGGAAGCTCTCTGGAATCGAGATGTCGATGGAAGAAGCGAGAGAGGCAGAACGGCGGAGCAAGGCTCAAGTATTTGTCGGAAGTGTGCTGGATGCGACGTTCCCACGCGAATCGTTTGACGTGATCACCTGTTTCGATGTGCTCGAGCATCTCTATGAGCCGCGGCGAGTCATGGCTCGCGTAGGAGAATGGCTGAAGCCGGGCGGGATTTTTTGCGTCCTCGTGCCCAACGTAGACTCTGCCGAGGGGCGCTTGTTTGGAAGCTATTGGCATGGACTCGAATTGCCGCGACACCTTTTCCACTACTCGCCGGCCTCCCTTAGGTTTCTTGCGACGTCAGCTGGACTCCGCGAGGTGTCGCTCGAAACACGGCGCAATCCTGCAGTGGGGACCAGCCTGCGTTATGTGTGGGATGACATTTTTAGGTCGGTATGGATTCGGAAAACACCGGTGGCATATCGGAGGGAAGCGCGCCTTCCATGGAGGGCGGCGCGAAAGGTGGTGCGCCTGACAGTTTTGCGCGCTCTGTTGGCAATGGCTCCTCTCGTGGGCGGGGGGGAGTCGATCCATGCGATCTTCTGTAAAGAAGAGACCTCGGCATGACAACAATGCGAGAGTTGCGCAGGTTCCCGATGATCATGGCACGTTTTTTCGCATGACTCTTCTGTAGGAGCTATGCACGAGAAGTCTCCTAAATAAATTCTTGATTAAGAATCCGATGGATTTCAGACGAAGCTACGAACGCAGCAAGGCTACCATCACTGGCCTTTGGCAGGGCGATGCACTCAGGGCCAAGGCAATGCGGGGTGGGGCTTGGCTAGGAGCAGGGAGTGTTGCCGAGCAAGTGTTTCGGTTTGCCCGCAACATGATCCTGACGCGCTTGCTCGCGCCAAGTGCCTTTGGAACTATGGCTATCGTCATGTCTTCTTCGGCAATCGTTGGGGCATTGACCGAAGTGGGAGTGAAGCAGGCCATAATTCAAAACCCAAGAGGGGCGGAGAGGACTTACCTCAATGCTGGTTGGTGGATGGGAATGTGGCGTGCGATCTGCATGTACCTCATTATTTTTGCGATGGCCCCTTGGGTCGCCCATTTCTATGGCAACGCACAGTTGTCTGCGTTGCTTCGAGTAGCGTTGCTGAGCACTCTATTCGACGGCGCTATGAGTCCCCGCTCCATCCTTGCGCAGAAAGAGCTAAGGTTCGGCCGCTGGATGGTAATCACCAACGGCGGCGGAATCTGCGGTGTCATGCTGACTGTGGTTCTCAGTTTTGTTATTCGTGATGTGTGGGCTTTGGCCATTGGCTTCAGCAGTGAGAACGTCTTTCGCTGTGTCTTCTCGTACATTCTGTATCCTGGATTGCCATCCCGCAGGTGGGACAACCATGCCATCGGGGATCTCTACAAATTCTCAAAGCAAGCGATCGGACTGTCGTTTCTAAACCTCATCTTCTCTCGTACAGACATTTTCGTATTGGGTAAGCTTTATTCCCCCACGACATTGGGCCTATATACGATGGGAGTGGCGCTCGTCCAGACTCCCTCAACCTTTATAACGACCATGATGGGTCAAGCCCTCTTCCCAGCTATCGCCCACGTCCAGGAAAATAAAGAACGTGTAAACCGCATAATGCTGGAGGCGACTTCCTGGCTAATCCTGTTGGGGCTTCCCGCCGTAGTAGTCACTTACGTGTGCGGACATTCGCTACTTCTGGTTGTCTATGGCACTCGATATGTCGCAGCGGCCGGACCGATGGCAGTCGCCGCCGCCGTGGTGTTCTTAAACATTCTGAACGCCGTGATCACATGCGTTTTTACCGCTGTGGGCCGTCCAGGTCTGCATCGGCGCGCCGTCGCCGCGTCCGCGTTGGTCATGTTGATCGCGATCTATCCTGCCTGCAAGTTGTTGGGAGTTGTAGGAGGCCAGGTTGCAGCCTTGCTTGCGGTTACTGTTAGCTATTTTCTCCAAGCTCTGCGCATGCGTTGGCTTACGGGTTTGGATCTGTATCGCTATGCAAAAGCTTTTGCGCCAGCTTGGCTGGTGTCTGCTGGGATTCTTGTCGTCGGCCTTAGCGCTCGTTTCCTTGGGGTGGAGACTAGGCCCGTGACCAACATTTTCCTAGGGGTGGGCGCCTGCCTTATTGCTTACGCCATATCAGTCCCGGCCTTCAAAAGAATTAGACAGACCGAACAGTCGCCGCGAGCCGCACAGGCCGCAATCGCTGGGTTAGTCGACTGACCGTAGAACCGTAGAGTTCGTCGGATGAACTACAGGCCTTTCATAACGGTTGTCATTCCGACTTTCAACCGAGCTACACAAGTGCAAGCGGCCGTGAAGAGTGTACTGGCCCAAACTTACCCGGAGCTCGAGGTCATCGTTGTGGATGACGGATCCACAGACGGAACGGGCGAAGCCATTCAGCGAATTGTCAGGTCACAAGGGGCAGGTGGAAAGCAAATTCGTTATTTCTTCCAATCTAACCAGGGTCAGAGCGCTGCTAGGAATAGGGGAACCGATGAGGGTTGCGGAGAATGGGTCGCATTTCTGGACTCGGATGACGTGTGGCTTCCCGAAAAGCTCGAATGGCAGATTCGCGCGATCGGGCTATTTAACGGCAAATGTTGCGCCTGTATAACCGACGCAGGGCTTGTAGACAACTCGGGAATGAACAAAGCAGCTTTCCGCGAGAGTGGCAAACATTACAAGGAAACGCTCGGCATGGAGAGTAAAGCAGTGGAAAGCCTCGTCAAGTGCCGCGACCCGTTTTGGGCCTCTACTCTCCTCGTTCGCACTGACGTTGGCAAGCAAATCGGGTGGTTTGACCCTGATCTCGGGTATGCAGAGGACCACGATTTCCTCTTTCGCCTCTCTCTGGTAACCCCCTTTTGCTACGTTAACAAACTGCTAGCTTCACTTGATAGGAGTAAATCCCCTCAGGGTTCAACATGTCGCCCATGGGACAATGTTGAGGTGCGTCTTCGAGGTTCACAATCCATGCTCGAGAAGTGGTTGAAGCTGGATCGCAAACTCCCGGCGGACGTAAGGAAGTCGATCGTCAGAAGCTTGCGGCAAGTTTACAGTGCATGGACAAACTGGCACTTGGAGCATGAGCAGTACGAAGAAGCGCGGCATGCAGCGCGCAAGGCTATGAAGTATGAGCTTACAACAAATCTTGCAGTCAAGTGGAGCTTGACGCATGTTGCTCCGGGCTTGGCGAGGAAAATCTCGCCGAAAATGAGAGTGTGTTAGTAGGTCGTCCGATAGCGTGAAAACACCTTGAGGGAGTAATCAAGTGCTCCAGTCGAATCAGCGCCCGCCGTCCAAGGATCCCTTAGAACTCATACCGCGGGGGCTTACCAAGCTATATAGCACCTGGGTCGGCTTGACCTACCCATTCGCGTCCAAGGGACGTAACCTGTCGTTTCATTTCACGAGTCAGATGAATCGGCAGCGTGCATCCAGAATCAGCCTTGGCAATTCGGTGACCCTGAGAAAGGACGCTTGGCTCAACGTAGCCACAGAAGATCTCACTGGTGAACCTGTGATTGTGCTGGATGACAACTGCAATATAGGCTACGGAAGCATTATTTCCGCCAAGAATCAAATCCATTTAGAGCGTGATGTGCTCGTCGCCCAGCAGGTCATCATCACAGACCATAATCACGCGCACGAAGATATAACTATGCCAATCGTCAATCAGGGCATTCTGGGGAATGGCAAGGTCCGAATTGGCCAGGGGTCTTGGATCGGCCGTGGATCTGCCATCATCTGCACAAGAGGAGAGCTGACAATAGGCCGTAACTGTATTGTTGCTGTCAATTCCGTAGTGATGGGAAGCATTCCTGACTACTCGGTAGTCTTCGGATCGCCCGCGACGATCATCAGGCAATACGACCCGGAGACGCGGACCTGGCGTATTGGTTCGAATCAGAAGAGGGACGCGCGAATCCATGAAGCGTTGTCCGTCTCGATCGGCGAATAAGTCATCCGCGTCCCGGCGAGTAAGCTGGGACGATCATGGGCTTCAAATTGCTTGGCCAGAGTGAGTGGGAGTGATTTCAGGAACAGACCGGACGTTTCCGAGCTTGGAGTCAATGCAATGCGCACGCTGAACGAACTCGATCAAGAATACTCGCTCGAAACCTGCTTCGGGACTTCGGATGCGCCGCGCATCGATGAATTGGTGATCGAAGCTGGGCGCACCGAGCGGCAGTATTGGCGGGATCTGTGGCGCTACCGCGAATTGTTTTATTTTCTCGTGTGGCGCGACCTGCTCGTCCGGTACAAGCAAACGGTCGTTGGAGTGAGTTGGTCACTTATCCGGCCGCTCCTGACCACGATTGTGCTCACAGTGGTCTTTGGCAGATTGGGCAAAATGCCTTCCGGAGGACTGCCGTATCCGCTACTAGTTCTTTGCGGCACCCTGCCTTGGCAGTTTTTCTCCACGGCGATGACGGAAAGCGGCAATAGCCTCGTAATGAACTCCAACCTGATTTCCAAGGTATATTTTCCACGTCTCATCATTATTGTTAGCAGCGTCATAACCAGCTTTGTGGAGTTCCTGATCTCCGCTGTTTTTCTTGTGTTCCTGATGATCTGGTACCACTGCGCGCCTCCTGCGGCCGTGTTATTTGTACCATTTTTTGTGCTTCTGGCGTTCGGTGCCGCTCTGGGAGTCGGTTTGTGGATCGCTGCACTTATGGTCGAGTATCGTGATTTCCGTTTCATTGTCCCGTTCATTGTTCAATTCGGCCTTTATGTCTCGCCGGTCGGCTTCCAGAGCAGCGTGGTTCCAGAGCGCTTTCGCCTCCTATACGCGGCTAATCCGATGGTCGGGATCATCGATGGTTTCCGCTGGTGTGTATTGGGAGCCCAAAACGGCGTTTACCTGCCAGGAATCGCGGTCGCCGTAATTGACGTCGTCATCCTACTTACGTCAGGCATTTGGTATTTCAGGAAGACCGAGCAAACCTTTGCGGATGTAATCTGAGCCGGACTGACGTGCTCGCATTGACCCAGCCATGACCAATCCTGCCATCATCATCGAGAATCTTTGCAAGCGGTACACCATTGGCCATCAACGGACCGACCGTGACGGCCTGCGCCATGCAATCGAGAGCGCGATTCGCGAGCCGCTCACATGGCTTCGGTACAGGCGGCAAGAAAAGCTGCGGCAGGTTGATTTCTGGGCGTTAAAGGATGTTTCGTTTCAGATTAAGCAGGGTGAAGTGGTTGGCATCATCGGCAGCAACGGTGCGGGCAAGAGCACGCTATTGAAAATCCTCAGCCGGATTACCGTTCCCAGTAAGGGGCGAATCCGCATCGACGGCCGGATCGCCAGCCTCCTCGAGGTTGGTACCGGATTTCATCAGGAACTCACGGGACGGGAGAACATCTTCCTTAACGGCGCCATCTTAGGCATGAGCCGCGCCGAGATTATTCGTAAATTTGACGAGATCGTGGAATTTTCGGGAATTGAAGATTTTCTGGACACGCCCGTCAAGCGCTACTCTTCCGGCATGTATGTCCGCTTGGCATTTGCGGTAGCGGCCCATCTTGAACCTGAGATCCTGATCGTCGACGAGGTGCTCGCAGTCGGCGATGCTGCCTTCCAAAAGAAATGTCTCGGAAAGATGAGCAGCTTTGCCCGGAGCGGGAGGACGGTCTTGTTCGTTAGCCACAATATGGAAGCTATCCGCACCTTATGCCAAAGGGGTATCTGGCTGATGGACGGCAGGGTCCATAAAGACGGAACGGTGGATGAAATCGTTGAGGACTATTTCAACAGTACTTCCAACGAACTATCTTTTTCCTGCGAGAATTTGGACTACGGATTGAGCATTCAGAAGGTTACGTTGAAGAATGACCATGGCGAGGAGAGCAGTCAATTCCGCCCGGGAGAGGATTTGATCATCGAGGTAAATTACCACGCGCAGGAGCGCGTGGAACTGCCCTACGTTGTGCTCGGCGTTCAAGGGATCAACGGTCCTTGTTTTACGGCCAATATGCTACTGGACGGATGTCGGCCTGAAGCCCTCGCTGGCGCCGGGACGCTTGCCTGCCGGTTCAAATCTCTGCCCCTTTTACCACAGAATTATTCTGTCAAAATGTCCGTCAGGACAAACAACGGTGGCGACTGGATAGTGAAGTACCAGGAAGTCGCCTATTTCAGCGTCGTGGCAGATCTTACAAAATACGGCTACAAGGGGCAGTTCATATCGCGAGCGTCTGATTCAACCCCAGTAGTGGTGCCTTATGAGTGGCTCCTGCCCGACGGTACCATTGCTCCTGTGTCCCTTGCATCCCCGCAAGTACGATCACTGCAACGGCGGGAATCACCTGTTGAACTCGATTTGGTCAGGCCGTTCGACTGAGAACGGATTCCTAGCGCGGGCCCACGCTCCACATGCCGCTCTCCTCAAATTCAAGCGATCGCTACTATGCCGAAGCCTTCTTCCTTCTGCTTCTCACCATAGCCGTGTATGGGAAGGCCCTGTGGTTTGTTCCGAGCAGCGGCGATGATCTTCGAATCCTCAGTTCGGTATCGCAAACGCGCAACCCTCTCTCCTATTTCGTAAACGACTGGGGCATGGAAAATACCTACCGGTTGGGAAGCGGACAGATCGATAGCAGGCGGAGAAGTTATCGTCCGTTGCACTCAGTTTCGATCTGGATGGGCTACCGGCTGTTCGGCGTGCGGGCTGGCCCGAATCAGCTTGTCAATCTGGTGCTGCACATTCTGAACGGTCTCCTTCTTCTTAGGATTCTGCGCCGGCTAGGTCTTGACGTTTTCTTGGCCCTTTTATTGGCCACGTTGGGGATGGTCTCGCTGTATACGGCCTCGCCGGCGATCTGGGTCTCGGATCGCCAGACCTTGGGGGTGACGCTGGCCGCCCTTGTACTACTCAATCATGTTGTAGACGAGAAGGGACAGCTTACGGCGTGGCTAAACCCTTGGCTGGTGACCGGACTCACCGTTGTGGCAGTTTCCTTTAAGGAAAGCGGGCTGATAGTCCCACTAGTGGCGGGGGCGTTTGTCATCCTCGCTCCTTATCATGGGGCGAGGTGGCGGCCCTTGGCCGTCAGCGTCGTGCTCGTCGCTTCCTACATCAGCCTTCGAGTCTTGTTGTTCGGATCGAATGCATTCGCATACGCATCCGAAGGATTCGTTTTCGGAAACCACCCCTACACGCTTCTTTCAGATCTGCCCTGGCACATTGGGCTATGGGCGCGTTTTGAGAACGTGGCGAAGAACTTCCTATGCGTATTTATCCCTATTGTTGATCCTGTCGGCCGGATTGACTCACTCAACGAGGTGATCCGGAATGTCGTTTGGTGGTTGCCCACTGTGGTGTTGACTATTTCCGTCACGCGAAGGCCACTTACAAGAGTGCAGTGGCTCGCTCTGGCGGTGATAGCCCTAAACTCAGGGCTGCATGTGCAGGTGTTCCGGTACCGTGTCGAATATATCTCTCAGCTCGCCTTCTCCATATACGTAGCGGCCTCGCCGATCTGGCACGAACGACACAACGTATCTGAGATCGTGAGCCGACGACGGCTGGCAGCGATCTGCTGCGGACTTCTGGCGCTGGTCAGCGTTTCGCAAGTCAACCATTACATTCAGTCGAACTGGGTCGAGCGGCAGGACGAGATGACAAAGCGGCGTCTGGCGACCGTGCTCCAGAACTATCCGATTTCCGACGATATCGTTCGGCAGGTACTCGCGCGATATGCACCCACGGCGGAGACATCTTCGGCCAAAGCACCTTAGATATCTCGCATACAACGAACGTGTTTCCCAGAGCCCGTGACTGCTTCCATCATCGCCGACTTATGTTCTCCAAAGTCCTGCAGGCCTTTGTGTGTCGACCTGGATGGTACGCTGCTGAGAACCGATAGCTTCGTGGAGTCGCTCTTGGCCAGAGTCCGACGCGAGCCGCGAGCGATTCTTCGACTGCTCGGGCTCCTTATGACGGAGCGTTTCAAGGCGAAGGCGATGACGGCGTGCGATTTCGTGTTCACTGCAGAAATGCCGCTGAATCAGGGCGTTGTTGAGGTGTTGCGACACGAGAGGGCCAGTGGACGGTATCTTGTATTGGCAACTGGGGCCCACAAGGAAATTGCGGACCAGGTGAGCGCAGAGCTGCAACTATTCGATGAGGTTCTAGCGAGCAACGGCAGCGGCAACTTGACAGGGCGACGAAAGCGCGACGCACTCGAGGCGAGATTCGGGCGCGGTGGATTTGAGTATATTGGCAACTCATTGAGCGATATCGCAGTGTGGCGCGCTTGCGGAAGTGCGATTGTGGCGGAGCCCAGCCTCGCGGCCCGGATCGCGCTCAGGATCTTGCGGCTTCCCACGCAGAAGATTGAAGCGCCTAGCAGTCTATCGAAGTGGAAAGTATTTGTAGGGTGCCTGCGATTGCATCAGTGGTTGAAGAACCTTCTCGTTCTGGTACCGCTAGTGCTCTCACACAAGGTCATGGAATGGTGGCGGCTTCTCGCTGCCTGGGAGGCGGCACTGGCCTTCAGTTTTGTAGCTTCAGGCCTTTATTTGATCAATGACCTAATGGATCTTGATGCGGATCGAAAGCACCCACACAAAAGGAATCGGCCAGTAGCGCGAGGCGACTGCAGTGT
>Ga0075017_100000046_pt1 | contig 44014 bp, 38 predicted proteins | sample AleBraG_ABR_2012_FD_71475 | JGI IMG/M metagenome (GOLD analysis project Ga0075017, IMG submission 71475) | Freshwater sediment microbial communities in response to fracking from Pennsylvania, USA - Alex Branch Run_MetaG_ABR_2012 | ecosystem: Environmental > Aquatic > Freshwater > Creek >... | reverse complement strand
TAGGGCATGTTCAACCCCAGGGTCATGACCTCCTGGAAGGACGGCATGTCCGGCGCAGCGGTCCGGCAGGCCGAAAAATCGAAGGTCGGGCGGCGCGCCTCGAACACGGCCTCCATGGACAGGTCGCCGCCGTCGTAAGTCAGCTCGAACTTCTTATGCGGTTCGATGAATTTCACCGTGAGCTTGCCGTCCGACAGCTGATCGGCCAGCGCGAACTGCGCCGGCAACGGCGTCTCGTTCGTGTAGGCGTATTGCTTGCCCCGGACGTTCAGGTTCAGGGTGAAGCGGCTGCGATTGAACAGCGGCTCATTGTTGAGGTGGGAGATGCCGAACACCTGGCGCTCCGGATCCATGATGATGAAGAAATAGTTTTCCTTGTACCTCAGGTAGGCAAAGGGCGGAATCGGATGCGGCCGGTCGTCATGAATCGTGGTCATCGTGCATGCTCCTGTCTGATCGTGCTGGGCAGTCGGCGCGGCGCAAACCGGGATTGCCGCATCCGCGCTACCCGGGAATCGTACCCGCGAACTCCTGTTCAAGCTCCCGCGCGAGTGACGGATCGAACCATCCGACAGCGGCGAGCTGGTCGGTCACGCGCAGCAGCGCGGCACGCCGATGCTGCCGGGTGATGGCGAAGCGGATATCGTGAAACCGCCCCTCGTCCAGATGCCGCGCCCCCTGGAAGGCCATCACGGCGAGGCGCAGCTGGCCCCAGAACACATAGAACTTGAGCTGCTCGGCCGGCGGCACCGCGCCGCCGGCACCGGCGTAGGCAGCCAGGAAGTGTTCGAAACTCGAGACCTGTTCGGCCGAGTAGTAGAGATAGCCGATGTCCGCCGCGGCCGTCCCGACATGCACGAACTCCCAGTCCAGCACGGCGCTCACATGCCCATCTTCGACCAGGATGTTGTTGAAATTGTAGTCGTTGTGCACGACGCACGGCGGCCCGCGGCCGTGCCGCTGGTGCTCCCGTACCCAGCGGAACGCCAGCTCCATGGCCGGATTCGCGACGTCCAATGCCCGCCAGTCGCCGAGGCAGCGCTCGATCTCCCGATCGATGTGGTGCTCCGATTCGGACGACGCTGCCGCGGCCGGGCCGGCCGGAAAGCCCGCGGTGGGCACCGCGTGGATCTGGGCCAGGCGCGCGGCGATATCGGCCATCAGGGCGGGATTGCGCGGCGGCGCCGTGTAGTTACCGCCAACGGGAGCGCCGCCTACCGCTGAAAACACGATGAAGGGGTCTCCCAGCACAGTGCCGGTAGGCTCGAGGGCATGCGGCTGCGGAATCGGTGCTCCGTGTTTCCACAGATGCCGCAACACGGGATATTCATCGATGACTGTGGTACCCAGATAGTTGTCTTCGGCCTTGCGGTCGATGCGCAGGGCCACTACATCGGGCAGTGTGCGATTGCCCCGCAGTTTGACCAGCACCGTCCGCTTGGACATGCCGCGCGCCACCTGCCTGACCTCGATGATCTCGACCCCCTGCTCGCCCGGCTGCGTGCCCGCCAGGAATCGCCGCAGCGCCCCGACATCCGCGACCGGCTGGTCCTCCGGCTTTGACTCGATCTCGTTTCGTCCAAGCTCCGCGCTGACGGCCCGGTCGGCGACCCGCGCGAACGCATGTTCGACGGTCGCCAACACATCCAGGCGGCGTCGGGCCTCGGCCGACGCCGCGGCGGGCAGCGCCCGAACGTAGGCGCGCACCGTGGCCGCGGCCTCACCGTAATCCGCCGCCGCCCTGCCGGGCTCGCCCAGCACAGCGAGCAATCGCTGCGCGACCGCGATCTCGATGGCAGGCAGCACCGACTCGCGCGCAATCATCTCCCCGAGCATGCGCCGGATGGAGTCCAGCGTCGCCGCCTGATCGGCCCGCTCGGTGTGCGCACGCAGCTGTGCACAGGCGCTGCGCACGAGTTCCAGGCCATGCACGAGAGCTTCATTCATTGCTGTGTCAATCCCGGCCAGTCGATCATGGGGTAAGCGGCGCGTGACTGGACCTGTGCCGCAGGAGGATGGCCTGGACCCTCTCTTAAGATCCCGTCAGCCTACCGGTGAATGTCCGATGGTGGACCCTGCTGCGGTGGGAAATGTCCATCCAGACGGCGGCGCAAAGGGCACGAGCGTCCGGGATTTGATCAGCCAACGCCCGTCAATCTTTGCATAGACATCGTCGTAGTAGCCCAGCACCAGCGGACGAGCTCCGTTGGAAAAGGCTCCCTCGCCTCGAAGATAACAGATCGCCTTGGCGATGCCTGCGCCTCCCTCGTAGATCCAGATGCTGGTTACGTAGTGGATGAAATAGACCACCGCACGCGGATCAGTCGCCGCGAAGGTCGCGCGGATCGCAGCAAGCCCCTCAGCCCGCGGGATGCCCAGGCAGGTCTCATCAAAAACGGCATCCTCGGCAAATAGCTCGGCGCACTGGGCGTATTTTGCTGTGTCACAGTAAAACGCATAGGCGTAAGACAAGTCGTTGATGGCTTGCCGGTCTTCTATTGCCAGTTCGGGCATCTCCCATCCTCCATTGATTGCAGCGGCGCGGGGCGTGCAAATTCGCAATGGCGCCGCCTTCTCTTACCCCATGTCGCGCTGTGGGCTCCGGCCCTGGCTGGCGGTCGCCGCACGTGCCGCCCGCCGGCCGCTGAAGACGGTGTCGGCGATGGTGAGCCCACTGACGAACCCGTTCGAAACGATGCCCGCGGCCGCGCGGCCGGCGGCGTAGAGTCCCTGAACCAGGGATCCGTCCCGCCTCTTGACCATGCCGGTCTCGCCATCGACGGCCAAACCGCCGGTTGTCATGACCTGAGCCGCAGCGTAGCCGTTATCGATGGAGAAGTTGAGCGCATAGAAGGGGGCCTTTTCGAGCGGGTCCAGCAGGCTGGGCATCTTGCCGAAGGGGTCTTCCCGCGTGGCGCGGGCCATCGCGTTGAACCCGGCGACCGTGCGTTTCAATCCGGCCGGATCGACGTGAATCTTCCGGGCAAGCGCCTCCAGGGTTCCGCCTCTGCGCGTGCCGCCCAAGAAGATGTTGATCAGCGCCGGCAGGCCCCAGATCATGAAGTTGCCACCCGTCAGGAGCGAGCCTTTCAGGCCGCTCCAGAACTGATCCCTGGTCAGGATCAGCCAGGCCTTGCCGTTGGGCTGTTCCATGACCCCCACGCCGATCCGCATGGCATAGGCCGCTTCATTGAAGAAGCGCTCGCCCTTTTCGTTAACGAGGATGCCGTGGGCGAAAATATCCGGCGGACAGATCGTTCGGGCTATGCCCAGTTGACTCATGCCTTCGGTGGCGCCGCCGACGGTTTCCCCCAGCTGCATGCCCGAGCCGTCGTCCCCCATCGAGCCCAGGCGCAGCAGCTTGTGGTAGTGCTTCGCCAGAAGCGGATGATTCTCACGGAACAGCTCCGGATTGTGGTTGTATCCTCCCGTGGCAATGACGACGCCCTGGCGCGCGCGGAGCAGCAGAGCTTTGCCGTGTTTCCGCTCCAGATCGGTGGCGGCGGCGGCGGCCTTCATGGACCGCTCGCTGTTCATCGGCCGCCAGGGATGCAGCACCTTGTAGAGTTTCTCATGGCGCTGGTGGAACGCCGGCGGCAGCTGGTGGACCTCGACGCCGACGACGGCGCCGGTATCGTCCACCACCAGCCGATGGGCTGGCGCATGGGCGATGAGCTTGACGCCTCGCGCGAACGCCGCATCCTTCAAGGTCTTGTAGTATAGCCAGCCCCCTTGACCGTTGACAGCCACACGGTGCCCGCGCGGCGCCGGCTTGGCCTGGGCGGCGAAGGCCGGCATCTTCTCGTTGCCCGTGAAGTAGAGATAGTAGCCGTCGGGCGGGAAATTGGTCTTGTCGACGAAGGCCTTGCCGCCATACTTCACGCCCAGCCCGGACACCCATTCGATGTCGTCGTTGCTGCCCTCGCAAAACCTGCGCAGCGTCTGCGGGCCGACCGCGTCAATCACGCCCTCCTGGGCGAGGTACTTGTACATCTCCTCGGCGTTGTCCTCGTGGCCGGCGTCGCGCTGAAAGCGCGTGCCGCCGGCGTAGAAGACGCCGCCGCTGAAGGCGGTCGCGCCGCCGCCCGCGAACCGGTCCACGGCGATGACGCTCGCGCCATTGTCACGCGCCTGGATGGCGGCGGCCGCGCCCGCCCCGCCAAATCCGATGACGATCAGGTCGGCTTCCTCGTCCCACTGCAGCGTATCGGGATCTGGCGCCCGGAGTGGTGCCCCTACCTTCAGTTCAGCCATGACGTTCCCTTGTAGTTATCAGGAGTGCCGCGTAGTAATCAGGAGTGCCGCGCCGAAAAGGCGCCCCCTCATCATATTCCAAGACCTCGACCGCCCGCCGCTTGCTCAGTTCCTCATGCTGACGGCCGTCAGACCGTGGGTCTCTCCAACGATCCCCGGGTCGTACTCATAGTCGCCCATGACGTCGGCCTTGGTGAAGGAGCGGATCTCATTGAAACGACCCGCGCGCACCTTCTGCAGCCACTGGGCGTCGGCGATGATCGAGCGCCCGACCGCCACGAGATCGAACTGACCTTGCCGATACAGGTCCGCGAGCTGCTGAATCTGCTTGGCTCCGGCGAACTCGAATTCCGCCTGATCCGCCATGAAACCTCCGAACAGATCGATCTTCAGGCCGACGCTGCCCACCGTGACCACCGGCACATCGGTGTACTTCTTCGACCACCCGGCAAAGGTCAGGTGGGAGCCCTCGACCTCGGGGTGCCAGAAATACCGGCTCGAGCAGTTGAACAGGTCGACGCCCGCCTTCCGAAAGGCGGCGAGGAAGGCCTCCAGCTCCGTCCGCACGTCGATGACTTTTTCCTCGAAAGCGACTTCCTTCCATTGCGAGTACCGGTAGCTGATCGGGTAGTCCGGGCCGACGGCCGCGCGGACCGCGGCCACGATTTCCAGCGGAAATCGCGCGCGCTCGAGGACCGTGGCACCGCCGTAGCGGTCGACGCGCTTGTTGGTCTCGGCCCACAGAAACTGATCCAGCAGGAAGCCATGCGCTCCGTGAATTTCAACGCCCGAGAAACCACTTTGCTGCGCGATCACCGCCGCATTGGCGTAGGCGCCCTTGATTTCCTCCAGCTCTTCGAGGGTTGCGGCGCGTCCGTTGGGGCGGCCGGGCGCCGCTATGCCCGAGGGGCTGAGCGTCGGCGCGTCGGGATACGGGCCTTTGCCTTCGACGCGGATCGCCCCTTCATGCCACAGCTGCTGGAAAAGGTGCCCCCCGGCGGACCGGACCGCGGCAGCCGCCTTTCCCCAGGCCACTCCGGACTGGCGAGTGATCAGTGGATCGGTCAGGGCTGATGAGGACGGATGATCTACCGGACAGGCCCCGGTGATCACCAGGCCGACACCGCCGCGCACTCGAGCCGCGTAATACTCGCCATACTTGTCAGAGGGCATACCGTCCACCGTCCAGCCGCGGTTCATCGGCGGCATCACAAAGCGCGTCGGCAAGCTAATGTTCTTCAGCTGGAAGGGCTGAAACAGGGGCTCAAGATCAGGGATGCTCAAATGCGCCTCCGAGGGAACTCACGGTACAGATCGCTCAATTGTAGTCTCCCGGATCAGGTCGCTGACGCCGCGTGGCCCGCAACCTGGGCGGCAAGTCAACGCTTCAGGAACGGGCGCCGGAAGCCCGGCTGGGATGTCGGATCGGTCGTGCGATCAGGCCACCAGGGCCGCGCGCAGGCGCTCCAGCCAGGCGCCATCCGTGCCGAGCACTTCGCGGCAGAATCCGGTGACTGACCCGTGGCGCGCCTCGACCTGATCGAACATGGCGCCGAGGTAGCGCGGATCGGCATCGGCCAGCGGACCCCAGATTTCCGGATCCACGCCACGCAGTCGGGCAAATCGGCTGGCCGGATTGGCGATCAGGCGCTCAAAACCCCGGCGCGTTGCCGCTTTGCTCAGCACGTAGTCGGCGATGATCTCGTCGCGGGGCACCCCCAGCACGTCCAGGAGCAGCGCGGCGGCGATACCCGTCCGGTCCTTGCCCCAGGCGCAAAAGAACACCAGCGGGGATGGGTCCGTCGCCATGGAGCGGAACAACCGTTGATACACCTCCTGTTTACGGTAGGGGGTCTCCCGATACGTCTGCAGCATGAAGTCCCGGAAGGAAGTGTCGGTCGCCTGCTCGTTGGCGATTACGGCATCCAGGTCGGCCCGGTCGTGATCGTCATTGCCTCCCCGGATCTCGATACCGTCGGCACCGGTGTACTGAACGGGTCTGAGTCCGCGTTCGCTCACGCTGCGCAGATCGTAGAGCAGGCGGATTCCGAGCGCTGTCACGCGCGCCTGGTCGCTTGCGGTCAGGTTGACGAGCGAATCGGATCGGTACACGCGGCCGCGGCGCACGCGGCGACCGTCTGCGGTGGGCAACCCGCCGAGGTCACGGAAGTTGTGACAGCCTTCCAGCTCGACCGTGCGGCTGGCCCATTCGTGTTCGTGACTCATCGATCCCTCCCGGCTGCCGGCAGCTCAGGCCTTGCCCGCTTCACGGGCACGCGCGGAGGAACTCCCGGCAAATACCGTATCCACGGGCACCAGCGTGGCCCGGTCAGCCTCGGCGTAGGCGGGGTAGTCGCTATAACCCTCGATCCCCTGTGTATAGAAAGTGGCACCGTCCGGCCGGTTGAGCGGCCATGCGTTGCGGAATCGCTCCACCAGATCGGGATTGGCCATATAGGCCTGTCCGAAGGCACAGACATTGATGCGACCGGAGGCCATGGCCTGCGCCGCAGTCAAGCGGCTGTAGCCCCCTACCCCCATCACGGGTCCGCCGAAGTGCCGGCGCAGTGTCGCGACGACATCCCAGTCCTGGCCGAAGTTCCCGACCTGGAAATACGCAATCCGCCGTCTATCGAGTTCGGCCGCCACGTAGGAATAGGTCGCCACGGGGTCGTCATCGAAGACATCGTGATAGGTCCAGCCCGGCCCCACCTTGACGGCGACGAACCCCGGGCGGGTCGCCGCCTGCATGGCATCGACGCAATCGAGCAGAAACTTTGCCCGCCCCGCCACGCTGCCGCCGTATTCGTCATCGCGAAGATTGGTATTGGTGGACAGGAACTGCATGACCAGGTAGCCGCTGGCGCCGTGCAGTTCCACGCCGTCAAACCCGGCCTGCCGTGCGCGCACGGCCGCCGCGGCGAACTCTGCCACGATCTGCCGCACTTCGGCGCGGCCCAGTGCTCGGGGCTGCTGGTAAGCGCGCTTCGCCCGCGGGCAATTGACCGTGTAATGACGGGCCTTGGGATCGGGTTGCACGGCCGAAGGCGCGACCGGCGTCGCCCCGCCCGGCAGTTCCAGAGCATCGGTCATCCGGCCGGCGTGGTAAAGCTGCGCGACGATAAGGCCGCCGGCTTCGTGCACCGCGGTGGTCACCTTGCGCCACCCTTCGGCCTGCTTATCGGTATACAGGCCCGGGGTGAACAGATACCCGTTACCCATCGGACTGACGGCCGTCGCCTCGCTGACAATCAGGCCGGCCGAGGCCCGCTGGCGGTAATAGTCGACCATCATGCCGGTCGGGGTACCGTCCAGATGAGCCCGGTGCCGCGAGCACGGCGCGAAGGCGATCCGGTTGCGGAGCCGCATGTCGCCGAGCGCAAGCGGGGTAAACAGAATGTCGATGTCACTCATAGCGCCGTGTAACCCCCGTCGACCGTCATGTGCGTCTCGATGGCCCCTGGCACGCTGCGGCAGGCGACTGCTGCGCTTGCGAACGGTATTCTGGTACATTGTCTCTGCGAATACGAACCCCGGCAAGGCGGCGCGCTGCAGACGTGCCGCCGCAGCCGCCGCAGCCGCCGCAGCCGGCGGCGACGCCGGCCAGCCGGGAACCTGGGGATTACGCCGATGTACAAGCTGATCATGCTCATCAAGAAGCGGCCCGACCTGACCCGGGAACAGTTCATCGATTACTACGACAACCGGCACGTGCCGTTCATGCACAGCATCCTGCCCCGCGGTGCCGCCGTGCATCGGCGTAATTTCGTCATTCCGGCCGCCGTGGCGCCCGGCAGCGCCGGCGACAGCCCCGCCGCGGCGGCCGATGCGGACTACGACGTGATCAGCGAAGTGTTCTACGAGGACCTCGAGACGGCCAACAACGCCAGGCGCGCGCTCGAGGATCCGGAACTGTTCCGTCTCATGCGCGAGGACGAGCACAAATTCCTGCTGCCCGATTCGATTCGCCGCTTCGTGGTGGAAGTGCACGAAACGGTCTATCGACCCATTGCCGGCAAGGGGATCTGAGCCGGGGCGGCCCCCGCAGCGGCGCTTCCACGGCGACGCTTCCACGGCGACGCTTCCACGGCGGCTCCTACGAGGATAGCGAGTGGGACAGGGCGCGGCCCCAGGCGACGGCCACCGACCCGAAGGCCAGCAGGCCGGCGGCCCACTGCGGTACACGATCGAGCACGGCGGCCATGCCGGGGTACGCCGCCGCGACGCCCAGCAGGCCGCCGACGATGAATCCCAGCGCATGTGCGACCAGGTCCGTGCCTTCGCCGGCGGACCCGAACCACCCCAGCAGGATGACGCCGGCCACCAGCGGCGCCCATCTCATGACCGGTCGTTGCGGCAGGTAGAACCGCGTACGCCATGAATGAGCCGCCATCAGTCCGAGCGCCGTGAACACCGCGGTGGAAGCCCCCACCGAGCGATACGAATCCGGACCAAAGTGCGCGTCGAACAGATTCGCGCTGGCCGCGCCGGTGACGATCAGCAGCCAGGCATTGCCGACCCCGAGCTGGCGGGCCGCAAGGGTGCCGAACCAGACCCCCGCACCGAGGTTCGCGGCCAGATGTGCCGCGTCCGCATGCAGCGTCAATGCCGTCCAGGCGCGCCACCATTCGCCGGCCTGCACCGCCGCACCGCTGAGTTCGCCGCGCTCGAAGGCATCGGGGGGCCAGAATCCATTGCCCACCGCCAGCGCCACGAAGACCAGGACGCCCGCAAACGCGAGGGCGCCCGCCCAGGAGCCCGCGTGTACCCGCGGTGCAGAAGCAGGCGCGGCGGCCGGCGCCGGAGCTGCCCTGCGCTCCGCCTCATAGGCCTGCAGCTGACCGAGGGCCACCGCCAGGTCCGATGGATCGACGCGCAGCGCGTGCTGCAGTCCGTCGAAGTCGACGCTGCTCCGGATCCCCACCGCCGCAAGCATGAACGCCCGCTCATCGCACTCGGATCGGCTCGCGGCCAGATACACCACCGTCCCGGCCTCGGGCATCCCGCTCAACATGGCGCACTCAGACCTGACCGGGCATTGCGCGCGGTAGGTCGTCGCGTGACGCCCGCGCCGTCCGCGCCGTCCGTGGCGCGCCGAGGGCACGAAGCCGTACACTGCGTGGACTTTCGATCAAGGAGCAGTACTCTCATGTGGCCGGTATTCAACGCTTTGATGCGGATCGTCAGCAGCCTGATCGGTATCCTGATGGTGGCTCTCGGAACGGTGTGGATCCTGCAGGGCCTGAATCTCGCCTTTCGCGTCGGCTTCATGGTCGGGGACCGCCGCTGGGTATTCTACGGCGCACTCCTCGCCGCGTTCGGGGTGGCCCAGCTCGTCTGGAGCAATACGCGGCAATCGAGAGCCTGACCGCCTGGCCACAGCGCTCGCGCCTCGTTCAGCGGGTCCAGGGTGGCGCCAGCTCCGGGCGCAGGCCGTAGCGCCCGATGGCGGCGCCCACGAGTTCGCGCCCGATCGACCCCTCGGCCGCCAGTGCATCGAGCGCGGCGACCACGACGTGCTGGCGATCGACTTCGAAGAAGCGGCGCAGTGCCGTGCGTGTATCGCTGCGCCCGAACCCGTCCGTACCGAGTGCCGTGAATCGCGCGTCGATGTGGCCGGCCACCAGGCCCGGGTAGGCCGCGACGTAATCGCTGGCCGCGACGACCGGCGCCGCGCCCGCCAGGCAGTCGCCGACGTAGCTGGTCTTGCGCGGCGTCCCGGGGTGCAGGCGGTTGAGCCGCGCGCATTCGCGCGCCTCGCGCGCCAGCTCCGTGTAGCTCGTGACGCTCCACACCTCCGCCCTGACATTCCAATCCGTGGCCAGTAATTCAGCGGCTGCGATCACCTCGCGCAGGATCGCCCCCGAACCGAGCAGCCGCACGGCCGGGGGCGCCCCCGCCGCGGCATGGGTCGCATAGCGGTACATGCCGCGGATCACGCCGGCCGCCGCCCCGGCATCGAGGGTGGGCTGCGGGTAAGACTCGTTCATGACCGTGAGGTAATAGAAGACATCCGTGCCGCGCTCGAACATCTCCCGCGCCCCGTGGTCGAAGATCACCGCCAGTTCACCGGCGAATGCCGGGTCATAGGCGCGGCAATTGGGGATGGTGGCGGCCACGAGGTGGCTGGAACCATCCTGGTGCTGCAACCCTTCGCCACCCAGCGTCGTCCGGCCCGCGGTCGCGCCGATCAGGAATCCGCGCGCCCGCTGATCCGCCGCGGCCCAGATCAGGTCGCCGACGCGCTGGAAGCCGAACATCGAGTAGTAGATATAGAACGGCAGCAGCGTCACGCCGTGCACGCTGTAGGCCGTGGCCGCCGCGATCCACGAGGACAGCGCCCCGGCTTCGGTGATGCCTTCCTCGAGGATCTGTCCATCGCGCGCTTCGCGGTAGGAGAGCATCGAACCGGCGTCCTCCGGGCGGTAGAGCTGCCCGAGCGGCGAGTAGATGCCGATCTGCCGGAACAGGTTGGCCATCCCGAAGGTCCGCGCTTCATCGGCCACGATCGGCACGATATGCGGCCCCAGCGCCTTGTCGCGCAGCAGGTTCATGACCAGGCGCACGACCGCCATCGTGGTCGACATCTCCTTGTTGTCGGACTGCAGCGCGAACCCCGCGTAGCCGTCCAGCGGCGGGATGGGCAGCGCGCTGCCGTGTGGCCGGCGCGCGGGCAGCGCACCGCCCAGCGCCTCGCGGCGCGAGCGCAGGTAGCGCAGCTCCGCGCTCTCCTCGGCGGGCCGCAGGAAGCTGAGCCCGGCCACTTCGGGATCGCTCAACGGCAGGTGGAAGCGGTTGCGGAACTCCTGCAGCGCCTCTTCGTCGAGCTTCTTCTGCTGATGGGAGGTATTGCGCGATTCACCCGCCCGTCCCATGCCGTAGCCTTTCTTGGTCTTGGCCAGGATGACGGTGGGCTGGCCGCGGTGGGCGCGCGCCGCGGCGAATGCCGCGTACAGTTTCCTGAAATCATGCCCGCCGCGCCGCAGTGAATCGATTTCCGCGGCCGACATGTGCGCCACCAGCTGCTTCAGATCCGGGTTCAGCTGGAAGAAATGCTCCTGGTTGTAGGCGCCGTCGTTGGCGCCGAGCGTCTGGTACTCGCCGTCGACGGTGGCCGCAAACTGGCGCAGCAGTGCGTGGTGCGTGTCCCGCGCGAACAGCGGATCCCAATCCGATCCCCACAGCACCTTGACGACGTTCCATCCTGCCCCCATGAACAGGCTTTCCAGTTCCTGAATGATCTGGCCGTTGCCCCGCACCGGTCCGTCGAGGCGCTGCAGGTTGCAGTTGATGATGAAGGTGAGATTATCCAGCCCCTCGCGCGCCGCCAGCGTCAGCGCCGCGGTCGATTCCGGCTCGTCCATCTCGCCGTCGCCGAATACGCCCCAGACGTGCCGCTGCGAGCACGCCGCCAGTCCGCGGTGCTCCAGGTAGCGCATGAAGCGCGCCTGGTAGATGGCGCTGATCGGGCCGATGCCCATCGAACCGGTGGGGAATTGCCAGAATTCCGGCATCAGCCAGGGATGCGGATAGGAACACAGGCCCCGGCCATCGACTTCCTGCCGGTAGTGCGCCAGCTGCGCTTCGCTCAGCCGCCCCTCGAGGAAGGCCCGCGCGTAGACGCCAGGCGCCGAATGCGGCTGGAAATACACCAGGTCCGGACCCTGCGGCGCGGCGGCTCCGCGGAAGAAATGGTTGAAGCCCATTTCAAAGATCTCGGCGGCCGACGCGTAGCTGGCGATATGGCCACCGAGGTCACCGTAGGCGCTGTTGGCGCGCATCACCATCGCCAGCGCGTTCCACCGCACCATGGCCGTGAGGCGCTCCTCCATGACGACATCCCCGGGATGCGGCCGCTGCTTTTCCAGCGGGATGGAATTGCGGTAGGCCGAATAGGGCGGCACGTTGGCGACGATACCCAGCTGCTGCGCCTGCGCCTCGAGCTGCTTGAGCAGGTACAGTCCGCGCGCTTCCCCGGCGCGCGCCACGACGGCCTCGAGCGCCTCGAGCCATTCGCGGGTCTCGACCGGATCGGCATCCGGGGACTCTCCGGGAGCCCCGTTCGACAGCGGATCGACGGACATCGAGGCCGGCGCCCGAGATCAATGGCTGCGGGCCAGTTCCGACTCGATCGCCGAGAGCAGCCGCGGATCGTCGGCCGTGACATCGGGCGCGAAACGCGCGACGACCTCACCGCGACGATTGAGCAGGAACTTCTCGAAGTTCCACAGCACGTCCGCACCGTTGGCCGGATGGATGCCGTAACCCTTGAGCTTCTCGCGCATCGGTCCCTCGCCGACCGCCGCGGGTTGCGCGGCCGTCAGGCGTGCATACAGGGGGTGCTGGTCACTGCCGAGCACGGAGATCTTCGAGTACAGCGGAAAATCGACGTGGTAGGTCGTGGCGCAGAACGCGGCGATGTCGGCATCGCTCCCCGGCTCCTGGCCCATGAAATTGTTGGCCGGGAAACCCAGCACCGTCAGACCCTGCGGGTGCTTGCTCCGGTACAGCCGCTCCAGGCCTTCGTATTGCGGCGTCAGGCCGCATTTGGAGGCGACGTTGACCACCAGCAGGACCTGGCCGCGGTAGTCGCCGAGGCTGCCGGCCTGGCCATCGATCCGCTTCAGCGGGATGTCGTACAGTGATGTCGTCATGGGAACTCCTGTTAACGTGTCGGGGTAACGTGTCGGGATTTGCCGGATTCAGGGCCAGGCCTGGGCGCGCTCGTCGAAGCGCGCGCTGCTCTTGCGCACCACGCAGAATCGTTGCCCCGTGGGTGCCTGCATGACGCACCAGGTCTCCACGCGTCCGATCCGCTTTGCGCCCAGTGCCTCCAACCGCGCGACCTCGGCATCGATGTCATCGGTCTCGATGTCCAGGTGCACACGGCTCTCATGCGCGACGCGCTGCACCTCGACGTGCAGTTCGTCCTGCGGATCGAGCAGCCGCCGGTACTTCGTACCCTCCTCGCCGGGCAGCGATCGGGCCGGCATGCCGAGCGCTGCGCTCCAGAACGCGGCCGCGTCGTCCAGCACGGCGTCCTGGCAGTCAATGATGAATCCGCACAGTCGACTCTTGTGCATCGGGACCTGCTTGTGCGTCGGGACCTGCTCGTCTGTCGGAAACTGCTTGCGCGGGACGGACCACCATTGCGGGGACCGCCGGGGCGCCATTATGCGCCCACGTTCGCCCCGCCCGGCAAGGCCCGTACCGCTCGGCGTTGGCCTCGGCGCCTGCCTCGGCGCTTGCCTCAGCGCTTGCCCGCAATTCGGTCCTGAAGTGCCAGCAGCAGATCGTGGCGCGACACTTCCCCGAGCAGCGTGGTATGCCACTGTCCGGCCGCGACCGGGAGCGTCTTCACTTGCTCCCGCAGAAAGCCATCGAGCGCGGCCGCGAGCGTCATGTCGGGCGTCAGAACGTACGGAACCGGCGCGGCCAGCGTGCTCACCGTGGCGTCCGGATCGACCTCGCCCCGCCTGACCCGGGCGATGACGGCCCGCGGATCCAGGGCGGCCACCAGCTGGCGAGTGTCATCGACGACGTAGACCGTCTCGGCCGGGCGCCGCGGCAGCCCATCGAGCATCGCGCGGACCGTGACGTGATCGGACACCACGGCGGCGGCCGGCCGGACCAGGGCTTCGACGGTGCGCAGCCGCCAGTCCGGTTCCGCCCCGTCACGCTCGGGCTGGAGTGACTCATGGTAGACCGACCGGCCGCGCCGATAGGCCTTGGCCGTGTAGTGTGCGGTCACGCAGGCCAGCATCAGCGGCAGCACCACGTCGTAGTCCAGCGTCATCTCGAAGATCATCAGGATCGATGTCAGCGGCGCGTGCGTGGTCGCGGCCAGAAACCCGCCCATGCCGACCAAGGCATAGGCGCCGGGCGTGGAGCTGGCGCCGGGCCACGCCACGTGCAGGACCACGTTGACCAGCGCACCCACGGCGGCGCCGATGAACAGCGTGGGCGTGAAAATGCCGCCGACTGCGCCGGAACCGACGGTCGCCGTGGTGCTGACGATCTTCGCGGCGAGTATCGCCAGCAGCAGCCATCCGGTGAGCTGGCCGTTCAATATCGTGCCGACGACGCTGTAGCCGTTGCCCCAGACCTGCGGATAGAACACGGAAATCAGCCCCACGACCAGTCCGCCGGCGCCCAGCTTCACGTAGGCGGGCAGGCGCAGCGCCGCGGCGCGCCCCTTCGCGAGGTCCACCAGCCCCAGGAACGAGGGCGCGAGATGCCCCAGCACCACCCCGAGCAGGCCATAGACGACCAGTTCCCAGTTCGCGCCGAAAAATACGCGCGGCACGTCGAACACGGGCCCATAGCCCAGGAAGCGGTGAATGGTCACATTGGCGGTCACCGATGCGACCAGCAATGGACCGAAGCTTTCCATGGCAATCGATCCCAGCACGATCTCCGCCACGAACAGCGCACCGGCGATCGGCGCGTTGTAGGCCGCGGCGACCCCCGCGGCCGCCCCACAGGCCACCAGCAGCCGGCGCCGTGGCACCGGCGCTCTGGACAGGAATCCGAGCTTGGATCCGAGCAACGCGGCCAGCTGCACCATCGGGCCTTCGCGCCCGATCGACCCGCCGGATCCGATCGTCAGCAGCGAGGAGAGACTGCGGACCAGGGTGGGACGTGCCGCGATCGTACCGTCGCCGACCACCACGGCCTCCATATAGTCGACCGAGCGGCGATTGCCCAGCAGCCGCGCGCCCCAATGGAGCACCAGGCCCGCCGCCACGCCGCCGACCACCGGGGTCAGCGCCCGGTGCCACGCCGGCAGCGCACTGGCGGTCTCCACCAGCCCGCCGGCCTGGCCGGTCAACAGCCGTTCGAACAGCCGGATGCCTTCGCGAAACACCACGCTGGCGAGCGCACCGAGAAATCCGGTCAGCGCGGCCCAGAAGACCAGGCCCGCGAGTTCCTCATGGCCGAGGAACTGCAGACGCATGCGCGTGAGCCACTGCACGGGCTGCACGGCCAGCTGTGCCATGCGGCGCTTCACGGCGACGCCCGGCCCCTTTGCCGGCCGCCGGTGCGGCCGCCGGCGGCAGTGCTACCGATCAGGGCATTCGCCATCACACGGTGAGGCTAGCATTTCCCGGACGGCACTGCGCCGCGAGGGGCCAAAGCCGTACAATGGCCGCTGCTATCCTCGAGGTCAGCCGGACACACCCATGACGATCGAAACCATTGCGGGAGCGCGCGCCGTGGTGACCGGTGCCGCGAGCGGCATCGGTCGCGCCATCGTCGAGGAACTGCTGCGGCAGGGCGCGTCGGTCTACATGGCCGACATCCATGCGCAGCACCTCGAGACCGCGACGCGCGAACTGGGTGGAGCGCTGGGCCCGGGCCAGCGGCTGTACTCCGGCCTGACGGACGTGGCCGATCCGGACTCGGTCGCCGCGCTGGCCAGCGCCGCACGCGCGGCGCTCGGCGACGTCGATCTGCTGTTCGCCAACGCCGGTATCGCCTCTGCCTATGGCGGAGCCCCCGATGAAACGCCGCTCGAGGACTGGCACCGCCAGCTGAATGTGAACCTGTTCGGCGTCGTGCACTGCCTGCGCGCCTTCCTGCCGGCGATGCGCGCCAAGGGCAGGCGGTCGCACATCGTGATCACCGCCTCCTCCGCCGGGCTGCTGCCCACCGCCAACCGGGCCTCCTATGCGGCCAGCAAGCATGCGGTGGTCGGTCTGGGCGAGTCCCTGTACCTGCAGCTGCAGGGCTCAGCCATCGGGGTCAGCCTGCTGTGCCCGGGCGTCACGAACACGCCCATGCTCAATCCGGACCTGAACCGGCCCGACGGCAAGCCCGGCAGACCGCTGAACCCGGCGCTGCTGGCCCACGCCAAGCCGGCAGCGGCGGTGGCGCGGATGGCCGTTGAAGCCGTCGTGACCGGGCGCTTCTGGATTCTCACCCACGAGGATCTCAAGCCCGCCGTCCTGGCCCGGGCCGCGGCGATCGCCGGTGGCACGCCGCCGCCGGACTCCTATCACTGAACCGCGAACCCCGGCGCCACGCACCCCGGCGCGCCGGACCTCAGCGTGCGGCGGGCAGGTGGGGCAGCACTTCCGCCTCGAGCAGTTTCAGCATCGGCCACGCCAGCCGCGGCGCGATGCCCGACAGGAGCGGCTGGAAGATCAGTTCGCCGGTCGGACCCAGCGACTGGCCCAGCTCGATCGCTTCCTCGGGATTGACGATCCGGTACGGCGGTGGCCGGCCGGGCTTGAGCTCCCAGGGATTGACCAGGCCGCCGCCCGCCTTGCGGTTCTGTTCGTCGTAGCTCGCCACCTGCTGCTGGATGTGCGGCTGCAGCCACGCCAGCGTCCGGGCCTTGTCCTCCTTGGTCACCCACAGGAACATCGGACCGCGTGCCGTGTGCGGGCCCGGATCCGGCTTGCCGAACCGGCGGCACGAATCGCGGTAACGTTCCCAGGTCTGGGGCATCAGCGTGTGGAATCCATCGGCCAGGCGCGCGGCGCGGTCGGTGGCCGCCTGCGACATGCCGCCCAGATAGATGCGCATCGGTGACTGGACCGGACGCGGCAGCACGCGCACGCTCGTGCCGCGATATTCGAAGGCCTCGCCCGTCCACGCCTTGCGCAGGAAGGGGATCAGCTCGTCCAGGATCTTCCCGCGCCGGGAAAAATCGACGCCGAAGACCTCGTAATCCGCGCGCAGCACGCCCAGCCCCATGCCCAGTTCGAGCCGTCCGCCGAGGCACAGGTCGGCGACCGCCACCTCCTCGGCCAGCCGCAGCGGTTCGTAGAGCGGCGCAATGACGATCCCGGTGCGCACCTTGAGGCGGCGCGTGCGGCCCCCGACCGCCGCCGCGAACATCAGCGGACAGCTGATGTAGCCGTCGTCGTTCTGGTGATGCTCGGGCACGCCGACGCGCTGAAACCCGGCCTCATCGGCCCATGCGCACATGTCCAGCGCGGCGGCGTAGATCTCCGCCCCGCTGGTCGGGAATTCCGCCGGATGCCGCAGGTCGAAATTCAACACATTCACTGACACGGCGACCAGACTCCTCTCGTAGACGCGGCTCAGGCCGCATCGGCCGTCTGTTTGTGATCCGCGGCCGGCTCGCGCCGTCGGAACAGCCCGCGCAGGAAGCGTTCGGCCTGCGCCACATAAGTATATGCGGCCGGCACGACCAGCAGGCTCAGGGCCGTGGAGGTCACGAGGCCGCCGATGACCGAGATGGCCATGGGCCGGCGGAAGCTCGAATCGGCACCGCCGAAGCCGAGTGCCAGCGGCAGCATGCCGGCCACCATCGCGATGGTCGTCATGATGATCGGCCGCGCCCGCTTGTGACAGGCCTCGACCAGTGCATCGCGTTCGCTCAACCCGTTCTCGTGGATGCCGATGATCGCGTAGTCGACGAGCAGGATCGAATTCTTGGTGACGATGCCGATCAGCATGATCAAGCCGATCAGCGCGGGCAGGCCAAGCTCGCTGCGGCCCACCAGCAGCGCCACGAACGCCCCGCCGACCGACAGCGGGATAGCCGAAAGAATCGTGACTGGCTGGAAGAAATCCTTGAACAGCACCGCCAGGACGCAGAACACGCACAATACCGCAATGGTCAGCGCCTGGCCGAAACCGGAAAAGAGCTCCTGCATGAATTCCGTGTCCGCGGAGCCCTGCAGCACCACGCTGGACGGCAGCGCCCGCACCGCCGGCAGCGCCCGCGCATCCTTCAGGACGTTGCCGAGCGCCTGCCCGCCCAGGTCCGCACTGACGGTCACGTTGCGGCGCCGTTCGAAACGATCGATCTGCGACGGACCGCTCTCCATGGTGACGTCGGCCACGGACTCGAGCGGCACGGGACCGTAGCGGCCGGGCACGCGCAGCGCGGCGATCGCGGCCAGGTCCGCGCGGAAGGATTCGGGAACGCGCACGGCGATATCGACCTGCCGGTCATCGAGATTGAGTTTCGCCAGGGCCGCGGTGAAATCCCCGCTGGTGGTGATCCGCAGCGTATCGGCGATCGCCTGGGCGGTGACGCCACGCTCGGCGGCGCGTGCCGGATCCGGCCGCGCCACGATTTCCGGACGTTCCAGGCTCGCGGTCGAGCTGATGTTGCTCAGGTAGGGGAGCGTGCGCAGCTGGTTCTGGACGGCATCGGCGCCGGCTTTGAGCGCGCCCGCATCCCGGCTGGAAAGAATGAGCGCCAGTTTTTCCCCGGGTTGCCCGTTGTCGATCGAGAAGCGCGCGCCGGCGACCTTGCCCAGCCGGGCGCGGATCTCGTTTTCGATCACGGTCGCACTGGGCCGCGTGCCGCGCTGGCCCAGAGTGATCAGCAGCGAGGCCCGGCGCACGTCGCCCGGTACGCCCGCGGCGGACGTGCCGGAAGCCCCCTCCGCTGCACCCACCGTCGTGAACACGCTGGCCACACCCGGCACCCGGTCCGGCCCTTCGGCGAAGGACCGGCGCGCCTCCTCCGTCACGGCCACCGTCGTGGCGAGGCTGGATCCGGGTGGCAGCTCGACGCTCAGTATCGTGACGCCGGTGTCGCTGGCCGGTACGAAGCCGGTGGGGATCAGTGGGATCAGCGCGATGGAGCCCAGGAAGAACAGAGCGGCGGCGGCAATGGTCGTGGAGCGATGCCGGATGCACCAGCGTACCGCCTGCAGGTACCGGCGCATGAGGACGCCATCCTCGATCGCCTGGTGTTTCGCCGGGCGCAGCAGCCAGACCGCCATCATCGGTGTCATCAGCCGCGCCACCGCCAGCGAGGCGAGGATGGCGGCGACCGCGGTCCAGCCGAACTGGCGAAACAGGACGCCCGGGACACCGCTCATGAATGCGGTCGGCAGGAACACCACCACCAGCGCCATCGTGGTCGCCACGACCGCAAGGCCGATCTCGGTCACCGCGTCCAGCGTGGCCTGGCGGACGCTCTTGCCCATCTGCGTGTGCCGTTCGATGTTCTCGATCTCGACGATCGCGTCGTCGACCAGGATGCCCACCACGACCGAGATGGCCAGCAGGGTGAGCGTATTGAGCGTAAATCCCGCCCAGTACATGAACGCGAATGTCGGGATGATCGACAGCGGCAGGGCGATCGCGCCCAGCAGCGTGGCGCGCCAGCTGCGCAGGAATACCCACACGACCAGCATCGCCAGGACGGCGCCTTCGTACAGCATGCGCATCGAGCCCTCGAACTGATCGGCGGTCTCGGTGACGCTGGCACTGACCCGGTCGAAATGCAGGCCCGGATGCTGGGCGGCCAGCGTATCGAGCGCTTTCTGGACATCGGCGGCAATCTTGAGTTCGTCGTAGCCCTTGGTCTGCCTGATCTGGAATCCCACCGCGGGTCGGCCATCGAGCAGCGCCGCCTGCGTACGGTCCGCCAGCGTGTCCTGGATCGTCGCCACCTGGTTGAGCCGCACGGAACGGCCATCCGCGACCGTGATGGGCAGCGCTTCCAGGTCGGACGCCTGGCGCACGGTGGCCAGCGTGCGCAGGCCCTGCTCGGCGCCGCCGACCTGCCCGCGCCCGCCCGAGGCCTCCTGCTGCACGCGCTTGAGCGCGCTCGACACATCGGCCGCAGTGAGGCCCAGGGCATTGAGGCGCACCGGATCGACCTGCACCTGCACTTCGCGCGTCCCGCCGCCGACGCGCTGGAAATCGCCGACACCCGGCACCGCGACGATGGCCCGCGAAATCGTGTCATCGATGTACCAGCTGAGCGCCGCCTCGTCCAGGGTGGTACTGGTCACGGCGTAACTGACGAAGGCGCCGCCCGGCGCCAGCGTCAGCTTGCTGACGATGGGTTCCTCGAGATTGGCCGGCAGGTCCCGGCGCGTCTTGTCCACGGCATCCTTCACGTCGATCAGCGCGTCGGACAGGTTGCGGCCCACCTGGAATTCCGCCGACACCGTGACCTGTCCTTCGGTGATCTGCGTGCGGATGTGCTTGAGGCCCTGCAGCGTCGCCATGGAATCCTCGACCCTGCGTGCCACCTCGGTCTCGAGCTGGGCCGGCGAGGCCCCCGGCAGGCGCAGCACCGCCTGCACCGTGGGGAAATCCATGTCCGGAAAATCCTTGACCGGCAGGCCCTTGAATCCCACCAGGCCGGCCAGCGTCGCCAGCGCGAACAGCACCAGCGAGGGGATCGGATTGCGGATCGACCAGGTGGCCAGATTCACGGGGCGGGCCGCACTCTAGGTGCCATTTTCCACGCGCACCACGTCGTTTTCGTTGAGGAATCCGGCGCCCCGTACGATGACGGTATCGCCGGGCGCGATGCCTGAAGTCACTTCCGTGACATTCCCCTGCCGGCGCCCGACGTCGACGGCCAGCTGCTGCACGCGCGCGCCATTGAGACGCAGCACGTAGCTGCGGCCGTCGCGGATCACGATGCTTTCGGCGGGCACCGTGGTAGCATCGCGCACGGCGGTCTGGATGGCGCCATTGGCGTACATCCCGGCGCGCGCCGTCGCCAGGCGATCCAGATCCGCATAGGCCAGCACCAGCCGCGTGTCACTGGACAGCGCGGGCGCCAGTTCGCGCACATGGCCCGCCGCAATCTGGCCGTCGGGCAGCGTCACGCTGACCGCGAGCCCCGGCTTTACGGCGGCGACCTGGGCCGGGTTCAGTTCGGCACGCCATTCCAGGCGCCCCTGGCGTATGAAACGGAACAGCTCGGTGCCCGCCTGCGCCACGACGCCGAGCGCGGCACTGCGCGATGAGACGACTCCGGCGTCCGGCGCCGTCACGGTGGTGTAGTCGAGCCTGAGGCGCGCTGCGACCAGGGCCGCACGGGCCTGCGCAACCTGCGCCTCGGCGGTGGCGGCCTGCGTTACGCTCTGCAGGATATCCTGCTTGCTCAGGGCGCCCGATTTCTCGAGCGCCAGCGCCCGGTCGCGGTTGGCATCGGCCTGGCGGGCGCTCGCCTCGGCCTGTGCCACATTGGCATCGGCCTGGGCCACCTGCGCACGCACGTCGGCGTCGTCGAAACGCGCCAGCACCTGCCCCTTGCGGATCACGTCGCCGACATTGACGTCCACGGAGACGAGGGGCAGACCGGCCACGCGGGCGCTGACACTCGCTTCCTGCCATGCCGCGACGACGCCGGAGGCCTGCACCAGCGCCGGCATCGTCCGGCGCTCCGCCCGCGCCGTCGTCACCGTCAATGCGGGACGCAGCGCCGCGGCGTCGGCATTCGCCCGCGCCGCGCCCTCATGCGCACCGTGCACGGTGGCCGCCGCCGCGATCACGGCCGCGATGACCACGGCGATGCCGGCGCCGATGACCACCGCCCGCCGCCGGCTGCCGATCCACGCGGGCGCGCGCCCGAGCAGCGGGCTCACGACTCCACTCCGGACAGCGCGGGGATCCTGCGACTGCGGGCTGCGGCGGGACCCGTGAGCTCGACCAGCCGGTCGAAGGCTTCGCCAATCAGCGTGCGCGCCTTGCGCAGGTCCTCCTGCGTACACCGGTTGTAGCTGCGCAGCGCGATGCCCATCAGCGTGGAGTGCAGCAGCATCGCATCGAGGTCGGACACCGCCAGCCCCTGTTGCCGCAGCGTCGAGGCCAGCGACAGGCACACATGCGCCTCGAGCGCGTCGAGCACGGGCAACAGCGAGGGATCTTCGTCATTCGAGAGCAGAATCCCCATGATGCGCCGGGCCATTCTCGGGTCCGACACCCGGTCCACCAGGCGCCGCCGCAATTCCTGCAGCGTGACGCTGCCGTCCGCCGTGCCGGCAAAATCGGAGGTCACGGCCGCCGCCGTGGCTTCCACCAGCGCTCGAACCAGGTCCGAGCGCGTCGCAAAATAATAGGTCAGATGGCTCTGCCTCACGCCGGCCGCCTCGGCGACGCGCGTCTGCGTCAACGCCTGGATGCCTTCGGCCCCCAGGATCTCGTCGGCGGCCTGCAGCAGGCGGCTGCGCACATCCAGCGGCCGCGGCGCCGCCGCCGCGCGCACGGCGGATGTCGCGGATGCGGCGGACACCGGCGCATCGGCGCGATTCTTGCGGCGGCGCAATAGCACCATGTTCAGGTATTCCTCAGGGCTGGCCGGGGCAGATTGGTAATCCTACCAACCTGGCTTGGTAAGTCAACCAAAATGTCGACGTCAGGGTCCGGACGCGGCGACCCCGCCGCGCCCGGCGAGCGATTCGGCTATATTCAGGCACTTGCTGCACCCGCGGGCGCTCACTGCGTCCGCAGGGGCTCACTGCGTCCGCAGGGGCTCACTGCGTCCGAGGTCACCATGCCCCAGGTCTCACCTGCCGCCGACCGGTCTGTCGAGGAGTTCGCCGCCGCGCTCATCGACGACCCGCTGCAGTGTTTCGATCATTCCGCCGCGCGCATGCACGCCATCGAACGCCCCGCGCTCGAGGCCGTCCAGCTGCGCGCCCTGCAGCTGCGGTTCGCGCAACTGCGCGACCGCATCCCGATGCTGCGGAAGCTGGCCGACGAGCTCGCCATCCATGAACTCCGCAGGCTCGAAAGCGTGGTGCCGCTGCTGTTCAGGCACACGGTCTACAAGTCCTATCCGGTCTCGCTGCTGGAGAAGAACCGCTTTACCCAGCTCACGCAATGGCTCAACAAGCTGACCACCTTCGATCTGTCCGGCGTGCAGGTCTCCCACTGCAGGAGCATCGATGAATGGGTCCGCGAGCTGGATGTCCAGACCCCGCTGGAGCTGCGGTATTCCTCGGGCACGACCGGCACCATGTCGTTCCTGCCGAACTCGAAGCGGCAGGCGGAGCAGATGTTTCTGTGGGTGGCGAACGGCTTCTTCTCCGCCAACAACCTGACTCCGCCCAGGGCGGGCGCTCCGCTGTCGATGCACGTGGTACATCCGGACTACCGCCACGGGTCCACCGGCCGGCTGCGCTGGGTGAAACACCAGATCACCTACCTGTGCGGCGGGGACGAATCGAAATTCCACGCACTCTATCCGGGCACACTGAGCGCCGATCTGCTGTTTCTGGCCGGTCGCGTCCGCGCCGCGGTGAATTCGAGGCCATGCAGCGGCAGGCGCCAGCGGATCTGGACAGGTTCTACGCGCGCATGCTGGGCGAATTGCGCGGCCAGCAGGTCTACTTCCTCGGCCCGATGGACATGCTGTACAACATGGCCGTCGAGGGACTGAAGTCGGGGCAGGAGCGGGTATTCGCGCCGGATTCCATGATCCTCACCGGCGGCGGATCCAAGAGCCGGACGCTGCCGGAAGACTGGGAAGTCGATACCCGGCGTTTCTTCGGCGTCGAGCGCGTCATTCACGCTTACGGGATGAGCGAGGTGCTGGGCGGCCACATCATCTGCCGCCATGGGCGCTATCACCTGGATCCGACCCAGATCCTGTTCGTCCTCGATCCCGACAGCGGTGCGGTGCTGCCGCGCCACGGCGTGCGCACCGGCCGTGCGGCCATGTACGACCTCAATAATGCCTGCTACTGGGGCGGCTTCATCAGCGGCGACGAAATCACGGTCGACTGGGACTCGCGCTGTCCCTGCGGGCAGCTGTCCGCCCACATGGCCCCGGACATCTCCCGTTATGCCCAGAAGGGCGGGGGCGATGACAAGATTTCCTGCGCCGCCGCCACCGACGCGCATGACAGCGCGCTCGATTACCTGGTTGACGAACCGGAAACACACTGATGTCTACCGTCACCCCACTGCGCACGGCCGCTGCCCTGCCCGTCCTGAGCATGATCATCCGCGGCCAGGTCATCACCGACCATCTCACCGAGGTGGGCGGCAGGGGCGGAGACCTCCGGTTCCTGACGCCGGAGGTCAACCACTACCTGGAGCGGCTGCCGCTCGGCAATCCGCGCAGGATGGCGGATCTCTATGCGATCTCATTCCAGGACATCCTCGACTATCTGGTCGAACTGGGTCAGCGCCTGGACATCCGCCGCAACGCGCATCTGCAGTGGGCACGCGAGTCCACCTACGGCACCTCGCCGCTCACGCCTGCGCTCGTCGACGCATCCTATGCCGGCCTTCCGGAGTGGTTCGCCCGCGAGTCCATGACCGAGGCGGCTGAACAGTCCATCGGGATCGAGTATCTGGAGGGCTGGGTTCCCCGGCGCATGCTCAGCGGCGCCACGGTGCGGATCCGCTGTTTCGGTGCGCGCTGCCTGCACATCGTGGCCGGCAACGCCCCGGCCGTTTCAGCGCTGTCCATCTTGCGCAATGCGCTGCTGCGCAGCGACGCGATCATCAAGGCGCCGTCTAACGATCCGTTCACCGCCTGGGCCATCGCCCGGACGATGTGCGACATGGCGCCCGACCATCCGGTCACGAAACATCTTTCGGTCGCCTACTGGCGCGGTGGCGACACGGCGGTCGAGCAGGCGCTGTACCAGCCGCACCACATCGAGAAGATCATTGCCTGGGGCGGCTTCGCCTCGGTCAGGCACGTGACGCGCTACATCCAGCCCGGACTGGAACTGATCTCCCTCGACCCCAAGCGCAGCACCAGTATCATCGGTGCCGAAGCCTTCGCCACCACCGGCATGATGCAGGCCGCCGCGGTCCGCGTCGCCACGGACGTCGGCGCGACCAACCAGAATGGCTGCGTCAACGCCCGCGTCGTGTACGTGCTTTCCGGTACGGATGCGGCTGGCCTCGCGAAAGCCAACGCGCTCGGCCAGCTCGTCTACGCTGCCATGCTGGCGCTGCCCGGAACCGTCAGCACCCGGCCGAAGCGCTACAACCGCGACCTCAAGGACCTGGTCGTGTCGCTGGCCATGGATGACGAGTGGTACCGCGTCATCGGCGGCCGTGACGATGAAGGCGCCGTGATCGTGTCGCAGCTTCCCGAAGCGGTCAATTTCGCGACCGCACTCACCGATCGCACGGTGAACATCGTGCCCATCGATACCCTGGACGAATTCCTCGGCACCGTGAACGCCTACACCCAGACGGTCGGCGTGTTCCCCGAACCGCTCAAGGATCAGCTGGTCGATCAGCTGCCGCTCCACGGCGCGCAACGCATCGTCTCGCTCGGCTACGCCGTAACGACCGTCGGTACGAACGCCGGTCCGCACGACGCCATCGAGCCGATGCGGCGCATGGGCAAGTGGATCCTGGACGAGATCTGCACGCCGGAGACCGTGGCACCGCTCTGGGAGCAGGGCACCGCGGGCACGGCCGCACCGTCCGCCTAGCACCGCCCGCTCGGCGCCGCCCGCCCGGCGCACCGGGCGCCACCGCTTCAGCTGTCGCGCTGCGTGACGTCGTCGAAATTGCCCGCGAAGCTGTACATGCCCGAGGTCAGCCCGCCGTCGATCGTCAGCACGGTGCCGACCACCGGCGCCGCGATGTCCGATGCCAGATACAGGCACATGCCGGCGATCTCATCCGGCGTGATGAGCCGGCCGAGCGGCGCGTTGCGCTTGGCAATCGCCTGCGGCGTGACCGAACCGACGCAATTCTCCGCGAAGGCCTCCGTGTCCACGTGGCCCAGCGCCACGGCATTCACGCGGATACCCGAGCCGGCCAGGTCCATGCCGGCCGATCTGGACAGCGCGTCGAGTGCCGACTTCACCACCGAATAGGGCGCCAGCAGCGGCACGGCGCGCTGAGCGGCCATGCTGGAGATATTGACCACCACGCCGTGGCCCCGCTTCTGCATGCCGCGGCCGAGCTCCTGCATCAGGATCAGCGGCGCGAAGAAGCTGACGGCGAAATTGAGATCCCAGTACTCATCGGCGGAATCCAGCGGACTGTGGTACTTGCCCGCCGTCAGAGCGGCGTTGTTGATCAGGATGTCGATCTCGCCGCTGCGCCGCGCCAGATCGCGCACCGCGGCGCGGCTCGACAGGTCAGCCACCTGAATCTCGGCCCGGCCGCCTGCGGCCTGGATCGCCGCCAGGGTGCGCTTCAGTCCGGCCTCATTGCGGGCGGACAGCACGACATGGTCGCCATGGCGCGCAAACGCCCTGGCGACTGCGGCACCCACGCCGCGGCTTGCTCCGGTCACGAGTACGCGGCGCCCTGGTGAATTGGACATGTGATGGACTCCCTCAGTGCCTGGGTTCGGCCGATGATGCTGCCGGCCGCTGGAACAGGGCGCCGTAGCGCCGGTAATAGTCGCTGAACCGCTCGCGACACTCGGCCTCGGTGAAACCGAGATCATCGAGGCGGTATTCGAGCCGGTCGCGCTGGCGCTCGTTTTCGGCCAGCCAGCCGCGGATGTCGGCTTCCACGGCGCCGGTCCAGTCCAGTCCGTAGAATGCATGGATGCGCCGCGCCACGCTCATGCCGTCATCGACTATGTCGTCGAAGGCCACGTCCAGTGCCTGTGCATCGGGGTGCGCATCCCGCCAGGCCAGATGCCGCTCCATCTGCGAGGAGAACTCATCGAGCGCCCAGCGCGAAAACACCCTGCGGTCTTCGGACCGGCAATGGAGCTTGCGCGTTGCGGCAATCAGTGCGACCAGAGAAGCGAGCACCGGAAACGGATCGCGGTGCGTGACCACGTAGCGCACACCGGGAAAGACCCGGCTGATGTAGCTCTCGTTGCCGAGGTTCGCCGGATACTTCAGCAGCCACGGCTGCGCGCGACGCTCGGGGAATTGCCACTGCAGGTACTGCAGGCAGGTGCGCAGGTGCGCGTACATGCCGCTCTTGTCCAGTCGCTCGATATACCGGCACCAGCTGTAGGCGGGCACGAAACTGATGGTGGTCGGCGTCGCGAACAGCTGCTCGATGAGGTGGCTTTCCTCCTCGACGCTGTCGACCACCACCCTGTGGCCGCGCTGGCTGTCCGGGGCGCTCTCGTTCATCCAGTCCACGAACTCGACCGCCGCTTTCACGCGCGGCGCCGGATCGCCCCGGCCGGTGCCGGGAAACGGCGCCGGGTTGTAGGCCTGCCACATCAGCAGTTCCTGGAAGCCGCGTCCCGCGGCGAGCAGGCGCTGCAGCTTCGTGGAGCCGGTGCGCGGCAGGCCGATGATGGCCGCCGGCGGCGCGAGTACTTCGCTGCGGATCTGCGGATGCGCGATGATGTCGGCGTGCATGCGCAGATGATTGACCAGCAGGCGCACGATACGGTCCTCGATGCCCACTCTGCCCCGCTCGTGCAGCTGATCGAGTGACTGGTTGACCGATTCGATGAACTTGCGCAGCGGCGGCAGGAATTCGCGGGTCTCGAATTCCTGCAGACCGGTCTCGCGGCGCGCCCGCGCGATCAGTGCATCGACCGACAAAGGCTGATGTGCGCTCATCACGCGTCCCTTTGAACTAGCGACCCGCTGCGCCGGGCTCCGCCGCTGCGCCCGGATTTGCCGGGGCGGCGGGATCTGCCGGGGCGGCGGCCGGGGCGATTTCCAGGCGTGGCAACCGGTAATCGCCGCGCTGGAAGGCGATACTCGGCTGGTAGCCACGAAACATGAGCTGAAACTCGCCCGGCGGCGCCGGCAGCCAGTTCGCCGGTCCCCGCTCCGGCGGCTCATGCTGAATCAGCACCTCCAGCGAGCCGTCGGGCCCGTACTCCAGTCCGGGCGTACGATCGCCCAGCGCGTAGCGGCCAATGGGGTTGTCCACGAGAAGCAGGTCGCGGTCGTACAGGGTCAGCGACCAAAAGGCGCCGACCGGCGGCAGCTGGCCCGCGGGAAAACGCAGCCGGTAGCGTCGTGTCCCGCTGAGCGGCCGGCCGTCGGGTCCACACGATTCCCAGGGATGCACGTGCTGTTCGCCCTGCCCGCAGACTGCCGCGGGCATCAGATAGACCGCCTCGCCGATGCCGACCATGCCGAGCCCACGCCGGTTCACGGCCGCCCGTGTGAGTGCGTCCTGTTCGCCGTCATCGAAATTCCGGTTGCAGGACCAACCGTCGACGGCGATATTGACTTTGGCGGCGAAGATCGCGTCCATGGCGCGACCCAGGGCCTGCTCGAGCAGGTCGACGACCGCCCGGCCGGCGGCGGCAGGATGCCGCCCGGGCCCGATGCCGATCCGTTCGAAACGGCGCAGGGCCTGCAGATCGCGCGCGCCCGTCGGCGGGTCGTTTTTCAACGCCTCGCCCAGGGCATCGAAATAACGCGCACCGAGCCGGTCCAGGTGGCTGTGGGCCTGCGGGAAATAGGGTCCCAGCCTGTCGGTCAGCACCGTCGGCAGGGCCGCCTCTGGCGGCTCGCTCAGCCTGGCCACGGCGAGTCGGCCGTGAAAGTCGTTCGCCACCTGCACATCGGCGGCATCGTCGACCAGGGTGCGCAGAAAGCAGAACACGCGCTTCGAGGGTGCCCGGATCAGCGCCATGCCGGCGGGCAGCGCCCCCTGCCAGCCCGGACCCGCGACTGCGACGCGCTGCGGCCCCGTGCCCGTGGTACGCCTGCCGAGGTAGGCAAAGTTATGCGCGTACACGTCGACCATCTGGATCGAGTAATAGCGGCCGGCGGCATCCGGAATATCCAGCACCACCGGAGCGGTCGCCACATCCAGCCACGCCACCCCGTAGAGCGTGTCCACGTTGACGCCGCCGTGGTTGGGCGTCGCCATGCAATCCATCGCGTAGAAGCGGTTGAACGCAGCGCCCTCACGCTCGAAGTCGCGCAGGTACTTGGCATACAGCATGCGCGGGAAACCCCAGATGGCCGCTTCGGTGGCCAGTTCCAGGCCGCTCGATGGCGCCGCATTGCGCCCGGTCTCGGTGGAATTCGCCGATTCCATTTTGATGACCATGCTGATGATCATAGCGCTTACGGCTGGCTCGGGGCGGTGATATTATCCGCCGTTAAGCAGGGGGCGGGGCATGGCGGGCAACTGGAGCGACATCGGCAGGGAGATCCGGCGCGCGTCGGCCATTCACCGCGTGGGCCGCAATGTCGCCTGGGAACGCATCAGCAGCCCCAGGCCGCTCGACCTGTCGCGCGTGCCGCCTTCGCCCGAGGCGCTGACACCGGAGTATCTGACCGGGATCCTGTGCGCCGGGCATTCCGGCGCCGCCGTCACCGCGGTCACGCTGGGCGCCGCCAGTTCCGGTTCGGGCGAACGCTGCGCGTTCACGGTTACCTATAATGCCGCCGGCAACGCGGCGGGTCTTCCCAGGGATCTGTTCCACAAGCACCTGAAGAGCTTCTACACGCGCCTGCATCTGCTGCGGCTCGCGATCATCGAGAACGAACCGGCCTTCTACAACCGGATTCGTCCGCAACTCGATATCGAGGCGCCCAGGGCTTATCACGCGGCCCACGAACCGCGGACCCATCGCCTCTCGATCATCATGGATGACGTCGTGGTCACCAAAGGGGCTCGGTTCTTCGAGGTCAGCACGCCGGTGTCGCGCGCCGACATCGAGGGCATGGTCACGATACTGGCCGATACGCACGCCAGGTTCTGGGACAGTCCGCGCCTCGACCAGGAGTACCGCTGGCTGATGCGCCCCGATGAATACGGCCGCCGGCTGATCGAAGGCATGGAACTGCGGCAGCTGGCCGCCGCGGGCTACGAGCGCGCAGGCGCCGTCATCCCGCCGGGACTGATGAACCGCGGCGAGGAAGTCTGGAGCGCCTTCCTGAAGGCCCTGGACCTGAGCAGCCGGGCCCCGCTGACCTACATCCACGGCGACCCGCATCTGCGGAATTTCTACCGGACGGCCGACCAGCGCGTGGGTCTCGCCGACTGGCAGGTGACGATGAAGGGCGCCTGGAGCCACGACTTTGCATACACGGTATTGACCTCCCTGCCGGTGGACGACCGGCGCCGCTGGGAGCAGGAGCTGCTGTCCTGCTACCTCGCCCGCCTCCGCGCGCAGGGCGCGAACCCGCCTTCGGCCGGCGACGCCTGGGAGCTCTACCGACGCCAGACGCTCTATACCTTCGTCGGGTGGCTGGTGACCATCGGCTTCGGCGCACTGCAGCCGAGCATGCAGCCGGATTCCGAGTCTCTGGAAATCATTCGCAGGGCGGGCATCGCCGTGGACGACCTGGGCAGCCTCGCGCTGCTCAACGGCTGACAGACCGGGAGATCGATGCATGGGAAGACTGGGAAAGTTCACCGTCCGCAGGGTCAGCCCTGAAACCTGGGACTACGTGGTGGAAATCGAACAGCTCGGGGGCGCGACCCTGAGCTTGAGCGCCGGTGTCGAGGATCTGGATCGCATGTCCGAAGCGCTGGACGAACAGCTGGACGCCATGGTGGCGGCCGCCGAGCGCCTCGGCGACGCCTCCTGAGAGCGCTGTGACCGACCTGAGCGCGCCGTGAACGAACCCGTGGACGCCAAAGGGAGATCGCGATGAACACCGCCGCCTCGAAGCTGGCGCTAACGACCGCGCCGCCGGCGAACCCGTCCCTGATCTTCAGCGCCGATCACGCGCAGGCCACGCTCAGCCGCCGCCTGCAGCGACGCACGGTGCTGCTGTTCCTGGCGCTGCTGGTGCTGGGCATCCTGCCCACGGCGCTTGGCCTGCCGGCGCGCTGGCAGGCCCTGGGGCTCGGACTGATCCTCCCGGGCGGCGGATTTGCCGCCTGGGGCGGCTGGAGCTATGCCTGGATTGCGCTGTCCCTGCTGCTTTTTGCCATAGCGCTGGGCCTGTGGGTGTTCACGGCGAATTTCGCCGCGGTCGTCGGCGTATGGCTGGTCACGGCCCTGCTCGCCTTCCAGGGGGCGCGCGATCCCGTCGCCGCCGGCGCCATCGGCTGGGTGCTGGCCACGGCCGCGCTGGTTGTCCTGTGGCGCCTGCGCGTCGGCTGGCAGCATCGGGCGAAGGTCGCGGCCCGCTTCGTCAGCCGCTCCGCCTACCTGCCGGCCGAGCTGGCCACCGTCGCCGCCCTGGCTGTCCCCGCACCGGCGGCCGGGAGCCGCGAGCTCTCGCGGCGCGAACTGGCGGCGCTGCGCTATTCGCTCGACCGCGGCCTGCAGCCCGTCGACGGCTTCGGAGGCTTCGATGTCAAGGACCAGTTCCAGTCCGCCGCCCTGCGCTACCAGATCAACTACCTGCACTATTCGCTGGCGCTGGCGCAAGCCCACTACACGCCGAGTTTCCATGGCTACCTGTCGACGGCGCAGCTGAACCTGATCCGCAAGATGACGCTGCGCCGGGTCTGGAGCTACTGGGTGTACGAAAGCCTGCTCGGCAACTTCAGCCTCAATTTCGATCCCATCAGCAAGGACAACATCATGCTGGGGGGCTTCTACAACGGCAATATCGGCATGTACATGGCCAATACCGGCGACCGGAGCCTGGCCGCGCCGGGCTGCCTGGAATTTGCCCTGACGCGCGGCAAGGTCTACCGCCACGACGCGCGCACCATCGCCGACAAGGCGCGCTGGAATTTCGACCACGCCGTGTACTGCCTCTACCCCTGTGAACCGGCCTTTGCCTACTCCTACTGCAACCAGTTCGGGCTCGTGGGCATTCACCTCAATGACCGGGTGTTCGCCACCGATCACGCCCCGCGGATACTGTCCGCATTCCGGCGCCAGTTCGAACGCGAATTCATCGAGCAGGACGGCAACATCATTCCCGGGCGCATCGACAAGACCGGCTTCAAGATCCCGGTGCTCGATTTCATCGCCACGCTGATCGGCTATGCGTGGCTCGGCACGCCGCACTTTCCCGACATCGCGCGGCGCAACTATGCGATTGCCCGCCGTGAATTCATGCGTCTCGACGCCAGCGGCGAAATGCAGCACACGGCCAACAGCTACGATCGCATCGACATCGGCAACTACCGCCGCAGCGAGATCTATCTGGTGGCCAACTCACTGCTGGCGGCGCGCGAACACGGTGACGAGGAAATGGCGGCGGCGGCCATGGCGAAGCTCGACCGCTACTACCAACCCGACTGGCGCGACGGCGTGCTCAGCTTCAACGCCTCGACGCAGATTGGCGCGCAGCTGGTCATGGGCCACCTGATGCGCAGGGACGACTGGCGCAATGCCGTGCTCGCGGGTCCGCCGGCCGGCGCCCTGCGCGGCCCGCTGCTCAATGACGCGCGCTATCCGGACGTGCTGGTGGCGCGGGCCGCGAGCGCCGGGGACAACCTCGAGCTGGTGCTATACCCCGGCGGCGCGCAGGCGCGCCAGGCACTGGGCCTGGAGCGGCTCACGCCCGGCGGCCGGTACCGCGTACTGCAGACGGGTGCGTCCTTCGACGCCGACCCCCAGGGCCGCGCCCGGCTCAGCGTCGAACTGCACGAGCGGACGGCGCTGAGCGTCGTACCGGTCCACTGACCGGGCAGGCGGCCGCGCGCCAGGCGGCTCCGCGCCGCCCGCCCTAACCGGCTTTTCTGGCGCCCGCGGTGTCGCGCGATCGGAGCCGTACCTGCATGCGCAGCGGCCCGCGCTGCGACAGCACCGGCGCAAAGCGGATGCTGTCCTCATCCAGTTCGACCTCGAAGCGCCGGAACAGCTCGGGCAGGAACTCACCGAGCTGCAGCTTGGCGAGCAGGTGGCCGATGCAATGGTGCAGTCCCGTGCCGAACACCAGCACGTTCTCGGTCGGCCGGGTCATGATGAGCTTTTCGGGGTCCGCGAATACGCGCGGATCCCGGTTCGCCCCGGCGAGCATCAGCAGCACGTAATCCCCCTTCCTGATCTGCTGGCCGTGCCACTCGAAGTCGGCGGACACGACCCGGGGCTGCATCGTCGACATGGCGATGTAGCGCGCCACCTCCATGACCGAATTCGCCAGCTCCGCGGGGTGCTCCAGCAGGTAGTCCCGCGCCTGCGGGTTGCGCACCAGGGCGGCCGTGCCCAGCGACATGGAATTCATGGTGGTGTCGTGACCCGCGATCAGCACCACGACGCACACGCCGATGATTTCCTCGACCGAGAGCTGGTCGGAACCCTCCCGGGCCAGCACCATCTCCGACAGAAAATCCTGGGTCGGCCGGGCACGGCGTTTCTCGATTTCCTTCTCGAACAGTTCGCTCATCTCCGCCACCGTGCGCTCCATGGCATCGAGCGCCACCGGGGAGGACTTGGCGCCGCCGAGCGCCTCGTTGATCGTCAGCGACCAGGTTTCCAGTCGCGGCAGGTAATCCTCCGGAATGCCCAGCAGGCGCATGATGACCCGCCCGGTGATGGCGCGCGCCACCTCGTTGACGAACTCGACTTCGCCCTTCGCTCCCGCCCGGTCCAGGACGCGGCGGATGGTTTCGCGGACGTACGGCCGCTGATCCTCGACCACCGGCCTGCCAAACGCGCGCGTCAGCAGCTTGCGCAGCCGCGTGTGCAGCGGGGGATCGGTGAACACCGGCCACACGCCGATCGTGCGCATCGTCGATGGAAATCGCTGGCTGCGCTCGGCCTCCGGCACCGCGGCGAACAGCGGGTGGTAGCGCACGTTCGACAGCGGCAGCCGGCCGGAATAGGCCTCGACCACGTCGGCGTGCCGCGCGATCACCCAGGCGCGCGCATTCTCGCTCCAGACCACCGGCCCGGCCTCGCGGATCGCGTTGATCTGCGGCAGGATCCGGTCGCCGAGCTCGGCGACACGGTGGAAGTCGGCATCGACCCTGGAAGTGGTATTCATAAATCTCCTTGGTCAGAATTCGAGCGCACCGGCGATATCCGGGCCAGCGCCCTGCGCACTGTCATAGCCCTGGCCCTGGATCCAGGCGCCTTCACGAATTTCACGGCGGCGGGCCGTATCGACGACCGCGGCACCGGCCGCGCGCCCCGCCTCCGGGCCGGCGTCCAGTGCCGCCTTCAGCAGTCCGTCGGCCGCCTCGCGCAGACCGGTCACGGCCTGGCTGACGGCCGCCATTCCCGGCAGGCGGATCGCAGCGAGCCCCGTGGCGGCGGCCTCGGCCCGCTTGGCCTGCTCATGCACGGCCGCGGGCAGGCGCTCGCCGGCGATCCCCTGCAGCGTGCGCGTCAGCTCGAGAAAGTCACGCAGCTCGGCCAGCACGAACGGGTATTCCCATTGGCACTGCGTCGCCATGAGGTTCAGGTGCCGCAGGCAATACCCGGCCTGTTCCACCGCGTTGGCCCTCTGCGGATCGATCGCGGGAATTATCACATCGCGCAGCGCCCGTTCTATGGCGCGAATCCGCTGATAGATGTCGATGACCAATTCCATCCCCTCCCGGTCGGTGCCTCAGCGCAGCGCCGCCATGCGTACGATCCGCTCCCGAACGCCCACCCCGCTCTCGCCATCCCAGGTGAAGCGCGCCGGACACTCCGCCAGCTGCGAGCCATCGCTGACCCGCGACAGGTCGGTCCCCAGCAGTTCGTGATTGGGCGAGATATAGCTCGTGCCCATGGCGTGCAGCAGCTCGCCCTCGACGACCTCGCGGCCCTTGCGGCTTTGGAACACGTAGCGGAACCTGCGCTCTGCGCCTGGCTCCAGCGGATCGGCCGGCACACTGCGGGCCGGCGTGTCGACATTGGAAATGAAGGGGTGCTCGACCACCTGGACCACCTCGAGCGGCTCGTTGCCACCGCGGTAGATGTAGCCCACCATGAAACTGAAGCCGGTCACGTGCGTGGTCATCAGCATGAGGGCCTTGCCGCTGGGAAACACCGCGTTGATCCACAGACTCCCCACCAGCGGCCAGTAGTCGCGCGGACCGTAGCTGTGGTCGCGCACGCCGCCGCCATTGACCGCGTAGGACCTGCCACCGTAGGAAATCTCACCGCGCACCTTGCACAGCTGTTCCCAGTGCACCGTCCTGGAGGCATGGTCCTTCGATTTTGCCGCTTCCCCCTCGACCAGCACCAGGCTGGGCAGGCTGGAGCCCTTTTCCAGGTCCCAAAGAGGCGCGGCGGCTTCGAACACCAGATTGAAGCGGGCCATTTCCGCGACCGAATCGGCCTGCACCTGGGTCATGATCGCCCGGCGTGTGGTCCGGTGCGCGAGGCCGTCGAACTGAGCGACCCAGGTGCGCATCGGCTCCACGCACATCGCCCTGAGCGGCCCGGCGCCGGCACTGCGCTCGCTGCCGTCGCGGCCATGGTACTTCGCCACCAGCAGATCACCGTCGGCCAGGAAGATCCCCAGCGTGCCCCGCCAGACCGTGGTGTCGGTCGACTCCTTGCCGATGTGAATGCTGATGCCGGCGTTCGATTCCAGGCAATAGCCGAACAGGTACACGTATTCGGTCCAGTTGGCGACCGGCTGCGCCGCATGCATGAGTTCGTCACGCGGATCCACCTTGAAGGGGTTGAGCACTGCGGTGGGCACCATGGGTTCTGCTCCGTGTGGTCAATCAATCCTGAAATGGGGCGCGATCGACTCGCGCATGCTCGTCATGAGCGTCGGGCCCACCAGCGGCACGAACCACGCGAAGGACACGTCCTGGTGGGTCTTGTGCTCGATGACGCAGCGCGCCCCGCCCGCGATCGTCGTCGCCATGTTGCGCCAGCGGACCAGGACCTCGTAATAGGCCAGACGCTCCGGATCAACGCTCAGCCCCGAACGCCGCTCATACTCGCGCAGAAAATCCTCGCGGGTCATCAGGCCGCAGATCAACGGCCGCCCATCCGCCGCGGCCTCGGCGAACAGCGGCTGCAGCGCATAGGCCAGATCCAGGTGCCGGTCGCCCAGCCAGGCGAGTTCCCAATCGAGCACCGCGGTGATCTGGCCCGTGTCCATCGAGAACAGGAAGTTGGTGCTGCGGTAATCACCGTGCGTCAGCGATACGCGATCGATCGGCGGCGCGTGGTCGCGCAGCCAGCGCTCGGCCAGCGTGGCCAGTGGCTCAGGTTCGACGGCATCCTCTTCCCAGACGCGCGCCCACCAGTTGATGAACTTGAGCACGCCCGCATTGCTGCCGGCCGGCGGCAGCTCGAAGGCCGACAGATCGGCGCGCCGGCAGTCAAAGGTGTGCGTCCTCGCCAGCAGGTCCACGAACTGGGGGGCGAGTCTCTCGCGGAAACGGCCATACCCGATGCGCACGTCCGTCAGGCCGTCGCTGGGCTTGGAGACGCCGTCCACGAAACTGCAGATCAGCGTGGGGTTGTCGAATTCCTCGCCCTCGGCATCGATCCAGCGCGGCTCCGGAATCGGCAGCACGCCCTGCAGAGCCCCCATCAGCTGGTACTCCCGCAGCCGGTGTGTCTCCGCCGCCGACTGGGTCGGCTGCGTGCGCAGCACCAGCCGTTCGCGGCGCCGCACCCCCTGCTGCTCCCAGTCCAGCACGAACGAAAACTGTTCCTTGGAAATCCCACCGGTCAGCGGTTTGAGCTCCGCAATCGTGAATGAGCCGGACAGGCGCCGCTCGAGGAAGGCCTGCAGTCGTTGCGCGATGCCGGCGACCGTCCGCGCGGCATAGTGGCCACCCTCCCGGAGCCGCAGCTTGCGATCGAGCGCCCGACCGACGTAGTGCTCAACGTCGTATTTCGCGTGCAGCGACGCGATGAGTGCCTCCGTCTGCATGGCGGCCCGGCCGGCGCTCACGGCCGCGCCGCGAGCCTGATGATGGGTTTGATCACGGCACCGCTCGCGGAATCGCGCAGGGCCTGGTTGATGTCCTTCAGCTCGTACAGCCGGCTCAGGCGATCCACGGGCAGGCGGCCTTCGAGAAAGTAATCGACCAGCTTCGGAATGAAGGTCTGCGGATTGGCATCCCCCTGCATGACACCGACCACGGTCCTGAGGAACAGCAGGTGGCTGTGCTCGAGGGTGATCTTCGTGCCCGGCGCCGCGACGCCCAGCAGCGCGCAGACGCCGTGCGGCTTGATGGCCATGATGGCCGCCTCGACGGCGCGCGGATGACCCGAAGCCTCGACGCTGTGATCCACGCCGCCGAGTTTCTGGATTTCAGTCAGCGCATCCTGGCGGTCCGCGTTGACGACGTGCGTGGCACCCAGTTCCAGGGCCAGCGCCAGCCGCGATGCCACACGGTCCACCACCACGACGGTGCCGCAGCCGGCGATCTTCGCCGCCATGACGGCGCTGAGGCCGACCGCGCCCGCGCCGAAGACCGCGATGCTGGATCCGGGGGAAGGCTTGAGGGTGTTCAGGACCGTGCCGGCCCCCGTCTGCACACCGCATCCGAGCGGCCCCAGCAGCTCGAGCGGTGCGTCCTTGCGCACCTTCACCGCGTCGTTGGCCCTCGCCAGCGCGCGCGTCGCAAAGGAGGACTGGCCGAAGTAGCACCCATGCACGGGGCAACCCTGCGCATCACGCAGCGTCGGTGAGCCGTCCGCACGCGCGCCCGAGATCGACAGCGCGACAATGCGGTCGCACCGCACCGGGGTACCGGACTGGCACGCCGGGCAGGTCCCGCAGGAGGGAAAGGAAAGCACGACATGATCGCCGGGAACCAGGCGGGTCACGGCCGCCCCGACGGCCTCGACCACGCCGGCACCCTCGTGTCCGAGCACGGCCGGCGCGGCGGGCGGCATATGGCCATGGACCACTTCATGATCCGTATGGCACATGCCCGTGGCCACGACGCGCACCAGGATCTCATCCGCCCGCGGCGCATCGATCTGCAGCGGCTCGATGCAGAATGGCCCATCCGTCATGCGTAGCACTGCGGCTTCGACGTTCATGCCTGCTCCTTCGGGTTCACGCCGGCTCTTGCCGTGGCCTGTTGCGGCGCCGCTGCCTAAAGCCGGGCGAACACGGATTTGGTCTGCAGGTAGGCTTCCAGCCCCTCCAGCCCGCATTCGCGACCCCATCCGGACTGCTTGTTGCCCCCGAACGGCATCGACGGGTCCGCGACCAGTTCGCAGTTGAGCCAAATCATGCCGGCCTGCAGGCGTTTGGCCAGCCGATGGGCGCGGCTCAGGTCGCGCGTCCACACCGCAGCCGCCAGACCGTAGGTCGTGTTGTTCGCCGCGGCCACCGCCTCGTCCAGATCATCGAAGCTGATCAGCGTCGCCACGGGCCCGAATATTTCCTCCCGGACCGCGCGCGCGTCGGGGCGCGGATGGCACAGTACGGTCGGCGCCACGAAGAACCCCTGCTCACCCACGCGGCCGCCACCGATGGCCACCTCCGCATCCTCGGTGCGCGCGCTGTCAATCAGCTCCAGCACGCGCGTGCGCTGCTTCTCCGAGATCAGCGGTCCGAGGGTGTTCGAGGTATCGAAGCCGCTGCCGATCCGGAGCGCATTCGCCGCCGCCTCGAGTCCGGCCATGAAGGGCTTGAGCACCTTGCGGTGCACGTACAGGCGCGTGCCGGCGCAGCAGATCTGGCCCGAATGCGTGAACACCCCCATCGCGGCACCGGCCGCGGCCTGCTCGATATCGGCGTCCTCGAGCACCAGCACCGGCGACTTGCCTCCCAGCTCCAGGGACACCTTCTTGAGGTTCCCGGCCGCGGCGGCGACGATGAGTCGACCCACCTCGGTGGATCCGGTGAACGAGATCTTGTCCACGCCCGGATGGGCGACCAGCGCCGCTCCCGCGCTTTCGCCCATGCCCGTCACGATGTTGACGACCCCGTCCGGCACGCCGGCCTGCTGCATCAGTTCCCCGAGACGCAGCGTCGTGAGCGGCGTTTCCTCGGCCGGCTTCAGCACGCTCGTGCACCCGGCCGCGAGCGAGCTGGCCAGCTTGTTCGCGGCCAGGCCGATCGGCGTATTCCAGGGCGTGATCAGGCCGGCGACGCCGATCGGCTCGCGCAGCGTGTAGGCGTGCATCGACTGCCCGTTGGCGCTCAGATCGGCACTGATGCCGTGATTCTTCGTGCACCACCCGGCGTAATAGCGGAAGGTTTCCGCCGCGCCCCCCACCAGCCAGCCAGCCACCATGAGCGGCAGGCCGTTGTTCAGCGTCTCGAGTTCGACCAGCTCCTCCAGGTGCGCGTCGATGAGTTCGCCGACACGCCACAGGATCCGCGCCCGCGCGGCATGGCCGAGATTCAGCCAGCGACCGTCGTCAAAGGCGCGCCGCGCGGCGCCGACGGCCCGATCGATGTCGGGCCAGTCCGCCAGCGGCACGCTCGCGATCTTCAGGCCGGTGGCCGGATTGTAGGTGTCGAAGGTGCGGCCGCTCTGTGCTGCGACCCATTGGCCGTCGATCAGCATCGTGGAGAGCCGGTCGGCGGTCCTCTGAGCGGCCGCCTCGCGTGGCATCGGCATGTGTCCTCCGCTGGCGCTATCCATGACGCAGGTGGGCGATGCAGGCGATGCGTTCGATCATGCCGTAGCCGGTCTGGTTGCGCCATTTGAAGCGCGCCGGACACTCGCTCATCTGCGAACCGCCCGCCGCGCGCGAGAAATCCGTCCCCAGGATCTCGTGCGCCGGCGTGAAGTAGGTGACCGGAATGCCGTGACGGGTCTCGACCTCGATGAGTTCCTCGTCCCGCCGCGTCTGCAGCACGATGTTGAACGACTTCCAGTCCGGGTCCGCCATGACGTCCGCGACGTACGCTCCGGCGGGCGTATCCACGTCGCCGACGGGCGGATGGCGCGCCAGCTGCACGATCTCCAGCGGGCTGCCGTCATTGCGGAAGATGAACCCACCCTTGATGAAGTTGCCTCCCACCCGGGTCGCCATGGCCATGAACGACATGCCGTCGGGGAACACGCCGTTGAACCAGGCGCCGCCGTTGATCGCGGCGTAGTCGCGCGGACCGTAGGTGTGGTCGCGCATCGCCCCGCCCCGGATGGCCGTCGTCCTGCCCGCGACGGTCACCTCGCCCCGCGACCGGCCGACCTGCTGCCAGTGGTGGCTGCGCCGCGACTCCCGCTCGGCGGCCGGCACATCCCCGGTCACCAGCACCATGCTGCCTGCGATACCCGCGCGGTCCAGGTCCCAGACCGGGGATGCGGCCTCGAACAGCACCCGGAAACTGGCCACTTCAGCTGGCGAATCCTTGAACACCTCGTTCATCAGCTGCGCGCGCGGTACGCGGTGCACCAGGCCATGAAACTCGGCCTGCCACAGCCGGAACGGCTCGATGCAGCGCACGCGCAGCGGGCCGGCACCGGGTCCGTAGCGGCTGCCGTCCCGGCCGCGATACTGGGCCGTCAGCATGGCGCCGTCCGGCAGGAAGATCGCCATCGAACCGCGGAAGATCTCCGGATCGCTGCAATCGCGGCCGATGTGGATGCTGACACCGTAGTCGGAGGCCTGGTCACCGCCATAGAAATAGCAGTACTCCGTCCAGTTGGGGACCGCCTGCGGCGCGTGCATGTACTCCTCGGCCGGATCGACGTGGAACGGATTGAGCAGTTCCTCGTCCATGCACACTCCTCAGGGTTGAGCGCCGCCGACAGCTGCGTCGCGGTGCCGGTTTCGAAGCTGAAGTCGCTGTACTCGACGTTGGTGGGATTCTGGGCCCACAGTTTGACGTGCCACACGCCCTGGTTCGTATCCCAGCCCACGGAACCGTCGACCAGATCGAGCGCCGGCTGTCGAATTGGGGTTGCCCACGCCGCGCAGGCAGGGAAGCGAGCCGTTGCACTGGCGCTGGAACACGGCGCCGGGAATATTCTCACCGAGCGTGTCGATGTCGGTGATGCCGAGGGCGCTGACCTGTGCGGGCGTAATCGCCGACGCGGCTATCGGCACCGACGGGTTGTTGTCCTGGCAGCGGTTGGCCGTCACCACGACCTCCTCGAGGCCGCCGGCCGATTCCGCGGCCGGTGACGCCTGCGCCATCGCAGGATATCCCGGGCGGCGCCGATGACACCCGTGCCCAGCGTGGCCAGCACCACTGCACGACGCCAGTCATGGCGTAGCCTGTTCTGCGACGGCATATCAACCCCCCTCTGGTGGCGATTTCTGCAGTCCTGGAACGGACCCGAAAACCGCTGCCCGCGGCCGGGGTTTACCCACAACAGCATGCTTACTTTACTGCGGTTAACTTACGATGCGGGCCCCGCTCAGTCAAGCTGCCCCCGCGGCGGCCGCGCCGAAGATCCGCCTCAGCCCGTCGCTGCGCGCGCAGGCGCCGCCGACGCCCGCGCCGGCGCCGCCGACGCCGGCGGCGGGTAGCGCTCGCCGGCCTGCTCGGCGCGGATGGCGTCTTCGAACATTCTCCGCCCCGCCACGCACACCGCGTCGGCACGCAGCAGCAGTTCCGAGGGTGCATGCCCGAGACCCTGGATCATTTCCTCGATATAACGCGTCGCGGAAATATCCTCCGCCAGGGTCGGATACACGTTCGTGACGCTGGTGCGGTAGAACTCCGGATCCGGGTGGCTGGCGCTCGATGCGCCGGCGAAGAAGTAGTGGCACGAATGGCGCGTGGCCGGCGTGATGGCGTGAAAGTGCCGCGTACCGCCGATCAGTTCGCCGCGCACGCTCGGGTCCGCGCTCGCCTTGCGGAATTCCTCGACCGCCAGGTGCATCGACGGGAACAGCAGTTTGACGGACGCAAAGCGATCGACACGCTCGCGATAGCGATAGACCTTCACGGCATAGTCAGGAGGATCGACGTCGAGATACTCGAAGCTGCTGCTGACCCAGCCGGGACCCTGGTCGAGCCGCGACGCCTTGGTCTCGCTCAGGCCTCCGAGGCTGTCCAGGTGCAGGTGCGGCAGGTGCGTCAGATCGAACAGGTTGTCGTGCATCAGCATGTAGCGCCCGGGTATCAGGGCGTACCAGCCGCTGTGGGTCTTGAAGGCCGGATCCGTGGCCCCCAGGGCGAAATGATCGGGGATCAGGGCCTCGTCGGCGAGCGCCGGATCGCCGGGCCAGATCCAGATCCAGTCCCAGCGCTCCACCACCGGGTAGGCGTGCACGGCGCAGGCTTTCGGAATGGCCCGTTGGCTGGGAATCTCGGCGCAGCTGCCGTCGGGCCGGAACGCGATACCGTGATAGCCGCACACGATGTGGTCACCGGCAACGCGGCTCCTGCCGAGCGGAAAGGAGCGGTGCGGGCAGCGGCCGTGCAGCGCGACCGGCTGGCCCGATTCCCGCCGGTACAGGGCGACGGGCTCGTCAAGGATCCAGCGTTCCATGGGCTTGCGCTCCACGTCCTTGGACCAGGCCGCGACATACCAGTGGTTGCGCGGGGCAAAGCAGCCATCAGCCAGTGGGTACATGGCATCACTCCTTTCAGGAATCGTTCGCAAAGCTCAGCGTCACGTGGCTGACGGCCAGCCGCACGCCTGCCGCCGTCTCGGCCCAGACCTCGAGCTCGAGCAACCTGGACGCATCCTGCACGCTCTTGCCCGTGACGCGGCCGCGGTAGAACGCGCGCCCGGGGAGGTTCGGCTGCAGGTAGCGGACCTGGAAGCGCCTGAAATCGGCCGTTTCCAGCGGAATCCAGGCCGTCACGGCCTGGAACATGACGGATACGGTCAGCCAGCCGTGCACGATGACGCCTGGGAAGCCCTGCTCCACCATGTAGGCATGATCCCAATGCGGCCGGGAATAATCGTTTGCGGCGCCGGCGAATCGGATCAGCTGCTGGGCATCGATGGTGCGCTCCACCACCGGAAGCTCATCCCCTGCGCGCAGGCTTTCGAACGGCTGGGTACGCGGCAATTTCGCTCTCCGGCTTCAGAAGCTCACGGTCGTGATGCGCACCTCGGCCACCGTCTGGCCGGACGCGTCCCGCAGGACCAGATCGGCCAGCTGAAAGACCAGCGGGCCGCGCCTGCCCTGGCGCCAGAAGGCGTCGGCATAGGTGGCCTGGGCCGTGATCACGTCACCAGGCCGGATCGGGCGGATGCACTCGCACACGTCCTCGGAATGCAGCATGGTCGCGAGCGGCAGCGTGGCATCGACGATTTCGGGAAAATGTCCGGCCGTGAAGGCGCAGACAAAGGTCGGAGGCGCGACGATGCCGCCAAAGCGCGTCGAGCGCGCATAGACCTCGTCGTAGTACAGCGGATTGGGGTCGCCGGTGGCCTGCGCGAACTTCCGGATCGCCCCTTTTTCGACCTCGTTCGTCGTCGCCGGCGTCTTCATTCCGGTACGCCGCTTCAGGTGCTGCACGAGCGCTGTCAGTTCCGCCGGATTCATGGACAGGTTGCGGGGCGTGACGCTCAGCGGCCGACAAAGGTCGGGCGGCGCTTCTGCGAAAACGCGCGGATCGCCTCGACGAAGTCCTCGGTGGCGACGCAGCGGCCGATCATGTCGCTCTCGGCCGCGAACTGGGTTTCGATGGCATTGCCTGCCGATGCCTTCAGGAGCTGCTTCATGCCGCGCAGCGCGACCGGCGGCGCCGCGGCCAGGCGGGAGGCCAGCTCCTCGGTCCGCCCATCGAGTTCCGTGTCCGCCACCACCCAGTTTACGAGCCCGAAGCGTGCCGCGTCCGCGGCGGCAATCCGGTCTCCCAGCAGGCAGATTTCCATGGCGCGGGCCAGGCCGACCTTGCGCGGCAGGTGAAACGATTCGCCGTGGTCCACGGTGTGCGCCAGCTTGACCTGCGGAATGGAAAAGCGCGCCGTTTCGGAGGCGATCACCAGGTCGGCCACCGCCGCCATCTGTACCGCCGCGCCGATCACATGCCCGCGCGCGCTCAGCAGGATGGGCTGCGGAACCCGGTCCATCGCCAGGAATAGGCGTCCCGCGCTGCTGCGTACCAGCGCGCTGAGCGCCGCGGTGCGCTCGGCCGGCGGCAGCTCGAGTACCGGGCCGATGTCCTTGAGATCTCCACCCGAGGAAAAATCCGCGCCGGCCCCGCGCAGGACCACCGCGCGTACCGCACTGTCATCCGGCAACGCCTCGAACAGCGTCGTCAGGGCGCCGAACATCTCCTCGTTCATCGCATTCATGGACTTCGGCCGGTTCAGCGTGATCCACAGCACGCCGTCGCGGCGCTCCAGCAGCAGTGAGTCGTTCATGCCGATCCCCCGTTCAGTCGCTGGCGCGAAGGCGCCGCCGTCACAGTGTGCTCGCGCCGCCGTCACAGTGTGCTCGCGCCGGCGTCACAGTGCGCTCGCGCTGACCACGATGCCATCCTCGTCGCTGTACAGATAG
>Ga0075017_100000045_pt1 | contig 44026 bp, 31 predicted proteins | sample AleBraG_ABR_2012_FD_71475 | JGI IMG/M metagenome (GOLD analysis project Ga0075017, IMG submission 71475) | Freshwater sediment microbial communities in response to fracking from Pennsylvania, USA - Alex Branch Run_MetaG_ABR_2012 | ecosystem: Environmental > Aquatic > Freshwater > Creek >... | reverse complement strand
CGGAGGCGGTCTGGCTTTCTAGTGCGTGCCTCGGGTTTGGAATGGCGCTGGCGGCAGCAATCTCACCGGCGCTGGCCGGTCTGATGGGCATCTACCTATTGAGTGCCGTGGCTTACAGCGTTTGGCTGAAACGATTTCCGTTGATCGACATATTCATGTTGATCCTCTTTTACTGCGCCAGGATTTTGGCCGGAGCACTGGCGGCAGACGTGCACTTATCGCCGTGGTTGATTCAGTTCATGCTTTTCTGCTTTCTCAGTCTGTCGGCAGGGAAGCGGGTCGCGGAGTTGCTAATGGTGTCCTCGCGAAGTGAGGCGTTGGAGAGACGAGGATATCGGCAGGAGGATCTCGACCTGCTGACGTTGTTTGGAACGGGTGCGAGCCTCGTGAGCGTCCTCATCGTGGCTCTATATGTCAACAGTCCGGATGTTGTGCAACTTTACCATCATCCGTACATGTTGTGGATGCTTTGCCCCGTGCTACTTTACTGGTTCACCAGATTGTGGATGGTAATCCGACACGGCGAACTAGAAGGGGATCCGGTGACCTTTGCTTTTTACGACCGGGCCACTTGGGCAGTGAGTGCCGTTGTGCTGGCGGTGTTTATGGCGGCACTTTAGACTTGTTGAAGGAGTTATTGATCGGTGAGGGTGTTATTCAATCCACTGCTCAGGAAACTTCAGAGGCTAAGGTTGTTTATCTGCCAATTGGCTGGATACCTGCCCACAGGAGCCTCGGTCTTGGGTCTGGGATGTGGTAACGAAGTTCTTCCTTCCATGTTAGCCGAATCGACGATGATGACACCTCGAATTTGATTTGGTCTGATTTTGTAGCATTCACCTGCTTCTCAACATTGAGAAACCATCCGAAATTTAGATTATGGCTGGCAAAAGCATCGCAATAATTCCAGCTCGCGGCGGGTCGAAGCGAATCCCGGGCAAGAACATCAGGCCTTTAGTCGGCAAACCGATCATTGCCCATACCATTACCGCAGCCCGCGATAGCGGCCTATTTGAACGCGTTGTGGTCAGCACCGATAGTGAGGAAATTGCGGAGGTCGCCCTCCGATACAACGCCGAGGTTCCTTTTCTGCGTAGCAAGAACTTGGCAGATGATTTTGTCCCGGTGTCTTCAGTCACAGCCGACGCACTGCACCGCCTTGATCCCGTCGGCGACAAGTTCGGGGCGGTAGCCCAGTTGATGCCCAACTGCCCATTGAGAACTGCGGAAGATGTTAGAGATAGCTACAGGCAGTTCGAAGAAAGCGGCGCTAAATCACAGATTTCAATGGTGCGTTACGGATGGCAGAATCCATGGTGGGCCATGCGTCGCAACGACAGGCATGAATTGGAACCTCTTTTCAAAGAACAAATGACTGCGCGCAGCCAGGATTTGCCGGAACTTTTTTGCCCTACCGGAGCCATCTGGTGGGCTCAGACCGAAGTGTTGCGCTGGGCACAGACATTCCATACAGAGAAAAGAACCGGTTGGGAAATCCCGTGGCAGCGCGGTATCGATATTGATACGCTCGAAGACTGGGCGATGGCCGAGGTGCTGTTCAGACTTCCGCCAATGAACAGCGGTAGTGGACTTTCTTGTGACTCTCGCCGTTTACACGACAATTTATCCAGGCGTTGAGCCTTATCTAGTGGATTGGTACCGCTCGATCCGCCGGCAAACGGACCGAGAATTCCAGCTTTGGATTGGCTTGGATAAGCTGAGAAGCGAGTCCGTACAGAATATGTTGGGATCCGACGTAGAAGCGAACTGGGTTGTGGCTCCCGCTGGGGCCACTCCGGCGCAGATCAGGCAGCAGGCCCTGAGCCGAATTGTAGAAACATGCTCCGAGGTCGTACTGGTAGACAGCGATGATTTACTACATGCTTCGCGCGTGGCGGCGGCGCGGGCGATTCTACAGGCAAACGAGCTTGGAGGTTGTGCGTTGCGCCTCGTCGGCCGGGAAGGGAAGGATCTCGACTCGATCTTTAATTTGGCGCCGCAGCTTGCTCCAGAGGACGTGTTTCCACGGAACAATGTTTTTGGATTCTCCAATTCAGCCTTTCGTTCAGAACTTTTACGGCGGTGCTTGCCGATCCCGGCAGATGCAATCCTCGTCGACTGGTTCCTTGCTACCCGGGCCTGGCTCTTAGGCGCGAGACTGGCATTTGATCGTGTGCCTCGGATGGACTATCGGCAGCATCCTGGCAATACAGCCCGGGTCGGATTTCCGCTCACCCGAGATCAGGTCGTATCGGACACTACGCTCGTGCGTCGACATTTTCAGCTCGTGCTCGCGGAACCCTTGAAGGATGTTGTGGCTGACCGGTACGACGCACTCAGGAGAGTGACAGTGGAGGTCGAAGAATTCCACCAACAAGTGGTCCTTCACCCCCGGCAGTTAGATGGCTACGTTGAGGCTCTCAATGCTCTGCAGCTACCACCCCTCTGGTGGACTTCAGTTGCCTATCCGGTCCTAGCGCACATGTGGAGTTAGTTGAGGAATATGAAACCCCTCAAACTTGGAGAGGTGGAGATCGGACCCGGCAGGTCTCCTTACATCATTGCCGAGGTTGGATCCAATCACAACGGCGATATGAACCTTTGTCGCCAGCTGATTGATGCGGCAGCGTCGGCAGGGGCGCACGCGGTCAAATTCCAATCATGGACCGACGCATCGCTGATTGCCGAAGAAGAATATGCCCGCAATACTGAGTATTCGGACAAGAAAAAGCATTTTGGCTCGTTGCGAGAAATGGTCACCGCTTATCAGTTCACGCCTGATCAGCATCTCGAAGCCCATGCACATTGCCGGGCCCGGAACATTGCCTTCTGCTCGACACCATTTTCGATGAAAGAGGTTGATCTCCTTGAAAAGCTGGCGGTGCCATTTTTCAAGATTGCCTCAATGGACATCGTGAATCTGCCTTTGCTGAAGTACGTGGCTAGCAAACAGCGGCCCGTAGTCATTTCGACCGGTATGGCGACTATGGCAGAAATAGAGGAAGCCGTCGAAACGGTTCGCGCCGAGGGCAATGGACAAATTGTGCTGCTGCATTGCGTCTCCATCTATCCTCCGGAATACGACACAATTCATCTGCGGAATATGGCGACATTACAGCGAGCCTTCGACGTTCCTGTGGGGTTCAGTGACCATACCTTGGGCACGGCTATTCCCCTCGCCGCGATCGCGATAGGTGCTTGTGTCATCGAAAAACATTTCACTCTCGATCAAGACATGGCCGGATGGGATCATGCCATATCGGCCAATCCGGACCAACTGAAGACCATCGTGGCAGAGGGGAAGAATATTTTCTTCGCGCTTGGCGAAACGAGACGGACAGTCAGTTCGGCTGAGATGGAAAAGCGGAAAAAATTTCGCCGAAGTCTGGTCGCCAGACGCAAATTGGACCGAGGTCACACGCTAACCGAGGCCGATCTCGACGCCAAGCGTCCAGGGACCGGGATCGCCCCTAACGAAATAGCGTATGTCCTCGGCCGTCGGTTGGTGTCAGACGTTGGCGCCGACCAGATACTTCTTTGGGCACACCTGCAGTAACCCGCACGTCACTCAACTTGAATCTTCCAGTGATTGTCGTTGGTGGAGGCGGACACGCCAAGGTGCTAGTCAGCGGGCTCCTCCTGCAGCAGCGGAGGATTCTCGGTTTCGTTGAACTGAAGCCATCGCCACCTCCATTACTGGGCATTACACACCTGGGTGATGACAGTGCGGTTTTTCTGCATCGGCCGGACCGAGTGCGGTTGGTGAACGGTGTGGGTTCGATCAAATCCACGATCCTGCGGCGGGAGGTCTATGAAAAATTCCGTGAGAAACAATATGTTTTTGAGACTGTCATTCATCCCTCCGCCATCATCGCTTCCGAGGTGCAGATAGAGGATGGTGCCCAAGTCATGGCAGGAGTTGTGGTGCAACCGGGAAGTTGTCTGGGGCCAAACGTGATCATCAATACCGGCGCCAGCGTCGATCATGACTGCTGGATCGACGCTCACGCGCACATCGCGCCCGGAGTCACCCTGTCAGGTGATGTGCACATCGGGGAAGGGGCACACATTGGAACAGGGGCTAGCATCATACAAGGCGTCAATGTCGGCGCCGCGAGCATTGTTGGTGCGGGTGCGGTAGTGGTCGGCGATGTGCCGGAGGGAATTACCGTCGTTGGGGTGCCAGCCGGGCCGATAGCAAAGTGGCTCGCGACCCGGTTTTAGAGAATCGCGTGAAAAACAAGCCAGTTTACGTCGTACATTGCGTCGACACCGAAGGGCCGCTGCACGAATCGATCGAAGCGACTTTCGAACGGTTGCGCGCGATCTTTCACCTCGAGCTGGAACCCAGCGTCGATTTGCTGCGCCGTTTACAGGCGGGGAGCGTAGATCTGGTCGGACTAGAAGCCGCCGTCCAAAAGGTCGTCGATCCCCATTTGCTTGCTTATAACGACACTTGGGACAAAGTCGATGCCATGCTGGCCAAACTGATGCAGGAATCGTTTCGCACGCAAGTCCGCGATTCCGGCGGTACCGGCTGGATCTACAACTGGTTCTGCGTTGATCACGTCGATTACGATTCGAATCCGCGGCGAAGAGACATGGGGTATCACAATATTTTCGAACACTATCGCGGGCTGGTTCGTGAGACCAGCTCATGTCACGACGGATTGCATTTCCACTATCATCCCCATTCGTTCCGCCGGGAAGCCCACCGCTGCGCCACTCACTGGTGGTCGTCATCGGACAGTTTGCACCAGATCTTGTCCCGCAGGGTCATCGATCATCATTGGTTTCCTGCCGCGCATCGTCCAGGCTTTCATGTCATTCGTCCGGACAGTCATTGGTTTCTGGAACAGCATATCCCGTTCGATTTCTCGAATCAGGCAATGGTGGAAACTGGCGCGGATGGAGCCCAGTTCGGGCTGCAAGGAGGTCGTTTTGGCGACTGGCGCCGTGCGCCGGCAACCTGGGAGCCTTATCATCCGTCGGCTGACGATTATCAGGTTCCTGGCGACTGCCGCCGATGGATCGCGCGCTGCCTGAATGTGGGGACGCGCTACCGACTGCTCGACGAACGCGATGTGCGGCAGGCTTTTAGGGAGGCGGCCGAGGGTAAACCGGTGGTCCTGGCCATAACGAATCATGATTTTCGGGATATGGGTCCGGATATTAACGCTGTCGGGAAGTTGCTCCAGCGGGTTGCCACAGATTTCCCTCAGGTACCGTTCCTGTTTTCCGAAGCCGTGACGGCCATGCGGTCCGCGTTGGGTCTTGAGCCGCTCCCTCCATGCGACCTCGAAATGACGATCCAACCGGTTGATGATTCCACCCACGTTCTCAAGGTACATTCCAAGACGCCCACTTTCGGTCCGCAGCCTTGGTTGGCATTGAGAACCGTTGGGGGAACCTATCACTACGACAACTTTGATATCGATACGCCGTTCCACGAGTGGCAATATGTTTTCGATGAAGAAACATTTCCCTTGTCTGAAGTGAATGCTATCGGAATCGCAGCGAACAATGCCTTTGGAACGACGACGGTGGCAGTGATGAACCCGTCGACAGCAAGGATTGCCAGACGGCACTGGAATCTGCCTCCATCCTCCAAACCGGCCAGCTTAAAGACTGCTGTCTAGGCGATGTCGCGTAAGTGAAGTCCTTCTTTCGGTCTACTCGACAACCGTTTTAGATCGATTGCTTATCATGGCAACACACAGCATCCTAGGATCACGCCTCGAAAGCGTCATCATCTCCCCCTTTGTGTCCGTTCGCGAGGCTATTGCGCACCTCGATAAGGCCGGAACTGGGGCCCTGGTCCTGTGCTCCAGCGACCGGAAGCTCGTCGGCCTCTTGACGGATGGTGATATTCGCCGGGCGATTCTTGATTCGCCGATGCTGGATCGACCATGTGGCTCGATCGCTAACCTGGAACCGATTGTGGCCTTAGAGCCGTTTGCTTCCGCCGAGGCGCTCCGGTTGATGAACCGTCATGACATCAATCATCTGCCCGTTGTTGATGCGGACGGGGTACTCCGTGATTTCATTCTGCGACGGGATCTGGCAGTCGAAGTCGAGTTCGAAGAAGCTGCAAGGCAACGCCTCGAAAGCGTTGTTATTCCCCCCACCACACCAATTGCCGACGCAATTGCCCTTCTGGACAGGGCAGGTACAGGCGCGTTGGTGCTCTGCACAACCGGCCGGGTTCTTTGCGGCCTATTGACCGATGGTGACATTCGACGGGCGATCCTGCAGGGCAAACCCATGGATGCGCCCTCTATTACGATTGCCAGCCCGAAACCGGTGGTCGCGCGGCACTCCATTCTCAGTGGAGAAGCGCTGCATCTCATGAATCTACATGACATCCATCACTTACCCGTCGTTGACGAACAGAACCGCGTGCTGGAGCTTCTACTGCGCAAGGACCTGATGCCCGATGCGGGTCTGGATCTTTCCGCCGTGATCATGGCCGGTGGATACGGGACACGAATGCTCCCGTTGACGAAAAGTGTGCCGAAACCCATGCTTCCTGTAGGAGACCGCCCCTTATTGGAATTGACCATTCAACGGCTCCGACGGTCTGGAATCCGCAATGTAAATCTGACCACGCATTATCTCCCTGAATATATAGTGAACCACTTTGGGGATGGCGAAGGTTTCGGCGTCAAAATGAATTACTTGAAAGAAGATCATCCTATGGGCACTGCGGGCGGCCTGAAAAAGATGAAAAGGCCCGATGGCACGTTTCTAGTTATCAACGGCGATATTCTCACTGGCGTTCCCTTCCAGGAAATGCTCGTGTATCACCGTAAGCATGGAGCCGTGCTGACCGCAGGAGTTCGCAAGTACGACATGCAAGTGCCTTTCGGCGTCGTAAAGTGCGAGGATGTGCGAATCACAAAGCTTCAAGAAAAGCCCTTAGTAAGTGTCCTTATCAATGCGGGAACCTATCTGCTCGAACCATCAGCTTATGACTATATCCCGGAAGGGCAGCCGTTCGACATGACTGATCTGATGCAGAAACTGATTGAAGCCGGACAACCGGTGGTGGGGTTTCCCATCATGGAATACTGGCTCGATGTCGGCCGGCATGAGGATTATCAGAAGGCGCAGAACGATATGCTGAAAGGAAGGATTTAACACGAAGATACTGATTACCGGCGGCGCGGGTTACTTGGGTTCCACGCTCACTCCCCTACTGCTAGCTGCGGGTCATCATGTTCGTGTGCTGGACCGTCTGGCGTATGGGGGTGAATCACTCCTCGGCATCTGGTGTCATCCAGGGTTTGAATTCGTGCGCGGAGACATCTGCGATCGCACGACAGTGCAAACAGCCGTGGAGGGCCGGGAGGCGGTGATCCACTTAGCGGCTGTGGTGGGTGACCCGGCTTGTGCCCGCAACCCCGATTTGGCCCGCGCAACCAACCTCGACGCGTCGCTTGCGCTGATCGAGGAGAGCCAACATGCCGAGGTAGGACGATTCATCTTCGCGTCCACTTGCAGTAATTACGGCAAGATGAGAGATGTTCATCGATACGTCGATGAGCAATCCGAGTTGCGCCCGGTTTCTCTCTATGCCGAGACCAAAGTGGCTGTGGAAAGGGCGCTGTTAGACACGGCCCGCAACAATGGTTGGTCTCCGACGCCGATGCGTTTTTCCACGCTCTACGGAGTATCACCGCGGATGCGTTTCGATCTCACGGTGAATGAATTCACCATGGAGATGCTGACGAAGAAGCAGCTCAAGGTTTTTGGCGAGCAGTTCTGGCGTCCTTACATACATGTGTGGGATGCAGCCCGGGCAATTCAACTGGTCCTAAGTTCGCCGGCGGCAAATGTGGGAGGCTGTGTGTTCAATGTCGGGGCCACAGATCAGAATTTCCAAAAAAAACAACTGGTTGAACTGATCCGTCCCTATGCGCCAGATGCTTTCGTCGAGTTTGTGCACAAAGCGGAGGACCCGCGGGATTACCGCGTTTCTTTTTCCCGGATCACGAGTCAGCTGGGATTCAAGCCGACTCGCACCGTTGCCGAGGGCATCAGAGAAATCGCGCGATTGGTGCAGGACAGCGTCGTCGGTAACTTCGCAGACGAGAAGTATCGCAATTGACTCATCGATACCTCGCTGCGAGCGGTAGGCTGATTGATCACCTTCTTCGCCCAATTGCGTCAACAGAACTTGAATGAAAGTGACTGAAACGCTTACTCCGAGCGCACCGCCAGCTACCGGCGTTGTTCCACTCAGCGTCCCGGAGATCCGGGGTAACGAGTGGCGCTATGTAAAAGATTGCCTCGACACAGCCTGGGTATCCTCGGTCGGCTCCTACGTGGACCGGTTCGAGCAAATGGTAGCGCAGCAAGCTGGGACAAAATATGCTGTGGCGACGGTGAACGGCACGTCTGCACTGCATATCGCGTTGCTGGTGGCCGGCGTACAGCCCGAGGACGAGGTTCTCGTCTCCACACTGACATTCATAGCACCGGTCAATGCTATTCGTTATGTGGGCGCCTGGCCGGTGTTCATTGATGCCGAACCCGCCTCCTGGCAGATGGATCCCGCCCGGGTCGTGGAATTCCTCGAGCGGGACTGCCGCTGGAACGACGGCTCGCTCTACAACCGGCGTACTGGACGCCGCGTCACCGCCGTGATTCCCGTTCATATACTTGGTCATCCTGTCGACTTGGATCCGATACTGGCAGTCGCGAGAAAATTTGGACTGAACGTTGTTGAAGACGCCACCGAGGGTTTGGGTGCGACTTACAAAGGGCGTGGCGTGGGCAGCCTCGGAGATATCGCTTGTTTCAGCTTCAATGGCAACAAGATCATCACCACGGGCGGGGGCGGAATGATCGTCACCGACAACGAGGAGTGGGCCGGGAGAGCCAAGTACTTGACCACACAGGCCAAGGACGATCCGATCGAGTACGTACACGGGCAAGTAGGTTACAACTACCGCCTGACCAATCTGCTTGCAGCGATCGGCTGTGCGCAGATGGAGCAGCTGAGTTCCTATGTTTCCGCCAAACGGAAGATCGCTGCTCGCTACAGTGAAGAACTTCACAATCTGCCGGGCATCGCACCGATGAGAAATGCCCCGTGGGCGGCGAGTACCTTCTGGATGTACACCATCCTTATTGAAGAGGAGACGTTCGGCATGGACTCCCGCCAATTGATGCGAACTCTCGGTTTACAAGGACTCCAATGCCGGCCGCTCTGGCAGCCGATTCACAAGTCTCCTGCCCATGCCTCGACAAACGTGGGCGCAATGCCTGTCGCCGAGCAATTGGCTCGGCGGGCCTTGAGTCTGCCATGTTCGGTTGGCCTCACTGAGTCAGAGCAAGCCAGGGTCATTGGCGCTCTAGCGAAGTTGGCGGAGTAGATGTCCTTGCAGCTCTAATTTGTGTCGCTGATGTCCGAAAGAATGGTCGCTCAACTGGGCACAAAGATGAACAGAAAGTTATAGCAAATGTCTGACGCCTTAATTCTCAACCTCGCGAAACCGCGCGAAATCAAAACCGTTTCGTCTCGCCGGTCGTTCTTTCTAGTCGTCGCGGTGCTCGTGCTCACAGTGGGGGCAGCCCTGCGCACTTATCATCTGGGCAGCCGCAGCCTGTGGTTTGATGAAGCTCTCACTGCGAATACTTCGCGTAGCACGTTGACGCACATGCTAGATGCAACACGATTGCGGGGTAGCGCGCCAGTTGTACACCCATTCATTCTGTATCTGGTGGAGAAAGTCGACAGGAGCCCTGCAGCAGTCCGCACGCCCTCTGTGCTGGCAAGTCTTATTGCAGTCGTCGTGATGCTGGCAATGATTCGCACCAAGATAAGTCGAAATGCTGCGCTGTTCTCCGCATCCATCCTAGCGGTTTCGGCCTCACAGGTCCGGTACGCACAGGAGGTGCGCGAATACGGTCTCGCCGTACTGGTCGCGGCAAGTCTAATTTATTTCCTTTTAAGATGGGAAGCCGCGGGATCTCGAAGCCATCATCCGGTTTTGTTGTATGCGCTTATATTCTTTGCTCCCCTTGTCCAGTACGGGCTGGTTTTCTTCTCGCTTGCCATTCTAAGCACGATCGCACTCCGTCTCCTGTTGACTCGCGACACTAGTTTCAGACTGTCCAACGTAGTCATTGGTTCCATCTTTCTTGTTGGTGGTGGATTATTGTCCTTCATCCTGACTGTTCGTTATCAGTTTCATCCCGGACAAGGCCAGTGGTACCTCGCAGCGAACTACTTTGACCCCAAGGCAACGAGCCTAGTACGCTTCTTGGCTACAAACTCGAAGGGAATGCTGAGTTTCTTTATTCCTGGGCAGTTGGTCACCTTGTGTCTTGCTATTGGCGCACCCATATTCTTCTTTGAGCAGGCGCGAATTCGAAAACTCAATACCATTACACTACTACTATTGACTTCTGCCTCGATCGCTGTGTGCGCCTCGATAGTGAGGCTTTATCCTTACGGCGGAATTCGCCAATGTTTGTTTCTGGCTCCTGTGGTAACCCTGTTCTCTGGAGTTGTTTTTGCCGATCTCGTACGGCGGATAACAGGATCACGGCGGGCGATGGTGGCGGTTGCCTTTGTGGCCCTCATCTTCTTCTCCGGTTACCGCGGCATGCTTAGGCTATGGCCCTACGGAGAATACGAAGACACACAGAGCATCCTTAAGGAACTGGCGAAAGAGAGCGCACCGGATGATGAAGTATGGGTCAATCACGATGCCGTGGAGGCGGTTGACTTCTATTTGCAGGGAAAGGATCCTCGTTTCATTTATGGGAGCTTTCACAGGGACCCGAACGAATATATCCCCGAAGTATTTGGTGAGATTGATCCACACCGTGACCGTGTTTGGCTCGTCTTTTCGCATCTTCAACAGCCGAGCGATCATTTCGAAGAGCAGTTGATCGTGAGTACTTTGGAGTCAAAGTGGGACGTGCACCCAGTGATCACGCCGATGAACGCTGCTCTTTACGTCGCAGATCGACGGACATCTCTCCAAAACACAAAGCAATGAAAATGTCGACGACTGATGGTTCATATGTACTCTGAAACGACCTGTATTTCTCCGAGCAGAAGTAGGTACAGCCGGACCGACCTCGTTAGTGGCTTGAAGCTGATCGGTCTGTGCCCAGGAGACACGGCCTTTTTCCAGGTATCCCACCTAACTTTGGGTCCGTCGGAGTGCGGGTTGGACCGGAGGAAGATGTGCAACTTGCTTTATTCGGCGATGCGGGAAGTGATCGGCCCCGTAGGCACCATGCTGGTGCCGACATTTTCTTTTTCTTTCTATAGGAACGAGGAGTTTGACCTGCAAACGAGCCCCAGCATTCAAGGAGCATGGAGTTCTTCTCTGGAATTTCTCGAACACTTCCGCAACTTACCAGGAGTTGTACGATCAGCCGATCCGATCTTTTCGGTTACCGGTCAAGGACCCAACGCAGGAAAGCTCCTAAACCACCTGCCGAATAGCACGTATGGGAAGGACTGTTTCTATGAACGCCTCATGAAATGTGGGGGTAAGATATGCGGCATCGGTGTCGGTCTCGGCGATGCACAATTTCTCCACTATGTTGAGGAATCGGTAGGAGTACCTTTTAGGTACAAAAAGTTATTCACGGGCCGCACGAGGTGTGACGGCAAATTGAGGAAACAAGGATGGGTTGCGAGCATTCCCATCCAGGGCGCGAATGGGGTGCCCGATGGCGCCCGTATCGAAAGAATTGCTCGATCTGAGGGACGATGCCGTATTGCCGAGGTTGGACTCGGCGAAGTTGTATCCATTGATTGCGGCAGCTTTTACGAGCTCATCAGTCGTGAGATCGTACGAGACAAATGGATTACGGCTCAGGGCCCGGCTGGTGACCCAGTCGAACTTGAGAATGTGCGGACCGGCGGCGAAGGTTCTTGCATTCGGTTGCCGGAGAATGCATCCATGGAGGAGTTGATTTCTGCGCTATGGAAACTGCCGCGAGATATCGTATCTGATGGGTACGATGCAGCTTTGCGCGCGCTGTCCAACCAGTTGCCGATGACCATTCACGAGTATCCGACGGGAACCGAATGCTGGACCTGGCTGGTGCCGGAGAAATGGACCTGCAAGGAAGCCTGGCTCGAAACACTAGACGGCCGCCGGCTCTTCTCCTACGACGACAATCCGCTGCACGTCGTCTCCTATTCGCTACCAGTAGACCGGGAAGTCTCGCGGGAAGAGCTCTTCGAGCACCTCCACGTTCATCCCGGGCTGTGTGAAGCCACTCCGTTTGTCTTCAAATATTATGAACGCGACTGGGGTTTGTGTTGCAGTAGCAATTTCAAGGACTCCTTGAAAGGTGCTCGTTATCGGGCTGTGATCAGATCCGAATTCAGCTACGGAACCTTGAAGGTGGGAGAGACAGTTGTTCCGGGGAGGAGTTCCGAAACCTTTATCCTCTGCGCGCATCTTTGCCACCCGGCAATGGTTAACGATGATCTGTCGGGAGTTGTGGTTGGTCTGAAAGTGATGCAAGAGCTGCTCAAGCGACGGAATCTGCGCTATACGTATCGTTTGCTTATCCTTCCGGAGACCATTGGGTCAGCGGCTTACCTGAGTCATGCAAGAGAACTTATCCCAAAAATGATTGGCGGTCTTTTTCTTGAGATGCTGGGGCTGAAGTATCCTCACGCCCTGCAACTTTCCTTTGCAGGTGACACCGAAGTGGATAGGTGCCTGACTCAGGCGCTGAAGGAATCAGATCCGCAAGGATGGATAGGCCCCTTCCGTACGGTGGTTGGAAATGACGAGCGACAGTTCAATGCCCCCGGGGTTCGAGTTCCGATGCTCTCGTTGTCTCGCGTAATCCAAGGGAATGCGGGTTGCTGGCGTTATTATCCCGAATACCATTCGAGTCAGGATACTCCCGAACTTGCTTCCTCCGCCCGGCTCGCGGAGTCACGCGACCTGGTCTTGAGAATGATCGATACCATTGAAGGAAACCAAGTACCGGTGAACCGATATCAAGGAGAGATCTTCTGCTCACGGTATGGTTTGAATATTGATGCCTACGCCAATGCGGAGGGCAACCGGGCCTTATTTGACATTATTTTTCAGATCGATGGCACAAGATCTGTTGCCGAGATTGCTCGTGTCTGCAGAGTTGACGTTGAGTCTGTCCGTTTCGCGGTGGAGGAATTGCGGCAACTTGGTTTGGTTGAATATGCGGCGTCTGAATGAGACCCTTCCAGCAGGCGGCTGTCTCTGGATTCTAATCCAAACTACCGGGTTCAACGGCTGCCATCAATAGCACGAGTTCGATCGGGGCTCTAATTAGGGGAAAGTAGCCAGCTTCCGCCTCTTTCCTCAGAGACTCAATCCCTGGAGATATCGATGAAGTGGGGAATCGAGCGGTCGAGAGTTCTAACCCGGATGTCGGAACTCCCGGCATGCGGTAATCTGATTCGTCGACAGTACGATAACTTCCTGAGGTTGAAATATGACGTTAACTGGCGTTGGGCGCGGAATCCGGTCAGCAGCCGATCCTTCCGCAAGGCGCCCCCCAAGCTAAAGGCAGTGCAACAACGACTGGTTGAGGAACTCTACGCTACAGGCGTTTCCATGTGCCACTTCGACGAACTGTTTCAAGATCAAGGATTGTGGCACAGCCTCTCCACGCTCATATCGGAATTCAGTTCCAGCGATGAGGTTCAGTCCGTCATCAGGAAGCGCGAGGGAGCCTCTAAACAGAAGCACGAACTTGACGCGAACGAGCACTATATCCTCACTAAGTATTCCCAGGACCGAAAGCCGCTCATCAAGGCCGACAATATGCTCTTGAATCTAGGAGTCCATCCCTCGATCCTTGACGTGGTCAATTCATACTTGGGCCTCTGGTCCAAGCTGATCTACTTTGACATGTGGTACACATTACCTCTGAACACAGATACGCGTTTTCTTTCTCAACGCTGGCATCGCGACCCCGAAGACCGAAGAAAGATTCGTACCTTTCTCTACTTTAGTAAGGTTGACCACAACGCTGGCGCGATGGAGTATTTCGCGGGTAGCCACGTGGGAGGACCCTACGAACAGTTGTTCCCGTGGAACGATCCGCTTGGAATACCTTATCCGCCGGACGGCGAAGTGGAGCGGCAAATTCCAGCGTCGCAGCATGTGATCCTTGAAGGACTGCCAGGAACACTTGTCTTCTGCGATACAGCAGGGTTTCATCGTGGCGGAATTTCCAGGACTACCCCGCGCATTCTCATGACATCGGCATTCGTTACACCCGCGTCCCTTCACCACCGGCGCTACGAGATCGACGCTACCATACCTGACGTTTCGTGGAGCGCGCCCGCAAAGTATGCCGTGATGTGACACGGCCATCGCTTCTGAGACTCGATAAGATATGCGGATCATCATTGCCACTGGTTTGAATGCGGGTAGTGCGGAATACCAGAACATGGGCGATGTCGCGATGTTGCAGGTGGCCGTTGCCCGATTGTCGAATTTGGGGCCGGATACCGAAATCATGGTCTTGACCGACTCTCGGTACAACTTGGCACGCTATTGCCCGGGCGCCATGGCATTGCCTCGTGCTGGTTGCAGCTGTTGGGTGGGAGATCGAATTCTCTTGGGGCGCTATCACAAATTTCTGCCGAGGAAAGCTTCCATTCGATTGAGCGCCTGGAAAAGAGCTGTCCGATTACGGTGGCCCGCGCTGCTAGCGTTCTTGATCCGTCTGCGACTGGGTTTGCGAGACGGCAATCACCGACGTGGAGACTTCGAAGTCTTCCTTGAATCGCTTAAGCGCACTGACCTGCTCGTCGTTTGCGGTTCGGGAGGATTCGCCGACAGCTGCCAGGATTGGAACCTTTTGATTCTGGCTACGATGGAGGAAGCCATTCGACACGGCATCCCTGTTGTCATGTTTGGGCAGGGAATTGGACCGTTGAGTGACCCCAGTGTATTGTCCAGGGCAAGAGAGGTTCTGCCGAAAGTCACTCTGATCACGTTGAGGGGCAGCCGAGGTGGAGTACAACTGCTCGAATCGATTGGGGTTGATCCAGCGAAGGTAGTCACCACCGGCGACGAGACGATTGAACTCGCACATGCTGCGCGCGCCAAAGAACCCGGAAAAGCAGTCGGGATCAACTTGCGGGTCGCATCCTATGCCGGCGTGCAGACGGAGGCCATCGAACAAGTCGGTCCGGTCCTCCAGGAATTCGCCCGGCGTTACAAGGTCCCTATTGTTCCAGTTCCCATCGCCTTTCATGAATGTGCTAACGATCATCAAACCATTCGTCGACTGCTTACGGGATTTGATGCCGAATCGAATTGCGGTCCCTTCCTGGACACGCCCTTGGAGTTGATGAAGCAAGTAGCGCGCTGCAGGATTCTCGTCACTGGGGCTTATCATGCTGCGGTTTTTGCCCTAGCACAAGGCATACCTGTCGTCTGTTTGGCAAATTCTGACTATTACTTGTCCAAATTTCAGGGGTTGGAAGACCTGTTCGGCGTTGGTTGCACGACCGTTATGCTAAGCGGATCCGATTTGCCTGGTCGCTTGTCGACCGCGATTGAAAGTGCCTGGAAATCAGCAGAGGTCGTCCGGGCGCCTCTGCTTCAGTCTGCTCTTCGTCAGGTCGAGAGCAGCCGAGAAGCCTATCACATGGTCGAAAGTCTGAAATATCCCAGAGCAGATCAAGCTCAATTGGTTCTGTCAGAGGCATAGATATGATCGGCAAGGCTGCCAACGTCTTAACGAGTGCTGAAGAAGAAAGCTCAACCGAGAGAGTCACGCCGATGACCCGAGTCCTGGTCTTTTCTCCTTATGCGCTGTGGAAGATCCACACCATTTACGAGGAGACAATTGCGAAGGCTTGCCAGGTTCAAGGTGCGAAAGTCGAGTACCTCCTCTGTGACGGTTTGCCTGAATGCGATCAACACTGGGACTCCAAGGCGAATTCGCCGCGGCCCCTTGACCTGTGCAAGCGCTGCCATGCTTCAGCCAAGGTCAGCCTCGATAACCTCAGCTTCCCTTATCGCTGGTTAGGAGAGTTTGTAAGCCCAGCTGAAAAAGTCACCGCGTTTGAATGGGCTCAGACGTTGTCACCTGCCGAATTGCGCCAGGCTTCGCTTGAGGGAGTTCCCATAGGAGAATGGGTGCTTTCATCGGTAATTTCATACTTCCGGAAGTATCCACCCGACCTGGATAATTGGCACGTGGTTAGTGTGTATCGGGGTTTTCTTTTCAGCGCAGCGATCGTGGCCATCGGTTTACGCAACTATCTGAATGCAAACGCGATTGATTCGGCACTCCTATTCAACGGACGTCAGTCCATTACCCGGATCGCATTGGAAATATTTCAGCAGCGTGGCATCCGGGTGTTGACCCACGAACGGGCTGAATACCAACGTGGTCACCTCAATGTAAAACCCAATGCGCATTGCATGAGCCCGGAGCCGTTCAAGGCTTTCTGGAGTATGTGGTCGCAGGTGCCACTTAAGCGAGAATCGCTGGACGCTGCATTGAAATGGCTGACTCAGCGTCGTTATGGCGCCAACCTGGCCTGGATTCCATTTAGCGCTGAGTCCAGCCGCGATTCTTCCTTGAGGACCAGGATGAATCTGAGTCAAAGCAAGCGACTTTGGGCATTATTTACCTCATCTACCGATGAGGTTGCCGGAGACCCTCTGATGCAGGGTCCTTATCGATCGCAAGCTGACTGGGTGCGCGACGTAGTGCAATGGGTGGCGTTGCGAGACGACGTCGAGTTGATTATTAAGGTACACCCCAACCTGGGCGGTAATTTCTACATCGGCAAGGCAGTAGACGAATTGCGAATATACGAGGAAATGAAATCTGGATTACCGGCAAACGTTCGAATTGTGCAGCCGGAGGATTCGGTGAGCGCGTATTCTCTGGCGGAGGAAGCTGATGTTGGACTGACTTTCGGATCGACCATAGGGCTCGAGATGGCCATGCTGGGCAAGCCCGTGCTTCTGGCCTCGAGAGCCCCGTACGAACATGGCTCGCGGATCTTGACTGTGCGCTCCAGGGAGTCACTACCCGGAATGCTGGAGAGATGCCTGAATGCTTCTATCGACCGGGAAATTCAACGAGAAGCGTTTCGACTTGCATATTATTACATTTTTGCCTTCGAACTCCCGTTCCCTGCAATAAGTGTTCTAGGCATATACGAGGCCAAATTGAACTATATCGATCAGGAAGATCTGGCTCACGGAAAAGACGATTCCTTGGACCATATCTGCAATTTCCTGATAGAGGGCCGTCCCCTATTTGATTGCCCAACGGCGGAAGAACGGTCTCGCACCGCGGCTGCTGAAGACGCGTTCTTTGAAGAATTGGCCCACTCGCCTAATTACCTGAGAAACGTTCGCTACGAGCGTTGGCTGAGGTTACGGTCGCTAGGTGGATCAACCACAAATATCCTTCGGCGCTTGCCGTTTGGGGTCGGCAACGCACTCCTGGACTTAGGAAGGCGCAGCTGGCACGCTTTGTTGGCGCAGATGGAAACTGGAGAGAGCGTACCGCCACAGCGCCGATCGAGGGCCTCGTAGGCACATGCGGTCTTTCTGGACGATGATTGTTTCAAGCAATCGTCAATAAGCAACCTTCCTTTTTGTGGATATCACAGTCATCCTCTGTACTTATAACCGTTCCGATAGTCTGGCGAAGGCCCTCGATAGTGTTGCTGCTTCCACCTTGCCTGAACCGATTGGGTGGGAGGTGTTGGTGGTAGACAACAACTCGAAAGATAGGACGCGCGAGGTGGTTGAAACCTATTGCCAACGATACCCAAGACGGTTCCGTTACCTTTTTGAATCCAAACAAGGAAAATCGTATGCCCTTAATAGCGGGATTCTGAAGGCTCGTGGTGATGTCGTTGCCTTCATGGATGACGATGTGATTGTTGAGCCTACATGGCTGCGGTTTCTAACCGCACCATTGGAAAGCGGCGATTGTGCCGGTGTCGGCGGTCGAATTCTGCCGGCGCGAGCTCTTGTGCCTCCCAAGTGGCTCTCGCTAAACGGGCCTTACTCAATGGGCCGCATGCTGGCGCTATTTGACCTCGGTGATCAACCCGGCGAACTACGTGAAGCTCCCTTCGGTACCAACATGGCTTTTCGCAAAAGCGTGTTTGGTAAGTACGGGGTATTTCGTACCGACATGGGGCCGTGCCCTGGCAGCGAGCTACGAAACGAGGATACGGAGTTTGGGCGCCGCCTATTGGCCAAAGAAGAACGCTTGCAATACGAGCCGTCTGCTATCGTTTATCACTCCATATCGGAAGAACGGCTCGAAAAGCGCTATTTCTTGGCATTCTGGTTCGACCACGGACGAGCCTCAATCCGGGAGTGGAAAAAAGGGCCCCCGATTCTTGGAATTCCACGAGAATATTGTTGGCTTCTTCGACTCGCGATGGCGGTTCCCTGGAATACGTTGAAATGGATGTTGACTTTGAATTCTCCACGCCGTTTCTATCGCAAGGGCTTTGTCTGGATGCGGTTCGGCCAAATTCTGGAAATCTACCACCAATTAGCGAGCTCAATGGCCCACACGCAAGGGTGTCGGAAACCAAGTGAAATTCCCGATGAGATGCCCTCAGCAGAAAGATCCAGTGATCCTGTGTACCGATAACTGTAGTCGGAATGTTGGTTACCATTACGAGAAGTGGGTCGCGGATTCGCTCCAATCAGCGTGGTGGGTTCTCGACAGGATCTACTTACAAGCCACACATGTCCACCCATTCACAGTTTTGCTTGTGCTTATTCTCCTGGCTGGGCTCGCGACCCTGCTAGCTCGACCCAAGGCACCAAGGCTCAAGGCGGCCTTGCTCATAACTCCCTATGCCGCAGGAATCACGGTATTGTTCCTTCAATGTTACGCGTACCTCTTCAACACAGGATCGGTTACAGTCAATTGGGCCGCAACACAGCAGGTGATCGACGGTTTTGGAGCAGCCTCCGGGGGCAACGTGCCGATTCTTACTCCAGCCCAGATGGACTTCTTCTACACGGACGCAGGCATTCATCTGACATTTATTCGATTGGATATCTATCCTGACATTGCTGATTGCAATGCCAATGAAGGCTCAGGGCACTGCGTAAACGTCAATTCCGGGGCCACGCTGGCAGCTGCAGACTTAGCAAATGCACAGGCCGCGGTGGCTCGCGGGGCGCTGGTGTGGGCTTCGGAGTGGAGCCCTCCCGCTTCGATGAAGTCCAACAGAAACTTTCTTACCGGTGGAGCGATGGAGAATGGCACAGGTAATGCCAACTTTACTGCTTTAGCAGCGATTCAAGTCAGCTTTGTTGAGTTGATGACGGGTACCTATCACATTCCAATCTACGCTATCAGTGTCCAGAACGAACCAGATATGAGTACAAACTACCCATCTTGCACTTGGACAGCACAGCAGATTCACGATTATATTCCTTATCTCTCCAGGGCCTTGGCGATCGCGGGCCACAGTTCAACGAAGGTGATGGTTGCAGAACAGGGGACGTGGGAAAATACTTATTCAACAATTGCCATGAACGATGCGACGGTGGCGGCAGACGTTAGCATTCTTGCTGCACACGGCTATCGTGGCAAGGCGGTGCTGCTTTCCTACAACAACATGACGACCCAGCATCGGTGGCAAACAGAAGTAAGCGACTTTGATCCCTACGATAGCTCGATCAAGAGCGGTCTAGCTTATGCGACCATGATTCACGATTGGCTAACGCTTGCGCGAGTAAACTCCTGGCAATACTGGCTGCTTTCGGGACAGGACGAATTTACCGACAACGAAGGTCTGGCCGGCCCCGGTGGTCAGCTTGCCAAGCGCGCATACGCCTTGGGAAACTACTCGAAATTTGTACAGCCCGGTTGGATTGTTGTCGGGGTCAATAACAAAAGCAGACTGCTGGTTTCTGCGTACAAATCTTCGACGAGCGGTGCAGCAATCGTGGTAGTGAATAACGGCGCTACGGCGCACTACCCGGTATTTTCAGTGGGAACGACGATGGGATCTTCGGTGACTCCGTGGGTTACCTCATCTAGTGCAAATCTGGCTCAGCAGACTCCGGTCCCTGTATCGTCTGGGTCGTTCACTTATACGATCCCAGCGTCGAGCGTCGTGACTTTCTCCGGTTCGGCGACATCGCCATGAGCCCCAATAGCCAGGAATCGCTTTTGTTGTCCGCGGCATGAAAATCACAGCCATTCTCTGCAGCCATAACGACTCTAAAGTATGTCGGAGGTTCTCGCCGGCGTGGCGGTTTCCATTCTGATCGCGGTGTGTTCCCGTAAATGACAGGGACGCAAGAAGAAATTAGATGAGAAAGTCGGCAAGTGTTCCGGCGACTATATTGGCAGAGGAATTGCTGGCTTGCTTACAGAAGCCTTCCGTGGGTGTGTGATCCAAAATCTCTAGGCCAACCAATTTGCCCCGACGGCACATAAATAGATGAGTGCAAATCTCGCGCTTCCGTTCTACAAGAATGCCAAGAACCATCCGGAACGGCTTGCTCTGTCAGTAAACAATCGAGATTTTACCTACGGTGAACTGGCGGAGTTCACCGGGCAGATCGCGGGATGGCTGCAAGAGCGATCGGCTGGTTACGAGAGGCGGGTCGGAATACTTGCTTCGCGGAGCTGGGAGGCGTATGCGGGACTTCTCGGTGCTTGCTGGGCGGGCGCAGCATATGTTCCTCTCAACCCTGACTGGCCTGAGCAAAGACTTCTGCGGATATTAGAGACGACCGAACTCGACGCGCTGGTGGTGGATGATCGAGGCTTGAAACTTCTTTCGGCTCAAGTTCTGAATCGGAGCTCCAAACACATCCTGGCTCCTGGGAAGAGCACTTCATTTTCGCTCGGAACACCGCCGACTGCAGCACTTATCGCCGGCTTCGATGCGCTGCCGCCGCCCAACCCTCGCCATTGCCCTAGGGCACTGGCTGCGGACGACCTTGCCTACATCATGTTCACGTCCGGAACCACCGGATCGCCTAAAGGGGTGATGATTTCCACTGGAAATGTCTCCTCTTTCCTTTCCGCGATGCAAGAGCTGTACCCGTTCAGCTCGCAGGACAGGGTCTCGCAACGGCACGAGCTTTCGTTTGATTTCTCCGTTTTGGATGTATTCATTACCTGGCTTTCGGGTGCTTCCTTGCACGTCGTTCCGGCTAGCCAATTGATTGGCGCATCACGCTTCATCCGCGAGCGGCGGATTACGGTATGGTTCTCCGTGCCTTCTGCAGTAGCTTTCATGCGAGACATGAAGATGCTGACGCCGGGCTCCTTTCCATCCGTGCGCTATTCGGCATTTTGCGGCGAACCTCTGCCTGCCGCCTCGGCGAGGGCGTGGCAGGAGGCTTGCCCGAACAGTGTTATTGATAATATCTACGGTCCCACGGAAGCGACCGTCGCTTGTCTAGGTCAACGCTGTTCCGAACCACTCGTTGTCACTAAAGAGCGCGGAACGATCGCAATCGGGAAGCCCTTAGGCGGTATGGACGCCGCGACCGTGGACTCCTCTCTTAATTTTCTTCCGCCCGGAGAGAAAGGCGAGCTTGCTCTTTCCGGCACGCAGGTAGCGAAGGGATATTTCAAAGATCCCCAAAAGACAGCAGAGCGGTTTCCAACGATAGAAGGAAAAGTTTGGTACCTGACGGGAGATTTGGTCTACCAGGACGCTGCCGGGCCATTTCACCATTTAGGTCGCACAGATCATCAGGTTAAGGTTCTGGGGTACAGGGTTGAGCTCGAAGATGTCGAAGCGCACCTGCGCGAGGTGTCCGGAGTGGACTCTGTGGCAGCAGTTGCCTGGCCGATTACCAATGGTTCGGCCGAGGGGATCGTGGCGTTCGCGACGGGCAGCATACTAACGGCCGCCGAAATCCGGGAGCAGATGCAGCGCCGCGTGCCAAAGTATATGGTGCCAACACAAGTAAGGTTCTTGCAGAGGTTGCCGCTGAGCGCAAGTGGAAAGACGGATCGAAAAACTCTGACAGCGATATTATCGGAGGGCTCCGCATGACAGCTGCTGCCGACGTGGGTCGCGCGGTGCCCGTCTCCCGAGGTACACCCTTTCTAACAGACTTTCGGCTCATTCCACGAATTGAGACGTACCCGAGTGTGTTGGCGTTCGCACAGACGCTCGCCGGGAAGTTCACGGTTCTTGGGCTGTTCGGGATCGGTGGTTATTACTTGTTTCCTCACTGGAAACCCCTGATCTTTTGCGTCGCAGTCATTACTGCCCTTCCGCAGTACCGACGGATTCTGTTGACGGTCAGCACACTTTTGTGGGCGTGCGGCACATGGTGGCGATGGGCGGATCATCCTAGGTTGGTTCAGGCTGCGATCTTATTTATTTTGGCGGCGTTACTATTTTGGTTGGCTACCCACTTCCGTAACTCATGGTATGGGCGCAGACCGGTTGCAAGCTTGCTAACCGGTTTCACACTCTTGGTCCTTTCGGCTAGTCATCTGCCAAGAGGAGGATCACTTCGAACAGTGTCCTGGGACTTCTTGACTGTTGCAGCGGCCTATCTTTGGTTCATCGCCTACTCGCTCTTGGACATAAGCTCGAAGAGTCGTGATCCCTTCACTCTCCAAGTCGGGTCTTACCGTCCGTTCTGGCAAGACATTGGTTACACGCCACTCGCGAAGGGTGCCACCTACCTTCGGCGAATCGGGGCGGAGAATGCAGAACAACTTGCGTTAACACAACTCAAGGGTCTCAAGCTCCTGGCTTGGTCGGTGATATTGGATCTGTTGCTGAACAAGGCTTTCCGCCCGATCGTTCATGGGTACATGGGAATTCCGCTCTACGCGGACGTCTTCAGGCTCAGCGTACAGCGACTTCCTTTTCCGTGGTATCTCGGCTGGGCTAGCTTAATTGCAAACTTCCTGGAATGGATGTTGGCGTTTTCTATCTGGGGACACCGGGTCGTGGCATCGTGCCGGATGGCGGGCTTCCTAGCGCTGAGAAACACGTATAGGCCGTTGGCATCACGCTCAATAGCAGAATTTTGGAACCGCTACAACTTTTACTTTAAGGAGTTAATGGTCGATTGCTTCTTCTATCCCACCTTCGTACGGTATTTCAAGAAGAGGGGACGGTGGCGCGTGTTCGCAGCGACCTTTGCGGCTGCGAGCTTCGGAAACACTTTCTACCACTTCTTCGGTGACCTAAATTACATCGAAGAGCTTGGCTTCTGGAGAGCGCTTGCGGGGTTTCAAGCGTACATCTTTTATACGATCGTGCTGGCTGTGGGGATCGGCATCTCGCAAGCGAGAGAACGGAAGACTGCGAACTCGGGTTGGATTCGAGGCCGGCTTATTCCAGCGCTGTGTGTGACCGGCTTCTATTGCATTTTGAGCATTTTCAGCTACACGAGATATCCGATTAAGGAGTGCTTTCGTTTACTGGCACATCTTCTCAATTTGGTTTCTTAAGGAACAAAATGAAGCCCAGAACGGCAATTCGGGAATTTCTTCGAAATCTGCTGGACCGCAAGGGAGATATACAGCCTTTCTCCGATGAAGCGCCCTTGCTTCTAAGCGGCCGACTGCAATCCGTGGATGCAGTCGAGCTAGCGGTCTTCTTGGAAGACAACTTTGACGTGGACTTCGCAGCGATAGGCCTCGATCAGGAAAGAATTGACACGGTGAACGACATTTTGAGCCTCATTGAAGAATATTCAAAAGCGCAGACCGGAGACCGGTAGAACTTCCAGCGTGCACACTGACCTGTGGATTGTGGCCAGGCGGATTCTCGGATGCTATCAACAGCCGCCGGGCTGCAGGATATGACGCAATTGTCACTGTTCAACTGACCCCAATTTTCAAAGAAATGGCATGAAGTCTGGGCCAGAAATCCCGGCGATCGTCATTGGCGGAGGAATCGCTGGCTTAACCGCAGCACGAGCCCTTCAGGAACAAGGCCGAAACTACGTCTTGTTGGAGCGATGTCCAACGGTTGGGGGACTAACCCGGACCGTCGAGGTTGGCGAGTTTTGTTTCGACTACACAGGACATTTCTTGCACCTCAGTCGATACTCAACGCCGTCGGCCATTCCCTACGCCGGTCTCGACGATCAGGACTGGATTGAAGTAAACCGTAGATCTTGCTGTTTTGTAGGCGGGAAGTTTATCACTGCTCCTATTCAATACAATCTCGGTGAACTCCCACCTTCTATTCTTGCCGAATGCGTAGCATCCTACGAAAAGCGCCCGACAAATGGCCACCAGCAGAACGCGAGTTTTCGCGACTACATCGTCACTGGCTTTGGTGAGCGACTCGCAGATCTCTTTCTGATCCCACAGAATGAGAAAACGATGGCGATTTCGCTCGACCGGCTTTCGGACCGCGCTGTGCGGCGTTTCTTCCCTCCTCCTGACGAGGCCTTGGTTCGAAAGGGCATATGCTCCGCTGCCAAAGACACCTTGGGCTACAACGCAAACTTTTGGTATCCCAAAGTAGGAGGAATCGGCCACCTAGTGCATGGACTCAGCGAAGGCCTTAAGAATTGCAAGGTTAATCAAAGCGTCGCAGCTGTGCGTCTCAACGAGAAGACGCTCGTTACCAGCAGAGGAGAGACTTATTGTTGGAGTGCTTTGTTTTCAAGCATGCCTCTCAAGAAATTATGTGAAATCACCGATGATGAGGAATTGCAAACGGCGGCAACGCAGCTATCTCACAGTTCGACAATCAGCTTCAATATAGGTCTGAGAGAAGAGCTGCCTACTGAATTTCAGGGGATTCACTGGATTTATGTGCCCGACCGGGAAATCCCTTTCTATCGGGTTGGTTTCTACTCGAATATAGGAAATGGATGTTGCACACCAGGGCGTAGTGCACTCTACGTCGAGGTTGGGCTCTCTCCGGAAGATGCGGACCGGATAAACCTTGTAAATAGTCTGCAGTCAGAAGTGCTGTGCCAGCTGGAGAAACTCGGATGGATCCGCAGCAGGGATGTCAGCTGTGTAGTGGCACATATCATACGCTGCGCGTACGTTCATCATACCGACGATACCAGCAGATTAGTCAGCGTAATTCTCGAACGCTTGCGAAAGCATGACATTTTTCCCATGGGACGGTACGGGTTGTGGGACTACACCAGTATGGAAGACTCGATGGAATCTGCGAGGACCGCTGTTTTGGGGGTGGCATGATGCAATATACGATAGTTATCCCTGCCCATAATGAATCCGTTACTGTCGAAAAGCATGTGACTGGGTTCATCGAAAATCTTCCACGTGAGGTTACCGAGGTCTTAACAGAAATAATTATCATCGAAAATGGGTCGACCGACAGTACCCTCGCCGTCTGCCGGCGTTTGGAGCGCCGCTTTCCTAACCTGGTGCGAGTTTGTGTAATCGAAAGGGGTAGTTACGGTGAGTCGATCAAACTCGGAATGTTGCAGAGCTCGGGGACACATCTTTCCATCCTCGAATGCGACCTTCTGGACGCCTCATTTGTTCTGCGATCAATCCGATTGTTTCGGACTAACCAGGCAGAATTGATCGTAGGCTCGAAGAGACACCCGCAGTCGATTGACCGTCGTCCCTTCAAGCGTCGAGCATTGACCGCACTTTATAGTTTCATTGTTCTCCGGCTCTTCATGGGTTATCGAGGGAGTGATACACATGGTTTAAAGAGCATCGAAGGTAACTTGGCTAAGAAGCTTTGTGAGACCGCAGTGACAACCGACGAGATTCTTCAGACGGAACTCGTACTGCTAGCCTGGCGGCTGGGAGCGAAAATTGAAGAGATTCCTGTCGAAATCGATGAGGTGAGGAGCGCACGGGTTAGCGTTCTCAGGCGTGTGCCAAAGGTTATGAACGCCGTTCAGGAACTGAGACGTTCGTTGAAGCGATTTTCTGCTCATAATCCGGAATACGTAGCGGTCAGGTGGGAAGCTTCGAAGCTACACCAGAGTGAATGAATAAGTTCGTATTAAAGCAGTGGGATTTCTGTTCAGGTAATCACGCCCAAACTCCTCTGCGACTCGAGCAAGGGTGAGTAATCAATCGGAGAACATGCGTATCTCAGCTTCGACGCTGGAATTCGCCTGATATGGCGCATCAGATCCGCTGCAAAGCGGTGCGAGTACGATCTAAGGTGCGGGATTGCCCCCTCAGACATTGCTGCAAAGAATGGAAGCGGTTTACGAAGGGTGGTTTCGACGATGAAAATCAGCGTCATCCTTTGCACCTATAACCGTTGCCAGAGCTTGGAGAAAGCACTGGGTAGTGTCGCGGCTTCAGTGCTTCCCGACTCCATCGACTGGGAAGTTGTGGTGGTGAACAACAATTCACATGACCAAACGCCTGAAGTCGTCGAGGAGTTTATTCGTCGACATCCGGGTCGGTTTCAGTATCTTTTTGAGGGGCGGCAAGGCAAGTCGTATGCTCTGAATACTGGGATCCGGGAAGCGCGCGGAGATGTATTAGCGTTTATGGACGATGACGTGACTGTCGAACCGACATGGCTTCAAAACCTGACTGCCGCTTTGGAGAACTGTGAATGGGCAGGTGCTGGAGGACGTATTCTTCCCGATTGGCCGGTCGAACCGCCAGTCTGGTTCCCGGAACGGTGGTACGGTTTGGCACCACTGGTGATGTTTGATCTGGGCTCGAAAGCGGGCCCGCTGACCGACCCTCCATTTGGTACCAACATGGCTTTTTGTCGAGTTATGTTTGAGAAGCACGGTAACTTCCGGACTGACTTGGGCCCGCGACCGAACAGCGAGATTCGAAGTGAGGACACGGAGTTTGGCCGTCGCCTGTTGTTGGCGGGTGAACGAATAAGATACGAGCCGACAGCTGTCGTTCACCATTCAGTACCCCAGAACAGGCTTCAAAAGCAATTCTTTTTGACGTGGTGGTTTGACAAGGGGCGTGCTGATATTCGCGAGGCTGGCGTGCCCGTGGATACAAGACGATTCGTCAGTGGGATTCCACTCCATCTATTTCGCAGAGTTGTGGTCGGTAGTTTGCGCTGGATGGTGACACTCGATCCCTCACGACGATTTAGCCGGAGGCTCACCGTCTGGCTGCTCGCCGGAATGATCGCCGAATGCTACTACCGAAAACTTGCATGAGACTGATGTGTGCCAAAACGGCTCTTGGCGGCGCCTCTCCTTGCGATAGGCATACATGAATTTCTTAGGAATCAGCGGCTTAGAAGCATCCGCTCCTTTCAAGCAGGAGCATTGGCCCGGATTGGATCCACGGGAGTACCGCATTGCCCAAGGTTACGATTCTGCCGCGGCTCTCGTGATTGACGGGAAACTCATCGCCGCCGCGGCACAGGAACGCTTTAGCCGCAAGAAGCACACCGGCGATTTCCCGATTGATGCCATTCAGTTTTGTCTTCGCGAGGCGGGTCTCGGTATCGAAGATGTGGCGGAGGTTGCCCACGGTTTTGATTATCTGCCATTCCAGCCTCTTTACTCACTGGACCCAGAGTCCACTAGGCTTTACCAGAACGTGTTTTCGAAGGAGGCACTCATTCGGCAAGTGCACAGCTTCTTCCCCGATTTTCCCGCCGAGAAGATTCAGCCGGTGGGTCATCATCTCGCGCACGCCGCCAGCGCCGCGTTTACGTCAGGGTGGAACGAGTGCCTGGTTGTGGTGAACGACGCGATGGGCGAAGTGCAAAGCCTCACCGTGTTCCAATTTCGCGACGGCGAGTTTAAGAAGCTGCGCGAAATACCGGCCAATGATTCTATCGGTATCCTTTATTCCCTAGTCACGCTGCACCTGGGTTTCGATTTCAACTCCGACGAGTACAAGATCATGGGCCTCGCGCCCTACGGCGACCCGGAGCGATTCCGCGCTTTCTTTGAGAAAACCGTAGAACTGCGTCCCGATGGTTCTATTCGAATTCCGATTCTCCGCTTCAACCATTCGCGAGAGGAGCGCGAGAATTACCTGGCGACTCGCGCCCACCTTGACGAACACCTCGTGGCACGACGAGCGCCCGACGCAGAGATCACCCAGGAACATAAGGACGTAGCGGCGGCACTTCAGGAGTGCTTGGATCGGATTGTGCTGCACGTTTGCGGACACTTCGGAAAGCAGACAGGCCTGCGGCGCATCGCTCTGGCCGGCGGAGTCGCGCTCAACTGTACGGCCAATGGCAAACTCATCGACTCCGGCATTTTCGACGAAGTCTATATTCAACCGGCCGCTGGAGACGACGGTACGGCGCTGGGTGCTGCCCTGTACCGTGCGTCACTCTATGAAGCGATTCAGAATGAGCGCATGCCGGTTCCCCTGCTCGGACCTGCACACCTGTTTCCGTGTATTGAGAAGGCGATTGAGAAGTATGCCGGCCGGATTACAGTGACGCCTTTTGCGTCTCTCGAACAGACCTGTAGCGAAGCGGCCAAACTGATCGCCGAAGGACGTGTGATCGCCTGGTATCGCGGCCGCATGGAGTATGGTCCGCGAGCGCTGGGGAATCGCAGCATTCTCGCTGACCCCGGTCATCCCGCCATGCGCGACCGCATCAACGCAATGGTCAAGATGCGGGAAGCGTTTCGTCCGTTCGCGCCGGCCTGCTCAGAGGAGCAGGCGCATCGCTGGTTCAACGTTGCACCAGGAACGCACATGCCGTACATGATCACGGTGGTCGACGTGCGCCCGGAGCACCGGGTGTCATTGCCGGCTATCACTCACGTGAACGGTTCGGCACGCCTGCAGACAGTTTCGGCAAAAGATAACCCTGATTTCCATCGTCTGCTTGAAGCGGTCGGCCGAACCACGGGCCGCGAGATGGTGCTCAACACCAGCTTCAATGTCAAAGGTCAACCCATAGTAAATACGCCTGAGGAAGCCATCGAGACTTTCCTGGGAACGGGCATTGAATTTCTTTTTCTGGAGAACCGGATTGTTGCGCGCAGAAACAGCTGATTGCAAAACAACCGAAGCGGACTATCCGCGCGAGAGCACGATCGCGCAACTGTTTGAGCAACAAGTTGCGCGCACCCCGGACGCGGTCGCAGTGGTTTCAGCAGGGCGTAGTCTGACCTATCGCGAACTCGATCAGCGCTCCAATCAATTGGCGCATCATCTACGCGCACTCGGCGTTCAGACGGGGACGCTGGTTGGGGCCGCCGTCGAACGTTCAGTCGAAATGATGGTTGGATTGCTTGCGATCCTGAAGGCAGGCGGTGCGTACGTGCCTATGGATCCCAGTTATCCGGTGCAGCGCATTGCATTGATGGTCGAAGACTCCGGGGCCCCGATCATCCTCGCGACACAGCGCACGAGATCGCGTCTGGGGAAAATTGCAAGACATATCGTTTCAATCGATGGCGATGTTGATGCGATCACTCGGAACGGTGCACACCCAGTCTCTTCCGTGGCCACTGGGCGGGACCTTGCGTATGTAATCTACACCTCGGGCTCAACCGGGAAGCCCAAGGGAGTAATGATCGAGCACCGTAACGTGGTCAACTTTTTCACCGGCATGGATCGGGCGATTGGGGACGACACGGGCGTATGGCTGGCAGTGACCAGCATCTCATTTGATATTTCCGTGCTTGAATTGTTCTGGACGCTGACGCGCGGTTTTGAAGTCATCATTCACGGCGATGAAGGAACGCAGACGATTCCGGACGAGATTCGGAACCATGGCGTCACGCACATGCAAGCGACCCCTTCCCTGGCACGGATGATTGCCGTCAATCCGGATGGCTTGGCTTCTCTGAGACGACTGAAGAAACTCCTTCTTGGAGGAGAAGCACTTCCGTCGTCGCTGATTCGTCAATTACGCCAGGAATTTCGCGGTGAGATGCACAACATGTACGGGCCGACCGAAACCACGATCTGGTCCACGACATTTCGAATTACCGAAGACGCGGACACCATCCCCATAGGAAAGCCCATCGCAAACACTCAGGTCTACGTGCTGGATTCTGAGCTTCAGCCGGTTGCTGCAGGTGAGGCTGGCGATTTGTATATCGGCGGCGATGGCGTGGTACGCGGTTACTGGCAGAGACCGGATTTGACAGCCGAAAGATTTCTTAGCGATCCGTTCCGGCCGGGAAGTCGCATGTATCGCACGGGCGATATTGCACGTTTCCTGCCGGACGGAAATCTGGACTTTCTCGGGCGGTCAGATTTCCAGGTTAAGCTACGAGGCTTCCGGATCGAAATAGGAGAGATTGAAGCGGCGCTTGAGAATCAAGCGGGAGTGAGCCAAGCGGTGGTGGTTGCCAGCGAATTCACTTCCCACCTTCAAAGCGAGGCTAAGCGCCTAGTTGCCTACGTCGTTCCAAAGTCGGCAACAAAAGTGAAGGTTGCTGATCTTCGCGCGGCGGTGGACGCAATTCTTCCCGAGTACATGGTGCCATCGCATTTCGTAGTGCTGGATTCCTTACCCTTGACGGCGAACGGCAAGATCGACCGGAAAGCTCTTCCCACTCCTTCGGCAGTGGAGAATGAATCCGGCAGAACGCCAGAGCCTCCACGAAACGACCTGGAGCGCGTCATCGCAGAGGCGTGGAAGGACGCGCTGGGCGCGGATCGCGTGGGATTGAATGAGAATTTCTTCGATCTGGGTGCGCATTCGTTGATGGTGGCCGAGGTACACATCCAGTTGCAGCAACGGCTTGGCCGCGAGCTCTCCTTGGTCGACCTGTTTCAGTTCCCCACGGTCACCGCGCTGGCTAAACATCTCAATGGCGGGGAAGCCGCACCGCGAGTCTCGAGCAGAGCCGAGCGGCGGTTAGCCGCGCGACAGCGACAGGCACAATGAACATGAAGAGCATGGCCATCGCGATCGTTGGCATGTCCGGACGTTTTCCCGGCGCGCGCAATGTTGCTGAGTTTTGGCACAACCTGAAAAATGGGGTGGAAGCGATCCGCCCCTTTAGCGACGCGGAGTTACTGGCTGCCGGAGTTTCTGCCGAAGAACTCGTCCAGCCGGAGTATGTGAAATCGGGCGTGGTGCTTGAGGATTTGGATATGTTCGACGCGCCGTTCTTCGGCTTCAGCCCAAAGGACGCGTCGATCATGGATCCGCAACACCGTATTTTTCTTGAGTGCGCATGGGAAGCCCTGGAAGATGCTGGCCATGCGCCTGGAAGTTTTGAGGGTTCGGTCGGAGTTTATGCGGGCTCGGGCATGAACACGTACATGATCCACAACCTGCTGACGAACCCACGGCTGGTCGCAAGCGCCGGGCTGTTTCTTATTCGGCAAACGGGAAATGACAAGGACGTGCTCGCGACCCGAGCGTCGTACGAACTTGACCTGCACGGGCCGAGCGTCAGCGTGCAGACGGCCTGCTCGACTTCTCTGGTTGCGGTGCATCTGGCATGCCAGAGCTTGCTGAATCAGGAATGTGAAATGGCCCTGGCGGGTGGGGTCACGATTGAGTTTCCGCACGGGCGCGGTTACTTGTATCGCGAAGGCGAGATTCTGTCGCGTGACGGACACTGCCGCGCCTTCGACGCCGATTCGAGCGGCACCGTGTTTTCGAGCGGCGCAGGCATTGTGGTACTAAGACGGCTCGACGACGCCTTGGCCGATCGCGACACGATTCACGCCATCATTCTAGGATCGGCGATCAACAACGACGGAGCGCGAAAAGTCGGGTATCTCGCGCCGAGCGTCGATGGACAGTCCGAAGTTATTAACGAAGCTCTGGGAGTCGCGGGAGTAGTTGCGAGCGATATCTCTTATGTGGAGACGCACGGCACTGGAACCAAGGTCGGAGATCCGATTGAAGTCAAGGCTCTGACGCAGGCGTTTCGCGAGAGTGCTCAGGGCAAGGGCTATTGCGCCATTGGATCGCTCAAGACCAACATCGGACACCTGGACACGGCGGCTGGCATCGCCGGTCTGATCAAAACTACACTGGCGCTGCGGCATCGGCAGATTCCGCCGAGCCTGCACTTCCGCAAACCGAATCCTCTGATTGATTTCGAGAACAGCCCGTTTTATGTCAATAGTGTTTTAGCGGAGTGGAAAGAAGGGCGTGGGCCGAGGCGTGCGGGCGTGACATCGCTCGGCATCGGCGGCACGAATGCGCACGTGGTTCTGGAGGAAGCGCTCCCGGTTGAGGAACACGCAGCACCCAACAAGCCTTATCAGTTGCTCGTGCTTTCTGCCAAGACCGCTTCCGCGTTGGAAAAGGCCAGCCAGAATCTCGGCGCTCACTTGCAAGAACACCCAGGAGTGCGTCTGCAAGATGCTGCTTGGACCCTCCAGTTGGGCCGGAAAGCCTTTGCACATCGTCGCACGGTTGTGGCTGCAGCTACCGAAGAAGCAGTGAAACTGCTGGTTAAACCTGAACCCGGCCGGGTTTTCACCGGGCAAGCGGTCCCGAGTGCGCCTGGCGTTGTTTTTATGTTTTCCGGCCAGGGATCGCAGTACGTAAACATGGGCCGTGAATTGTACGAGACGGAAGCTGTATTTCGTGCTCAGTTGGACGATTGCGCTGAACGTCTGATTCCCGATCTCGGCCTTGATTTGCGCACTTTGTTGTATCCGCCGGAAGAAGACTCGACAGCGGCGGTGAAAAAGTTATCCCATACCCGCTTCACGCAGCCCGCGTTATTCAGCGCCGAATATGCGCTGGCACAATACTGGCTGGCCCATGGAATCGTGCCTGCCGCGATGATCGGCCACAGCATCGGAGAGTTCACAGCTGCTTGCCTCGCGGGTGTGTTCTCGGTGGAGGACGGGCTTCACTTAAGTGCCATTCGCGGTCGTTTGATGGGAGACATGCCATCTGGTTCGATGCTGACGATTGCCAAGGCTGCGGGCACGCTGTCCCTTCCGGCAGAACTGGCACTCGCCGCGATCAACGGGCCGGAGCAGTGTGTGGTCTCGGGCCCTACGGATGCCATTCAAAAATTCGCGGGGCAGTTGGAAAAAGAAGGAGTTCCTTGCCGCCTGCTACACACCTCGCACGCTTTTCACTCTGCAATGATGGACCCCGTGCTTGAGTCCTTCCGCGCTCATCTCGACAGAGTATCTCTGCGAGCGCCCAGGATTCCCTATCTCTCGAATGTCACCGGTACGTGGATCACGGCTGCTGAAGCCACTGATCCAGGCTATTGGACCAAGCACCTGCGAAACACCGTGCGCTTCTCCGAAGGGCTGGTCGAATTGTTCCGCGATCCAACACGAGTATTTTTGGAGGTTGGCCCCGGCCAAGCGCTCGCTTCGTTGACGCGCCAGCATACTGGCAAGCCGAAAAGCTCCAAAGTCGTAGCTTCCATGCGGCACCCCCAGGAACGCGTCTCCGACGTGGTGAGCCTGCTGAACGCCGTAGGACAACTCTGGATCGAGGGCGTGCCGATTGACTGGAATACGCTCCATGCGGGAGAAATGCCGCGCCGAGTTTCTCTTCCAACGTATCCGTTCGAACGCCAGCGCTACTGGATCGAACCCGGCGGGAAAGTCCTTGCAAGCAAGGCAGCTGAGACTGCATCTGTGGTTGAAGCGGCGCAGAGTGAGCAGTGGTTCCATCGGCGCGTTTGGAAAAAGTCTCCGGCTGAAAAGACCACTTCGGAAGATCATGGTCGCTGGCTGCTATTTCTCGACGAAACCGGTCTGGGCAGCGAAATATCAAGGCGGCTCAAGACATCCGGCCATGAGGTCTTAGAAGTTGCTGTCGGTGACAAGTACGAGCACAGGGGCGCTGGTTCGTACGCAATGCGTCCTGGCGTGCGAGACGACTACGACGAACTCCTCAAAGACATTGTCAAGCGCGAGCATCCGCCAACAAGGATTATCCACCTGTGGTCGGTTACTGCCGCGACTGGTGGCCGATCTCTCGATCAGGACCTGGATCTCAGCTTTTACAGCCTTCTCTTCCTCGCCCAAGCCTGGGGCGATCAGGACCTGGGAGCAGTGGAGATTGCGTGCGTTTCGAACGGATTGCAATCGGTTTCGGGAGAGAACGTGGTCGAACCAGCGCGGGCGGCCCTTCTTGGGCCCGTCCGGGTCATCCCGAAGGAGTTTCCGGGCGTGTTCTGCCGCAGCATCGATCTTGACCGGAATATTCAGGATCGGAGAAGAGCGGCTGGCGACATCGTTGCGGAATGCTCTGGGCGCAACTCGGATTCCTGCGTTGCTTACCGGCAATCTGAACGCTGGGCGGAGACCTTCGAGTCAACCAGCCTTCGCACCCAAACCTCAGGTACGCGGTTAAGAGAAAGGGGAGTCTATCTGATTGTCGGCGGACTGGGAGGGATCGGCCTGGTCATCGCCGAACACTTGGCGCGCACGGTTCATGCGCGGCTGGTGCTGGTAGGACGCACATCGCTTCCACCCACGTCAGAGTGGAACGCTGTCCTCGGTAAATCGAATGGTGCGAGCGACACGCGGCAGAAAATCGTGAAGCTGCGCGAAATGGAATCTCTGGGTGCAGAGGTTCTGACCATTTCTGCCGACGTGACCGACTCCAAGCAGATCGCGGAGGCGCTAAGAATTGCGCGGCAACGCTTTGGCAACATACATGGCGTCATCCAGGCTGCGGGCTTGATCGAAGACGGGCCGCTGCAGATCAAGACTCGCGAGAGCGCTGCCCGCGTGCTGGCGCCGAAGATTCAAGGTACGGTGGCTTTGCAGCAGGCACTCGGCGACAGCAAGCTTGATTTCCTACTTCTGTTCTCGTCCATTAGTTCTCTGGCGCCACCAGCCGGCCAGGTCGACTACGCGGCCGCCAACGCCTTCTTGGATGCGTTTGCCTTCAGCCAACCCGGCCAACCGGTCACGGCCTTAAATTGGGGGTTGTGGGCCGATGTAGGCCTTGCAGCCCGCGATGTTGCCGGCGGTCATCCCATTCTGGGCAGGCGTCTGCTACGCACCACGACCGAGACAGTGTACTCGGCCTCGTTGAGCTGCGAGAAAGACTGGTTACTCAGCGAGCACCGTTTTAAGAACGGCGCCGCTCTTATGCCGGGCACGGGGTACCTCCAACTGGCGGCGGCAGCGCTGATCCAGGACAAGTTCGAGCCCGGGGTCGCATTTGAGGATGTATTCTTCCTTGCGCCTCTTACCGTCACTCCCGATGAAACAAAAGAAGTGCGGGTGCGCTTGCACCGCCAGGGCTCCAGTTTCCGTTTTTCAATTCTGGCAAGAGACAAGGAATGGACCGAATACGCATCCGGCCAGATTGAGCGCAACCAGAAGCGCGCGCCTGCCAGGCAGGATGTGGCTGAAATCCGTGCAAGGTGTTCCTCGCGGCGGATCGATTTTGACGAGCAGCGCCGAACCCGCCAGGAACGGTATTTCGACTTCGGCCCACGCTGGCGGAATCTTCAGAGTCTGCAAATCGGAGAGCGTGAGGCGCTCGCGGAATTGCAACTGGGGCAGAACCTTTCCGCGGACATCGAGATGTGGCCCTTGCATCCGGCTCTGCTTGATCTGGCCACGGGGTCGGCGCTCTACCTCATTCAAGACTACGAAGAGTCCGATGCCGTCTATCTCCCGTTGTCTTACAAGAAGATTTCGTTTTACCGCCCCGTGCCAGCGCGAATTTACAGTCACATCCGTTGTCGTCAGGAGCATACGGCGCAACGCGAGATCGTGTCTTTCAGCTTCACGCTCCTCGACGACGATGGCAACGTGTTCGCGGAGATCGAAGAATTTGCTTTACGTCGAATCGCAACTGCCTCGGACAATCCTTCGCCTGTGCTCCAGCCCCGGACGCCCGTGATTTACGGGGAGGCAGCTGAACTGGTTGAGAATCGGGGAATGTCATCGGCCGATGGGATCAAGGCATTCGATCGGATTCTCTCTTCCAGTATCGTTCCTGGCATCATCGTGGTTCGTGGTGGTCTCCATGGTTCACCGCCACCGCCGTCGGCGACCGGCTCACCAAAGACAATCGTCGCGAAACCGGAGGGCGAGGTTGAAAGTGTGCTCGCGGAATGGTGGCAGGAACTCCTGGGAGTGGACGCGGTTGGTCTTGACGACGATTTCTTCGACTTAGGCGGCCATTCGCTGATCGCCGTTCGCATGTTCAGCAAGATCAAGAAGACCTATCAGCAGGATTTGAACCTCTCCACTCTGTTTGAGGCGCGCACGATCCGTCAATTGGCCGGCCTGATCCAGAAGGCTGGGACATCCAGCATTCCCGGACATCAAGTAGATCTTGCTCCTGCCGCCCGCTCGGAAACAGTCGACACACGCCAGCTTGCAGACGTCACCCATAAGTCGAAACCACTGGCCAGCACCGAAGCCAAGGCTTGGTCCGCCCTTGTGCCAATTCAGCCCAATGGTTCTCGGCTTCCACTTTTTTGCCTTCACGCTCTTGGATCGAGCCTGCTTGCCTATCGACACTTGGCAAAATACCTTGGCCCGGACCAACCCTTGTACGCGCTGCAATCTCCGCTCGAATCTCAAGCCTACATTCGTGAGACGAGTATTCAAGAGCTGGCGTCGATTTACGTTAAAGAGCTGCAAGCTTTCTTCCCCGAAGGCCCCTATCATTTAGCGGGGTTGTCTCTCGGAGGACTCATCGCTCTTGAGATGTTTCAACAGCTCTATGCGCAGGGTAAGCAGCCCGGGCTACTCATATTGTTCGACACCTTTGTTCCGGGATGCCACTACCATGTGCCGGCCAGAGAGCAGATGTCCTACCATTGGCAGAAGCTTCGAAATCAGGGCGCGGTTTATCTGTGGCAAAGACTCGGCTTGAAAGTCGAACATTGGTGGGGTTTAGGGGTTCGTCGGATGCGAGATGCAGAATGCTTCTGTTACGAACTTGCGGGTCGAAGCCTACCCGCGAGCCTTCGCTATCCTCAAGTGGAGGCGGCTCACCAACGAGCGTTATGGCGTTACACCCTTCAGTCCTATTCGGGGAAGACCATTCTGATGCGGGCGCTCGAATTCGAGCAGACGGGGGCCACTCGCAGGAACCCGACTCTAGGCTGGGAGACCGTTGCGGGCGGCGGGTTGGAGATTCACGACGTTCCGGGTAGCCACTACACGATGTGCGAAGAACCCAATGTACGAACTTTGGCGGAAACACTCAAGCCTATACTGTCGTCGTTTACCTCAGGGCCCAAGAGCGAGACGGCGAAAGAGTTGAGTGTGGCGCCTGGACGTGGTCTTCAGGACGTGGCCTGATCGGATGGAGTTGATTCCATTTGATGATGTGGCGATATAACGACCTGCCGTTGGACAAAGGATCGGACCGACGTGTCACTCAACTCCGAAGCGTTCGAAAAATGGACACTAAGAGTCGGGAAGCAGAAGAAGGTGCTGGGACTAGTCTGTGCGTCTGTCCTAGTCGTCATCCTGACTGCAGGATTGTGGCCATTCCATGCGCCGAAGAATGAAGTGGGTTGGATAAGAAACAGCAACGGTCTTCATTTCGGTAACCACGGGGTAATACTCAGCCCCGATGCATTTAGGTTAGCTGGTTTGAAAGCCGGAACATCCTGCAGCGTTGAGATCTGGTTGCAACCAGATCACAGTGATACCGGGGGTACTATACTCGCATTTTACACACCGGAAAATCGTATCGTTGGATTCTCGATGTACCAATCTATAGATGACCTATTGTTGCGACGTGTGACTGTTTACGGACGACGCCGTGCAAAAATTAAGTTTTATGTCGAGCACGTTTTCCGCAAGGACAAGCAAGTGCTTGTCACGATCACCTCGAGCGCGCAAAGCACAGTCGTTTACGTGAATGGTGCTCTCGTACGCACGTCCCGCCAGTTCGGACTCACTATTAAAGATCTGACTGGTCAACTTGTCGTGGGCAACCACCCGCTGGCTGACGCTGGCTGGCAAGGTCAGTTAAGGGGGTTAGCTATTTACAATCGAGAGTTCACTGCGGCCGAAGTTTTGCGGCACTATGACGCTTGGACAACGAACCAAGCAGCTGAGATCAAGAACGAAGGTCCTGTCGCGCTCTATCTATTCAACGAGGAGGGGATGGGCAACGTCGTTCGGAACCAAATGAATTCAGGGACGGATCTTCACATTCCAGAACATTATTTTGTCTTGCAGGCACCGTTCCTCGAAGCGCCGTGGGATGAGTTCAACCCCACCTGGGGCTACTGCAAGAATGTCCTGATCAACATCGGCGGCTTCATTCCCCTCGGGTTCTTTTTCTGCGCATATTTCGCGTCGGTGCGACGCCTCGACCGGGCCGTACGAGCCACTATCATCCTCGGTGCAGTGGTCAGTTGTACGATTGAAGTATTGCAGACATTTCTTCCGACCCGGGATTCCGGCATGACCGATCTCATCACGAACACGCTCGGGACCGGCATCGGAGCCGGGTTGTTCAATTGCGAATCAGTGCAGGCTTTACTCGCGACAGTCGGTCTTGGAGGACTGCGTTAGCCGGTTTGCAAGCGGTAGCTAGGCCTACATCGGAGGTGGCTAACCACGTTCCTAACACGGTACTGGAGCACGGTGAGCCGAATCCCGACGCGAAGCTGAAGCTCGCGACATATGTCCGAATGCTCTTCGTCGCCGGACAAGAGGCGTTCTATTTGGACTTCCTTCGCGTATGGAAAGGGTTTTCCTCAGCTAGCCTGAAGGAGAGTCAGGCCTCCGCTTAACTGAACGCCAGCGACGGCTGTGGTTGCCAGCTCGCCACGCCGTATTCGTCGCCTCAAAACAACTTTCAGAACTTGTGGAACCTGCAATGCGGATCCTCGGGTTGTCCTCTTTTAAGCACGATACCGCCGCGGCACTGCTCGAAGACGGAAGGATCACTGCCGCTATCGAGAATGACAAGCTGGCTCGTTCTCGCACGCGGGGATTGCCAGAGGCCGCGATCCGCTTCTGCCTCGAGGCTGCATCAGTCGAATCGGATAGCCCGCACTTGATCGCCGTAGCCACGCAGCCCGTCAAAGGTTCACTACGCCGATCGGCCATGCGTGCAAGGCTTTCGATGCTGGCGCCGACCGCAGGTGCATTTTGCGTGGCAAATGAAATTGGAATCTTGGCTCGAGACCTGAACAACCTAAACATTATCCGTCGGCACGCGAGTAGTGTCCCGTCCAGAGTCATCAGTTTTGAGGAGCACCTATGCCATGCTGCTAGCGCATTTTTCCTTTCTGACTTCGACCGTGCCCTCATTTTGACCCTGGACGAAGAGGGGGACGGGAACTCAGGAATGCTGGCGATCGGCGAGGGCACCGAGATCCGCGCGCTGCGGAGAATTGCTTTTCCCAACTCCCCCGCCTGGGTGTTTTCGCAGGTCACTGGGCTCCTGGGATTCTTGCCGCATCAGGAAGAGCACAAGACGCAATGGCTTGGGTTGGAAGGTGAACCCGCCCACAAAGACATCTTTCTTCGGATGCTTCGGCATGCGAAGGAGCCCTTGCCCGACTTGGACTATAGCTATTTCAGCCGCGGATTGGCCAAGCCCGTTGCATTTTCGGAAAAGTTCTACCGCGAAACTGGGCTACCTTCCGACCCGACAAAACTGCAAGAAGATCAGCGCAAAGCACTGGCCCGTAGCATCCAGGAGGCCTGCTGCGATCTGGTAACTGAGTTGGTCGAGTACTACCGCCGTAAGCAAGGCGTCGAGCAGATCTGCTTCGCAGGTGGTCTGTTCCAGAATTCGTGGCTGGTCGCTTCCTTGGAGAAGGCGCTGGGGCGGGACAAGGTGTTCGTCCCCCCTGCTCCGGGTAATGCGGGCACCGCTGTGGGCGCTGCTCACCTCGCGTGGCATCATTTGCTGCATAAGCCTCGAATGGAGCCGGTCTCTAGCGTCTACCTGGGACCGCGGTTCGATCGTCAGCACACCAAAGACGTCCTGGACAACTGCAAGGCGCGGTACTCACCGCAAAACACGGAGGAGCGGAGGGTAGAAGCCGCCATCCAACTCTTGCAAGCGGGCAAGATTGTCGGCTGGTTTCAAGGTGCAACCGAGTTTGGTCCTCGCGCACTTGGCAATCGAAGTGTACTGGCATCTCCTTGGGCGCAATATGTAAAAGAAAACCTCAACGATTTCATCAAACACCGCGAGTGGTTTCGTCCCTTTGCGATCTCCGTTCCTGAAGAAGACTGTTCGAGGTACTTTGACGCTTCACGGCAGTGCCGATTCATGAATTCTCTTGCTACAGTGCGTCCGGAGAACCGGTGCGTACCCGAGAGCTTTCTTCTGCCGGGCAATCTAGTGCGGTTGCATGTCGTTGAACAAAGAAGCAATCCTCTGTTCTGGCGTTTGTTGAAGCGTTTTGGCGAGGAGTCACCCGCTCCCATTTTGCTCAACACGTCCTTCAATTTGTTCGGTGAACCTTTGGTCACAACTCCCCGAGATGCGATACGCAGCTACTTCTGCTCGGGCGTTGATGCCCTGATCATCGATAAGTTTGTGCTTACAAAGGCAGCGATTCCTATTCCCTTCGTGGCCCAAGCCCACGCTAGCAAACAGGTCGGGCTAAGCGCATGAAGGCTGCCGATGACAGCAGTTTGTAACTGATAACTCGACCGGTAGTTGACGCTCGGGCTACCAGCAGTGTCCTCTCTCTCCCGATTTCGGATCGTAGTGACCTGTAGTCCTCTCGCAAAGTTCTCCTGTCTAGCCCCGCTTCGTAACATCCCGCCGCCCCTGAAGATCTGGTTGCCGAGAGATCGGCAGCACCTGCCGGAGCCCGCCCGGCAGCGCTGTCCGGTGTGACTCACCGGGACCACATGCCCGCGTTCTGACCCTGAAACACTCCCTGGCACTCACTCCAGTCCCCGTCTGTCGAAAACCCCCCGTGGCCAGCTTTCGGCTTCTTCCGGAAGTCCGCGCGAGAGTTTCCGGCCTTCTTCCTTCTGTATGCTCTGTATTGTGATGGCATAACTGATCGTTACTCTGAAGCGAGTGTTTGCGAAGGATGCCTCTATGCGGATTCTTCCGATTGCCGCTGTGAGCCTTGCGCTGATCTTCTCGAGTCTAGAACATGGGAACGATTCCAGCGAGCAAGTGGTGGGGGTATCGGGGGCCAAATGCCGCGGCCAATGCCGACCTGGGCAATCCTCGCCGCATATTGAAGGCGGGGCGTAACAATCCTGATTCTGCGCCGGATGACACTCGCGGACGCAGAAAATGTCCTGGTTGATCGGCGTGTGTCTCAAGGAATGGCGGCTTTTCTACAGTTGCTCGCCTTGCTCTCGCGTCCGTGCTGATCTAGCGCTGTGACGTGATAGAAGTACGAATCTCCAGCCACTACTTGGGCATCTGAGAACTGGGCCTGAGTAGACCGCCCTCGCCGGTACCACGGACCTTGGCAACTCCATTGGTTGCGGTATACGCGATACGCTACGACTGTTTCTCCACGCTCTGGCTTCGGAGCATTCCACGACAGACCCACGTAATGAGCCGTGTCGAGTGTCTCCGCATGCCCGAGCGACACGACTGGCAAGCTCAAGACCACTAGCAGTATCATTTTTTTCATGGATTTTCTTCAGTATGTTGAGGCCTTGTCGAGTCTGGCAAAATAGTTAGGGCAAACTGTAAACTCGCAAGGGCAGCTGCTCTTCCAGCACGTTGCGGCAGCGATTTGTGACACCAAAAGGCCTGCTGTTCTGCTGGACACCAAACACATCCATCGATTTCCACAAATGATGTGCAAGCGTGCGGCACGATTAATTCTTGACATTGGTCGGTGTGGGAGTAGACTTCGCCCGATTTCCTCTTCCCGCCTTTGAACGGCTCCTGACACGGAGGACTAGCTATGCGATTCTTGATCACTCTGGCCGTCCTGGGTCTTATCCTCGCCGCATCTGCTTCCCGTTCCACGGAAGCACCTACCGGTTTTGACAACAAAAGCAACGGCGTCGCCGACGATGCGACTCATCAGGCCGATCAAACGAAATTCGAGGGAGTCGAGCAGCTGGCCGATGGCCTGGGACCGCTCTACAACGCGCAGTCCTGCCGCGAATGCCACCAGAGTCCGGTTTCAGGTGCTGCCTCTCAGGTCGCGGAGTTACGCGTCGGCCATCAGGGGCCAGACGGACACTTCCAGAATCCGGAAATCCCGATCGCTCACGGAGCCGAAGTGATCTCTGGTCGGTCTCTCGTGAATGATCGCGCGATTTGTCCCAACGCTGCTTTTCCTGACACTGAGATTCAAGAGCGAGTTCCGGAGACAGAGACGGTGCGAGCGCTTCGCCTTTCTTTGAATCTGTTGGGGGATGGCTTCGTCGAGGCGGTTGCCGATCAAACCCTAATCGATCTCGCCGAGCAACAATGCAAGTCTTCACATCGGAAAATCTGCGGACAGGTTCTCCAGGTTCCTATCGTAGAAGCGCCCGGACAGATGAGCGTAGGCAGGTTCGGATGGAAAGACCAGCACGCGAGCCTGCTATCGTTCGCTGGCGACGCTTACCTCAATGAGATGGGCATCACAAACCGCCTTCAACCGGATGAGGTAACCAAGCTTTGCAACACGGCTTCGGAGCCTAACGACACGCCAGGACCGGATGGCCTGTCCGACATTGATCACTTTGCCCGGTTCATTCGGGCCACGAAAGCCCCTGCCCGCGATACCCAGGTCGCGAGCAGCGCAGTTGCAAAGAAGGGCTATGGCTTATTTGACAAGATCGGGTGTGCGACTTGCCACGTCGAAACCCTGACCACTGCTCCCGCCGGAACGAAGATCAACGGCGGAACGTTTACGATTCCAGCCGCACTCGGATCAATCACATTTCATCCGTATGGGGATTTCTTGATGCACGACGTCGGGACGGGAGACGGAATCCTACAGGCGACCCGAGAGCACTACGGGAACAAAGTGTTTCAGATGATGTCGGGATATCTTTCGAAACAGGACTTCGAGGGCAGTCGGAATAAAATACGCACTGCCCCATTATGGGGAGTCCGCTTGCGTCCGCGACTGATGCACGATGGCGCATCGCTGACGCTTCGCGACGCGATCCTGCGGCACCGCGGCGAGGCGAGCCATGTTAGTCAGAAATTCGAAAAACTGAAGAGGAGCGACCAAGAAGCCATCATCGAGTTCTTGCGGTCCCTATAAACTTCGCATGGATTGCGGCTCCCCCGCGCACGCTGGAAGCGGGGACTGTATTCTTCGATTCAGGCCCACAGACGTGGGCGAATGTTATTTGATTATTGGCTAGGGGAGGGAATTAGCCGATAGGTCAACCCTGCGGACTCTTGATCCGCCGGTACTTAGTACCTTGGGGGTTCGACTCCCCCTCCCGCCTGAGCAGTATTGACCAGACGGTAGAGCGCTAAGAGTAGATGGTGATGTCAGCGGGATTTTACGGATATAAATCTCGCATTTAAGGAGAAAGACATGCACCTGGATACTCGTATCTCAGTTTACTCTTGCTGACCGCCGCCCTTGCCGTACCTGTTGCGATGATGGCCGCCGCCGGACCGCAAGACGGCAGAGACCAAGACAACAGGAACCAGGAAAATAGGCAAGGCGAGAACAACAAGCGCTACTACGATAAGGGCCACAAGGACTATCACACCTGGGACAGCAATGAAGACCGGGCGTACGAGCGGTACCAGACCGAGCACCACCAGAAGCATGCTTTCGTTCAGTTGAGCAGCCACCAGCAGACCGGCTACTGGAACTGGCGTCACAATAATCCAGACACCGACAAATAACGAATCGCCACAGGAAAGCCGATGCCGACTTTGACCGCGCTCGCGCCGAATCGCGGGGGTTGCGGCTTATTTCTTTATTAGCAAATTCAGCGTGCGCGCTAGCTGTGCCTGATCTTTCGAGGCATCGCCTGCTTCTGAAGTGCTGTCGGCAAGAGAGGCGAGTTGGTGGGCTAAGATCCGTACCGCGTGATCGTGCTGCAAGTAAGCGGTTTTCAGTGGCAGCAGAAGTTCCCAGGTGTTAGCGTCTCGGCGTGTCAACACCCAATGCTGCCGCTCCGAACGCTTCTTCGGAGTCGCACGCCCGGCTACGAGCAAAGACAGTCCTTCGATTTTCACATCAGCCCAGCCCTGGTTTCCCTTGAGGTGCACGCCGTTGATTTCGATATGATCAAAGACAGTGAGAGGTTGGGAGAGCTTCAGCAAGTCCTGACCTCGCAGTGCTTTTCCTGTCCCGTCAAAGGTTCG
>Ga0075017_100000044_pt1 | contig 44192 bp, 40 predicted proteins | sample AleBraG_ABR_2012_FD_71475 | JGI IMG/M metagenome (GOLD analysis project Ga0075017, IMG submission 71475) | Freshwater sediment microbial communities in response to fracking from Pennsylvania, USA - Alex Branch Run_MetaG_ABR_2012 | ecosystem: Environmental > Aquatic > Freshwater > Creek >... | reverse complement strand
GAGTGGGAAATGGCGATGGTCTCAAAGCCCGCTGCCTTCGCGTATTGCACTGCGAGGTGTCCAAGGCCGCCGATTCCAAGCACGGCCACGCGCTCGTGCGGCTGGGGATCGGCCCAGCGCAGCCCGCTGTAGACCGTGTAGCCCGCGCAGAAGATCGGAGCTGCTTGCTCGTAGGAAACCTTGTCGGGAATCAGATAGGTAGCGTCGGCATTCATCAGCATGTACTCGGCGTGCCCGCCTTGTGCCTCAATTCCTGTGCCCTTCATGTAGGGACAGAACATTCTGCGACCACGCTGGCACCATTCGCAGCGCCCGCAGGTGGACTGAATCCAGGCCGTACCCACGCGGTCGCCCACCTTCCGCGTCGTGACATCGGGAGCCACGGCAACGATCTCGCCCACTGGCTCGTGACCCAGAATTCGGGGAAATGGCGGCCCCGGAAAGTGTCCGAGCGTCAGATGTACATCGGTGTAGCAGATGCCGCTCGCATGCATTTTCACCAGTACCTGATTAGGTCCGGGTTGAGGTTGCGGAACGTCTTTGATCTGCCACGAACTGCTCACAGCGGGAACGACTGCAGCTTTCATAACACTTCCTCCTAACGCACTTCGATGCGAGAGGATTTGCGGTCGGTACATGATTTTGAGCGCCCGAATCGCCAATCGCACACCTGGAACTGAGAGTGACGGGTTACGCCGGATGAAGGTACAGTCCGACTCTCAGCGAAAGCTGAGTCAGATCGCATAACCCGAAGGTCGTCAGTTCAAATCTGCCCCCCCAACCAAAAAATCTTTCCGTTTCAGCGACTTCTGCGTACCCTGCAACCATCCGAATTGACGATCCGGGAAATACGAAACCGTCAGAACTTCGACTGAACCTCCAGGATTCACAGCAAAACGAGCGTCCATGAGTCTATCTGCAAATAGTTTTCGGATGGCTCGCGATCCGCCTACACTTGGCGGCACGCTCCCTTAGCAGGCTAAGAAAAAGGGGACGCCGCGACTTAGATTCTCCCCAGTCTCCGTGATTGTGTGACTCGGGGAAGGGTTCTGGCTGCATCCGCTGGTGTCCCGTGGCAGCGCGAGATAGATCTGGCGGTCGAAGGATTCCTGTAGCGCCTCTGCATTCCAGCTCGTCCTTCCACTGCCCCCATCACAAGATCGAAACTTATTTATGCAGTTCCTCGATCAGCGCCTTCACCTGCACCAGGATGGCGTCGCGCGACTGGGCGTACCCATCGCCGGGCGCGGGGACGTCGTACTGCTCCACCCGCGTCCCTTTCCTCAGGGACGCAGGCACCGGGCAAAACGCCACAACGCGGACAGCATGGCGCGTGTCGTCAGCCGTGAGGGCGCGCGGCTTCTCGTCGGGGAACGTGACCCCGTCGGCACGCAGACCCGCCGTCGCTGACTGCGCCAGCTCTGGCTGCGGCGTGGTGCCGCGCGCGATCGCGCGGAACAGGAGATGCCGCTCCGCTGCCAGCTGATTGAAGTACGCGGCCGCGATCACGCTCTTCGCCGCTCCGTGCTCACAGACGAACACAACCGTTCGCGGCTGTTGCACCTGTTTGGCGGACTTGCCCGGCTTCTGTTCCTCGGCAGTATTGTTGAGTTTGGCAGGCCCAAATCGCGCTTCCGTCGGCGCTGTTTTTTGCTCTTTGGTTTGACCTACACACCCCGACGCGACTATCAGCACCATCAGGGCACATCCCATCATGTTGTGCATCCTTCACCCCCCCCCGACGCCCTACGGAGATTAACGCTCCGCCCGCTTGCGCGAAGCGTGTTATATATATACCATATATGGCAATGACTATAACAGCGCCTTCGTCGATTCCGTGGCTCTTGCTTGTCTTTAGCCTTCCCACCAAGAGCGCCAGCCAGCGCGTTGAAATTTGGCGGAAGCTCCAGCGGTACGGAATGTTGGCCCTACGCAGTTCCGGCTATGTTCTTCCCAACACCCCCGTGAACCAAGAGCGAATGGAGTGGCTCGCAGCGGCCATTCGCAGTTACAAGGGGCAGGCATCGGTAGCTCAGGTACAGGGTTTCGATGATTTGCCGGCGGAGCGGTTGAAAGGGCTCTTCGTAGAGGCCAGATCACGTGACTACCAGAAGTTATTGCACGAAGCAAAAAAGCTCCTGGCACTCTCTTCTTCGCGAAGACCTGGTGGACGACTGAATCGGATTCGCCGCCGATTCTTAGACCTACAAGATATCGAATTCTTTGACAACCCGTTGCGCACCAAGCTTGAGAACCTGCTAGCTCACGCTGATGAACCTGAGGCCGCAGAGTCTAGTCGCAAAGACAGACGCAAGTCCTCGGAGTACGTCAACCGTTTGTGGATGACTCGGACTCGTCCAGGGATTGATCGGGTTTCCTCAGCATGGCTGATCCGGCGGTTCATCGATCCGAAGGCCCGCTTCGTCTTTGGCGTTGAACCCAGCGCCCATCCCGACGCCATACCCTTCGACATGTTTTGTCCTCAGGGTTTCGGGCATCGCGGAGAGGACTGCACCTTCGAGACCCTATCCAAGCAGTTCTCGATCCGAGACGCCAGGGTGAAGCGTATCGCACAGATCATTCACGACGCCGACCTCGGTGACGAGAAATTTGGCCGGACTGAGGGAGTGGGATTGGACAAAGTGCTGAATGGCTGGGCGAAGCAAGATTTGCCCGATGATGAACTCCTGCAGCGAGGAATGGATCTGATCGAAGGCTTATATGAGTCGCTGGCGTGAGGGATTGGCGAAAAGAAGAAAAAGGAGAAAGTGACCATGCGTACGATGGCTATACAACGCAATATTTCAGTGCGAGTTTTGAAGAGCCTCCTAACGATTGTCATCGCAGCTTCCCTGTATTGCGGAAGTCTGGCGAAAGGACAAACAACAAGTTCCACTCCTTCAACTGGTGCAGGCGACTGGAAGGCGGTCGAAGCGGCGATGGGCCGTCCGGGGCAAATGCAGCCTGGCGACGTGATCAAGTTTGGGATGCCTAGAAAAGACCTTCATGTCGTCCTCGACGGTGTCGATATCAAGCCGGGGCTCGCTCTCGGCTCTTGGGCAGCGTTCAAGCGGGACGGAAGCGCAACGATGGTCATGGGCGATTTGGTTCTCACCGAGGAAGAGGTTGAGCCGGTGATGATGAAGCTCCAAGAAGGCGGAATTCATGAATCCGCTGTCCACAATCATCTTATTGGCGAATCGCCACACGTGATGTACATGCACATTGCCAGCCACGGCGATGCTGTCCAGATGGCGAAAGCGATTCACGATGCGGTCGCGTTGACAAAGACGCCCGCCCCAGATGTGGCCCCAGCAGCGCTCATTTCGGCAGCATCAGCAGCAGTCGCACTTGGTTTTGACCAGAAGCAGGTTGAGCAGATTCTCGGACATACGGGGAAGGTGAATGGTGGAGTTCTTCAGATCGGTGTGCCGAGGGCGGAGACCATTACCGATTCGGGTATGACAGTTCCGCCGTCGATGGGTGTCGCGACAGCCTTGAACCTCCAGCCGACAGGTAGCGGCAAGGCGGCGATCACCGGAGACTTCGTGCTGCTCGGGACTGAGGTCAATCCGGTCATCAAAGCGTTGCGAGAGAACGGAATTGCGGTGACTGCGCTACATAGCCACATGCTGATGGAAGAGCCACGCCTGTTCTTTATGCACTTCTGGGCGAATGACGATGCGGTGAAGCTCGCGAAAGGATTGCGAACTGCGCTCGACAATACAAACACAGCAAAATGAACGCCGACCGGGCAGTGGCCGAGCCAACGAGAGCGTCACTCAATTCGTTGGATATTTCCTGCGGCTGGGAACGGTCTGCCAACCCTGCAACCATCCGAATTGGTGTTCCTTTACGTCTAATTCGACGATTATGTGGTGAGCTCACGTTCGGCCTGAAGCCAATCCTCCACCTCATAGCCAGGTTGTGCTCCGCGCTGCAGATAAATCTCGTACGCGCGATTTCTTATTTCTTGCTCACGCGTTGACTGCAGTAACCGTGCTCTTTCCTCAACTGCCGTACCTGGTTGCGTGGGATCAGTACTGCCGATTGTCTTTGCTTTCGATGCCATGTGCGTCTCCTTTGAAAAATGGACTTCATAGAAATTCTTGATCTCATAGGCTGAGGACGACCAATTCGACACGCTGTGGTCTAGTCGGGCCTGGCCGCGGATCACCAAACCTTCATTCCGCCATCGACGACAATATCGACTCCGGTCACGTACGAACTGTCATCGGAGGCCAGAAACAAAGCGACGTTCGCCACTTCTTCCGGCCGACCAAGCCGACCCAACAACGTCTTACCGAGCATGTAACCGGCCCATTCTGGGTCCTTGAGCTGTTCGCGCGTCTGGTTGGTTTCGATCACTCCAGGCGAAATCGAATTGGCGCGAATCCCATGCTCGCGGCCTTCCATCGCCAGCTGCCGGGTCATGCCGATGATGCCAGCCTTGGCCGTGGTGTGTGCGAGAGAGCCCAGGTTCTTGAAGCTCATCAGAGCGGTCAGCGACGCGGTGTTCACCACCACGCCACGGCTGGCCTTCAAATAAGGCCACGCGGCGCGAGTGAGGTAGAACACCAGGTCCACTTCACTCCGACGATTGCGGTCCCACTCCTCGTCCGAAATGTCTTCGAGCCAGTTGAAGTAGGCCATGGCGGCGTTGTTGAAGAGCACGTCGATCCGTCCAAAAGTGCGCACCGCAAAATCGACCAGCGCCTGACAGTCAGCGGGCTTGGTCAAATCGCATGGCTGCAGGGAGACCATTGTTCCACCGGCGGCGCGAACCGCCGCAACGGTCGCTTTCGCATCGTCGACGTACAGACCGCAGCCAACGACCAAAGCGCCCTCTCCCGCGAAGGTTAGGGCGGCTTCACGACCTATGCCGCCACCGGTACCCGTGACGATGCAAACTTTTCCTGAAAGCTTGTTCGACATTGCTTCCTCCAAATTGGCGCTGGCGCCTCATACGGCTACTGGTGTTTGAGAAGGCTTAACCTGGAAGGATCCCCGCGAACGCCGAACGCACACTCCAAGCCGTAAGAAACCATAAGACCGTAAACGGTTTTCAAGTGAGCGTCCCCAGCTAGTCTGTAGCGCGGCAAAGTCCAGCTCAAGGTAGCTTGTCGAAAAAGAGATAAAGGGCGGCAATCCGGCCGTCCCGGGCAATGATGAAGTCAGTCCCGGCATAAGCTGGCGCCTCACCAGGGCGGCCCGATACCCAGCGGACCAGCCCGCCATTGCCCGATTCCGCGGGCTCGGTAATGGGCTGATAGCGGAATTCAGGGTGAGTAGCTTTGATCGCGCCCGCGATGCGGTCGATTTCGTCACGGCCACGATAGACTCCCTTGCTGGGGTCGTAGAAAACGCAATCTTCAGTGTAAATCTCGTCGATGGCCGCGCGCCGCCGAGCGGGATCGTTTTCACCGAAGACGTCGCTCAGATTACCAAGCAACAAGGTTGATATGCTGTTGGACATGTTTTCTCCCTCCCGCATTCGCGTCACCACTTACTTAACGTTGAAGGATTCCCGCAAACGCCGAACGCACACTCCAAGTCGTAAGAAACCATAAAACCGTAACGACGACAGCCAGCGGCAAACCCGCAGGCGCCATGAAAATGTGAAAGCAGAGTATGTTGACAATCACGGCCCCAAGAATCGTAAGGGCCAGAGGCACGTACCGATTCGCAAGCAACAAGACTGCGGCCACTATCTGCAACAAAAAAATCACTACGTAAAACCGAGACACGAAGAGCGCCCCGAAGAACTGCGCTGCAACGCCCGTAGGCGGCGGCATGGCAATAAAGTGCAGGAACCCGTTTAGCCCGAACGTCAAAAAGATCAAACCAAGCAAGTACCGTGCGATTGTAGAAGTGATCTTCATGCTCCATCTCTTGGCGACCGGTGCCGTATTGGCCCGGCGGCGCTAATACATTGATGCAGAATATATTGATTAAGATACATTCGAGGGACAACGAATCGGAAAAGGCTCAGCATCCGAGCGCTATGGCAAAGGCCTTCAGACCCGGTGCCTCCGGGCACTTGGTGATAACCTCTGGATTCTCAAGAGGAAAGAGAATCAGAAGACGGTGCGGTGAAAGTTTCAGAAACAGATACCGTGCCCGCAGCGCAGAGGGAAGGCCACTCTCGCCGGCGTTGGTTATTGTTGCCAGCCACCGCCGAGGGCTTGATGGAGCTGAACCAGAGCCAGGAGTTCGTTGGCCTGGGCTTGGGCAAGATTGAGTTCGGCGGTGAAGTAGTTGGTTTCGTTAGTGAGAACTTCAAGATAGCTGGTCACTCCACCTTTATAGCGAATATTGGAGAGGCGCGCGGCATCCTTGGCTGAGGCCGTGAGGAGTTCCTGCTGCTCGCGAAATTCGAGATTCTTGCGATAAGCGATCAGGGCGTCGGAGACGTCGCGGAAGGATTGTTGGATGGTTTGCTGATAGGCGAGGATCGCTTCCTGCTGCTGAGCTTCGGCGAGCCGGACGCCGGAGCGAATTTTGCCGGCGGTGAAGATGGGTTGCGTGAGAGAGCCGGCAAAGCTCCAGAGACCCGCGGAGCCGGCGAAGAGGCGTGTTAGCGCATCACTTTGGAAGCCGCCTGAACCGGTGAGCGCGATCTGAGGATAGTAGGCGGCACGCGCGACACCGATTCGGGCGTTGGCGGCAATGAGCAACTGTTCGGACTGGCGGATATCGGGGCGGCGCTCGAGAAGTTCCGACGGAATGCCTGCGGGAATTTCAGGGGAGTGAGGCTGCTCGGTGAGGCGCAGGCCGCGGGCGATTGGGCCGGGATTGTTGCCGAGGAGCGTGCTGAGAAAATTTTCTTCTTGCTGAATACGACGTTCGAGATCGGGAATTTCTTCGCTGGCTGTGTAAACAAGTTGCTCGGCCTGGCGGACGTCGAGCTCAGACGTGTTGCCATGATTTGAGAGAACCGAAGTGAGGCGAAGGGATTCGCGGCGCGCGGTCAAAGCGTTTTGAGAAAGTTCGAGCTGAAGATCGAGCGCGCGGAGTTGAAAGTAGGCGGAGGCCACGTTGGCGACCAGCGAGCTGATGACGGCGCGGCGGCCCCACTCGGTGGCTAGCAGAGAGGCACGTGCGCCTTCTGTGGCGCGACGATATTGTCCCCAGAAATCGAGCTGCCAGGCGGCAGAAAGATTAACCTGACCGGTGGATTGCTCGATTGCGGGAAAGACGATCGACTTCGAGGTGCGTTGTGCGGAAAGGTCCGCGCCGCCGCTGCCGCTGGGAAATTGGTTGGAACGCGTGACGCCCAATTGTGCTTGCGCTTGCAGGACGCGCGTGGCAGCGATGCGAACATTATAATTCTGTTGAATCGCAGTGCGGATTAGAGATTGCAGTTGCTCGTCGCGGAAGACGTCAAACCATTTTTGATCGCCTAACGAAGCGGCTTCGGCTCTCAAAGCTTCAGACGAAATGCCACGGAACTCCGGGGGTATGACGGCGGTGGGGCGCTTGTAGTCAGGCCCTACGGTGCAGCTGGAAATGAGCAGCGCGATGGGGAGCGACGCGAGGAGAGATTTCATTTTAATCGTCTCCTCCGGCTGGGCTGGTGCCCGGCGCGGGAATTCCGGTGAGCATGGCGGCGCGGCCTGCTTTACCCATGGAAAGGCGCTCGACTACATAAAAAACGGCAGGAATGAAGAAGATGCCGAGAGCGCTGGCTGCGAGCATGCCGCCAATCACGGCGGTGCCCATGATTTGGCGCGCGACCGAACCCGCACCGCTAGCGGTCCACAGAGGGACGCAACCAAGAATGAACGCGAAGGAGGTCATCAGGATGGGGCGCAGACGAAGGCGGGCGCCTTCCAGAGCGGCGTCGACGAGCGGTTTGCCTTGCTCGTATTCGTCCTTGGCAAACTCGACGATGAGAATTGCGTTTTTGGCGGCGAGGCCGATCAGCATGACCAGACCGATTTGCGAATAGACGTCGTTTTCGATCTGCACCATGTAGCTCGGGAGAAATGCGGAGAGTAGAACTCGCCGCAGCCAGAGGATAAAGAAAGCGCCGAAGATCGCAACAGGCGTGCTGAGGAGGACGCTAAAGGGCAACGTCCAGCTCTCGTAGAGCGCGGCAAGAATCAGAAAAACGAAGAGGAGGGAAAAGGCGAAAACCGCGGAAGCGGGAACGCCCTGCTGCGCTTTTTTCTCCTGGAAGGACATGCCCATGTAGTCGTAGCCCATTTCCCGGGGCATGGTTTGGTCAAAGACTTCTTCGATGGCAGCCATGGCTTGGCCGGCGCTGTAACCGGGAGCAGCGGCGCCGTTGATTTGGGCGGAGCGGTATTCGTTGAAGCGCATGGTGAATTCGGGACCGGGGCGGGGCTCGAACCTGGTGACAGCAGCGAGGGGAACCATTTCGCCCTTAGTGTTTTTGACGAAAAACTGGCCAACATTTTCGGCACGGGTGCGGTAGGCACCTTCGGCTTCGATGTAGACCTGCCACTGGCGGCCGAAACGATTGAAATAGTTGATGAACAAGCCGCCCATGAAGGCTTGAAGAGTCTGGTAGACGTCTTTGACGGCGACACCTTGCTTGATGACTTTGTCGCGGTCCACGTCCACGAACTGCTGCGGGACGCTGGGGAGGAAGGTGGTGCTCACGTTTGCGATTTCGGAGCGTTTGCGGGCAGCGGCGAGAAATTTATTCAGATTGTCGGCGAGGAATTGGACATCGTTGCCGGCGCGGTCTTCGAGAACGAAGGTGAATCCACCGGAAGTACCGACCCCGGGAATGGCGGGGGGAGAGAAAGAGAAGGCGATGCCTTCTGGAATTGTGCTGAGTTCGCGGTTGATGTTCTGCTTGATTTGCTGGAACTGTTCATCCCGGGATTTGCGGTCGTCCCAGGGCTTTAGAGTGACGAAAAAGAAGCCGTTGTAGCTGGTGCGGACGAAGCTCAGAAGACTGAAACCGACGACGCTGGTGGTGTACTGAACGCCGGGCGTGTGAACCAAAGCGGTTTCAATTTTGCGCGCGACTTCGTCAGTGCGCTGAAGAGAAGCGGCGTTCGGCAATTGCAAGTTGATGTAGAGATAGCCCTGGTCTTCATCGGGAAGGAAGCTGGAAGGGACTTTGGCGCTGAAAAAGCCAGCGCCAGCTCCGAAAATGACCAGGAGTAGGAGAGCGACGGCGGTCTTGCGGATTAGAAAGCCGCACAGTCGGACGTAAGCGCTAGTAGCGTTGGCGAATCCACGGTTAAACAAGTTGAAGAATTTCTTGAGCAAGCCTCCGCGTTTGGAGTCTTTGGGGCGTAACAGAAGCGCGGAAAGAGCAGGGCTGAGCGTAAGGGCGTTGAAGGCGGAAAGGGCGACGGAGATGGCGATGGTGACGGCGAACTGTTGATAGAGACGCCCGGTGATGCCCGGGATGAATGCCGTGGGGATGAAGACGGCGGAGAGCACCAGAGCGATACCGACGACGGGGCCGGAGATCTCCTGCATGGCTTTGAAAGCGGCCTCTTTTGGCGACAGACCATCTTCAATGTGGCGCTCGACGGCCTCGACGACGACGATGGCGTCATCGACGACCAGGCCGATGGCGAGTACCAAGCCAAAAAGAGAAAGCGTATTGATGGAAAAGCCGAATAGGGGAAAGAAAATAAATGTGCCGACCAGAGAAACCGGCACAGCGAGAAGCGGAATGAGAGTGGCGCGCCAGCCTTGGAGAAAAATGTAGACGACGACGATCACCAGGACGATGGCGATCAGCAGGGTGATGACAATTTCCTTGATGCCCTGGGTGACGGCCCTCGTGGTGTCAAGAGAGACGACGTAATCGATGTCGCCGGGGAAGCGGGTCTTCGCCTCGGCCATCAATTTTTTCAGGGCTGCGGCGGCTTGTACGGCGTTAGAGCCCGGCAATTGGTAAGCGGCGATGATGGCGCCGGGTTTTCCGTTCAGGCGGCCGAGGACGCTGTAGTTTTGCGCGCCAAGTTCGACGCGCGCCACGTTTTTAAGGCGGACAACACCGCCGAGGGGCGTCTCGCGGACGACGATTTCGCCGAACTCTTCCGGAGAAGAGAGCCGGCCGCGGGCACGGACCGAGTATGTAAACTCCTGACCCTTGGGAGCCGGTTCGCTGCCAACCTGACCGGCGGGGTTCACGGTGTTTTGCGACTGGATGGCGCTGACGATTTCCGGAACGGTGATGGCGAGCTTGGCCAATTGGTCGGGCTTAACCCAGAGACGCATGGCGTACTGGCCGGCGCCAAAAATTTGCACACTGCCGATACCATAGAGACGCGTGATTTGGTCACTGAGATTGATGTAGGCGAAGTTCGAGAGGAATTGGGCGTCGTAAGTGCCGTTCGGGGAATAGAGGGTGATGAGCATGAGCGGCGCGGTGACGGTTTTTTGGACCGTTATGCCGTAGTTGGTCACGTCGCCGGGCAACTGCGATGCGGCTTGCGTGGCGCGCATCTGGGTGAGAATCAAATCGGTATTCGGCTCGGTCTTCACATCGTAATCGACGATAAGGCGCATGCCGCCGTCGGCAGTGGAATTCAGCGAATACATGTAGTTCATGTTGTCCACGCCGCTCATTTGCTGCTCGATGGGCGTGGCGACGGACTGTTCGATGGTGCCGGCGTCGGCGCCGACGTAGGTGGCAAGCACTTGAACTTCGGGAGGTACGATGTTCGGGAAGAGGGCAACGGGCAGAGTGAGAATAGTGATGGCGCCAATAATGACCATGACAATGGAAATCACCATGGCGACGATGGGTCGATTGATGAAAAATTTTGACATGGGTCAGTCCGCTCCCGCGGCTGCGGTCAGCGGCTTGGGATTGACAGAAGATCCGTCCCGCACTTTTTGCACACCTTCGACGATGACCATCTCGCCGGGTTTGACGCCGCTGTCGATGATCCATTCCCTACCGACACGCTCGCCGACTTTGACGATGCGGACGCTGACTTTGTTGTCGTTGCCAACAACCGCGAGTTGAAAGCTGCCTTGCAGCTCAATTACCGCGCGCTGCGGAACCAGGAGTGCGCCAGTGCGCGTGTAGGTGGAAGCGCGCACGCGTCCGAATTGTCCGGGACGCAAGAAATTTTTGGGGTTGGGAAACGCCGAGACGACACGGATGGTGCCCGTGGTTATATCCACCTGGCGATCGGTATAAAGAACGCGGCCCTTGGATGGATACACGGTTCCGTCAGCGAGAATCAATTCGAGTGGGGGAGCATCCTTGGGCGCCTCAACATGGTCTTGTGGTGCGTTGATGCGATCCGCGAGACCCAGATACTCCTGTTCGCTGATGGGGAAATAGGCTTTGATGGGATTTACCTGCGAGACCGAAGTAAGGACGGTGCTGGGATTCACGAGATTGCCGAGCTGCACTTGGGCGATGCCGGCAATGCCGTCAAAGAGCGACGTGACATGAGTGAATCCTAGATTCAGTTGAGCTTGTTCCACTTGCGCTTCTGAGGACTGAACGGCGGCTTTCGCGGCAAGATTCGCTTGAATATCGTTGTCCAACTGGCTCTGGGCGATGGCGCGCTCTTTGGCGAGAGGAGTATCGCGGTCGACGTCCAGTTGGGTTTTGCCCATTTGCGCTTGCGCTTGCGCCAACTGCGCTTTGGCTTGATCGAGCAGAGCCTGGAAGGGGCGCGGGTCAATTTCGAATAGAACGGCGCCGTTGCGAACGGGGGATCCTTCTTTGTAGGTCTGTTTGATGATGTACCCAGAGACTTGCGGTTGCATTTGGGCGTTGACATAGCCGTCAAGCGTAGCGACCCACTCGCTTACGATGGGGACGTCTCTTTGTGCCACGGCGATGACTTTCACTTCCGGCGGCGCCATCGGGGGCCCCGCGGCCCGTCCGCCGCAGCCAGCCAGGAGAGCGACAACCGAAAGGGCGCTGGCGACGCGGAGCGCGATAACGCTGGTGAGGTGAGTCGAGCGAAAATCGAAGAGCTGCGTGCCGTGGTGGAAAGGTGGACTAATCGATCCTGCGAATTCGAGTGACATCAGTTCTCCTTGCGCGACGAGCATTGCCATACCCGCGAAGCACGACAACGGTTGGCAGTGGGCATCATCGAAAGCAGCAAATGTACAGGGGCCCGGTGAAGTGACAAGGCCTTGCGACTTTTCGAATCCGCCGTCAATGATCACCTTTGATGTTAGAGAGACGCAAGGGGATACAAGAGAAAGACGAGAGAAGAACTTTCTGGCAAGGCATTTGAGCGGCGCCTGCGAGAGTTACCGATACTTGCTATTACCGCGATGAAAGACTAACTAGAGTGCGACATGAGTGCCATAACCCTAAGACTTCTGGCTCGGAACGTCGGAGTTAGTAAAATCAAGTCAGTGGATTGCTACTTGATCTCGAGTTTGAGATCCGAGGTCACCCTGACAGCGGGCGCAGCTTCTAACTTTCTGGTCAACTGGAATCGCTAAAGCTCCCTGCGGATGGCTTTGGAGAGGATGGAGGGCGTCGAGTTTCTGTACCCACCCCATGTAGCGGCTGTCTTGGTGAACAAACTAGAACTGCAGCTGTTCCTGTGGATGAGTACTGGGGCGAACGCTGAAATTATAACTCGTGCGTCATGTCCAGCCAGAAGACTACCGCAAGACATAAAGCTGCCACGATCAGTACGGCATAAAAAGCCACTACTTGCGATCGCTCTGCAATCTTAGCCACTGGGTACCCCGCAAGGATTACGAAACTGCACTGATCGAATCGTGAGTCTTTGACATGCGAATTGCAAGTAGTTAGTCGAAGCCAGTTCACCTGAACGGCCGAATGATCGGCCTTGCAACCTGTATGCTGATCGAGTGTTGAGCGAGCCAGGAAGCCTTAGGCCAAATGAGTGAGTGTCGCGACTATTCTTAATTGCTTTTATCAAGCAGTTTGGGTGAAGCTAGATTTCAGAACACCAAGCGAACTATCAGAAATGGAGAAACAATGTTCTGGTGGATCTTAGCAGCAGTTCTGGTGGCAGAGTAAAGAGAACGTGGTTGGCCGGATTGTAGTTCAGCACATGGGAGACGCTTGCGTCGAGAAACCACTCGTACTCAAGGGCTTCGTCATGTGCGATCGGCTGCGTTTTCGCTCGGTACACTGCTAGGCCAAACACGAAAATTAGTGCGCTAAAAACAAGTACCGGCCAAATCATTTCAATTGGAAGTTTATTAGTCGTGAATCTTTGGAGAAGGAAGCGGCTTCGTCGAATGGGCATTCTGTTTGTCTTGAGCGCCAACGAAAGTGACTGAGTTTCGGGCTTAGCTACGATTTGGGTCCATACGGTTCACCGCTGCAGTGGTTACGGTCGCGCTGGGCGCGACGCCTTGTTAGTGGTGGGACACCGTGCGCAATCGCGTTAGTTGGCTGCGCTGAGCGCGATTGTACTCGAACTGCTTGTAGAGCGTCCGCCGTTTTTGTTCCTCCTTGCGTTTCAGGATTTCTTCGGGCCACCCTTTGGACAGATCGGCCCGAGTGGCGTTCCCGATTCCCTCGTGGTAGCGCCGCTGGTTGTAGAACTCGATGAACGCCCCGATAGTCGCGAGCAGCTCCCCCGGGTTCGCCTATACTGCAAACCTAAATGCCGTGCGAGGGCCAACGAAGTGCGCCGCATAGCGCTTGTAACTGGGGAGGTATTCCCATTAGAGTTGGGGCGATTTTAGATTGTGCCCTTGAGGGTGGCCCTCGCCCGACTCCGATCTGATTATGTAGATCCTTTCGTGTATGCGGTCATGCGCAGTTCAACTTGGTTGCCACGGACATTGAATCGCCGGGTTGTATCACGTGGCTTGAATTTCAACCAGGCAAGGTGAAGATGCGTGAACGGGAAATCTAGCGTTTCTGTGATCATTGTTAATTGGAATGGGGCAGAGCACCTTCGTGTTTGCCTGCCGAGCCTTGCGTCTCAATCATTTAAGTCGCTGGAAATCATCGTAGTTGATAATCGATCGTCGGATGACTCCGTTGACGTTGCCAGAAGTCTTGGTGTGCGCTGGTTGCCCCTGGAAACAAATCTTGGCCTAGGGCCGGCCCTGAATCGAGGCGCCGCGATTGCGAGCGGCAATCTGTTGCTTTTCGTAAATAATGACATGCGATTCGATCCCGGGTTCGTCGGCGCATTGGTCGAACCGCTAGTGGAGGATCAGGAGATTTTTGCCACCGACGGGATGCAATTGAACTGGGATGGAACTGTTCGCGGACACCTGGCTGCGCGCCTAACGAATATCCGGCCGAGGCGAGCATCTTCTACGGAATTAGTGCCGGGTTTGTACTTTTATCAGCAAGAAAACGCTGGGAAGTCACCCGTATTCATGGCTTCGGCCGCATGCATGATGGTGCGCAGGACGTTGTTTGAGAAGCTGGGCGGGTTTGACGACCGGCTACCCTTCGGCTATGAAGATGTCGAGCTTTGTTGGCGAGCCTGGGCGGACGGGCGGAAGACGTTGTACGTCCCCAGTGCGATCTGCTGGCATCGTGTAGGAAGTTCTGTGCGCTCGCTGGAAGCAGCCCGTTTCAGTTTCCGAGGAGTGCTAAAGGGGCGACTTTTGCTGGCAACAAAACTGCTGCCCGCCCGATATGCATTTCGCACGTGGCTGATCTCGACCGCGGGCCTGGCGAAGGATGCGAGCCGGCTAAGATGGAAGTTTGCACTGGACCGCATCGGCGTACTGTTTCGCATGGCTGGTCTTGTCGCGCAATTGCTCCGTGAAAAGAGAGCAATCTTCAGGAACGCGAGTAGTTCTCCTGAGAAACAGCTTGAGTTCTTGCTTCGGCTCACAGACGATGATGTCCAGACCGGCGGGCGCAACTAAGAGTAAGAAATGCGGAAGGGGCTGGTCGCAAGGGTCTGGTGATATGTCGAAACTTTTGTTGAAGGGCTTCCGATATATCAAGTGCTACGGGGAATTGGCCTTCGGTGGCCGACCTGCGACTCTCGAAGATGCTATCGATTACTGTGTGGATCGCCCAATTCTGATGGCGCAGGCGAGGTCTGAAGTCGTACAGCTGGGAAGAATTCTGCAGGAATCCGCACCCAAGCGGAGTTTGGAGATCGGAACTAACTACGGAGGCACACTCTTCCTGCTTTGCGCGCTTTCGCCGCCAGATGCCAAGATCATCAGTCTGGACCTGCCCTCGGGCCCATTTGGCGGAGGCTATCCCCGGCGTAAGATTCCGCTTTTTCGCAGATTTCCAAGGGCGGACCAGCAACTGCACCTGATTCGGGCGGATTCGCATTCTCCAAAGACCAAGGAACGGGTGCTCCAGATTCTCGATCGGGAGCCGCTTGACTATCTATTTCTCGACGGGGATCACACTTACTCGGGAGTGCAGCGCGACTTCCAGATGTATGCACGTCTCGTGCGGAGCGGTGGAATCGTAGCTTTTCACGACATCAGAACCTACAACCGAGAATCGAAATGCCAAGTAGAAAAGTTCTGGGGCGAAATCAAGCATCAGTACCAGCATCGCGAAATTATCGAGGGCGTGAACGGAGGAGCGCCGCCTATCGCGGTTACCGGCGCATGTATGGATACGGCGGGCATCGGCATTCTGTTCATGCCTTGAGAGCTGCTAGTTGATCCTTCCGCGCCACAGGTCGTCGAAAGCAGAGGCGCGGGCCCCGGCCTAGAGTTTGCGAATCATTGGAATGGAGTCACAGGGCATCCATCATGTCCATACCGTTCGTTACAGTTCTGATTGACACCTACAATCACCAGTTTTTCATCGCAGACGCGATAAACAGTGTTCTCCAGCAAGATTTCCCTGCGTCGGAAACTGAGATTCTTGTCGTGGACGATGGTTCTACCGACGATACCCCCGAAGTTGTCCGGGGATTTGCGCCCCGTGTGCGGCTGCTGCGTAAAATCAATGGAGGACAGGGTTCCGCGTTCAACGTGGGAATTTCGGAAGCCCATGGAGAGATCGTAGCTTTCCTGGATGGCGATGATTGGTGGGCCACTGGAAAACTGACAGCCGTCACTAGGGCGTTTGCCGCAGACCCCGGCCTGGGTCTGATTGGACATGGCGTAACCGAAGTATACCCAGACGGACGACAACGGACAGAAGTACCACGCGAAGTTTCCCGTTTTCGAATTACGTCAACCGCGGATGCCAAGACGTTCCGCATGCAAAGGGGTTTCTTGGGCACCAGCCGCATGGCGTACCGGACAGAAATTCTCCGCCGCATCGGGCTGGTTCCGGAGTCCCTTCAGTTCGAGGCAGACGAGTATTTGTTTACAGTCGCCGGGCTGCTGGCTGACGTAATGATCTTGCCGGAGTCCTTCACTTTCTATCGCTTGCACGATAGGAATTTATTTCAATTTGCAAGTGGGGACACGCAAGCTATTCGCAGGAAGCAGCAGATTCTCGCGGCTTTGGCGTTATCGCTCGAAGAGAAATTGAAGCAACTCGGAGTACCCCCTGAGATTGCGAGGACGATTCTAGAGTGCGTAGAGCTCGAAGCAGACCATTTGCGTCTCGTCGCGGACAGCGGCTTCCCCTGGGAAACGGTGTTGACCGAAATAAGAACCATGCGCGTGTTTCATAGCGATGCTTCGATCTGGCAGCATCTGTTTTCTTGCGTCAGGCTCCTACCAGCTCTGTTTTTGCCTGCACGCATTTATTATCGCTGGCGACGCCAGCTTTCACTCTTGCCCGTCTATCAAAGATTTCGGCGAAAGCTGTTGCCATTTCCCGTTCCGAGTCACGTTGAACGGCGCGAGAAGCTGGCACCATGAATTACTCCTTCGGCGGGACGACCCAAAGACAAGTTTTCTCGACTCTCGGTGTTTTCGTGGATGATCGATCGGGCCAGAGGGCGTAAACCCTAAATGATTACCGTAGGCATCAACTATACGAGAATGCATGATTCATCGGCTTGTATCGTGCGTGATGGTGAACTGCTTTTTGCGGTGGCAGAAGAGCGCCTCAGCCGATTGAAGCATGATGCCCAATTTCCCAGACTGGCGATTCAAGCGTGCCTGGATTTTGCGGCTGTTCGCGCCGAGCAGCTCGATGAAGTCTGCTTTGGCTGGCCGACAGCCGGGCCAGGATTCCGTCACGATTTGAAATGTTTAGCTACAGGGGGATTGCCGTTCACCTATTTAAATCTCCTAACCTCTACGCTGCACTTTCTTACGATGTGGCATCAGGAGGGCGGGGCGAAAGTATTCACGGAGCAATTCGGGCCTACGAGAGCGAGAATGCGGTTTGTCGATCATCATCTCGCACACGCCATCAGCGCGTATGCGTACTCGGGATTTGACGAGGCTGCGGTTGTGGTGATGGACGGCCGCGGGGCGTGGGAAGCGACAACGATCTGGCACGGACAGAACGGCAAGCTCGACCCAGTGCTGATGATTCCGTTCCCGGATTCGTTAGGATATTTTTACACCGCATTCACCGAGTTCCTAGGCTTTCGGCCCAACAGTGACGAGTGGAAAGTGATGGGGTTGGCACCTTATGGGAAGCCAGGCGTGGATTTGTCCGCTTTCATCGATTTGAAGGCGGCGCCGTACCGCGTCGGTACGAAGAAACTGGTGACCAATGGCGCGACGCCGTTCGCAGGCATGACGGAGCTACTCGGACCGGCCCGCATCGCGGAGAGTGACATCGACGACCGGCATAAAGACATCGCTTACGCCGTTCAGGACGCTTGCGAAGCGGCGATGATGAGCGTGGTGCGGATGGCCATCGAGAAAACGCGGTGCCGGAACGTGTGCCTCGCCGGAGGCGTGGCGCTGAATTCGAAAGCGAATGGGAAAATTGCCGCATCCGGTCTGGTTGAAAATCTGTTTGTGCAGCCGGCGGCCTCGGATGACGGAGTAGCACTTGGCGCGGCGCTTGCTCACTATCTTGACGACAATGGAAAATTGCCACACAAGCCGATGCGCCACGGCTACTGGGGGCCATGTTTTGACGACGAGGCGATCGAAAGCGCGCTGCGCCCGTACAAATTGCGCTTCGCGAGGCTACCGGACCCCGCGTCAACTGCGGCGGAACTGCTTTCGGATGGGAAAATTCTCGGCTGGTTCCAAGGATGCATGGAATTCGGCCCGCGCGCGCTCGGAAGCCGCTCTATTCTTGCCGATCCGCGTGACCCGGAAATGAATGCCAAGGTGAACAATGCAGTGAAATTCCGGGAGTGGTGGCGGCCGTTTGCGCCTTCTTTAAAGAAGGAGGCGGCTGGTGAATACCTGGAAAGAGTGACGGATTCACCATTCATGATCCTGACAGCGCAGGTGCGTCCTGAGAAAAGAAACATCATTCCCTCGGTGACCCATGTGGATGGCAGCGCCCGGCCACAAACGGTAGAGAAGGAGGTCAACCCACTCTACTGGCGGCTGATCGACGAGTTTGGAAAGCGCACCGGAGTGCCGGTGGTTATGAACACGTCGTTCAATCTACGCGGCGAGGCGATTGTGTGCACGCCGACCGATGCCATCTGCACGTTTTTCAGTTCCGGTATGGACGCCCTGGTGATTGGTAGTTTCCTGGTTTCAAAATAACCTAAGTATGGGACACACGGACCTCTACTCTGTTAACGGGGCGTCTCTTATAGACGCTCTCTCCCGCATCCCGGGCGCAACAAAAGTTCCGCGTTCAGGAGTTCAAGCGAACTTGTGTTTGGCAAAGCCGAAGTATGCTTTGCCCACACACTTTGATGAGAGTGACTCTCGCGGGAAAGTCGTTGCTTACTTTGGAGCTTGCGAGGTAGTTCCCTCAAAGACATAATGCAGCTGTGCTAAAAATCAATAGGGAGTGTGAATTGGCCACCCGGAGTGATAGACATCTATGAAGGGCGTAGTGCTCGCTGGCGGAACCGGGAGTCGTCTGAATCCACTCACACGGGTGACCAACAAGCACCTTCTACCGGTATATAACCAGCCCATGGTTTACTACCCGATTCAAACACTGGTCAACGCGGGAATCGAGGAGATTCTTCTAGTGACCGGAGGAAAGAATTCAGGGGATTTCCTGCGACTCCTAGGGAACGGCCGCCACTTTGGTTTGAAGCATTTGAACTACAGCTACCAGGAAGGGGAAGGCGGTATTGCCGATGCACTCGGGTTGGCAGAGTATTTTGCAGCGGGCGAGCCAATCTGCGTAATCCTGGGCGATAACATCATCGAAAATAATATTTGTGAGGCGGTGGAGAAGTATAAAAATCAAAAGAGGGGAGCGAAAATCCTGCTGAAGGAAGTTTCTGACGCTGAACGTTTTGGCGTGGCAGAGATTCATGGCGGCCGCGTGCTTGGTATCGAGGAAAAACCCACTGTCGCCAAGTCCAATTATGCCGTCATTGGCATTTACCTTTATGACTCGACGGTGTTCGAGAAAATTCGTCGGCTGAAACCTTCGGGGCGCGGCGAACTCGAGATCACCGACGTTAACAACTTCTACGTCGAAGAAGCGGCAATGACATTTGAGATTCTAGAAGGTTGGTGGACCGATGCCGGTACGTTCGAATCACTACTGCACGCCAACAATCTTGTTGCGAAAACTGGCGCAAACAAGATGGGAACTGAAAGATTAATGCCAAAGTTATAGATCGGCGAGGAGCAGGCGGATGAAGCTTTTTGTTACCGGTGGCGCGGGCTTTATCGGCTCCCACTTCATTGGCTACGCGCTCAGGTCGAATAGGAACTACTCGGTCATCAATTACGACAAGCTGACCTACGCTGCGAATCTGGCTAACCTCGAAAGTATTGCGGCGGATCCCCGATACCAGTTCCTCAAAGGAGACATCTGCGACGCTGCCGCGGTCGAAGCCGCCATGCAAGGCAGTGATGCCGTTGTTCATTTTGCGGCGGAATCCCACGTGGATCGCAGCATTTACGAGCCAGCGCCAGTCATTGAAACGAATGTTACCGGCACCTTCGTTCTTCTCCAGAAAGCGCGGCGAATAGGGATCAAACGCTTTGTCCATATCTCCACGGATGAAGTGTATGGTGATTTACCGCCTGGGATGCTCGCGAACGAAAAATCACCTCTGAAACCGAGCAGCCCGTATTCAGCCTCGAAGGCCGCTGCGGACCTTCTAGTACTCTCCTTTGTCCGCACCTATGGCGTCCCTGCGTTGGTCACGCGTTCTTCGAACAACTATGGCCCGCGTCAATTCCCCGAGAAATTCTTGCCGCTGATGATCACCAATGCGCTTGCTGGCAAACCTCTTCCCCTTTACGGGGATGGGATGCAACAACGCGACTGGCTTCACGTTGAAGATAATTGCCGTGGAATCCTGGCAGTTCTTGAGCGTGGCACCCTCGGCGAGGTCTACAACCTTGGCGGCGTGGACGTTGAAGAGAATCTAACGATAGCCAAGCGTGTTCTCGGGGCAATGCGCAAGCCGGAAACACTCCTTTCCTTCGTGAAAGACCGTCCAGGCCACGACCGCCGGTACGCTCTCGATTGCAATAAAGCGGCAGTGGAACTGGGCTGGAAACCAATCATTTCTCTGGAAGAAGGCTTGCGGAAAACTGTCGAGTGGTATGGATCCAATGCTGATTGGCTGGCCAGTATGAATGCGGGCGAGTATCGCTCCTACTACGAGAAGTACTATAACAATCGAGACTCTTCTCTCCGTGCTATTGGTCCAGCGGAGCCGAAAACTTTGCATTAAGTTCAGGCGATCTAAACGCACGATGGGATTCGACCAAAATTCCATCGTTGTTTATTCATCTCGCCATCTTCGAGATTAAATAAGGACTTGATTCCCTTGCAGCGAATCGAAACCTCACTACCGGGCGTGTTGGAGCTACAGCCGAAACTCTTTCGCGACGCGCGAGGTTTTTTCTTGGAGACATTCCATCTCGCAAGATTCCGCGAGTTAGGAATCACAGAGACTTTCGTCCAAGACAATCATTCCTGTTCACGGAAAGACACGCTGCGTGGCCTCCACTATCAATTACGCTATCCGCAAGCAAAGTTGTGCCGCGTGGTGGAAGGACAAGCGCTCGACGTAGTGGTGGATGTACGCGAGGGTTCCCCGCACTTCGGCAAGTGGACTAGTGTCCTGCTGAGCGCGGAACGCCAGAACCAGATTTATATTCCCGCTGGATTTGCGCACGGCTTTTTGGCGCTGACAGAGAGCGTCCATTTGCTTTACAAATGCAGCGACTATTACCATCCCGAGGATGAGTGGGGTGTGCTGTGGAGTGATCCCGAGATCAGAATCTCTTGGGGAATTGAAAGCCCTATTGTTTCGGAAAAAGACCAGCATCTTCCCCGGTTAGCGGCGATTCCCAGACCATCTCTGCCCCGATACAAGGAAGAATGAAATTCAAGATCCTATTGACGGGAAAGAACGGTCAAGTTGGTGCTGAGCTTGCGACTCTTCTTCCGCGCATGGCGGAGGTGATGGCCGTCGACCGCCGTGAGCTCGATCTTTCAAAACCCGATCATATCCGCCGAGCTATACGTGACTTACAGCCCTCCATAATTGTCAACGCCGCCGCGTACACTTTGGTGGACCAGGCCGAAAGGGAGGAAAAGCTGGCTCATATCATCAATGTGGATGCTCCCGCTTTGATGGCCGAAGAGGCGAAAAAGATCGGCGCAGCTCTAGTGCACTATTCTACGGACTATGTTTTCGATGGTTCGAGTAGCGTCCCTTATGCCGAAACTGACCAGCCCAACCCAATCAATGTTTACGGCAAGACAAAACTTGCCGGGGAAGAGGCCATCCGAGCTGTTGGGGCTCCGCACCTGATTTTTAGGACGGCCTGGGTGTACGGGACGAGGGGACGGAATTTCTTGCTTACGATCTTGCGCCTCGCCACTGAGCGCGAGGAATTGAAGGTTGTGCACGACCAGTTCGGCGCACCCACCTGGAGCCACGAAATTGCTAATGCTACTGCGAGAGTCTTGCTTCAACTGTCTCAACAAAACCGAGAAGCAATTACCAAATTTAGCGGCATCTATCACATGACGGCTTCAGGCAAAACCAACTGGTTTGAATTTGCAAAAGCAATTCTCGAAGAGGCTTCTCGAATGCCGCCGGGCATTCCTTGGTTCGAGACGGCCACAAAGGGCCAACCTTTGGTCACGCGTCGTATTACACCGATAGCAACTGAACAGTATCCTACTCCGGCCCGTCGTCCGGCCTATTCTGTTCTTTCGAACTCCAGTCTAAAACAAGACTTTGGGTTGGAATTGCCCGCTTGGTCCATGGAGCTGCGAGCTGTGTTTGCTGAAAGCCGGAGTAAAGCCTGAACTTGTACGGGTGCAGTTCCGCGGGCTGCGGTTTTCAAGTAAACTTTCTGTTTGCCACCTTCACATCACCGTTGGATTGATGGTTGTGAGGTCAGGAACGCTCTGGCCGCGAAGGGCAGGTCATTCAGTGCAAGCCTTGCCCATTCAACTTCGGTCACTGAGGCCAACCTTCGATGAGCACAGTCGTTATCCGGGCTGAAAGGCTTGGCAAGAGTTACCATCGAGGCGCTCTTCAGGAGAGCATGCTTCTCCGCGATCATCTCAGCCGCATCCTGAAATCACCTCTGTCTGTCTTCCGCCGCTCCAAAGATGAAACCTTCTGGGCGTTGGAAAACGTCTCCCTCGAAGTCCACGAAGGCGAAGTCCTCGGCCTCATCGGCCGCAATGGCGCTGGCAAAACTACGCTACTAAAAATCCTCTCACGCATCACCCGGCCCACGACAGGCTGGGCGGAGATTCATGGCCGGATCGGCTCGCTGCTTGAAGTCGGCACTGGCTTTCATCCCGAACTGACCGGCCGCGAAAATACCTTCTTAAGCGGTGCGATCCTCGGCATGAGCAAGCGAGAGATCACTAGAAAGTTCGATGAAATCGTCGCCTTCGCGGAGATCGAGAAGTTTATTGACACGCCTGTGAAGCACTACTCCAGCGGAATGTCCGTGCGCCTAGCTTTCGCTGTCGCCGCGCACTTAGAGCCGGAGATCCTGCTTGTAGACGAGGTATTGGCTGTCGGAGATGCGTCTTTCCAAAAGAAGTGCCTTGGCAAGATGGGCGACGTCGCCAAGACCGGGCGAACGATCGTCTTCGTCAGCCACAACATGACGGCCATGCGACGGCTCACTTCCCGGGCGATATGGCTGGAAGGAGGTCAGATCGCTGATACAGGTCCCGCTGGTAACGTTATTGAACATTACCTGCAGCAAAACACAGAATCCAACCTCGAATCCGTGTGGGAAGACGAGCGAACGGCGCCCGGGGATGAGCGGGTGCGCCTCCGCAGTGTGCGGGTGATTCCACAAAGTAATTCTGGGGACCTGATTACCGTCCACACACCGCTGCGGATTGAATTCGCTTACTGGAACTATGTGCCTGGGGCGGTCCTGAACGTCTCTATGATTCTCAACAATTTGGAAGAAGTTTGCATATTTAATAGTGGTCCTGGCCATGCGCCACGGCCGGCAGGGCTCATTCGCGATTCTGTACGCATACCCGGCGATTTTCTAAACGCCGGCTCGTACTATATCAACGCAATGATTGTGAAAGACGCGTCGGCGGGAATTCTGTTGCAAAACAGCGTTGTTGCCTTCGAGGTACTCGAGGGCGAAGTCGCGGGAAACTGGTACGGACGGCCTCCCGGGGCAGTCCGGCCGAAGTTGAAATGGGAGACCGAAACCATGGACAGCCTCAACCCCATGGCCTCGGCGACGCCAGAACTGGACTGAGCGGGGTCATGTCCGACTTGCAAAGTGTGGGGTCGCTCCCAACGCACCGAGCCGCTGAGCGATGTCGCCCCCGTGTGAAACTGCAAAGCGCAACACTCCGCAGATTATATCGATCTGCTCTACGCTTACCGCTGTGCCAGTGGGTAAAACGAGGACGCGGCGGGCCAGGCGCTCGGTGACCGGAAGTCGGCTGCCGACGTCTGGCATCGTCGATGCATAAGGCTGCATGCGGTGGCAACCGGGGTAGAAGTAGCGACGAGCGAGCACATTCTCAGCCCATAGGATTTCTTGGAGCGAGTCGCGGCTCAATGCTGACTCAGACACTTCGACCTCGAGTACGACGTACTGGTAATTGCGCTTTTCGCTTGCGTCGTACTCCAGCATGCGCACGCCCGGGATGCCTTCCATCCCCCGACGATACGCGTGGTAATTGCGTTGGTTTGTCTCGATGAAATCCTGGAGGCTTTCTAAGTTAGTCAGCCCCATTGCGGCTGAAGCCTCACTCATTTTTGCGTTGGTGCCGAGGGCGTCGGTCTGGTCGAGGCCTGCAAAACCGAAGTTGCGCATCCGCTGCACTTGCAAGGCGAGTACTGCATTGTTCGTAGCCAGCGCGCCACCTTCGAAAGTATTGAAAACCTTGGTGGCGTGGAAACTGAAGACTTCGGCGTCGCCGAAGTTCCCGATCATGCGCCCGCGCCAAGAGCAGTTGAACGCGTGGGCAGCATCAAACAGCAGCTTGAGACCATGCCGGCTGGCGATGGTCGCCAGCGCTTCGATGTCGCAGGGCTGGCCCCAAAGGTGAACCCCTAGAATGCCGCTCGTCCGCGGCGTGATCAGTTCCTCGACGCGAGCAGGATCGATAGTGTGTGTTCGAGGATCGACGTCACAAAAGACCGGAGTGAAACCAAGCCATTGGACCGCATGGGCCGTGGCGATGAAGGTAAAAGCCGGCACAATCACTTCTCCGTGCATCTCCATGGCGCGCATGGCCAATTGAAGTCCGTCTGTGGCGTTGCACAAGGAATCACAATGGCTGACGCCGAGCAGCTGCCGGAGCTGCTGTTCAAACTCTTCAACGCACGGGCCGGAGTTGGTGAGCCAGCGGCGGTCTATTACATCGTTCAGCCGTTGAATAAGGCGTTCTTTGGCACCGATATTAGGACGGCCGACGTGGAGTGGCTGTTTGAAGCTCGGTTGGCCGCCGAAGATCGCAAAATCATGGATCGTCTTTCTTGTTGGCATATTTTGCTTTCGCGATCCTGCCATCGATTACTGAGGACACTTTTCCACTGTTTCACTCGTCCGGCCACTGGGCCATTCAGGCTTACCAACAATGACGAGCTCGGCGTCGGGTGCTTTTTTGCAGGTCTGTCTGAAGATCGAGCGATAGACCCGTTCTGCTGGGTACGCCGAGGCTTTCGTGTCGCTCATAGACCAACCGTCAAACGAGACGCGATGCTTATAGAGAACGCGCCGGGCCGCCGGTGGCAGTTCACTCTCTTTTCCATCCGGAATTTGCAAGCTTGCATCTACGTGTGCGCCGGAAAAAGCATGAAACGACAGGTACGCATCCCACCAGGAGAATAAATTGAGCACCGGGAGCATTCCAAATAATACGACAGTCAACGCGTGCGCGGGATCTCGCACATGCAAAATCGGGCTATCAAAATTCCAGAATAGGACTAAGACGTAGGCCACCATCGCCAAATTCCAGGGCCAAACCACGGGCGCAAACTGCATGCCGATCGGTCCAATGAGCAGTAACGCGACAACGTGAATAGTTGCCACCGCGATAACGCCAACAGCTCTGGTCTTTCTCAATAGCAGAAAAGCCGCGGCGCTCACTTCAAGAAGAGCAGACGACAACGCCATCGTGCGTACAACTGTAGGATGGTATTCGAGAAACGACAACCAATGGGTGATTCGTGGACTGAAAAATACCCATGGAAACACCTCGTCAAAATAGTGCACGTTCAGCTTGTGAATCCCAGCCCACAGATACACGAATACTGTTGCAACTCGGAGAGCATTCAACTCTCCACCCTTGACAGCATGATGAAATAATCCAATGGCGACGATAACTTCAACGTAGATGTATGGTTGCAATCGCGATTGATCTTCTAGGACTAGAAAGCATAGGCAGAGTATGAATGTCGCTAGGCCAAGGGGCCTATGCTTAGGTGCGCACGCCAGCACCAGGCCAGCACATGCCATGACCAGAACTACCACTGAAAACTGTGTCGGATGCAATCCCGGTATGTAAGGCACCGTGGGGAAAGTTCGATAAGGGGTCCAGAATCGCCAGGAGATTGCAAACGTTGGAATCGCGGTGATTGCCAGGACGTTAGCAACCAACTGGGCTCGCCGCTCTTCTGTCATTTCAATGGCTCGGCTCAGCATATAGTCAAGTGCTCGCGACTTCAAATGTTGGACGGACAAACGCGGAAGCTGGAAGGTGTCGCTAGTTCTCGGTCGCATCCTCCAACTCGCAACGGATTCTTTAGCGCTGCAGTGCTGAGTTCACGCTCCTACGCATGGATTAGTTCGGCATAGCCAAAGCCAGAGCATCCAAACTTGTTGCCGTTGTAAAACATGTACTTGATGTCGTGGTGTTGGACGACTTGAGGGTACTCGATCATCTCCGAGTCCCAGCCTTCCGGTGAAACGTCCACTCCAGCCCAATCATCCATGCGGATCCACGAGATACCATCTTTTGACTCGGCATATCCAATGCGATAGCTGGTGGTCAGATTGGTCCGATAATCGATTCCGCCACGATATGAGTACCACATGCGGTATGACTCATTTTCTTTGAGGACTGAAGCGCGCACTATGCCAGCTTCGGTGTCTGACTTGTAGTCGATGGCAACAATTCGCCTGCGGTCCCAGTTGATGCCATCCTTGGACTCCGCATACTTGATGTGGTAACGCGGTTCGAGTTTGTCTCCGACCTTCGTCCATCCGGTGCAGGACAAATACCAGTTTTTCCAGACTCCATCTTCCACCAGTACACAAGACGTACCAGTAAAGAAAGGCTCCAAGTAAGTTTCGCCGAACAACGGTCCTTCCGAGAGTTTCTTGAAGCTGTGCCCTCCATCCGTGCTGATCGCCAGGCCAATGGAGTTGTGGTACGGAATCGTGGTTCTGACGGTCCAGCCAACGTAGTACAGATATTTTTTGCCATCGTGGTCCAATATCCAGGAAGGCATCACCCCACAATCATCAAAAGTGCCCAGTCTTCCGAGATCAAGCACAGGAGCGTTGTGCTCATAAAGCACGTTGCTGGGGTTGCCAGGCTCGACATCAATATAGCCGATGCGATTCCGATTCATTTCGTCCCGGGACCCGAAGTAAATGCGCCAACGTCTCGACCCCGCTGTATCCACTGTAGGAACCGAAGCATAGGAGCGGGCCCACCACAAACCGCCGTTCGGCTTGTAGATCAGCCCCTTCTTGATCCATTTCTGCTGAATGGCCTGAGTTCCCGTGTTCATGCTCAGAAGTCCAAATCGCAGCTCAGAACCTGGCCCTTCCTTGCGGGGTTGCCCTTATAAACGCCCCAGGGTTCTGTATCGCCGATGACGCTGGCGGCCATAGCGATCAGCGAGCCCTGGGCGATTTTCAGCCCGTCGCGGATCGTCGCATTCACGCCAAAAAAGCAAAACGGCTCGACCGTGCAGTGTCCCGAGAGCACCACGTGCGAAGTGAAAAGCACGTGATCGTGGATGACGCCGTGATGCCCGATGTGATTGCCCGACCACATGACCACGTTGTTGCCAACGGGCGTGAAGGGCTGCAAGGTATTGTCTTCCAGGATGAAGCAGTTGTCGCCGATTTGCGCGCCCGGCCACACCGTGGCCTTCGAGCTCACGTAGCTGATCAGCTCGTATCCCTTCGCCTTGATCTTGCCGTACACTCCCTCGCGCAAGCGATTCATTTTGCGGTGGGACATCGGGGCGAAAAAACAGTAATCTCCCGGAGGATACCGCCGCTCCACTTCTTCGAATTCCACCACCGGAAGCCCCTCGAAGGTTTTGCCGGGGGTCATGTATTCCGCGCTGACGCTGAAGGCCACGACATCGTGAGGCGTGTCGTGCTTCAGGTAGAAGTGCCCAAGCGACGCAAAATCGGCGGCACCGAAGAGGATCACTTTAGCCATGACGGTCCTCCTCAGCGGTAGACGTAAGTGGTGTACTCATACAGGCCGTAGTCGCTGCGAATCACGAAATTCCGGGTCAGCGACGCGGTAAGAAAACGCGCCAGGGTATCGAATGGCAGGTGAAACAGGTCGTCGCGCTCCCAATCCACATGCTTGGACATTACGTTGAACGCGATTCCCACCCGCGCTTTGGCAAACACGGCGCTTACGAGCCGCTCGAAATACGCGAACATCTCGTCGAAGGTCAAGCCGCGCTTCTCCGTGAACAAGCCGTTCATCACGATGTAGTCGAACGAAGGGACTGACCCCGGGTCCTCCAGGATGTCGGCGCAAATATAGCAGTTCTGAGGGAACTTCTTGCGGGAGAGTTCGACAAATTTGGGGGAGAGATCTAGACCGGTGTATTCGATTCCCGCAAAGCCGTTGGCTACCATGTACTCGTAAAGGTGAGAAGCACCGCAGCCAAAGTCGAGCAGGCTCACGGCACTCGGAGCGGGTTTGCGAATCACTTCGAGCATGACGCGGTAGCGCGTTTGCGCATCCTGCAACTTGGGCCAATCCACGCCCAGGTGGGTATCGCCGTGCCTGTCAAGGCAGGCTTCGTAATGCTCCACGATTTCGAAGTACCGCCTGGTTTGCGCGGGTTCGGGATTCAATTGAATTCTCCCTTGCGGTAGGCAGGAAAGTAATCTGCGGCTGTGACACCGCGCGCGCGGACCAAGCGATCATATTCCTCTCGCTTGAAGATCCGGCCACAAAGATAGGTGGTGCGGCTGGTGGTGGACCATCCACGCTTAAAGCGACTCAGGCCATCGTCGGCAGCGCTGCCGAGACCCGCACCCGCGCCCAGGTTCGCATACCTTATTCCCGACTCCGCGAAGTACTCGAGCGCTCTGAGGAACAATGCGAATGAGGCGCGCAGTTGGTAGCCTTCATCCGTATATGCGCCGAGGTGATAGTAGGCTACGCGATTCTGTACGTACCACAAGATCATTCCGACGGTATGCAGACCGCGCAGAGCGCGGAAGGACACGATTCCCGGCGTCTTTAACTGCTTGGCAAAAGAACTGGCGGAAAACGCGCGGATACCGGTAATTCGATGGCGCTGCGTGAGGACGGAGTAGAGCCTGACCCAATCGTCGAGATAGGAGAGCGGGTCTCCACAGCGCTCCACCGTGACCTGCTTGAGGCCGATAGCAGCGTTGCGGGCATGGTGCTCGCAGATGGCGCTTTCCGGTGGGCAGCTCAGGTCGTTGAGAAAATGCGACTTGAAGGGGATTACCAGATGGCCGAAGCAATCGCGAAGTAAGGACTCATCGTATTCGCCAAAAGGATCGGTTACCACGACGACGCTCACCAGGGATTTGCCTACCTGGTCGAAATCACATTTCAGCGAGTTCCAATCTGAGCACGCAAACAGCGGGTATGTGCCCATTGCGTCCACTTCGACACCATCAATGGCGCGCTTTAGTAACCAGCCGCCGCTCTCCGGTAATTGGAGCGGCGCCCCGAATTCCGAGAGGGATTTGGCGTAGTCCGGGTGAAGGTAGCCGGTCACGAGACCACCATCTTACATTATCAAAGGTGTCGTACCCAGTCTGTGACTCCGCCGCCGGCCGATTCTGATGCTCGGCGCGACGCTCACTCGTAAGTCGTTACGGCGTCGAACAACGCGCTGTCGTCTCTTAAGAACGCCAGTTCGCAGAGCCACAAAACCCCGTGCTTGGGGCTTCGATTTATATCGGTAATATCGACAACCTTATAGCTGGCCTCATCCATCCTCCGAATGACTCTCGCTATAGTGTTTTCGTGGCCGGAACTGCAAATGGTGACCTCGACGAAGAAGATCTCGGTCTTGCCCAGCAGATCGGAGGCGCCAGCCAGGACCTTGAGGTCAAACCCTTCGGCATCGATCTTCACGATTTCCGGAGGTGGGGCGCTTGATGCCGAAACGATTTCATTGAGGGTGCTGACGCGAACGGAAATGCGGGGAGCAGCTGAGTCAATCGGGGTGGGGGCGAAGGTGCTGCTATCGTCGCGGTAGGAAATGGTAAAAGGCATCGTGCCCGAGCGATCGGCGACGCCGGCGTTGATCCAGGTGATTTTGCGGCCGCGGTCAAGCAGGTCCTGAATGTGCATCTTAAGATGATCCTGGGGCTCGACCAGCGTGTAGCAGGCGTCGGGGAAAAACTGCAAGGCCCTTCTGGTCCACGAACCCCTGTTGGCACCTACATCGATGATGTGTTTGGGATTAAAACCGTCGCGCTTGAGCAAGGAAAGAAAGGGTTCCAGGCCGTACGCCGGGGGAACGCTGGGTTGAGTGAGGGATCCTCGCACAATGCGATAGCCGAATTTCTTGAACGCAGACTGAATCAGGGTTTTTAGCACCGGCATCCCTTGCCAACGTTGAAGTGACTCAACTGTTGCTCGCGGACTTGGCCCTGGAGAATACCTTATACCAGGAGCCGAAGAGGGTGTAGGCAGCGAGGCCGACGAGGAGGCGGTGGCTGGCGCGAATCTGCCACCCGCCATTGCGGAGGTAGCAAATCAGGTGCCTGGCGGTCCGCATACGCTTGCCCTCCTGGCGCGCAATGGACGCCTTCTCGAGATAAATATCGCAAAGTGTATGCCGAATCGTGTTCGTGTACTCATAACCTAGTTGTTTATCGAGGTTTTTTAGCATCTGGGAGGACTCCTCTAGCCGGGTCAGCTGCGACATGGAGGACCACATGCTTTCCGAATGCATGCGATAAACTGCCATGATGTCGTCCATCAGCTCGATTTTTCCATGTCTTGCTGCCAGTACATACCGTGGCCAATCGCCAACCTTGGTCTTCGAAAAGCAGGGAGGGAGGGGACCACTTAGGTCGCGCCTCAGCACGGCCGAGCAAGTCATCACAAAATTTCCCTTGAGCAAGTCCTCGATGGCGTATGGTCCAGGTGGAAGTGATGGGAAGATAGCCAGTTCGGCAAAACCTATTTGGTTGAGGAATCGAACCCGATGACAGCACACAGCGTAGTCAGGATGCTCATCGAGGAAGTCGACCTGCCTCTGAAGTTTGTCCATCGATGTCCAGTAATCGTCTCCCTCCAGAATTGCAACATACTGACCGTGACACGCTGCCAGGGTCGACTCGATGTTCCGTAAACCGCCGATATTGCCCTCTCTCAGCAGCAACTTAATCCGTTCCGGGTAGCGCCGCTGAAAATCCTGTACGACCACGCGCGTGCCGTCGGTTGAACAGTCTTCGCCAATCACGATTTCATAGTCAAAATTCACCTTTTGTGCTAAGACGCTCTCAATCGCCTGCCCAATGTATCGCTCATGATTATATGTAATCGTCGCGACGCTTAGTTTCATCCAGACGTTCTCCCGTCTACCATTGTGACAATACAGCAGTTACTGGGTAAACTAAACGCGGTTGCGCCCCCTGATGACGCTTTACACTAAGCGGGTCTGGGACAGTCACCTTAAAATGTTGCGCTATGGAAGGCCACTTACAACCTCAAGCAAGCCCAACTTAAATTAAGGCCGGAACGATCTGCGGTCCAGCGGGATGATGCGGCACCCTTTGTAAGCCCATTCCAATCCGTAGTGTGCAATGGATTGGTAAGGGTACGATTCGTCGACCCGATATCCGGAATGGGGATCTAGATAAAGCTACTAAGATGACAGAAATCCATCGTGCACCTCAACTTGATGCCCTACGGGCGATAGCCGTCAGCGCAGTTTTGATTCACCATTTTTTGCCGGTACAACGGCTTTTCTCTGAGAATTTTCTGACTTTAGGACTCCTAGCGGTTAGGCTGTTTTTTGTCCTGAGTGGTTACTTGATTACAGGCATCCTTCTCCGATCGAGAAGTCTCAGGTTCGGAGTGGCTCTTGGGGAATTCTACACACGGCGCGCGCTCAGAATTCTACCAATCTACTATCTTACTCTCCTGGTTGCGGCATTGGTTGGTGTTGCTGCGGTGAGCCATTTCATTTTTTGGCACACATTCTACGTTTCGAACATACTTTTTATACTCAAGCCAGCCGTTGCCGGTCCAATAGGGCATTTGTGGACGCTGTCTGTCGAAGAGCAATTTTACATTGCATGGCCGTTCCTAGTCCTTCTTACTCCATATAAATACACTGCGAGAATGATCGTAGCCACAGTGGGTCTTGGAATTGTTTGGAAGACGATTGTGGCCTTTACACTCGGGCCAGATATAGCTGGCGGTATTCTGGCACCCGCATGCTTTGATTCCCTAGGTATTGGTGCACTGCTGGCTTTCATTGAAAATGACAAGAAACTAAGACCGCAAAGGAACAGATTGCTCCACTCCGCTTTAATGGCCGGAATAGTCATCGTTTTTTTACAGACCTCCTTATATGTCGCGGGTCGTGGGTTGCGTTTCTTTTGGTCCACTTCTTATCTAGGCGTGTCTCTGGTCTTCGTGTGGTTAGTTGGTAGGGCTGCCGAAGGTTTTAAGGGGAAACTTGGCGCGATTCTGGAGTGGCCCCCCCTAACGTATGTCGGCAAAATCTCTTATGGCATTTACCTGTACCACTTTTTCATGCCAGACATAGTACGCTACCTGGCCAAGAGCCTTTCTCTGAGGTCGCCACACACCTTGCTGACGTTTTTTTTTGCATCCGCCCTAACCCTTACTGCGTCGATTATATCGTGGCACTTGATCGAGAGGCCGATCAATCGATGGAAAGAGGGATTGAGATTCAGTAGGCGACAAACGCAGGAGTAGTTGATGTGAGAACAGCCATTGAACAAAAGGTGCCCAAGAAAGTCGTTTTATCGGAATGGCAAGAAGGCAGGTTCAGTCTGTCTTGAGTTGTTGTCGCGAGCAACTAAGACGAATCGTGTTGCGCCGGGCTTGCACGGCGGCCATTGGGACAAGATAGCAGGTACAGGATAAACTAAACGCGGGTGTGCCGAGCAAGCCATGCCGAAGATTAGCGTCATCGTTCCGAACTACAACCACGCCCGCTTCTTGCGCCAGCGCATTGAAACGATCCTTGCTCAAACCTTTCGGGATTTCGAGCTAATTCTGCTAGACGATTGTTCGACCGACGAGAGCCGCTCTATCCTTCGCGATTATGCTTCCGACCCACGCGTGCGGATCGAATTCAACGACGTCAATTCCGGCAGCTCGTTCAAACAGTGGAATAAGGGCGTGCGTCTCTCGCAGGGCGAATTCATCTGGATCGCTGAATCCGATGACTATGCCGATGAGCGTTTTCTCGAGCGGCTGGTTCCCGTACTTGAATCGAATCCTAATATGCAAATCGCGTATTGCCGATCCTGGTGTGTAACCGAGGGAAACCGACTTGACGGCTCTGCCGAGACGCACCTTCCTGGCATGGATCACATTTGCTGGACTGCGGACTACTGTGAAGAGGGTGAGGAAGTATGTCGAAAATATTTAGTCCGTTCTAATATTGTCCTAAACGCGAGTGCCGTTGTGTTTCGAAAGGCGGTTTACGAACAAGTGGGCGGGGCTGACGAATCCATGCTCCTTTGCGGTGATTGGAAGCTTTGGGCCGCCATGTCGCTCACGGGCAAAGTAACCTATCTCAGCGAGCCCCTCAACTACTTTAGATCCCACTCAGCAAGTGTCCGGAACAAGAGCAATCAGGGGGCTTTGAAAGTCACGGAGACACTTCAGGTCGTTCGCTGGATTCTGGATAGAGTGACGCCGCAAGACGTCGAGCTGCGCAAGACCTACAAGACGTGTGCCAACCTTTGGTTTCCCGCGCTCATGAGCTTTAGGGTCCCGTTTTCCCTTAAGCGGATGATATTGCGAATGGTCCGCGCGGTTGATCCCCATCCGATTCTCAGTTCCTTTCGGGCAGCGCCAGGCGCCGCGTGGGGGCTGGTTCGCAATTCCGTGTGGCACCCCATTCTGAACTGGACCCGTCCCATCCGGCACTCAATCGGGTTGAACCAGGCAAACATTTCCGCCGCCCTCAAGCGGAACCGCAGAGAACCTTGACTCAAGCGGTGCCAATTCGAATCACAGTCTTGCTCGACACCTACAACTACGGCCACTTCATCGAGGAAGCCATCAATAGCGTCCTGGCACAGGATTTCCCGTCGGGGCAAATGGAGATTCTCGTGGTGGACGACGGCTCCGCCGACGACACGGCCGGCCGCGTCCGCAAGTATGGTGATCGGGTTCAGTATTTTTGTAAACCTAACGGCGGCCAGGCTTCCGCACTCAACTTCGGCATTGACCGAGCACGTGGAGAAATCGTTGCGTTCCTCGACGGTGACGATTTCTGGCTACCCGGCAAGCTCTCGCGCATAGCGGCCGAATTCGAAACGCACCCGGAAGCTGGAATGGTTTACCACGACTTCCTTTGCAAGCGCGACGCCTCGGTGGATGCAGTATCCGATAGCGGCCTTGCCGGTGTGTCCGGATTTCTCCCGGACAATCGCAAGCGCCTGCTGGGCTACGACCTCTTTCCAACCGCCACACTGGCGTTTAGGCGGAGCGTCTTGCAGCGGTTGGTGCCGATACCGGAGCGCCTCGTCGTCCAAGCTGACGCTCACCTCACTGCTTGCGTGATCTTCGTCGCACCAATTGTGTATATCGACCAAGCCTTGGCGGTTTACCGCGTCCACGGGGACAACGTGTGGAACTGTGCAGCAAACACCCCGCGGGGTTGCATCATCTTTGAGGGAGATCCTGCTGCCAGGGCCCGATTGCAGCGTCGCGTGGTCACAACCGCGGCAATTCGAGAAGGTGTCCGGGGATGGCTCGAGAAAAACAATTTTGACGTAACTCGCCCAGAGCTACAGGCTTTCTTGATGCGATGGACTTTTTTAAGCAGGGTGGGCGAATTCGCTTTATCGCCACCGGGACGGTTCCGATTTTTCCGTCATCAACTTGAGCAGTCTTGGTATTTTGGATCGCAAATGACCTGGCGTCACTTGGCGGTACACTACGCGAACGCGTTCGGGTCACTCTTCGTGGGTTATCGAAACTTCCATCGGCTTGATGAATGGCGGCTGGCGGTCAAGCAATCCCTCCGTTCCGCGCTCGGTCGCTCTTGAATTTGCCTCGGTCCATCTTGCGCAGGCCGCCTTGGCACACGGACCCTTGTGTGCCCACCTTTATTAGGGCGCGGACCGTGGAGTTGCTTCGAGGATCAAAGGTTGGGTGGTCAAGAGGGTTTTGTTTCCGCAAGTTCGAGGGCATTCTGCGCCTCCTGCAATTCCTGTAAACGAACTTGCAGTTCCGCAGCGTAGATTTCCGCACGCTCATGGACCCTTGCATTCTGAATTGCTACGGCTGCAGGGACAGCGAGAGATTTTGCAAGGCGAAGATGTTCGCTGGTAAAGACAAATGGTGAGTTTGCGCCGAGGGACAGGATGCCAAGAACGCGATCGGCGGCAACTAATGGAATTCCCAACCACGATTGAACCTGATCCAACGGCTCAGTGTCTCGCCATTGAGGCTCCGCGGCAACGTTCGGCAATAGGGTTGCTTTCTTCTCAAGTAGAACGCGTTGGAGGAAACAGTCTTCAGAGGCACTCAGCGTCAGTCCGATTCTCTTGCGCAAATTTTTAGAAGCTTCGCGAGCTACCATCAGCTCTGATTCATTTTCCACGAACAGAACAGAGGCCTTATCGAATGGAACTAATTCTGAGATGCATCGGAGGAGCGTGTCGAGCACCGAATCCATCGCCAAATTCTGACTGAGGGCGAGGGTTGATTTGCGTAGCGCGTCGGCCTCGGCTCGGGCTGCCTCGGCGGCGTCCAAATGCTCGCTTATCTGCAACTCAGCCTGTTTACGCGAAGTTATGTCGTGAGCCGTCCCTACGAGCCAACGCGTAAGTCCATCGGCTCGTACTGGAAAGCCTCTCGCCCAGACCCAACGAATGACGCCATCGGCTCGTATGAAACGGAATTCTTCATCGAATGTACCGGACGCTAAAACCTCGCAAAGTTTGGAAAGAACACGGATACGGTCTTCCGGGTGAATCAGTTCACGGTATGAGGAAGGGTTGGTGTGGAGGTGCTCGATAGTGTAACCAGTTAGAGCTAGGTAAGCCCGGTTTACGTATGTGACCTCCTGAGTTTCGGCATCCATCATCCAGAAGATCTCCTGAATGTTGTTGGCCATGAGTTGGAATCGTTCCTCACTTTCTGTTAGAGACGACTCGGCCTGGGCACGTTCCGTAACATCGCAGAGGACTACGACATGCCGTCCTGGCAGGTAATTCGCACCAACCGTAAAGTCCACCATCAGAAGTGTTCCGTCGCCGGCGATTAGACGTGCCCGACCTCGTTGGTTCTCGTTCGCTAAGAATACCTTCCATCCTTCGGCAATCTGTTCAGAATGTGCAAGAAAATTACCGATGTTTTGGCCGATCAGTCTATTGCCGGAAAAACGCAAGATCGCCTCCGCTGCGGGATTTGCGTCAATACAATTGCCCTCGTTATTGATGATCAAGATTCCATCTAGGACGTTTTGAAAAATAGACGAAAACTCACAATCGGTGTCACGGAAGGCCTGCTCTGTGCCTTGGTGTTGCATACGGAGGTACCAAAGGGAACAAACAGTCAAAAAAACACACAAAGCCATGGCAACTAGGAGGGAGGACAGCAATGCCTTGGCATTGCCGCGGTGGTTGGTATTGATCCTAACTGACAATGAGAAAAAGGCGAGGGAGGTGAGAAGTGCTCCAAGGGAACTCAAACGTAGCCACAATGGGGGAAGAAGTGTGGCCCGAGCTGGCATACCGCTGGCCCTCCACGGTGGGTTGGGAACTCGTCTTACTTTGAAGCTGTCCGAAGGTAAATAACGGCAACGCGCAAGAGGAAATTAAGTCTCACCTGTCCTCAAATAGGGACAGTCTTCACTTTGGATTACATGTCCGTCGGTAAGTTTGGGTGATTTGGCAATGTCGTGCATAATACGCAAGTAGTTTCATTCCGAAATTTTGGGCAAAAAGAAGGATCCCGCGGCCGTCACTCTTGGGCGGAAAGGCGGGAGGGAGATTGCAAAGCGCGGTTCAGAGTACTTCAAGAAACTCCAAGCCAAGCGCAAGAATCGCAGAGGCGGTCGCCCTCCCAAGCCCAAGAAATCAAGTTAGAAAGTTAAGTTGAAAACAACGAGCGCTCGCTGTAATATATGAGCGCCTTGAGTTCGTCTGTTACAGCTCGGTTTCCAAATTTGCCTTTGGCTTCAAGAATAGAAGGCAACCAGCCCCAAGTTGTCTCCACTCAGAATGAATTTCAAGAATGTGATGATAATCTATTGATTAGTCGGATTGCGACTGGTGAGAGGGAAGCCTTCTCACGTCTATTTCATCGCTTCGCTCGTCCTGTTCGCGGTGTAGGTCGTCGAATTCTTCGAAACGACACTGAAGCAGATGACTTGGTTCAGGAAGTGTTTCTATACATTCATAGAAAGTCGGGACTCTTTGATGGCTCAAAGAGTAGTGCGCGCTCCTGGATCTTCCAAGTAGCCTACACTCAAGCCTTCATTCGACGTCGGCAGTTGAAATCTCAGGGCTTTTATTCGTCTGGAATTACGGACAAGTCGTTCGAAATTGAATCTCGGACAAGTTCAGGTGCAGAGTACGACCAGACCGTCGAAGGGCTCTTCGGGAGAAATCGCTGGCGGAAAGTTTTGGATACGTTGAGCGAGGAGCAACGGGAGACGTTGCGGCTGCATTTTTTCGAGGGCTACACTTTTTCAGAGATCGCCGAGAAACTGGGCCAGTCCTACGCCAATGTCAGAAACCATCATTACCGTGGCCTTGAGAAGCTTCGCATACACCTCTCCCAAGACGAATTGATTAGCCGATGAATTGTGTGCTACAAGCTGAAATCCGAAGGCAAGTCGAGGCGTTTGACCGATGGCTCAGCATGATGAATATCTCGAATTGTGTGCTGCTGCGACCGCCAGCGAGCTAACCGCAGGCGAGCAAGCAAAGCTCGATCTACATCTCGCCGTGTGTGCAGAGTGCCGCCGAGCGATGAGTGAGTTTGAGGTTGTGGCACACCGCGGCGTACCTGCCTTGGCACCGGAGCTTGCCCCGAAGGAACAGGAAACAGATAGTTCGTGGTCAGTCGAAGAAGCAGAGAAAACCTTCTTCGAGAACCTAGACAAAGAGAAAGAACACCGGCGAATCAATCAGGCTAGAGAAGACCATTCCGAGCCAGCCAAACACGGGCAGCGTTTTAGATATCGTCCGTCACAATTGCACTGGCGCGAAGTGTGGATGTCCCTCGCAGCGGCTGTGCTCCTAGCGTTGGCCCTCGGCATGGCAGCGTATCGATCGGGTGTGAAGCAGGGGACAGATGTCGCCCGCACTGTGCCTTTGACACCGAGTGGATCCGGTGGCCTCGAGGAGCAGGCAAGTGACGCGGGCTACGAGCGCTCTCAACTGGTTGCGAAACTCGAAGAGGAAGGCCGGACGATTGCCGACTTGAGAAAGCAATTGACGGTTCAGCTCAAAGAAGTCAACGCATTGAGAGGAAAGACCAGCGCGGTCAGCCATCCAGTAGCAGGGGATCAGGAACAGAACCAGGTTGCTCAAGATGCCGGAGGAGTCCACGACAAAGAGCTAGAAATTGCTCAAGCGAAAATGCAGGAGTTGCAGAAGGCGATTGAAAGCCTGAGGGCGGAGCGGGAAGAGACTACAGTTCGCGCCGCTACTCTGGAAGTGAAAGTCGTGGAGCTGACACAACTGGTGCGCGATCGCGGGCAGGATTTGGACCGGAAGGAGACTCAAGTTGCTAAGCAGCAAGAGTTGCTTGCACATGACCGCGATATTCGGGAGTTGATGGGCGCTCGTGACCTTTATATTGCCGAAGTCCACGATGTGTCGCGCACTGGGCAGACCGACAAGACCTACGGGCGTGTCTTCTATACCAAAGGCAAGTCGTTGATCTTCTATGCTTACGACCTGGATGCGCAACCAGGCATCCGGAACGCGAGTACGTTCCAAGCCTGGGGCCGAAGGGGGCCGGACAAACAGCAGGCTCTCAATCTCGGCATTTTCTATGAAGACAACGCCAGCAAGAAGCGCTGGGTTCTGAAGGCCAGCGATTCAAAAACTCTCGAAGACATTGATGCAGTATTTGTGACCGTCGAGCCGAACGGCGGCAGTCATCATCCGAGCGGGAAACCATTGCTGTTTGCTTATCTTCGGGTTAGTCCAAATCATCCCTAGAAACGTCCAATAATCAGACAATGCATTATTAGAAGGTTTTCTTTGAACCCGCTTGTACTTGGGAGAAACTAGCAACCCGAACCAGAAAACCTTAGGGGGAAGAGAGAACGAATGCCATGCCGTAGGTGACAAGAAGGAATAAGGGCCTCTATGGGGATTTCCAAGAACCATTTAATCTGCAAGATTTATTGTGCAAGATAATTGGGCCGCGATCCTGGCCCTAGCTTAACGGCACCAGCTTGATCGGATAGGTTTGGCTAGACCACCACTGTGCCACATACAACGCACCAGCAGAGTCTACGTATACGTCATGGGGATGGTTGAAGGTGTAATTGAAGACTTGCAACGGCAGCAGTTTCCCGTCCACATAGACGGGTGGCTCGCCGCCCACCACCGAAACAACGCGTTGCGTCCCATCGAGAATCAGAATCATCCCGTTCAGGCTTGCAATCGCTATGTGATTTTTGAAACGGGTGCTTCGGCTTCCCCCGAGCGGCGCGACGTTGCTGGGCTGCGCGCCCGGCACAGGCACAACCTGCTGGAGTTCTCCAGAGAGCGAAAACCACTTCAGCATCTCATTCCCGCGGTCGCAAACCAACAACGAAGGCTTGCCGGAACGAGTGTCAATCCACACTGCATGTGGCGTATTAAGATTTGATGGCGTATTCCCGGTGCCGCCAAAGCTGGAGATGTATTGCCCCCCAGGATCAAAATAGTGAACGTAGCTGGAGCCATAGCCGTCGCTTATAAAGAAATCTCCCTCGGGCAAGAAGGCGGAATTAGTTGGATGATACAGGTTCAGGTTAGCGTACTTGGAAGCTAGCGCATTCGGGCCGATACGGCGCAGTTCGCGTCCATCGGCCGTACACACTGAGACGCACTGCAAGTCGTGATCGGTAATCCAATAGCGGTCTTCGCCTTGATGGTCCTCGATTTCCAGTCCGTGCGCGGCGGGGAAGCGGTTCTCCCAGGCCAAAAGAAATCTTCCACCTTTATCGTAGGCAACAAGATTATTGTGCGTGTTGTTGGTAAGCAGAACGATGCGTCCGTTTCGGTCTTCGGTGATGCCATGGCAGTCTCTTACCGGATAGTGGGCACGATCGAGCACGCCCCAGTGGCGATGCGCGCGATAGCGGAAAGGGTCCTGACCGAGAACTTCGCCCTCGCATCCATCGTTGGTTGTTTGTGACTTCTTCGAATCGAGCTTTGTAAAGGTCTTGTCAAGATTTCCAAGGCCCGCTGCTGCGAACGAAGCTGTTGTGCCAGTCAGGAGTGAGCGGCGCGAGAATAGCCGGCGATTGAACATGGTCATGAGAGCGCCTCCTAGTTGGTGCTGATCTCTATCTCTAATTACCCCTGGCGATGGATCAAAAGATAATCTTCTCTTTTATGTCTTTTGACATAAGTGCGTCCGGGAAAATCTTTGTCTCGCGAGCATAAAGATGGCGCAACTTGGGCAGGTGGCCGATCGCGGTCAGGGCAGCAGGCGTGACCGGAGTGTCAAAGAGGTTTAAGGACTCCAATTGGGATAGCGGGGCCAGTGCCTGCACCGTAGCGTCCGTGATTTTTGTGTGCATCAGACGTAATGAGCGCAGGCGTGTCATCGCACCGATGGCGCTGGAAGAGCTGTCGGTGATGGCGGTGCTGGAGAAATCCGCAATGACAATGTGCTCGCTGAGAGGGGCGAGCGCAGCCAGATCATTGTCTCCAAACTTGGAACCCAGCAACGACGCGTTGACTACCAGATCGGCAGAGCCACGCGACTCGTAGTCCAAGGCAGCCGGGAAGCGCTGCTGCAGTTGCGCCACGATGGGTGCCAGGCCAGCGCGCTGTTTGGCAGTGGCAACGGGATCAAATTCCTCAAAGCTCACTTCCGCAACTGCCGGTAAAGCCGAATCCAACGGGATGTCTTTGATAGCGTTCGCTAATTGGGTACCTGATGCTCCGGCGGAAATCCACAGTTCGATTAGTTTCACTTCGTTCGACGACAAGGGAGGCTTGTTTTGAGCCGGCATGAAGTCATCGTCGCCTGGAGGTAACGTGATGCGGTGGAAAAGTTTGCTACTTTTGGGGTCGCCAGCCTTGATAACCAGGCCATGCTTGCCGCCGTGCATGACTGTATTGTAACTATAAAGCCTCAGGCCAGCTCTGTGCTTGCTGTGGCCATGGCAGCCAATGCAGTGTCCCGCGAAAAGCGGTTGAATGTGAGCGCCGAAGAATGTCGCGGGGCCGCCATTCGACGAAAGAGTTTCAGGTATCTCGGAAGCCGGGAGCCCTAACAATGTGCGCAGGCGTACCGGCATATGTTCTGTTAGGTGGTTCTCCCCCTGTGATACCTGGCCACCGCGATAGCCCGTAAAGGACACCAGACCGACTGTGGCTAGCAGCGCGATGGCATAGATCGGGTCGAGGTGCGATTCGCTGCTCCGCGCCCGAACCAGCCAGCACGACCAGGCTGCGATTGAGACCGATACTCCACCCCACATGTGCTGCGTCACGAGCGGACCGGAATAACCACCGCTTCGGGCGAGACACCATCCGAAGGCTCCTGCCACAATAGCGCCGCAAATCGCCACGCTCAGCATGAAGTCGGCCGAAGGAAGCAGATAAGGAAAGTGGCGGCTGCGACCGGCCAGCTCCATCACCGGCACCAGCACGAGTAGCGCGATTGGCAGGTGAACAGCTAAGAGATGAAAACGACCAAGAAACTGGAATAGTTGCGCCCGCTCGTTTCCGTCTGGCGGAGCAAGCAGCACAAGGAACAAAAGAATCAAGATTGGCACAAGCGTGAGAAGCCCAAACCAAACCCGTGCTGAGATACGGTGAACCAAAAATGTCATGAATTCGTGAAACCCCGCTAGCAAACCGTGGTACGGACAGACATGGTCATGCCAGAACCTCGGCCACAACTCTGGACGGTTTTACACCGGTCACCTTTTGATCCAGGCCTTGGTAGGAATAGTTGAGCTTGTGGTGGTCGAAGCCCAAGATATACAGAATGGTTGCGTGCAGATCCCGGACCTCAACGGGATCCTTTACGATCTCGTACCCCATGTCGTCGGTCTGGCCGAAACTAAGGCCGGGTTTGACTCCGGCTCCGGCCATCCAAATGGTAAAAGCTCCAGGATTGTGATCGCGGCCGACCAGTGTCATTGCCTGGCCGCCGCGATTTTCCCTCATTGAAGTACGGCCAAATTCGCCGCCCCAGACCACCAACGTATCCTCCATCATGCCACGAGCTTTCAGATCGGCCAGCAGCGCAGCGATGGGCTGATCCACCTCGCGGCACCGGTCCGCGAAACCGATATTCAGAGCCTCTATCGCATTCGAACCGTGGCTATCCCAGCCCCAATGATAGAGTTGAATGTAACGCACACCTCGTTCCGCCAGACGCCGCGCTACCAAGCAATTGTTGGCGAAACTGGATTCACCCGGTTTCGACCCATAGGCTGCGCGAACCGCGTCAGGCTCTTTGCGGATATCCATCGCGTCGGTCGCGTCCATTTGCATTCGGAAGGACATCTCGTATTGGGCAATCCGCGTGACCGTCTCAGGATTCCCAAATTCGGCATAGCTTTGGCGATTGATTTCGTCGATAGCGTCGAGCATGCTGCGCCGCAGAGACCTGCTCACTTTGGCGGGATTATCGAGATAGAGCACCGGTTCCCCGTGGGAGCGGCATTGCACGCCCTGATAAACGCTCGGCAGAAATCCAGGTCCCCAAAGCTGCTTGCCACCATCAGGAGAATTGCCTCCCGAGAGCAGTACGATGAAACCCGGCAGGTTCTGATTTTCAGTGCCAAGTCCATAGAGCACCCAAGAGCCGAGCGCAGGGTGGCCGAGGCGCGCATCGCCCGTCTGGACTAGGAGCTGTGCGGGTGCATGATTGAACTGATCCGTGCGCATCGATTTGATCAAACAAAGATCGTCAATGTGATTTTCCAGATGGGGTAGGCGATCGGAAATCCATTGGCCGCTTTGTCCCGTCTGGTGAAAAGGATATTGGGAGCCGAGCAACTTGGGCACGCCGTTAATGAAGGCAAAGCGTTTACCGGTCAAAAACGACATGGGACAATCTTGGCCGTCCAGCTTTGTCAGCTCGGGCTTATGCTCGAATAGCTCCAATTGGCTTGGCGCCCCGGCCATATGCAGATAAATAACGCGCTTTGCTCTGGCAGCAAACTGCGGCGGCAAGGCCGCCAACGGGCTCCTGGGATCGCGAGTGAAATCGAGGCGCCGTGTGCCGTCTGCTGTGATTTCTCCTGCCATCGAGGAGCTGAGCAGGGGCGGGGCCAATGTGCCCAGGAACATGGTGCCCAGCCCAGCGCTGAACGATCGCAGAAAATGGCGCCGCGTTTGTGCCTGCAAGCGCGCGCATATTTCCTCGGAGAGCAGTTCGCTCGTAGGTGTGCGCGGGTTTTGTCGATTGGCTTTGAAGTTCGTCATCGCATCACCTCGTGAGGGCGGCGTCAAGATTGAACAGAACGCTGCCCACAGCCGTTAGTCCATCCAATTCTTTCCTGGAAGCACCCACTTCCTGCACCGAGTTAGTGCGTACTTTCATTCTTGCCGGTACGAGGGACGGCTGGTTCGAAAGAATAAGAGTCTTCTTGAAGAAGGCGCGCAGAACCGATAGTTCCCCTGGTGTGGGATCGCGAGACAATACCAAACGCGTTTCATAGGAAAGGCGAGCATCGAGAACATCCTCAGCGCTCGAGCCGCCGTTTGTTCTCGTGACAGCCTCTCTCATGGTTCGCCTCGCTAGTGATTCCGCCGCTTCCTGATAGACCGGGTCGTTCAAGGTCACCAATGCTTGCAAGGGAGTATTCGTCGGTATGCGCCTCGGAAGGCTGGTATCCCGGTCAGAAGCATCAAACGTAAGGAAGCTGGGATATCCACTGGTGCGCTTCACAAAAGTATAGATCGCGCGCCGGTAGCGGTTGGGACCACGGGCGTCCTTCCAGCCATCGTCGTTGTAGACGCTTTTCCAAACACCGGCAGGTTGCGGCGGCATGACTGGAGGTCCGCCCATAGTTCTATTTAGCAGGCCACTTGCTAGGAGTGCTTGGTCGCGCACCATCTCGGCCGTGAGCCGCTGCTGGGGACCACGTGCCAACAAGCGATTGCGGGGATCTCTTTCGGTGAGAACCGGTGTGGATGCGGCGCTCTGCCGGTAGCTAGCGCTGGTCACAAGCTCG